>Ga0228535_1000718_pt1 | contig 78074 bp, 65 predicted proteins | sample SJ1metagenome_FD_168457 | JGI IMG/M metagenome (GOLD analysis project Ga0228535, IMG submission 168457) | Enriched culture of PCE-dechlorinating microbial communities from Ithaca, New York, USA - SJ1 | ecosystem: Engineered > Modeled > Simulated communities (microbial... > Unclassified | place...
TATCGCCAAATACCCTTGCTTCAAAAAGCATTAAATCAGGAGATTGACAAGAAAACAGATGTGGCGTAAAGTAAGGCTTACCTTGACTGCAAAAAAGGAATTTCAACGGAAATAGGGACAATATCGAGATTGTCTGTCAAAAACAATTCGACAGAACCCAAAACCTGAAAAAGTTCAAAACATTCCTCCGTAAATCCAGTATAGATAGGCAATTGTTTCCCCAAAAGGAGGGTTGCTGTTTGAGCCGCAAACGGGTATGATACGGCCAGACGAGGGGATGCGATGTATCGTAAATGGATAAACAGCGGATTCTTATGCAGCAGCGTTGGATTAGATGGACATTGCCGTGCCTGCTGGCAGCAGCGGGTGTGGCTCTATTTTCAGTCTGGATATATCGTTATGTGACGTTTACTGTACCCTTGCGTCTTGCCGGGGCGGATCATCGTCCGTCGGCCTCTGCCGCATCCGTTGGCGGGCCGGAGAACGGAACTCTTGAAAACTTTGACGGCAAACCCTCCGAAATCACTGAATCCTGGCCTTTTTTCCGCGGCCCCAATTATGATGGTATTTATACAGGCAAAACACCTCTTTTATCCGAATTTCCCGCCGCCGGTCCCGCAAAACTATGGCAGCTTCAGCTCGGCGAAGGCTATGCCGGCGCAGCCGTTGCCGACGGACGTGTCTATATTATTGATTACGATATGAAAAAGCAGGCCGATGCAATTCGCTGCTTTGGTCTTGATGATGGCAAAGAAATCTGGCGTTATTCCTACCCGCTCAAAATCAAACGCAATCACGGCATGAGCCGTACGGTCCCGGCGGTTGCCGATGGGATTGTGGTAACGATTGGGCCTAAATGCCATGTCACGTGTCTGAAAGCAGATACGGGCGAATACCTGTGGTCGATGGATCTGGTCCGGGACTACGATACCAAAGAACCGCTATGGTATGCGGGGCAATGCCCCCGTATCGACAATGGACGGGTCATTATTTCTCCCGGCGGCAAGGCGTTAATGGTTGCCGTGGATGCTTTGACCGGCAAGGTGATTTGGCAAACCGACAATCCCGACAAATGGCAGATGACGCATTCGTCTATCTTGAGTACCCAGTTTGGCGGCAAAAAGATGTATGTCTATTGTGCCAGCGGCGGGGTGGCGGGAATCGAGCAGGAAACCGGCAAAGTCTTGTGGAAAACCGACCAATGGAAGATGACCACTAACGTACCCACGCCGGTGGATGTGGGAGACGGCAAACTATTTTTCTCAGCCGGATACAACAAGGGCAGCATGATGCTTCAATTGGAACAACAAGGCGAAGCGATTGTTCCCAAAGTGCTCTTTACTCACAAAGCCAGTGTCTTTGGTGCCGACCAGCAGACGCCAATCTATTATAAAGGATACATCTACGGCGTTCGCCCCGATAAGCAGTTGGTCTGCATGGACCTGGGCGGAAAAATCATTTGGACCAGCGGTTCAGCGAACAAATATGGACTTGGGCCATACATCATTGCAGACGAAAAGATAGTGATTCTGGACGATGATGGCCTTTTATCAATCATCGAAGCCCGTCCCGACCAGTTCAGCCTCCTGACCCAGGCCAAAGTACTCGAAGGCCACGAATGCTGGGGGCCGATGGCATTGGTCCAGGGCAGGCTGATTGTCCGCGACCTGACGACGATGGTCTGTGTCGATATCGCGGCGCCATAAGTTCTTTTATATAAACGACTAAAATCGCTAAACGCAACATGATTTATTGGGAGATATCGCGTGACCTGTAAAACAGGAAAGACCAACACCGGCCTTGTGGCAGGCCTTGTGATAGCCGTCGCCATTATTCTGAGTATTGTGTCGGTGGTGCGTTATGACACGACCGGCGAAAAAGGCAGTGGTTTGTCGGCGGAATATCAGTATGATATCTCCGAATATGCAAAAATACCGCCTGAATTAATCAAGTATCAGCAAGTCGGCAATTCAATCCCCACCGGCCTGAAGGCTTCGCGTTCAATTGCATATAAAGATGGTATTTATGTCTCAGGCGATACAAAGGTTGTTAAAATAGATGGTGCAGGTAAAATGGAGAAAGAAATAGCTCTTGAATCCGCTCCAACCTGCCTTGCTGTTGATGACGAAGGGGTCGTGATTGTCGGGTCCAATGATACCATTACTATCTTTGACAAAGCCGGCGCCAAACGAACCCAATTTGTCGTTCCGCAGAAAAATGCAATCTTGACTTCTATTGTTCTGAATGAAGGTCTGCTTTTATGTGCCGATGCTGCCAATGGCCTGATTTATCGTTACGATTTACAGGGAAACCTCGTCAATATCATCGGCCAAAAGGATCCGCAAAAAGAAGATCATGCGGGTTTTGTGATTCCCAGTTCGTATTTCGATATTGCAATGGCTTCTGATGGCCTGCTGCGGGTTGTTGATCCGGGGCGGCATGTGATTGTCGCTTTTACATTGGATGGTCATCGGGAATGGAGCTGGGGCAAGGCTTCGCCGAGGGTGGATGGCTTCAGCGGCTGCTGCAATCCGGCCAATATGGCTATCCTGCCCGATGGGTCGTTTGTGACGACAGAAAAAGGTCTGGTGCGGGTCAAAGTCTATGATGCCGAAGGGCAGTTTGTAGGTGTGGTGGCGGGGCCTGAGCAGCTTGAATGGCAGGGGCCGCTGCAGGTCTGCGATACACCCGATCAGTGCCAGAGCCGAGGTTTTGATGTGGCCGTCGATGAGACCGGCCGGATTTATGTTTTGGATACGGTGAAAAATGTCGTTCGCATATTTGAAAAAAAGCAATAGCTCAACGGTCCCCAATCGCCGGCAGTGGCTTCGTTACGCCCTGCGATGGGCCACCGTGGGCATAATGGCTGCGGCAACCGGCTGGCTGGGACGCCGCAACGGAATCGACCTCAATCGACAGACTTGTGCGGACCCCAAAGGTCAGGTTGGCTGTCGCGGGTGCGGCATGGTGAATAATTGCGGCCATCCAAAGGCCCTGTCATTCAAGCAGAATAGCAGAATACAGGAAGATAATATATGACGCAGCCTGATAAACCAGTCAATCGGCGTGATTTCCTGCGGGACGGCCTGTGGGGAGCGTGCTTTGCCGGGCTTGCCGGGACGGGAGCGGTGCTGGCCTCCAAAAGCGGCCGACAGCAATATGTCTGGCAGATTGATCCGGCCAAGTGCACCGCCTGTGGCAACTGCGCGACGTTCTGCGTCCTGCAGGAATCGGCGGTCAAGTGTGTTCATGCCTACCAGATGTGCGGCTATTGTGATTTATGCACGGGTTATTATCGTCCGGAACCCTCGGCGCTGGATACGGCTGCCGAAAATCAGCTCTGCCCGCGCGGGGCGATCATCCGGACGTATGTGGAAGATCCGTATTTTCAATACACTATTGACGAACCGCTGTGCAACGGCTGCGGTAAGTGCGTGGAAGGCTGCGGGGCGTTCGGCAACGGCTCGCTGTTCTTGCAGGTGCGTCACGACCGCTGCGTCAATTGCAACGAGTGTGCAATCGCAGCGGCCTGTCCGCCGCAAGCGTTCAAACGCGTGCCCGCCGATAAGCCTTATCTGCTGAAAGGTCAGGGATGAAACGGCACGTCGGATGGATTGGTTTGATGCTATTGCTGTCTGTGACGGCATGGGGCGTGCAGCGATTCCCGCCGCCGCAGTTTGACTCGGATTATCAGATTCCGCAGACGACAACCCCGATGCCGCATCCGCCAATGCGGGATGTGGTGGGCGTCGTGGTTCTTCTGGCGGCCCTCGGTGCAGCCTCCTGGCTGACACTGAAAAAACGCAGCCGCAAATGGATTGTCGGCCTGATGCTGTTTTCGCTGCTGTTTTTTGGTTTCTTCCGTAAAGGCTGTGTCTGTTCGGTGGGGTCTATCGGCAATATCGCCCTGGCTGCGTTTAACTCTGAATATGCCCTGCCTGCGGCGGTGCTGGTGTTCTTTCTGGCGCCGCTGGTCTTTACCTTGTTTTTCGGGCGGGGATTTTGTGCGGGTGTCTGTCCGCTGGGGGCGATGCAGGATATCGTCCTGATTCGCCCGGTGCGTGTGCCGGAACCTTTGGAAGCGGCACTGCGGCTGCTGGCGTATCTGTATCTGGCTTTTGCGGTGCTGTTCGCGGCCACCGGCAGCCTGTTTCTGATTTGCCGCTATGATCCGTTTGTCACCTTCTTTCGCTTCAACGGCAACTGGAACCTGTGGGTGCTGGGCATCAGTTTCCTGCTGATATCGCTGTTTGTCGGCAGACCCTATTGCCGTTTTCTGTGTCCTTACGGTGTGATCCTGCGGCAACTGAGCCGGATTTCACGATGGCGCGTCAAGATTACGCCGGACGAATGCATCCAATGCCGCCTGTGCGAACAGGCCTGTCCCTTCGGTGCGGTGGTCAAACCCGCCAAACCGCTGCCGCCGACCGAAACCGCCCGCAGCAAACGTACGATTGCATTCCTGATTGTGCTGCTGCCGGTATTGGCGGCGTTGGGCGGCTGGATTGGCTCGGCGTTGCATCCGATGCTGGCTGACGCCCACCCGACGGTGCGGCTGGCCAATCGGATCGATGCGGAACTGGCAGGGCTGGTCAAAGGACAAACCGATGCCAGCGAGGCCTTCCGGGCCAGCGGCCAGGATGTCCAACTGCTGCGGCTGGAAGCGGTATCCATTCGTCATCGGTTTTTAGTCGGAGGCATAATGGCTGGAGTCGCGCTGGGCCTGATTGCCGGCGGCAAGCTGATTGCCTCGGCGGTCCCGGTGGTGCGGAAGGAATACGAGGCCCATCGGGCGGGCTGCTTTGCCTGCGGCCGATGTTTTGCCTATTGCCCGGTGGAACAGAAGCGAAGAATCGATCAATCAACCACGAATACGAAATGACTATGGATTACATTGATAATACGCAAATTAAAATGCGGCCGCTGTATCAGGGGCTGATGGGCTGTTCTGTGGTTGCGGCGGTGCTGGGGGTGGTTGCCGCGGTACTGCTGGCTGTGGCGGGGTATCAGATTCGAGTGACGGACCCAGCCCAAACCGACCTGCTGCAAAAACACAAAGAACAACTGCAGGCCCGACCATCCGATCAGGCCCTTGCTGAACAGATTCGTGACCTGGATGCCCGTGTCCGACGGAATGAATTGCGGCGTCAGCAGTTCATCCATACCGGCACGATTTATCTGGCCGGCAGCATCGTCATCGCGGCAGTCTGCTTCATTGCGGCCCGTTCGATGCTCAATCCCGCCCCGGTTGTGCCGACAGGGGATACCTGCCCAGCCGAACAAATTCAGCGGGCGCGACAGACGCGACTGGCGGTTACGGTAACACTTGCACTGCTGGGTGCCGTGGGATTGTATGCGGCTCTCACTGCCCGGCCAAAACAAACTGCTTCACAACCGCAACCGCAACCCCAATCCGCCGCAGAATCGCAGCCCACCGCGACCGTGGACTGGGCTGAAGCGGTGGCTCAGCAGTGGCCGTCCTTCCGCGGGCCGTGGGGCGATGGCGTCTGCCGGATGCCGGATATCCCGTCTGCCTGGAATGAAAAAGAAAACAAAGCGATTGTCTGGAAATCCGAAGTCCCGCTGCCGGGTTTCAGTTCGCCGATTGTCTGGGATGACCGGGTCTATTTGACCGGCGCCACAGAAACCCAACAGAAGTTATTCTGTTACGATGCCAAAGACGGCGAGCTGCTGTGGACCGGCCAGATCCAGCCGGACGGCACCGCAGGACGCGAAGCCCCGCACATCATGGAAGATACCGGCTTTGCCGCCAATACGCCCGCGACCAACGGCAGCTATGTCTGTGCCATCTTTGCCACCGGCGATATCGGCTGTTTTGACCGTGACGGCAAGCTGCAATGGCAGAAGGCCCTCGGTGTTCCCGAGAGTGCCTATGGTTATGCGACCTCGCTGGCGGTATTTGAGAACAAAGTCATTGTGCAGTTCGATCAGGGCAGCGAGGAAGGACTCAGCGAAATTCTGGCGTTCCGTATTACCGACGGCACCATTGCCTGGCGTACCAAACGCCCGACGCCCAATACCTGGACCTCACCGACGATTGTCAAGACGGACAAAGGCTATCAGATTCTGACCAGCGGCTCGCCGTGGGTGATAGGCTATGACCCGGCAACCGGACAGGAACTCTGGAAGGCCTCGTGCTTAGGCAGCGACATTGCCCCGACGCAGATTCTGGCCGCCGGGCTGGTGGTGGCCCTTCAGCCGTATGACAAACTCTATGCTTATCGGCTGGATAACACCGGCGGCGACGTGACCGAATCCGCCAAGGCCTGGGAAGGGCCGGGCGATATGCCCGATGTGGCCAGCCCCGTCAGCGACGGCGAACAGGTCTGGACCCTGACGGTCTCGGGCGGGCTGAGCTGTTTTGACCTGGCTGACGGCAAGGAGGTCTATACGCAATCGCTGGACCTGGAATGCCATGCCTCCCCGACCCTCGTCGGCGACAAGCTCTATCTCCTGGGCCAGAACGGCCAGATGATTATCGCCCAGGCCGGGCGGACGTATGAAGAACTGGGCCGCAGCGCCATCGATGAAGAATGTTACGCCTCGCCGGCCTTTGCTCCGGGGCGGATGTTTCTGCGTTCAACCAAAAGCCTCTATTGTATCGGGAAGGTGGATTAGTGCCGCAGTGTGATTTAAAACCGATTGAGGCGATTCTGACCCGCACCGGCACCGGCCAGGAAAAGACGCTGGCCATCCTGCAGGCGATTCAGCAGCAGTATGGCTATCTGCCGACCGAGGCAATTGAGGAGGTCTGCCGCCGGACGGGGATTCGTCATGCCGACATCTGGGGTGTGGCGACCTTCTATGACCAGTTCCGTCTCACTCCGGCCGGCAAGCATACCGTCCGGGTCTGTGTCGGCACCGCCTGCCATGTCAAGGGAGCCGAGCGGGTCTATGAGGCCTTCCGACGGCAGTTAAAAATCGACCCGGACAAAGACACCGACAGGGAATTTCTGTTTACCGTCGAAAAGATTGCATGCTTGGGCTGCTGTACGCTGGCGCCGGTGGTGCAGGTGGATCACAAGGTCTATGGCCCGGTGCGTCCCGAGGCCGTGCACGAGATTCTGGAAGCCACCCTGCGTGAAGGCGATGCTGAATCCTTGTCATCGGGTAACGGCCAGAGCAAGACGGTTGTAGAAGCTCCGGTGGAGTTGCGAATCGGCGTCGGCTCCTGCTGTGTGGCCGGCGGCAGTATGGATGTCCGCAGGCAGCTGGATCAGACCGTCGCAAAGATGGGCCTGTCCGACAGCGTGGTCATCAAGCCCGTCGGCTGTGTGGGCATGTGTCATCAAACCCCGCTGGTGGAAATTGTGGACCCTGCGTCTGCCAAAACCAGCGGCGATATTTTATATACCAAGGTTTCGGCTGCGGAGGCCGGACTGATTGTCAAACGGCATTTCAAGCCCAAAGGACTGTGGCGTCGATTGCGGATGGCCGCGGATGATGCGCTCGATGGATTGCTCGAAAGCGAATCCAAACCACTGGTTCAGCGTGCCGTGCGGGATGGGGAAATCTGCACTTTCCTCGGCGGCCAGCAGCGTATCGCCACCGAATACTGCGGGCGGCTCAATCCGCTGGACATGGACGAATACACGCATCATCAGGGGTGGCAGGGCTGGCAGCGAGCCAGCCGGATGTCTGCCGATGCCATTATCGAGCGAGTCATCGAGTCCGGCCTGCGCGGGCGGGGCGGCGGCGGATTTCCGACCGGCCGCAAATGGCAGCTTACCCGGCAGGCCCAGGGCAATCTAAAATATATCGTCTGCAACGGCGACGAAGGCGACCCCGGTGCGTTCATGGACCGGATGATTCTGGAAAGCTATCCTTACCGTGTGCTGGAAGGGATGGCCATTGCCGCCAGGGCTATCGGTGCCCGAGAAGGCGTGCTGTATATTCGGGCCGAGTACCCACTGGCAGTTCAGCGGATTCGGGCCGCGATTGAGATTTGTCATGAGCGCGGCCTGCTGGGGGATTTGAAGCTGTCGATTATGGAAGGGGCCGGGGCGTTTGTCTGCGGCGAGGAAACGGCGCTTTTGGCATCCATCGAAGGCAAACGCGGGATGCCGTCTCTGCGTCCGCCATACCCGGCTGAAGAAGGCCTGTGGGACAAGCCCACGCTGATTAATAACGTTGAAACCTATGCCGCGATTCCGTGGATATTCCGCAGCGAACCCGGGGCCTATTCATCCATCGGCACCGCCGGCAGCAAGGGCACCAAGGTTTTTGCTTTGACCGGCAAAGTCGCTCGCGGCGGGCTGATTGAAGTGCCGATGGGCATGACCATTCGCCACATCGTCGAACAAATCGGCGGCGGTGTCGCCGGCGGAGCGAAATTCAAGGCCGTCCAGATCGGCGGACCGTCCGGCGGTTGTGTGCCCGCGTCCCTGGCCGATACACCGATTGATTATGAATCCCTGCTGTCGGTGGGGGCTATGATGGGCTCCGGCGGCATGGTTGTGCTGGACGAAAATGACTGCATGGTCGATATCGCCCGCTATTTTCTGGAATTCACTCAGGCCCAGTCCTGCGGTAAATGCACCTACTGCCGCGTCGGCACCAAGCGGATGCTGGAGATGCTGACGGATTTATGCGAGGGCAAACCGTGTGACCTCGATGCACTGGAAGCCCTGGCTAAGCAGATTAAATCCGGCAGTCTGTGCGGGCTGGGTAAAACCGCGCCCAATCCGGTCTTATCGACGCTGCACTATTTCCGTGAGGAATACGAGGCCCACAAGCATGGCCGCTGCCCGGCGGGCAAGTGCAAAGGGCTGATTCGTTATGTAATTAATGATAACTGCATCGGCTGCACGCTATGTGCCCAGCGCTGCCCGGTCGAGGCGATCACGCCCGAGCCGTACCGCAAGCATCGCATCCAGCACGAAAAATGCGTGCGGTGCGGAACCTGCAAAGCGGTCTGCCCGGCCAAAGCCGTGGATGTGGAGTCTTGAGCAATGACGCATCATGATAACCAAATTCAATTGACCATTGACGGCCATCATGTCCATGTGGAACGGGGAACGACGGTCCTGCAGGCGGCGGCAAAGCTGGGTATTGCGATTCCCACGATGTGCTATAAGCCCGGCTGCACACCATCGACAAGCTGCATGGTCTGTGTTGTGGCGATGGAGCGGTCGGGGGCGCTGATTCCCTCGTGCGGGGCCCTGGCTCAGGAAGGCATGCGGATTCGCACGGATACGCCGCAGGTTCTGGCCGCGCGGCAATCGGCTCTTGCCCTGCTGCTCAGTGAGCACGCCGGCGATTGTCAGGGGCCTTGCCAGCGGGGGTGTCCGGCCGAGATGGATATCCCCCAGATGCTGCGGCAGATTGCCACCGGCCAACTCGACCAGGCGATTGCGACCATTAAGGCCGATATTGCCCTGCCGGCGATATTAGGTCGAATCTGTCCGGCCCCCTGTGAAAAAGTCTGCCGCCGGGCCGGGCATGATGCGGCGGTATCGATTTGCCTTTTGAAACGTTTCGTTGCCGATTGGGATTTGGCCTCGGGGAAACCGTATCAGCCCCAGTGCAAACCACTGACCGGCAAAAAGGTGGCTATTATTGGCGCCGGCCCGTGCGGACTGGCCGCAGCCTATTATCTGGCCGCAGCAGGCGTCGCGTCGGTTATTTTCGATAAGAATCCCCAGCCGGGCGGAATGCTGACGACGATAGACAAAGCTGTCTTGCCGCCGGAGGTGCTCAGGGCCGAAATCGATACCCTGCTGTCGCTGCCGGGGATAGAATTTCGCAGCAATGTTGAGATTGGCCGGACGCTTTCTTTCCAGCAGCTTGCTTCGGAATTTGATGCGGTATTTGCGGCCGTCGGCAAAACGGATATCAACGCTTTGAGATTTGAGGCAACCGACAAGGGAATCAAGGTGGACTCGAAGACCTATCGGGTTGGTCAGGATAAGTTCTTCGCCGGCGGTGAGGCCATTGGCCGCAGACGCCTGGCCGTTCGGGCGGTTGCCGATGGCAAAGAAGCGGCCCTATCGATTGTGCAATTTTTATCCGGCAAAGCCGTTACGGGCGTCCACGAACGGTTTAACAGTCGCCTGGGTCAGCTTGCCGAAGGCGAAATGCAGCAGTTTCTTACAGCCGCCGAACCCGGCCCGCGGCGTACAGCACCTAAAGCCGGCGATGGACTGTCCCCCGCCGATGCCGTGATGGAATCAAAACGATGCCTCGGCTGTGACTGCCTGAAAAAGGACGCCTGCGTCCTTCGCAACCTGGCCGAACAGCATCATGTTCGTCAGCAGACCTACAAAGGCCATCGCAAACCTTTCACACGCCAGACGACGCCGTATGGCCTTGTGTTTGAGCAGGGCAAGTGTATTTTATGCGGCCTGTGTGTCCAGACCGCACGGAAGTATGCCGACCAGAAAGGGCTTGCATTTGCCGGCCGCGGTTTTGAAACCGAAATCGCCGTCCCCCTGCGTGGATTACTGGCTCAGAGCCTGTCTGGGGCCTGTGCCGACGAATGTGTCAAAATCTGTCCAACGGGGGCAATCTCAAATCAGCCCCGCTGACAAAAACAGGTATTCACCCGCGGACTCAAAAAATGAGCCTGCCAGAGGAACAGCTATGAATTCATTGTTGACGTGTTTTGTATGGATGCTGTTATGTGTTCTTCCGGCCACGGCTGCCGCTGAGGATATTCTCATCGCCGATTTCGAAGGCGATACCTACGGCGACTGGCAGGCCACCGGCCAGGCCTTCGGCCCCGGCCCCGCCCGCGGAACCCTGCCCAATCAGATGCAGGTGTCCGGCTTCAAAGGCAAGGGCCTGGTCAACACCTTCTATCAGGGGGACGGCACGACGGGCACCCTAACCTCGCCGGCCTTCAAAATCGAACGCAATTTTATCAATTTCCTTGTCGGCGGGGGCGGTCACCCGGGCCAGACCTGTATGAACCTGCTGGCTGACGGCAAAGTCGTTCGTACTGCAGCCGGTCCCAACACCGTCCCCGGCGGTTCCGAACAGCTCGACTGGCAGTCATGGAATGTCAGCGAACTGGCCGGCCAGACCGTCCGGATTCAGATTATCGACCAGCACACCGGCGGATGGGGCCATATCAACGTGGACCACATTGTTCAGAGCAATGTTCCCCATCAGGTCATTGCCAATAAAGAACGCATCTTCGACCTGCAGAAAAAATATCTGAGTTTCCCCGTCAAGGCTGGTGCTGCAAACCGCCTGGTTCGCCTGTTTATCGATAAGCAGTGCGTACGCGAATTTCAGATTGAAATCGCCCCCGAAGAGCCGGATTTCTGGGTCTTTCTGGATGTCAGCGAATTTGCGGGCAAACAGGGCACTCTCCAGATCGACCGCTATGACTCGGCCTGGAAGACCGGCTTTGACGCCGTCGCGCACGCCGATACCTTCCCCGGCCAGGATACCCTCTACCGCGAAGCGCTTCGCCCGCAGTTCCACTTCTCCAGCCGGCGCGGCTGGCTCAACGACACCAACGGCATGGTCTATTACAAAGGCCGGTATCATCTGTTCTATCAGCACAATCCCTACGGCTGGAACTGGGGCAATATGACCTGGGGCCACGCCGTCAGTACCGATATGATGCACTGGCAGGAATGGCCGGACGCCCTTCATCCCGATGTACTGGGCACCATCTATTCCGGCTCGGCAGTCGTGGATTACAACAACACTGCCGGCCTGCAGAGGGGAGACGAAAAAACTATCGTGGCGTTCTACACCTCCGCCGGCGGCAATAATCCGATGTCGCAGGGCAAGCCTTTTACTCAATCGATGGCATACAGCAATGACGGCGGCAAGATCTGGACCAAATACGAACACAATCCTGTCATCGACAAGATTGTCGACGGCAGCCGCGACCCCAAGGTCTTCTGGCATGAACCGACAGGCAAATGGATTATGATTCTGTGGATCGATGGCTCGACGCTGTCGATTTTCAACTCCTCCGACCTGAAAACATGGCACAAGCAAAGTGATGTGGATGGATTCTTCGAATGTCCGGAACTGTTTGAATTGCCGGTGGATGGCAACTCGGCAAACACCAGATGGGTTGTCTATGGTGCCAGCGGTGATTATAAAATCGGTCAGTTTGACGGGACGCGGTTTGTTTCAGATACGGGCTTGCTCAAATTTGAATACGGCAACTGCTTCTATGCCTCTCAGACATTTAACGATATGCCGGTCTCGGATGGCCGTCGCGTACAGATGGGCTGGGGCAGAATCAATATGCCCGATATGCCCTTCAATCAGATGATCTTATTTCCGGTCACGCTGACCCTGCGTACGACCCCCGACGGCATCCGGATGTTCACCGAACCCATTCGTGAAATCCAAAGCCTCCATCAGCAGCACTGGCAAAAGACTAATCTGACCGTCAAACCCGGCGACAATCCCCTGGCCGACATCAAGGGCGAACTCTTCCACATCATCGCCGCGTTCAGGCCCCAGGATGCCCAATCCTGCTCGCTGGTCATCCGCGATACGCCCATCGTCTATGACGCGGCAAAGCAGCAGTTGACGTGCCTCGATAAATCCGCTCCGCTGGCACCCATCGACGGCAAAATCCGCCTTGAAGTGCTGGTTGACCGCATGAGCATTGAAATCTTCGCCAACAACGGTCGTATCTATATGCCCCTTGGCGTCAACCTGACTCTGCGTTCCGACTTGCTGCAATTCCGTGCCGGCCAGGGCAATATTCTTGTTGAAAAACTGGATGTGTATCAGCTAAAATCCATCTGGCCGTAACAATCCGCGGGGTGCGGATTCGGCATAGACAGGAATACAGCAATGAATCATAACCTCTTGATTGCTATCGCAGTATCGGCGGTCTTATGCGGCGGATGCCAGGGGCAGGCTCAGGACAAAGTCGCTGTGGAATCCCCGAAACCAAAGGTTGCAGACATTGCTGACCTGTTGGAGCCAATTCGTCAAAAACACAATGTCCCGGCTATCTGTGCTGCTGTGGTCAACAGCGACGGCATTATCGCCGTCGGCGCCGTCGGCGTTCGTCGCCGGGGGGATACCGCCCCCGTCACCACCAGTGACCTGTGGCATCTGGGCTCCGATACCAAGGCCATGACCGCCGCCGTCGTCGCCCGGCTTGTCGAGCAGAAAAAGGTCCGCTGGACCTCGACGCTTGCCGAGCTTTTTCCCGATCTGGCCGACCGCATCCATCCCCAGCTCAAAGGCGTCACCGTCCTGCAGCTCCTGTCGCATCACGCGGGCCTGACCGAAAACCTCAACTGGCGGTCGTTTGCCTCCCGCGGCGATATTCACCGTCAGCGTCAGGCGGTTTTGGAACAGGCCCTGACCGAAAAGCCCAAATACACCCCCGGCACCCAGGCCCATTACTCCAATCTCGGATATGTCGTCGCGGGAATTGCCGTCGAGCGCATATCAGGCAAGTCCTGGGAAGACCAGATTCAGGAGAGCCTCTTTAAGCCGCTGGGCATGACCACCGCCGGCTTCGGCGGGGTGGGAACGCCGGGCCAACTCGACCAGCCGTGGGGACATCGTGCCGATGGTTCACCCGTCGAAGGCAGCGGTCCGGATATGGATAACGCGCTGGTCATGGCCCCGGCCGGCTGCGTCCATGCCGGCATCACCGACTGGGCGAAGTTTATCATCGACCAGCTTCGCGGCGGCATGGGCAAATCCGCCCTGATGACCCCCGACACCTATCGCACCCTCCACACGCCGCCCTTTGGCGACGACCACGCCCTCGGCTGGCTGGCCGTCGAGCGTGACTGGGGCGGTGGGGCCGTCCTCAATCATACCGGCTCCAACACCATGAACTATGCCAATACCTGGATTGCCCCCAGCCGGGACTTCGCCGTGCTGGTCTGCATCAACCAGGGCGGAGACACCGCCTTCGCCGCCTCCGACGAAGTCGTCGCCGCACTCATCAAAGCCCTCCCCTGGTAGGGGCCGGCCCCCGTGCCCGCCCCATCGTCACCCCGTGCTTGTCTTTTTTCATAGGGCGCGACTCGCGGTCACCCTTTTCACCCTGTGCCCGCTCAGCATGTATTCTTGTATTCCTATATACTTGTATACATGTACCTCACTTGTCTCCCTGATAGCAGGTTGTCCCGGAGATTCTTTGTCGGCATAGGCTTAAATGAAGAGTAGGCGACTCTGGATATCTTATAAATTTTTCAGCACCCTCATTTTTTGGCCCAAAATCAGGGTGAAAAATTTCAATATACGTAGTTTCCCCAATAGACACAGACTGGGCAGTTTTTGTATAATAGTCCTATAAAATGGAGTGCGGAGGCATGAAATACGCCGGATGGGAGAAAACGCCCGCGTTTTTTTCATACCTGAATTACCGCCATGGATCATTCTGATAATTCCATAGAGGCCGACTTCGGGGTCAGCACAGAGATACTCTGTGACCCCGTTTTTTTTTGAGTACTTGCAGTAACGCAGATGAACACGGCAGTGGATCATGTGACCTGCTGCACAACATAATGTAATGTGAGGTACATTTTGGAAAGGGAGAGACAATGAAAAAAATCTTGCTTGTATTAATGGCTCTAACCGCCGCCAGCAGTATGGTGATGGCCGGGCCGACGAATTTGATCAAAAATGGCAGTTTTGAGTTAGCACAGGGTGATCCGGGAACATTTATCACTTTGGATGCGGGATCAAATTATATTGATAACTGGACTGTAGTTGGAACAATCCAATATGTTGAGGACAACATTGATTACATTGGCAGTTATTGGCAAGCGGCCGATGGAAATCGAAGTCTTGACCTCAACGGCAACTATAAACCAGGTGGAGTCCAACAAGTTCTGACCACCGTTCCTGGCCAGCTCTATAAGGTTCAATTTTCAATGTCTGGTAATCCCGATGCAGAAAGGTCGATAGAGAAAGTTCTGACTGTTTCGGCGGATGCTGAAAGCAAAAATTTTTACTACACTGTTACGGGAACAAGAACTGATATGCAATGGGCTTCCAATGTCTGGTATTTTACGGCCACAGGTACCAGCACTACCCTCACATTCCAAACTGCGATTGAAGGGGCTTTTGGTCCTGCCCTGGATAACGTTGCCGTATATGCTGTTCCGGCTCCCGGTGCGATTCTGCTGGGTGCGATGGGTACGGGTCTGGTTGGGTGGCTGCGGAGACGCCGGAGTCTGTAGTACTGCAGAATAAGTTTGCACCATGATGGATAAATTAAGGTTCGACGGAAAGGTGTGTAGCGATCCCTGCTTTGAGGAAAGTGTGTTTGTATAAAAAAACTGTTGCCGATGTGGTGACAGAAAACGAGGGTAATTTTCAGAAAGGGAGAAATATGAGAAAATGGCTTGTATTTGCATGCCTCTGTATTGTTGTAACAGGGGCGATGGTCAGCGCGAGTGTTACGAATGTGTCTGGGACAGCATGTCCTTTTTTTGCTGGTCAGACTTATGGTGATCTTCAATCTGCTGCCGGCATTAACGACATTCAATACGGAGATGATTTATCAACTTCCGGAACACTTCCCCCGTCTATTGATGTTTCCGGTTTAACGGGGCCCCTCTGCATCACTGCAACAGGATGGTGGAGTCATACTCCCACACCTAACTCTGGACCTGATGGCTATTCAGGTTATGACCCTACGCATTCGGAGTATGGCCAATTTGGAATCAGTTTTATCACCAACGGAAAACTAAATGCGCTGGTTGGTGTATTTCTGACAGATGATAAACCTGCAGGCCCTGCACCAACGAGTCTTGTATATGGTGTGGATAGTATGACAACACCGCTGCTTCAACAGGCATTTGTTATTGGGTCCGGGCTTACAAATGTGGTAATTCCTGCAGGTGCGACCCGCTTGTTTTTCGGCCTGAACAATGGATATGAATGGTCGAACAATAGTGGTTCCGTTGATGTGACAGTGTGTCAAGTTCCCGCTCCCGGTGCGATTCTGCTGGGGATGATGGGCACGGGTCTGGTTGGGTGGCTGCGTCGGAGGCGGAGTCTGTAGTACTGCTGACAAAGCTTAGAATAATGCCTTAATAAGCAAACGCGGGGCCGAATGGGAATCCTCCTGTTCGGCCCCGTTCGTTTTTTATGCGGGTGTTACCAGACCAGAGAGTCGAAGACGCGGACTTGTTTCCAGTTGGCCTGGTTGCGCTGGATGAATTCCTTGTGTTTGGCGGCGACCTGATAGTCCTCGTGGTTTTTGCGGGTCTTGAAGACGACGGTCAGAGCGACATCGAAGGCCTGGTCGTTGACCGGGCGTGTCAGGGTGGTATCCCGCAGGCCGGCGGAGAAGAAGGTCACGCCGGGGTGGTCTTTCAGGTAGGTGTAGCATTCCTCGAGCAATCGTTCCTTTTGCGGGGCGGAGTTGTCATTCAGCGTGAAAAACACGCTATGAGACAGCATGGGTTCCTGGGTCATTGTTTTGCCTCCAAACAGACAGTTGCAGCATCCGGCCAGAGCCATCAGCGGTATCAGTAACAGCCAAAACCAGCGTTTCATGGTTATATCCTTATGAGTATGGCGTCCGGGCCGACCGCGGAAAAACGACAATCTATCCCGCCAGTGTCGGCTATGTGATATCAGCATACGCATTTCATGAAAGAAAGTCAATGCTTAGCCGGATGAGGCCGAAAAACGAATATCCATGAAAGGCCGATTTTATCTTTAATTCGAGGAATTTCCTGTAAAAATACAGGGAAATTAATTTCAGGGTTGAATCGAGCCTGCCCATTTTGCTATAATTCAAGAAAGTCGTTCTCCCCCCGAACGTCTTTTGTGTGAAGCTTCATGTGAGGAGGAGGAATCAGATGCAGGTCATCTGGTTCCTCTTTTCTTTTTCCCGTCACAAAAATCCCGCTTAATTTATGTTTAAATCGATACATGAAGAATATGTAAACATAGACTTAATATTTATTAGTAATTCCGGTTCTGCTTATCCTTGCCAAATCAAATATTTTCTTGATTTTGTTATCAAAAAAAGATAATATAGGCAAGTATTGTAATATAGAGTGGGGTGCTTTCCATTCTTAAAACATATTTTGAGAAACTGTTTAATTGTGAAGGGAGAGAATGATGAAAAGAGTAATGTTGTGTCTTTGTGTCATGGGCATGCTGGCCGGGGCAGCCCATGCGGCCGAAACCCTGAATCTCAACGTGACGATTCGGGATTTTCAGGCTTCGCATCCGGATTTTGAGTCGACGGTTGCCACAGACCTGGGAATTGTCAAAACGACGCTCGGATTGGATGGCAAGCCGGTCTATAACCACGCAGGCGGCACTGCTACGGTTTCCAGCCCCGCATCGTTTGCTCAGTGGTATAACGATGTGGCTGGTGTGAATATGACCATCTCCAAGACGCTGGTTGCCACGAAAAATGCAGGCGGGCTGTATGAGTATAGCAACGGCAGCTTCTTCCCGATTGATGGCGAAGGATTTGGCAATGAAGGCCGTTCTCACAATTATCATTTCACGCTTGAAATGCATAATATGTTTACCTATCAGGGCGGCGAGGTCTTTAATTTTACCGGCGATGATGACCTGTGGGTCTTTATCAACAATCAATTAGTCATTGATCTGGGCGGCGTACACAGTGCACAGTCGGCTTCAGTGGATTTGAATACACTGGGTTTGACTGTCGGCGAGACCTATGCCTTTGATCTGTTCTTTGCTGAACGGCATACCACAGAATCTAATTTCAAGATGACCACGTCGATTGAACTGCAGCAGCCGACGGTCCCCGCTCCGGCAGCAATTCTGCTGAGCGCGATGGGAACCGGTCTGGTCGGCTGGCTGCGTCGTCATCGGAGTCTGTAATTCGTTAATCCTTTGAATCAATATAAGACTAAAGCGGCAGGTTTGATGGCCTGCCGCTTATCTTAATTTGTAACCCTGAATTGAGGAGAAAATGATGAAAAAAGCACTTTTATTGTTGGCGGTGCTGACGCTGGGCGTGTTGTCCCCGGCGGCGGTAACAGGTCTTTTTAACACCGGCGTGGATGACAATGGTGTTGTGCTGGCTTCCGGGACGGCGGATTCGCACTATACGCTGATCGACCCGACCGGCCTGACAGCATACGCCATCACCAAGCATTCCGCCTGGGTTGCTCCGGGCAGCAGTGCCATGTGGATTGGTCCCACCGCATCGAATATTACCGATGCTGCCGGTTGGTATATTTATGAGCTGAACTTTGATATTACTGATACGGCTCCGTCCAATGTCAGCATCAGTGGTAAGTGGGCAACCGACAATTCAGGCAAAATCCTGCTTAATGGCGTTGAAGTTGCTTCGATGGGAAGCACCAATTCGGCTTTTGCGGGATTTGGAAAGCTGACAGACTTCGCTATTACATCTGGTTTTGCTGCCGGCAAGAATACGCTGAGATTCGAAGTGTATAATTATCCGCAGCAAACTGGCAATCCCACTGGATTGCTTGTCACCGATCTGGGTGCGACCGTGGTTCCTGCTCCCGGTGCGATTCTGCTGGGTGCGATGGGCACGAGTCTGGTCGGCTGGCTTCGGAGACGCCGGAGTCTGTAATTTGACGGATCATTTAGGGTGAGATGATAAAGCCGTGGAGTTTGTCCACGGCTTTTTTTGTTGGTATCCTGTAAAAAAAGAGATTCTTTGCATTTATCCATCGTATGATTAGAATATGGGATCAATAGAACTGGACCTGGAAACAATAGAATGTGGGATATACAGCAACCTCAGCCGGTCAAGCTGATTATTGGGATTTTGGCGGCCGACCCGCGGTGTCTTGCGGCGGCGGAGTCGGCGGTGGCCGAGACGTTCGGCAAGGCCGACCTGGTCAGTCCGGTGTATCCGTTCGATATGACGGCCTATTACCAACAGCAGGCCGGGCCGGCGATTTTGCGGCGATTTATGAGCATTGAGACCCCCATTGATCCGGGCCGTCTGGGGGGTATCAAGCACCAGACCAATCGGATGGAGATGCAGCTTGCCGAGACGCTGGCGACGCCGTGGCCCCGGCCGGTCAATCTTGACCCGGGGTATCTGGAACCGAGCAAGCTGGTGCTGGCCTCGACCAAGAATTTTGCCCATCGGGTGTATATCGGTGATGGGATGTGGGCGGAGGTGACGCTGACCTATAATAAGGGTGTCTGGCAGGTCTATCCCTATACGTTTCCCGATTTCAAAAGCGGACGGTATAACGCATTTTTGTCGGCGGCGCGCGAAAAACTCGCAGCCCAGCGGCGGGATTTGGCAGCGGCGGCGTCGCCGGATGATTCGGATACCGAATGAATCGATGACAGGCAATAGGAAAGGATTAATCCGATTTCACATGTAATGATTTTAGCGTTGATTTTGCCGGTCGGGGCGTTTGCGGTCTCGGCGGTTCTGACGGCGCTGGTGCGAAGGGCGGCCATCGCGGTCGATTTCTGTGCCCATCCGCGACAGGACCGCTATCATCGGACGGTGATTGCGCTGGGCGGCGGAATCGCCATTTTCTGGACGATTGCGTTGTTTATTCTGGCCGGGCTGGCGGGGGGGTATCTGGCCGGAGCGGGGAAGTTTGCGTTTATCGACCATAGCCTCAGCGACCACCTGGAGGGATTTTTAAATCGCAGCCGGGAGCTGTGGGTGGTGCTGGGATGTGCGGCACTGCTGCATCTTTTGGGGTTGTGGGATGACAAGAAACGGCTGGGGCCTTATCTGAAGCTGGTGGTGCAGTTTGGGGCTGCGGCGGCTGCGGCGGTCTTTGCCGATATTCGGGTGGAGATGTTTATTCATAACAAGTTCATCACGACTCTGCTGTCGGTACTGTGGATTGTCGGGATTATGAATGTCTTTAATTTTCTCGACAATATGGATGGGTGTTCGGCGGGGATTGCGATGATTGTGGCGGGGGTGCTGCTGACGGCGGCGTTCGGCAGCGGACAGGTTTTTATTTCCGGCCTGGGGCTGCTGTTTATCGGGGCGGTGGCGGGCTTCTGGGTGTGGAATTTCCCGCCGGCCAAAATATTTATGGGAGATTGCGGCTCACTGGTGATTGGATTCTTTGTTGCCCTGCTGAGCCTGCGGACGACCTATTATCATCAGCATGACGGCGGTGGACTGTATGCGGTGTTTATGCCGCTATTGGCTTTGGCGGTGCCCTTGTATGATTTTGTCAGTGTGACGTTTCTGCGGATTAAGCAGGGCAAAAGCCCGCTGGTCGGCGATACGCAGCATTTTTCGCACCGGCTTCGCAGGCGCGGGCTGACTGATACGCAAACGGCGCTGACGCTGTACCTGGCGACGCTGTGTACGGGGCTGGGTGCGATATTCCTGCGACAGGTCAATTGGGTCGGGGCGATTTTGATTTTTGTTCAGACGGTCATGACGCTGGCGATTGTGGCGATTCTGGAAACGACCGGCAGGTCCTGTGAGCAGTGAAAGTCCTCTTTGAAGACACAAGATATGACATTCAAAAAGAACAACGCAACCGAACCTGTATCATACCGTCTGCTGGAAGGGATTCTTCTGGCAGTGATACTGGGTGTCACGGCGCTGCGTCTGAGTTTTATTGAGCAGCCGCATTCGACGATGCAGAATCCGGCTTTGTGGACGACGCCTCGCGGGATGAGTCTGCTGCTGTCGGGTGTGGTATTTGCGGCTGCGATAGCCGGGTTTGCGGGTTTATGGATTCGTGGGCGGCTGCGATTGTCGGGACAAATTCTGCCGCTGGCGGCGGGATTGTTTCTGGCCGGAGGCGTTCTCGCCTGTATTGTTTCATCCGACAAACGGGCGGCCATTACGGAACTGTTTACGCTGTGCGTGCCGATGCTGATGGCGATTGCGGCGGTCGGCTGGATGGATTCCCAGCGGCGGCTGGATACTGCGGTCTGGGTGTTGCTGGCGATGGGGTGTGCATCTGTGTATGTCAGTATGGAACAATTTACCGCCGATAATTTGCAGATGGAGCGGGACTACGCTGCAGATCCGCAGAAACATCTGGCGGCATTGGGAATCGAGCCTAACAGTCTGGCACATTTCCAGTATGAACACCGTCTGCATTCCAAAGATGTGCGGGGATTTCTGCTGACCAGCAATTCCACCGCAACATTCCTGCTGGCGGGAATCTTCATTTCACTGGGATTGATGATTGATACCTTACGCAACCGCAGGGAGGATGCAGGCTATCCGGCACGGCTGGTGGTGCAGGGGGGGGTACTGACTGTTTTGATGACGGGTCTGATTGTCGGTAAAAGTCGGGGGGCGCTGGGGGCGATGATGCTGTCAGCCGTTTTGTTTGTGATTGTGCATTTCTGCGGTCGGCGGATGTGGCGTTATCGCAAGCCGATATTAATAGCAGGGCTGCTGGCGGCTGCGGTGTTTGGTACCTGGGTGATTGCCTATGGCAATCAGCATGGACGGCTGCCCGGCCCGAATGCCCTGTATGTGCGATGGCAGTACTGGATGGGGGCGGCGGATATGCTCCGGGATCGTTTCGTGACCGGGGTCGGCGGCGGCAATTTCGGCATATTTTATCCGCGGTACAAAATTGCCGCAGCTCCGGAGACGGTCAGGGATCCGCATCAGTTTATTCTGTCATTGTGGTGCCAGTTTGGCATCCTGGGGCCGACGGCTTTTCTGCTGGCGGCAGGGGCCGTGGTCTGGAAAGGGTTCCGCAGAGTATGCGGCGAACAGGTCTGGCCGGCTGATTCCATCGCCGCGCGTCCTGATCGATTGATCCCGGCAGGCGTGCTGGCGGGAACGATATTTTTGCTGCTGTTGATTCGGCCCTGGGTCAGCGAGGGTGGTATTGCCGGAGAGCATGCCATGGTGCAACTGTCGGTGTTTGTGCTGATGTATGTGCTTCCGGCGGCAGCTTTTGTGCTGGCATTTGGTTTGCTGTGGGCAACCGCAAAAGAGCCGACGAGCGTGATGCCGCGTGATGGGCTGCTGTGCGGCCTGGTGTGCGGGGTGGTTGGGATTTTGATTCACAACCTGATTGACTTTGCCATTTTTGAACCGGGTGTGTGGATGAGCGTCTGGCTGATGCTGGCACTGATTCTGGCTATCAGTCGCGGGCCGGACAAGCCGGTTGCGTCGGAGGTGATGCCGATGCAGCGGCGGTGGATCGGAATTGTTACGGCGGCGCTTGTGGCGGGTTTGATAGGACATCATTATGTATGGATTCCCGTCAAAGCAGGTACAGCATTTCAGCAGGGACTGCGGGACTTTGACCACGCCGAACAATATTTTATGGAATCGGCTCAACTGGATCCGCTGGACCCGGCCCCTTGGGTCTTTGCCGGCCAGTGGCGTCTGAGCAAATATGAGATGTCCAGGCTGTCCGGCCGGGAACACCCGGAAAAAGCCGTATCACATTTCCAGCAGGCCTGCGGCCGGGACAGGGCGAATTTCCGCTGTCGGGAACTGCTCGGCAGGGCCTATATCGCGCTGGCCGAAACGACCCCTGATCAATCCAGTAAACTGCTGGAATCCGCTTATCAGGCCGGCCTTGAGGCTCAGACTCGTTATCCCGGTTCGGACCGGATTGCGTATGATCTGGGTCTGCTGGCCGAGCGGATGGGCAATCGGGAAGAGGCTTTCAGGCAATTTTTTCAAGCCGTCCTGATTGAAGAACAGTACCGTGCCCAGTTTGCCGAGATGTATCCGGGATATCCGTTATGCAGTCGGCTGGGACAAAGTCGATATGATTATGCCAAGGCCTATCTCAATAAAGAAAGGTGTTTACCTGAAAACAAAACGGATACTCAAGAAAAGGAGAATGACCAATGAAGCTTCAGAAACGACATTATGTAACAGGACTGATGATGGCAGCCGTTGTGGGAATCCTTTGCGGATGGGCAATCGGTCAGGAGGAGGAACAAAAGGAAAAATGGATCAGCCTGTTTAACGGCAAAGACCTCAAGGGCTGGACGCCCAAATTTGCCGGCTCGAAACTGGGCGAAAATTACAAAAATACCTTTCGGGTTGAAGACGGCGTATTGAAAGTCTCCTATGACCAGTATGAGCAGTTCAACAATGAATTCGGGCACCTGTTTTACGCGCTGCCGTTTTCGCACTACATCTTCCGGGCTGAATACCGCTTTACCGGGGAGCAGGTCAAGGGCGGCCCCGGCTGGGCATTTCGCAACAGCGGCGTCATGATTCATTGTCAGGACCCGAATACCATAACCAAAGACCAGAGTTTCCCGGTCTGCATTGAAGTGCAATTGCTCGGCGGCGATGGCCAAAATGATCGCACCACAGGCAATCTCTGTACGCCGGGCACCAATGTGGTAATGAATGACAAGCTGGTCACCGACCACTGCATCACGTCCAAGTCCAAGACGTATCACGGGGATCAGTGGGTGAAGGTTGAAATTGAAGTGCACGGCAGCGGCATCATCCGGCATAAAATCAACGGCGAAACCGTGATGGAATACCAAAAGCCGCAACTGGATGAACGGGACGCCGACGCCAAAAAACTCATTCAGGACGGCAAGCTGCTGCTGTCGGAAGGCTACATTTCCCTGCAGGCCGAAAGTCACCCGGTGGAGTTCCGCAAGGTGGAAATCCTGCCGCTGGAAGAATGATATACCCCATGGGTATACGTATCCCGCGACGGCCGCAGGCTGCTTTTGTGCCGCGCATTTTCACTGGGTCAGGTTGCCCTGCATAGCCGCGACGAAATGGAAAATTCACGTCAGGTCAGTACAATGCCTGTGTCCGATAACTGCGGCGGGCCTGATAAAACCACCGCCGGTCGGATGCTATCTTTGATTGTGAATTATATCACAATAATCTTGTCCGATAGTGCAGAAAAATAGATGTTTTTCCATGTAAAAACGGTGGTTTGGATAGCCGACATCAATCAATAAGCTGTTGCTTCTGAGTGCGGTTTTTTGTAACCCGTAAGCGGGATAATCGGAACAATGGCTCTACACGATATGCTGTCTGCAATGCTCCGCACCCAATGAATGCATGAAGTTATCGGACAATGTTATGGATAGGAATCGTGATAAACAGAACAAGCTGCAGGCCGGGATTGCGCGGCCCATTATCCGCGTATATCTGGCGGTCGGCGTGTGTCTTCTGGCTTCGTCGGCGGGGCTCGGCTATGCCTGGTTTTCAGCCCGGCGCATGACCCTGGAGCACAGCAAAGTCTGCTGCGCGGCGATGGAAATTCGACTTGAAGCCGCCGCCGCACACCTGTGGCTGCAAAAATACATTTATGTTCGCGATGATGACCTCCTGAATCGTGTTCGTACTCACCTGGATAATGCGGTCTGGTATGTCCAGGCGATTTTACAGGGAGGGACAAATCATCACGATTATTACCCTCCGGCCTGCAATGTTTCGATCCGCAATTATGCTCAGACCATTGGAAGGCAAATCACTTCGTATCGGGAACAAATTCTCAACCGGCTGGAATTTGTCACCCTGTCCAATCAGGCCGAGTATGCAATTGCGGCCTTTGATACGGATTTTATCTCCCTGATTTCGCTGACCGAGCAGATGGAAAAAGACATCAAGCAGATGCAGCGGCGGGAGTTGTACGCATTTTATGGAGTATGCGGCGTGCTGCTGATCTGCTGGGCGATCCTGGCAGTGATGTTCTCATTATTTATGCGGCAGTATTTTGCCAGGCAGCGGTATCACAAACAGCAGCTTGAAGCGGCTAATTCGAGGCTGGAAGCATCCAATGCCGAGCTGGTTGAAACGCAGGCTAAACTGAATCGTATCAATGAAAAACTGAAACGGGCGGTTCGGGAGGCCAAGCGCCTGGCTCGGCTGTCGGAAAAAACCAATAAGCTCAAAACCGATTTTCTGGCCAATATCAGTCATGAACTGCGGACCCCGATGAATGCCGTGCTGGGTTTTTCAGATCTGCTGCGTGAGGAACCGCTGGCAGAGCATCAGAAGGAATTTGTCCAGAGTATCCATGCCGCGGCCGGAACCATGCTGTGCCTGATCGACGGTATTCTGGATTTGACCGAAATCGAACGGGATGAAGTACAGATTTCCTGTCAGCCCATAGTGCTGGAAAAAATGCTGCGGGAGCTGTGGTCGATTTATTATCTGCCCGCGGAAGACCGGGGGCTGTGTTTTGAAATCCAGCGGATCGGAACACTTCCCGAACAGATTCTCGGCGACCCGATCCACCTGCGGCAGTGTCTTGTGAGCCTGATGGATAACGCGCTGAAATATACCGAAAAAGGGCATGTTTATGTTCGGGTCAGTCGCAGGGACGATGCCATCCGGTCGTGGCTGCGGTTTGAAATCGAAGATACCGGCGTCGGCATCAAGCCTGAAGAGCAGGACTGGATATGGAATATCTTCACCCGTTCGGACAATAAAATCAACCGTGACAATCGCGGCTTCGGCCTGAGCCTGCCGATTGCGGTGCGGCTGGTACAGCGGATGAACGGCTCGATGACATTGAAAAGCGATGCAGGCCAGGGCAGCACGTTTGTGATGGAAATTCCACTGGACGTGCCCGGCTCGGATGCAACCGCAGGCACAAAAACCGCCGTTGCCCTGGTCGAAGGGGCGTAATTATCCAGACGGTTTTTGCCCTTTGCCTTTTTTCTTTTCACCTGATTAAATGCACACATTATCCATCAGCCGCGGGAAGGCGATGCACTGGCGGATGTGCCGTTCGTTGGTAATCCAGGCGACGGTGCGTTCAACCCCGAGGCCGAAACCGCCGTGCGGCACCGACCCGTGCTTCCGCAAATCGAGATACCACTCATAGCTTTGCGGATTATATCCTTCTTCTTCAATGCGCTTGAGCAGGTACTGGAAATCATCTTCCCGGACGGAGCCGCCGATGATTTCGCCGAAGCCCTGCGAGGCCAGCAGGTCGAAATTCTGAACCACCTTCGGATTGTCGCGGTCGGTTTTCATATAGAACGCTTTGGCCTCGCGGGGGTAGTGCGTGACAAAGACCGGCTTGTCATGCATCAGGGAAATAATGGTTTCATCCGAGCCGCCGAGGTCTTTGCCCCATTTAAATTCGGAGGCCAGCTGGGCATGTTTGGGATTATTTTCAATTTTGGTATTCAGTTCGTCCAGTTCAGCCCGCAATTCGATTTGCAAACGGGCGTTTTTGTCTTTTTGCCATTGTTTGAGGCCGCCGGCTTTGTCCGCGGTTTCGATGTCGGCCAGTTGTTTTTCGAGAGCGGCCTTCTGTGACTTGAACTGCTCGAGCTGTTTGGCCATGAATTGGGCGGTGCGGCTGCTGGTCAGGATATCGGCCGCATCCGAATAAGTCAGACGATGGAAGGGCGGTTCGATTTTTTCCAGCATGGCGATATCGGCGCCGAGGGTTTCCAGTTCCGGGCGATTGTCTTTCAGGACGCGCTTGACGACGCTGGACACGAAATGTTCCGCCAGTTCCAGCAGGCCCGGCAGATCAATATAGGCAACCTCCGGCTCGACCATCCAGAATTCGGTCAGGTGGCGCCGGGTCTTGCTTTTTTCGGCGCGGAAGGTCGGACCGAAGCAATAGACCTTGCCGAAGCTCATCGCCGCGCATTCGAGGTAAAGTTGCCCCGTCTGCGACAGGAACATCGGCTTGCCGAAATAATCGACGGAAAACAGCGTCTGTTCTCCCTCGCCGGCGGCGGCTGTAAAGATCGGGGTATCCACCAGCGTAAAGCCGTTGTCGTTGAAGAATCGACGGATGGCATCGATGACGGTGTGGCGAATGCGTCCGATGCACCAGGGCCGCTGGCTGCGGAGGTGCAGGTGACGGTTTTTCATCAGAAATTCCACGCCGTGCTCTTTGGGCGTAATAGGGTAATCCTGTGTCGGGCAGACAATGCTTGCCGCCGTCACAGCCAGTTCGTGTCCGCCGGGGCTGCGGGGCTCGACACGGACGATGCCCGACAGCGACAGGGACGACTCCTGTCCCAGACGGACAAGCTGGTCGAACAGATCGTCGGAGATTTTGCCCTTCTCGATGACGCACTGGCACAGGCCGGTCCCGTCCCGCAGGACGATAAAGGCGACTTTTCCGCTATGGCGGCTGTGATAGACCCAGCCGGACAAAGTGACTTCCTGACCCGCGAATGCATTGAGCTGATGGATTGTCGTTTTCATAACACCTTGAAACATGAAAGGTTATATAGTTTTATTTGCATCACAGGGTTATTTGTACCCCCGATGGGACCAAAAATCAATATGAAGCTTGGATTTTTTAATATGAATATCTCAGTAGAGCCGGGGCTGTTTTAAATAAAATATCTCACATTGTGCGAAATAAATGTAATCCTCCCGGTGCCGGTATCATCTTGCATAATAAAGGAATACGCTTATCCTGTTGTTTCTTATGTGGAACACGAATTCTGGAGGCTATTATGAAGCTGACCTGTCGTTGGATCGTTGTCATTGTAGTGCTTGGGGGACTTTTACATGCGGCAGAGGTCCCGTTTGTACAGGTACAAAAAGCCCTCGAAAAACCGGCCGCTCACCCTCGATTATTGTGGCCCGCAGGAGCAGAAGAACAGATCCGCAATCGTATTGCGGCGGACCCGGCGGCCAAAGCCATTTTTGAGCAGATACGCAGTCAGGCAGATGCGCTGCTCGAACAGCCGCCGATTGAGCGGGTTCAAATCGGCCGGCGGCTTCTGGATAAGTCCCGCACCTGCATCAAACGCGTGCTGACCTTGTCATTTATGTATCGAATGACCGGGCAGGAGGTCTATTTCCGGCGGGCTGAAAAAGAAATGCTCGCCGCGGCGGCATTTTCCGACTGGAATCCTTCCCATTTTCTGGATGTGGCGGAAATGACGGCGGCGCTGGCCATCGGGTACGACTGGCTCTATGACAAACTGCCGCCGGCGTCGCGGGAATCCATCCGTCGTGCAATTGTGGATAAAGGACTGGTGCCGTCGCTGGAAACCAAAGATGATTTATCCAATCTGCAATCGATAAAAAAGAGTATTGAAAAACGGATGAACACCTGGTGGGTGACTTCGACGAATAACTGGAATCAGGTCTGTAATGGCGGCATGACACTCGGGGCGCTGGCAGTGCTGGAAGAGGAGTCTCAATTGGCGGCTCAGATTGTCCACCGTGCAATTCATTCTATTCCGCGGGCCATGGGCGAATATAATCCGGACGGGGCGTATCCGGAAGGGCCGGGGTATTGGGTTTATGGAACCAGCTACAACATTTTGCTGATTGATGCTTTGAATACGGCATTAAAGACGGATTTCGGGCTTTCGGAACACAAGGGATTCAGGAAAACCGGGGATTATTTTGTGCAGATGACCGGGCCGACGGGATTGTTTTTTAATTATGCCGATTGCGGCCAGCGCGGGCGGGATATTTATCCGGAAATCGTCTGGTTTTCCAAACACTACTCCCGGCCGGACTGGCTGTGGGGGGAGAAGCCTGCACTGGAAGGCTATCGTACAAATGGAGGCCAGGGGATGTCCGGAGGGTCCCGTTTTCTGCCGATGACATTAATCTGGATGGGACAGAATGAACCTGTCAAGCCTGCGGCACTGTGCTGGAAGGGCGATGGGAATAATCCGGTTGCTGTCTTGCGAAGCGGCTGGGAGAACGAGTCGCTTTATGTTGCCATCAAAGGCGGCAGGCCCTCCGTCAATCACGGCCACATGGACATCGGGTCGTTTGTACTGGATGTGGATGGAGTACGCTGGGCACTGGATTTGGGGGCACAGGATTATAACCGCATTGAGCAGATGGGAATCAGCCTGTTTAACATGCGCCAGGATTCGCAGCGCTGGCAGATTATGCGTTATACGAACCTGTGGCATAATACCCTGGCTGTTGATGAGCAGTTGCAGAAGGTGGAAGAATTTGCGCCGATTACGGAATTTGTGGCGGACCAGCCGAAGCCCCGAGTGGTAGTGGATATGAGCCGAGTGTATGCCGGGCAGTTGAATACCGCGATGCGTTCGGTCCAGATATCAGCCGACAGAACGACCTGGATTCACGACCATGTTGAGGCTGCGGATAAAGACTGTACGGTGCGATGGAGTATGATAACCCCGGCGGATGTCGAGTTCCAAACCAGCGGAACGGCCCTGTTAAAGAAGGATGGAAAAACGCTGTATTTTGCGGCACGTGCTCTGGATGCCCCTGCGATGATTCCGCTTCAGATTTGGTCCACCGAGCCGAAATCCAAACTGGATGAGCCCAATCGCGGCACGCGAATTCTGGGATTTGAGATTCCGCTCAAGGCCGCCCAGACGATGGACTTTTATGTGACGATGGCCCCGCTGGCAGGCGATCAGAAAGAATTTTCCCCCGGGAAGTATCAGCCCGCTCCGTGGCCGGAAAAAGTTAAATAGGCACCCCGGAATAGGAGATTATTCCGGCTTGAGGATCAGGCCCAGCAGATAATCCACGACATCCGGCATCGATAATGTTGATGCGGCACATTTGTCGAGCCAGATGGTTCCGAATATCACGCCGGTCAGCGTTCTGGCTGACAAAGCGGCCTGGGCCGGGCTTAATCCATATTCCGTGAACCAGTTGATATATAATCCTTCGTACCATCGCCAGAAATCTGTCAGCCGGGTCTGGAGGTCCGGGCCAAGCTGCTGAATCTGGACGGAAAGCCGGGTAATCAGACGGCAGTTGACCCATTGTCCGGACGTATTTTTCTGAATCAGAATGGATAGCCATTGTTTCAATTGCTCCAGAGCCGGCACTTGCGTATTAATCGTGGTCAGCAGGGCCCTGTATTCCCCGACAACGTCTTCCAGCATGACCTCGCACAGGTGGTCTTTGCTGCGAAAATAATGATAGAAAGCACCCTTGGTAATTCCGGTTGCACCGAGGATGTCATCCAGCGATGTGGCGGTAAAACCGTGATTGCTGAACAGGCTGCGAGCTGAATGCAGAATGCGTGTTTTTGTCTCAGTGGGATGTCTCGACATCGTCGGCTCCCGAAGGATTAAGGGATTATCTGCTTAACGCCATGAACAGAACTGCCAGCAGAAGCACCGCCGACAAGGCGGCCAGGATGATGACGATCATTTTATATTTCGTCAGGGCTTCTTCCGTTGTTCGCAGCGTTTTTTCATTGGGCATATCGACGGCTGCTCCATCTTCCAGTTCGCCCAGCGCTTCGAGATTGAAACGCTGTCTGGCAATCAAAGGAGGCTTTCCATCGCGCACCGCCTGAAGATCGACAATTCCTTCTTCCATATTTTTATAACGGTCTTTCTTGTCTTTGGCCATCATCACTTCGATGACTTCAGATATCCCGGCAGACAGTGCGGTGTTGATGTGATCCGGTGGAACCAGAGCCTCTTTCAGGTGTTTTTTCATCACTTCCGCGGGTGCCGATGCATCAAACGGGACTCGTCCTGTGACCATGTGATACAGCGTCCCGCCCAGCGAATAAATATCCGCTCGGCCGTCAATATCCATTTCGCCCCGAATCTGTTCAGGTGCGATATAGTAAGGTGTGCCGAAAGCCTTACCCTGCTCGTGTTTGGCGGCTCGAACATCCGAGGTTTCACGGGCCAATCCCATATCAGCCAGCTTGACGACGCCGTCTTTATTGATCATGATATTTTTGGGTTTGACATCACGGTGGATCAGTCCCTGGGCATGGGCATGAGCCAGGGCATTGGCAACCTGAATGATGACATCGAGTGCTTCTTTCTCAGAAAAGATCTTGCCTTTGGATAAATCATCATAAAGGGTCTTTCCTTCGACATATTCCATCACGAAATAGTACAATCCACCGACTTCACCGACGTCAATTGCCTGGACGATATTATTGTGGTTGAGTTTGGCGGCCAGACGACCTTCTTTGTAAAACCGCTCTACATAATCCGATTTCTGGACAAACTTTTTGGGCAGCACCTTAATCGCGACCGTGCGATCCAGTGAGAGTTGTTTGGCTTTATACACTACCGCCATTGCGCCGGAGCCTAATTTGCCGAGAACCTTGTAGCCGGGGATTTGATTGCTGCTGTCGCGGCTCTCGCGGATGGAGACTTTCAGGCGTTCAGCCTGGGTTGTGGTCAGATATTGTTTTTCCAGTAAAACCTGTTCCAGCGTGGAAGGCTTTTCGGAGGCCCTTTTTTTCCGCTCGTCCTGACAGGCGCGAACCTCGTCTTCGGTGCATAGCTTTTGCTCGACAGCCATTCTTCCGAATAGCGTATCGTAGCTGGTTTGTTCATTCTGGGCCAAGTTTCAGCCTCCTGCTTTCTATAATTTTATATATGATAACATTCTTTTGGTGAAATTATCGGCCAAAAATGCGATTTGTCAAAAAAAAATCGCCGTAAGTCCGTGCATAGATGACATTTTGAAGCATATCCCTGTCTCACAGTGTACCCCTGGGCGACCGCTTCGTCCATCAGCCCGGCAGGGCCTTCGGTCAATAACTGCTTCCAGGGGGGGCAGGCCAGAGGATTGAAATCCCGCCATAACATATCTAATTGCTGTTTCGCCAGATTGCCGACCACCAGCCCGCTGCATTGCCCGCTGAAGACATTGCCGTAGGGGTCGATATGTACCCCTTTGGCCCCGAGAATGGCCTGCAAACATGGGTTCTGGATATAATCTATCCATGGACGCTGAGGGAGCAAGTCCGCCAGGCAGAATGCCGCACGCCCGGTTAATCTGCAGGGATCATCCCGAAGCGTCTGGCGATAAATAATCTGTTTTTCTGAATCGCTAATGCCCGAAAAGTTAACAGGATTCTGTAAATACCGTTGCCATCGGACCATGACCCGCTCCGGGCCGAGTAGATCCTGGGCAATGGTTTGAAGGTGAATTACTTTTTGAATATCGACAAACTCCTGATGAAACGTATCGCAGCTTATTTTGAGCTTTTCCATGCCGTTTTCAGCCAGAAAACGCAGTTTTTCACGGATATCAGAAGTCTGGTTTGCCCATGAAGCGTTCGTTTCGACATATTCAAGACCTGTAAGCCCTGCTTTATGTGCCTGTTGGACGATCTCTGCCAATCGGTCAAACACGAGAAAAGGTTCGCCGCCTGTCAGATGGACTCGGGCCTCTTTACCTGCCAGACGAACAAGACCTTCCCATGCGCTCAAAGCGACATCGACGGGCATTAGTCCTTCCTGCTGGGGATCACAGCAGTAGTAGCAGAATGCACAGGCGGCACTGCATTTGTAGGTCAGCATCAGGCCGGCATATCGCCAGACCTTCAGCTTGGCCTGCTCCCGGCCAATGTGCATATTGTACTGATTGTCTAAAATGTTCATCATTATTTAGTTGTGGTTCCGTGCGGGTACACAATAAAGTGAAATTATCACCACCCGAAAGCATTATAAAAAAATTTTTTAAAATTTCTATTTTTTTGTACCCGCAGTGGTTTTTTTCTGTGAGGTATTTTATTGGACGTGTTGATTTGTTCACTTTTTCCTGAACTACAGCTTGTGGCAGGCTGGCCTGATAATCAATTATATTGTATAGCATTATTTTTTGATTTTAAGGAATCGTCAAGATAGATAATTCAAGAAAAATCGAAATCTCTTCCGATAAGCATACTGTAAACAAGGATGTTTATTGAAGTTAACCCAAGGAGTTATGTATGAGTAAGAGGGAATTAATTGATTGTATCCTCGAAATTAACCGGACAGCCAAACCGGAGTTTTTGGCACAGTTTTCAAGCGAAGACCTGGACAAGTATCTGGAAAACCTGCTGGGGATTGAAGTCGAAGATTACGCTCTTTGTGCATAATCTCCGGTTTGCTGCGGACTGACAGGTCAATTCCGCAGGACTCGACTGAAAAGGCATTTACCTTTGAGGCTTGCGAGCCGTGGAGGTAAATGCCTTTAGTGTTTGTAGAATAAGAGGTTAAGACCCTTGTCAGGACATAAAAAAAGGTATCCGCCGCGAAAATCGGATACCTTTTTTGTTGATGGAGCAAGCGGTTTATTGCGGATTTTCCGCCGGCTGAGCTGGAGCTTGTTCGGTTCCATTCTCGGCAGGCTGTTCCTCGGCGTTCAGGGCGTTTTCAAGCTCGTCGTTGGAGATGGCCGGGGCAGGAAGCTGGGTAATTGCATTGAGTTTGAATTCCAGCAGGACGCCCTGCTGGCTGGCGGGAGTTTCAAAGACAAAATCCACCCAGACGGTTCGGTCTTTACGGGCTTCCTTATTGGTATAGGTCATCGTGTCTGAGAGGCTTTTCTTGACTAATTTTCCTTTTTCAAGAATCCCGATAGGCCAGATGGCTTTTCCAGCGCCGCGGAGATTGCCGGCCTTATCCGAGGCCTTGGTAATCATACGAACCTGGGACATGGTGAAAACAATGTTGCCGTCCGGGGGCTGTTTGGCGCCGCCATCCGGGATATCCCGGAATGCCAGGATGGCTCTTACTACGGTGACATTGCCGACATCGGGGATATCCATTGTGCGTACCGGCTTTTTGGACGCTGCCGGTACGGATAAAGCCTTACGGGAACTGACCGTCCAGATGCCGTCTTTGGTGCCATGACGGTTGAGATGGTTGCGATTGACAAAATCGGCACAAAGTACGCCAAAACTCTTGCTGGAACTGAGCGACCCCCTGCTGAACAGGCTGAAAATCGAACTGACCATCCCGTCCGGGTTGAGCAGTACGGTTTTGGGATTGTTCAGGGAAATCGGCGAGCCGGGGGGAAAGCGATTATAAGCCCATCCGCCTGAAACCGGGAGCATTCCAAAGGCCACCAGCAGGTGGCCGGACAGAATCAGGCCGGTTACCAGGCCCAGAACTACATTCACCGCAATTTTGGGGGTGTTGCCGAAATCAATATTGGCTCCTACCAGCAGATCGGCCAGTGCCCGAACCGCGGCGAATCCCAGCACAAACGCCAGGATAAAGCATCCGGCATGAGCCCAGGGGCCGCCGTATCCGCGGGATACAAACAGGTCGGCCAGCAATTCATAATAGTTGAATGCAATGATGGAGCCGAAGATGGCCGCCATGAAGGTTGAAAACGCGGTCATGACTGAGCACTTCAGATAAAAATGTGCCACGGTCAGGATGATTATGAGCAGTATCAATATTATGGCTATCACAGTCTTACTCCTGAATTATCCATTTTTAGATGAGAAGTTGCGAATGACTTCATTGATGGAAGTCACCCCGATCGTTACCTTCTTGATGGATTGCTCCTGCATATAGAGCATCCCGGCCTTGCGGAACGCCGCGCCGATTTCCTGGATGGTATTTGCGGTCCGGATAATCTGCCGCAGTTCATCGGTGATTCGGATCGTTTCGAACAGTCCGGTGCGTCCGTAGAACCCTGTGCCCTGACATTTTTCGCAGATAATCGGTTTGCCGTGTTTGTCGTATTCGATTTCACCGGGCCGATAGAACATATCCACTTCATCCGAGGGAATGTTGAATTTCTTGAACAGGGCCTGATTGGGTTTGTAGGCCTGCCTGCAGTCGGGGCAGAGGATCCGTACCAGCCGCTGATTGATGATGGCTTCGAGTGCGTCGGCTACGGCGTTTTTGTCGCCGACGAGTTTCATGAACTTATCCATGGTTTCGATGACACTGGTCGCCTGCAGGGTGGCGTAAATAATCTTGCCGTCTTTGGCGGCCCCTGCGCAGCACAGCTTGGCACTCATTTCTTCTTCGGCATCGGCCACGCCAACGATATCCGGCCCGCGTCGCAGAACAGACTGCAATTTGCGGGAAAAGGTGGTCGTGCCGGTGTCGCTGAGGGTATATTCGTTCTGTGTGATATTCGACAGGTCGGCGGCTTTTTTGCGTTCGAGGGTGACGATATTGTTCAGGAAGGGGTCATGGTTGCCCAGCAGGGCATACAGTGTGCTGGTGACGCCGCTTTTGGCCGGGCCGGACACCAGGATCAGGCCCTGTTTGATTTCCCGCAGAGAACGGATCGACTCAAACTGATTTTCATTCAATCCCAGTTCGGTCAGCTTGCGCGCGGTATAATCTTCCTGTTTGAGAATCCGCACCTGTTCACCGGCTGTGGAGCCGGCGGTCTGGACCTCCCATGCGGTTTTCTTTTTCCAGTCGTTGTCCTTGAGAATTGAAAACGAACCCTGCTGAGGCTTTCGTTTTTCATCCAGTTCCAGGTCGGCCATCTGCTTGAGATAGCGCACGAGGATGTCGATTTCTTCCTTGGACCGTTCACTCTGGCGGCTGGTTACACCGTCGATTTCGTAGATAATGGCATAGTTGTCTTTTTGCGGAGTCAGGATAATCTGGGCGACGCGCCGCCAGATGGCATCGTCGAAGATTTCGCAGGCCAGTTGATAGGCTTCGCATTCCGGGCTTTTGGGGTCCGGCAGGGGAACTTCATTCTTATTGGCGGTCACAAAGGATAAGCCGCGGCTGGCTTTCTGCAGTTTTTTGGTGGGATTGACAAACATGCCGCGAATATGATCGGCTGTCAGTACTTTTTCGAATTCAGCGACGCGGGCGTTTCGGTGTGTGACATAAGCGATGGCGACCGCGCCGACCAGGATGATATAAATCAAAAAGCCAATCCAGAAGACCGGAATCAGAAGCCATGCCCACAGCGACACCGCTCCGGTAACCGTCATTGTTCCCGTCCAGACCCGCTTATCGGTCCGTACCGCCTGGCTGTCCATGTAAATCCAGTTGACCAGGGGCATCCATGCCAGGAAAAGAATCATCATAATAAGCAACTTGTAAAGCGCGACATAGCCGCCGTATTCCACCGCCGACAAAACACTTGTTTGCATACCTGTTTCCTGTTTGGGGTTATATCGTTTTGTTTCGACAGCCAGTATCCTGTCGAAAGGATATCGACTCGATTATAGAATTCCGCTGGAGGTTGTCCGAATGCCCTTCATCGCCATCTTCAGCTCTTCGACGTTGGGGGCGTAATCCATTGCGACCTTCAAATCAATATATTCTTCTTCCACCAGTTTGCACAGACTGGAAGTGTAATCGATCATGCCTTCGCCGCTGCCGGCGCGAATGGCCGTGGGGATGTCCGATTCGCGTTCGTCACTGATTAGTTTGCGTACAATCGGGGTACGAATCAGGACTTCCACCGCCGGAACGCGTGTTACATCCGGACGAATGCCGGGTAAAAGCTGCTGGCTGATAATGGCACGAATGGTCAATGCAAAGGTCGAGCGGGCCAGTTCGCGTTCTTCCTGCGGGAACAGGTCCAGAATACGCTGGATGGTCTGGGCGGCGTTGTTGGCGTGCAGCGTGCCGAACACGAGGTGACCGGTTTCCGCGGCACGCATGGCGGCGGTCAGTGTTTCCCGGTCACGCATTTCACCGACCAGTACGATATCGGGGTCCTGTCGCATCAGGCTGCGAAGCGCATCTTCGTAGTTGACTGCGTCAATCCCGATTTCGCGCTGGGAGACGATGGATTTCTGGTCCACGTGTAAAAATTCAAGCGGGTCTTCGATGGTTACGATATGAGCGGCACGGGTGCGATTAATATAATCGATCATGGATGCAATGGTGGTGCTTTTGCCGGAACCGGTGGGGCCGACCACCAGGACCAGTCCATCGTGGGTTCCTTCGGAGATTTTCTCAATGACCGGCGGCAGGTGCAGTTTTTCAAAAGGAGGAATTTTACTGCTGATGCGTCGGGCCGACATGCTGACAAAATTGCGCTGACGGAATGCGTTGATGCGAAACCGGTCGGTGGGGCCGACCTGGTAAGCGAAATCCAGCGCCCCGTTTTCCATAAAAAACTGCTTTTGCTTGGGGCTCATAATTTCAAAAACCAGCTCTTCAATACGCTGTTCGGTCATGACTTCGGCGGTGGTTTTCTTGAGTTTGCTGCTGATTCGCATAATCGGGGGCACCCCGACCTTGAGATGCAGATCGCTGGCCTCGGCTTTTACCGCGGCCTTAAAATATTTGTCGATCTCCGGTGCCTTGTCCATGTGGACATGGCTGTCTATTGGTTGACCTGTAGTCATACAAGACTCCTGAGCATACCTGCAATAATTCCCAAAATAATAAACGACCCCGAATGCCCAAATATGGCTATTAAGGGTCTGATTAAATGAATAACTAATTATACAATAAGGACTTGTTTTCGTCAACCGCTATCATTCAGTCCCCGGTAATTTTTAGGGTGCATCCGGGGGATTTACCGGGTCAGCAGGATGGTCAGCAGCATATAGATAGCAACGCTGATGGAGTCGTTGGCGGTGGTAACCAGAGGACCGGAACTGATGGCCGGGTCAAGGCCGATTCTGCGGAAAATAAACGGCAGCAGCAGGCCTAATGTGGTGGAGACCATAATGGCCGAAAACATGGCAGAACCCAGGGCAATAGCGATTTGTGTTTGCTGCCTGGCATAAAATGCAGGGGTGCCGGCAGGAATGGATTGTGACGAATTGGCCGCATCCTGAATCTCCTGGTCCAGATGCGGGGAAATGATGTGAGGCAAATAAGCACAAAGTAAGCCCCCAATAATCCCGCAGCAGACTGCAACCAGAAAGGCGACGCGAACTTCGCGGAGGAAAACCTGACCAATTCGCAGGGCCGCCAGGTCGCCGGTGGCAAGGCCGCACACCACAATTGCGGAGGTCTGAAGTCCGGCATTACCGCTAATAGCCCCAATCATCGGTGCAAAAAGAAAGGCCATGACAAAAATATAAAGCTGATTCCACTCTATAAATAAATTCTTGAAATAAAGACCCAGAAATGCTGTAATTGCCGTCCCCAACAGACACGGCAGTAGCCATGTCATTCTGACCCGTGCAGCGTGGAATGCTGAGAAGGATTCCAATTCTTCTGCATCGGTACCGGCCATGGCGTAGATGTCTTCGGCTGCTTCTTCTTCGGCGACTTCGATGATGCGGTCGGCGGTGATGCCGCCGACAAGCCGCTTTTGTTCATCAACGACTGGAGCGACCAGTAAGTTGTTCTTTTTAAACAGGTTACGTATTTCTTCCTGGTCGGTGTCAACCGTGACATAAATCGCTTCCGGGTCCACAATTTTGCCCATTTGGGTTTGTGGAGTAGCTAATAAAAGATGGCGTATGCCGACAGTTCCGAGGAATCGCCTTTGTTTATTGACGACAAAAACGCAATAAAACTCTTCCTGGCCCTCTGCTTTTCGAATCAAATCAATGGTTTGCTGAACGGTGAGGTTTTCTTCGACGGCCAAGATCATGGGGTGCATGATGCCGCCGGCAGAGTCCTCCTCATATTGCATAAGCCCCTGAATCTGTCGGGCATCATCATCATCGAGATTTGCCAGAACCTCCTGGCTTTCCTCTTCATCCATTTCGGCCAGCACGTCGGCGGCTTCATCGGGGGGAAGTTCCGAAACAAGATCGGCAATTTCTTCATTCTCAAGGACTTCCTCGAACAGTTCGGCGCGGGTTGCCTCATCGACTTTTTCAAGGACTTCGGCGGCCAGCTCTTTGTCCTCCATGGCGTCAAAAACCTTGCGTTTCTGGTCGTTATCCAGCATCTCGACGGCTTCAGCGATATCGCTGGCCCGCTGAAGGTCCAGGAATGCACCGAGTGCCTTGAGGTTATTTTCCTCAAGCAAGGCGATGATTTCATGATAAATTTCGATTTTTTCTTCGGACATCTGATTCAGGCTATCTGGTCATGCTGGATTTTTAAGAAGGCCGATGTTTTTGGCTTTACCTTCCTGACAACCGACAGTACAATACTACTTCTGCCAAAGAAGTCCGGCAACAGAAAAAGAGGATATTTTCTATGAAACGTGCAGGTATTATCCTAATTATCGTATCATTGTTTGGTGTGTTTAGCTATTCGGTTATCTCGGCACCCAAGCCGGTCACGGTTCAGCGTGCTGGTCAATGGACATTGGATGTCCAGTATAGCCAGCCCCTGCAGATTTCGGTTCGTCTTCCGGGTTTTGAGCAGCCGCAACGGTTCTGGTATGTCGTGCTGAGCCTGACAAATAATACGAGCAATGCGGAAATTTCACTTATGCCGAGCTGCCAGCTTGTGACCGATACCTTCAAGACCATCCCAGCCGGGCAGGGTGTACGCAAGGAAGTCTTTGATGCCATTAAATTGAAACATCAAGGTCAGTATCCATTCCTTGAGTCGATGGATTTTACGGATATGAAATTACGCAAAGGGGCCGATAATTCACGTGATATTGCGATTATCTGGCCTGAATTTGACCCGAATGCCAAGAAAGTCAGCCTGTTTATTGCGGGGCTTTCCAACGAGACTGCGGCTATCGACCATCCGGTAAAAAAAGATGAAAATGGAAATCCAGAGAAGATATATCTTCAAAAGACACTGCAATTGAATTATGTCAACACGACCGATCCGGAGCTGCGTGCTCGAGCGGGTCTGACGTTTCAGGATCAGAACTGGGTGATGCGATAACCGTATCGGGGATATGTGAGCGACGTTCGTTAGAACCAGCCTTGATTTGTTCAGGCTGGTTTTTTTGTTTTTTACTTTACGAATCTATTTCAATGCTATAATTTATATCCGGAATTGTTTATATACATATAAGAGCCGCACACTATATAGAGAGTATGAGGCAGAGTTTATGTCCGTTGCGGGACAATCTTATTTTACCGAGAATTATCCAGACTATGATCGACAAAACAGTCCGGCCAAGCTGTCGTTTTATCAGGCAATGGTGGGTCGCTGGATTTCGCGTGGTGCGAGGCTATTTGAATTGGGAACCGGGCTTGGGAATTTTCTGGCTAAAGTCAGCGGGGATTATGTCTGTCTGGGGTGCGATCCCAATGCGTATGCCGTGGAGCAGACGCGGCTGAAACTGGCCGGTGCGGATATCCGTCAGGGGTCTTATGAACAGATTCCTGTGGGGCCTGCCTGCCAGGCGGTGATTGCCTGGGATGTCATCGAGCATATTGAACAAATGGAAGAAGCCTTATCCGTGATTCATTCGCGGCTGGCTGAGGGCGGCTGTTTTTTTCTGGTTGTGCCGGTTTATGATGGACCGCTGGGGCCTGTGGTGCGAATGCTGGATAAGGATACAACGCATTTATGGAAATTGTCGCGGCACCAGTGGCGGCAGTATCTTGAACAACATCATTTTGAGATTGTTGAAAGCGGCGGGATTCTTCGCAAGCTGATATTGGGGCGATGGTACCTGCATCTGACCCGTCCGCAATGGCTGCTGAAGTCTATCGGCTGTGCGATGTATTATGTGGCGCGTAAAAAGAAAATTCTGTCATAATGGGTTGAATATGCAGAGGCGGACGCCTCGCTCGGGAGCAATAAAGATATGAAAGTGTGGGTTGTTTTACCGGCATTTAACGAGGCCGAAAATCTGCCGAAGCTGCTGGATGGTTTTGGTAGAATTCGAGAGGATGTTTATAATCTGGATTTGCGGATTATTGTTGTAAACGATGGTTCGACGGATCAGACGGCGGATGCCGCTCGACAGGCGGCGGGGACGCTGTCGGTCGAGGTTGTTGATAATCCTCGGAATCTGGGGCTTGCGGATACGTTTATGCGAGGCATGATGATTGCTTCGGAGAAAGCGGATTCCCGGGATGTGATTCTCTGTATGGATGCGGACAACAGTCACAGCCCCGGTCTGGCCGTCCGGATGATTCGCGATATTCAGGAAGGGCGGGATGTGGTGATTGCCTCGCGGTATCAGCCGGGGGCGGTGGTGCGGGGGGTTCCGCTGCTTCGTCAGTTTTTGTCTTATGCGATGTCAATTTTATTTCGTGTGGTCTATCCGATTCCCGGCGTGAAGGATTATTCCTGTGGTTATCGTGCCTATCGGGCGGGATTTCTGCAGGAGGCCTTGAAGCGGCAGGGGAATAAATTGTTTGTCGGAGAAGGCTTTTCGTGTATGGCGGGGCTGCTGCTGAGCCTGGGACGCGAAGGGGCGGTTTGCGGCGAGGTGCCGATTATCCTGCGATATGACCAGAAGGCGGGCGGTTCCAAGATGAAGATTCTTCGCACGATTCAGCGGACTCTGTCGATGCTGTTTCGTGAACGGTTTTTGCATCATCGCTGACGGGAGTGAAACGCATTGCCATGAGCCGCAGAAAACGCATCGTATTCAGTATCGGGACTCGCCCGGAAGCAATTAAGATGGCACCGGTTTATCTGGCGGTCAAGGCCAGTTCAGATATGGAGGCCATACTCCTGAGTACGGCCCAGCATCGCCAGCTTCTGGACCAGGTGCTTTCTGTCTTTGGTATTGAGCCGGATGTGGATTTGAATTTGATGAGTCCCAACCAGGGGCTGTCGGAAATTTCGGCGAAGATTCTGACGGAGACGCAAAAGGTTTTGTCGTCCATGAAACCCGATGCCATTCTGGTTCATGGGGATACGGCAACATGCCTGTTTTCGGCCCTGGCGGCGTTTTATGAACGCATTCCCACTGGCCATGTGGAGGCGGGGCTGCGGACTTATGATTTCGATGCGCCCTGGCCGGAGGAGATGAACCGTCGCCTGGCCGATCCTATCTGCCGCTGGTGTTTTGCTCCGACTGAACGGGCGCGACAGAATCTGCTCCGAGAAGGCCTATCTGAGCAGCAGATTTATATTACCGGCAACACGGCGGTGGATGGTTTGTTTCTGGGACTGGAAAAACTGGGCAGCCGGCCTGCGGCGATTCCCGGATTGGAGCCGGGGTGTCTGGATGGTAAACGTCTGATTCTGGTGACCGGTCATCGGCGCGAGAGTTTTGGTGTTCAGATGGAGCAGATTTGCCGGGCATTCCGGCAGATTATTGACGACAATCCGGATTGTGTGCTGGTGTATCCGGTCCACCTGAATCCGCATGTTCAGCGGCCGGTGCGGCAATTGCTGGGCGGCCATTCACGCATATTTCTGATTGAGCCGGTGGAGTACCTGCCGTTTATCGAGCTGATGCAGCGGAGTACATTGATAATCACTGACTCCGGCGGGATTCAGGAGGAGGCGCCTTCGCTGCAAAAGCCGGTTTTGATCACCCGACGAACGACGGAACGGCCCGAGGCGGTCGAGCATGGGCTGGCACGGATCGTGGGTACGCAGACGGAGGCTATTGTCAGTCAGGCCAATCGACTCCTGACCGACGCGTCTGAATATCAGCAGATGATTGCCACCCAAAATCCATTTGGTGATGGACATGCATCGGAGCGGATTGTCGATATCCTGCGAGAGACACTGTGATCTGGCAGGCATACTATTTCGGGGCGAGGAATGAATGCGATTTTGAAAGATAAAATTATAAAGCATGGGGTGTCTGGAATCCTGCTGCCGGCGGGATTGATGGCTTTGGGGCTGGTGCTTTCCATGTGGGACCTGGACCGGGAGAGTCTGTGGCAGGATGAACTCTATACGGCCAGAACGGTCGGATATCCGGTATTTGGCATTATTCATAATTCAGTGGTGCAGGACCTGAATCCTCCTTTGTATTATCTGATTCTGCATGTCTGGAGCAAAGTATTCGGCCTGAGTGAAACCGCTCTGCGTTTTCCGTCAGCACTGTTCAGTGTTATCACCGTCGGCCTGGTTTATTATCTGGGCACGATGCTCTGGACAGGCAGGGCGGGTCTGTATGCCGGATTGCTCACGGCAATGTCTTCGTATCTGCTGCCGTATGCGCAGGAGGCCCGCTGTTATTCGCTGCTGGCAATGCTGGGGGTGCTTTCCATGATTGCCCTGTGGAAGATGATGTATGAGGATTCCCGTCGATGGTTCTGGATTTATATCATCACATCGGCACTGATGCTGTATTGTCATTTTTATGCGATATTTCATCTTTTTGCCCAGGTGGTGTTTATCGGGAGTTTATATGTTCTGGACCAACCTCGTTTCCGGGGTTCTTCTCGACGAGTCTTGTCGGCATGGCTTGTGACGGGAGTGCTGTTTGTGCCGTGGGCTGTGGTTCTGCTGGGGCAGATGCAGCGGGTTCACGGGCAGTCCACGTATCTCAAGCCTCCGACCTGGGTGGATATCCCCTGGGTGATTAAAGTATTCTCCGCGGACAGTACTAAATTCGGGATATTTCTGCTGGCGGTATGCGGTTTCTGGTATCTGTCTGTGTTTCCCGTCAGGGATGAAAACGGCCGCCGGCAAAGGCGGTTTGATGGGTCGGAATGGAATAAGGCCTGGTTTCTTGGTGTGTGGATTCTGTGCACCGTGATTCCGCCGTTTGTGATGTCCAGAATTTTAAGCCCGATTTATTCGACGCGTTTTATGGTCGGCTGCACCGCGGCATTTTACCTGCTGGTGGGACGCGGGCTGGGAAATATTCCATTTCGTATGATTCGGATTGGAGTTGTCGTGGTGCTGCTGCTGGTCTTTGGATATGAAAATTATTCCTGGTTTGCCCGGCATCACCGGGAGCAATGGCGGGAATCGGTACGATGTCTGGATGGCCTGGCCGGCCCGGAGGAACTGGTTGTGTTTCAGCCTTTGTTTTACGGCAGTCTTGCGTATTCATACTACGGAACACGCAACGACATTGTTCCTTTTGAGGGCAGGCAGGCTGCTCTATGTCCGACCATCGATGCGGCAGAGTCCCTGTGGCTGGTTGTCTGGGCGGGCCAATTTGACAATGAGACCGTGCAGGGTAAACTGCAGGGCGATTTTCAAACGGTGCTTCAGCAGGATTTCGGGCGGGATATTAAAGTGTATCATCTTCAGCGAAAGCCATAACGATGGAATTGAAAAAGCAGACTATTACTGCGGTGATTTTTGATCTGGGGCGCGTGCTGGTGCAGGTGGACACCCAAAAGCTGTGGGAGTTTTTTTTCACGAATTATGCAGGCCAGGATGTCCAGCAGGTGCTGGAGCGGATTATGGCGGATCCGATGATGATGCAGTACAGTATCGGACGCATTCCAACGCAGGAATTCTACCAAAAGCTGCATGATGACTACCGGCTTGGTCTGTCGTATGAGGCGTTTGTGTTTCGCTGGTGCGATATTTTTGCTCCCATGGAGGGAATGGACTCCATCGTGGCTCAGTTGAGCGGCAAAGTCAGGCTGGGATTGTTATCCGATACCGATCCGCTGCATTGGGATTTTATCCGCCGCCATTACCCCCTGATGCAGTATTTTCCGAAGCCGACTCTGAGTTTTCAAATCGGGTCGGTCAAGCCCAGCCGGGACAGTTATCTGGCCGCGGCCTGCGCTGTCGGGGTGCCGCCGGAAGAGTGCCTGTTTATCGATGATTTGCAGAAGAATGTGGATGGGGCAAAGGCCGCGGGAATGGCGGCGATCCGGTTTGAAGGGGCTGACCCGTTACGCAGCTATCTGGCCGGAATCCATCTCCTCTGAGATATGCCCAACGGGTATGATTATTCCGCGAGCAAAAGAAGCACGTGGCTGAAGCGGCTGTACTTAGCCGCGACAAACCGGAAAATTTCAAGCAGGATCGGTATATATTCCGGCCAGGTTTTATTTCTATGCGTCAAAAGCGTGTTGAGGACCTGCTGTTATGGCTTCACTTTGGACGTCTTGTCTTTGAGTAATTTGGGTTCGGCGATTTTCGGCGCACTGTAATTGGTATTTTCCAGATGCATCTGCTCGGTTGATGTCAGGGTCTGATCGGTGACGATCTGCGGCGTAATGAACACCACCAGTTCGCTGTTGACAATGCTTTCGCCGCGGAACTTGAACAATTCACCCAGCAGCGGAATATCGCCAAGAACAGGGACTTTATTGACCTGAGTCGAGACATCCTGTTTTTTCATGCCGCCAATTACGACCGTTTGCTGGTCACGGATCAGTGCCGTAGTCATGGTCTGGCGTGTGGCGATAATCGGCTGGGCGGGGACATTATTGTTTCCGGTTCCCACCAGCACATCGCCGGTGCGAACACTGAATTTCGGATTGAGAATCAGTCGAATCAGGCCTTCCCGGGTCAAATGGGGTGTGACCATCAATTCCACGCCGACATCGCGGAACTGAGTGGTGCCGATGGCGCCGCCGCCGCTGGTTTCGGTCAGTTCCTGATAGGGAAGTTCTTCAACGATTTTGATTTGGGCCTGCTGATTGTCCAGTACCATGATGCGCGGATTGGCCAGCAGTTTGGCACGGATGTCTTCCTGTTCGGCCCGCAGAATGGCGTCGATATTGATGTGTTCATTCAAAATACCAAACCGCATCAGTGCATTGGTGTTGGAGGCATTGTTGACATTTCCATTGAATGTCCCTGCTGTAAAAGGATTGGTTACCGAAGAAAAGGGACTGCTGTTGGTGGGATCTCCATAAATAACATTTCCCACGCTCGAAAGGTCGTTGCCCAGTGTTCCTGTGGTGGGGGCGCCAAAGCTGGTGGCGGTGCCGGCCTGCCATTGCACACCCAGGTCGATGCGGTCTTTGGAGGAGACGTCGTAAATCCGGGCTTCGACCAGGATTTGGGGTGTAACCCGGTCAATTTCTTCAATAAATGAATCGATGGCTTCGATTTTGCTTTCCACGTCGGTCACGATGATATTGCTGGTGCCGGGATTGGCGGAAAGGGAACCGCCTTCCGAGATGAATTTTTTCAGGGATTCCTCGACTTCCGTCACATTGGCGTAGGTAATGCGATAGACGCGGCTGACTCGTTTTTCCTGCGTCTGAAGGACCTCTTCCCGCGGTACAACGCGGATCATGTTGGTTGTCGTAATAAAAGCATAACCGTGTGCGGCCAGGATATTTTCGAGGGCCTCAGACAGCGGGATATCGGTTAATGTGGCGGTGACATTGCCGATGACCTTGGGGCTTTTAATAATATCCACATCGGCCTGTTTGGCCAGGATGAGCAGGACATCATCAATGGGGGTTTCGCGGAATTCGATCGAGATCGGGTGCCGCATGCGTTCCTGGACCGGTGTCAGCAGCTCATTTTTCGGTGCCAGGGTCTCCTCGGCCAGGCTCAGCCCGATACATCCCATCCAAAGTCCCAGACTTAACCGCAGCAATTGATGCAGTGCATATTTCATGTTTGTCTCCTGTTATGTTCTGTCTGACAATCCTGTCAGTGATTATTTGGGTTCCGTGATGTGCTGTTCGACCTGCTGTTTCCAGCGTTTTCCATTCTTTTCAAACTCAACCGAATCTTTATCAATTTTACAGATTCGGATATCTCCGATGGATTCCCCTTCCAGGAGCACCTGTCCGGAAATGATTGCGGAGGGCTTGCTGGGGCTGTACACAATTCCCCGCACGGACAAATTGCCTTGAATCACAGCGCCTCCGGAGGTCGTTTTGGAGGGGGATTTCATGGGATCACGAGCGGACGCGGAAAAAAGAGCCGGTGTTTTCCACGACTCGGACCATTTTTTTGCGGATGTGGGGCCGGTGTTCTGTTCGGAGTCCGTACCTTTGGTCAGGGCGTTGGCTATCGACGGACCTGAGCCCAGTACGTAGTACAGCACTGCAACAAAAACCAGCATCAAGACTACTACAAGTATTCCCATTTTCCGCTGGTGTGCGTTGGCTTTGCCGGCGGAGGATCCCGTTAAGTGATTTTTGAGAATTCCCATCGCTTTTCGCAGCGTAATAGTGTTGGCTCCGGCTGCGTTTTTTTTGGGGACAGGCTGGGGCCGGGTCGTTGGCCGCTGATGGGAAACTGGATATTCTGTTGAGACAGTCCCTGTATTCTCAGTGACGGAATTGTTCTTTGTATACAGCGGCGCTGGCGGCTCCGGAGACGTTGTCGGAGCAATTCTGGGCGAACCGTCCTTTTGGGCGGGAGAGGTTTCCGTCGAGGACGGTGTTTGCTCCAAAGACTCCTGGCCCTCAAAGATAAATGCTATTTTTTTCTGTAATCCTGCTTTTTTCATGGCTTATACCCGATTCGTTAGGGCAAGGTCTGCGTGACACTCAACGCTTGCGGATTCTGTGACAGTCTCGATTGACGGCTTCTGTTCAGCGGTGCTGCCGGTGCTGATTTCGCGGGCCAGGGCTGTATATTCCATCGCCCCGGTGCTGTGCCTGTCATAGGTCAGGATGGACTGTCCGGCGCTGGGGGCTTCGGCCAGTCGGATATTGCGGTGAATCACCGTACTGAAGACGGCGTCCCGGAAATACTCGCGCAACTGCTGCTGGACATCCCGGCACAGCAGGGTTCGTTTTTCGCTCATGGTCAGCAGGATGCGTGCCGGATGAAGCTGCGGATTGAACCGATCCCGGACAATATCCACGGTTTCCAGCATCTGGCGCAATCCCTCGATGGCATAGTAATGGGTCTGAACCGGAATCAGAATATCCGTTGCCGCGGTTACCGCATTGAGCGTCAGGACGCTCAGTGACGGCGAGCAATCCAGCAGGCACCAGTCAAAAGCATCCTGCACCATGCAGAGCCGCTGCCTGAGAATATATTCCCCGCGGGGCATCTGGGACAACTGGGCTTCGGCGCCGCAAAGCAGCACATTGCTGGAGGCCAGGCTCAGATTGGGAATCATCGTGGGCTGGGCAATCTGTCCGATCGTGATCCAGGGATTAATCAAGGCATCATAAATCGTCTGCTGCAGCCGTTCCGGCGTCAGCCCCAGGCCGAGGGTCGCATGGGCCTGCGGGTCCAGATCGACCAGCAGTGTCCTGTGGCCCTGCATCGCCAGCGCCGCGGCGAGGTTTACCGCCGTCGTGGTTTTGCCGCAGCCGCCTTTTTGATTGGTAATTGCTACTATTCTCACATTATGTCCCGTTATACTCGCCTTGATCAGGATAGGAATCAGGGGGTTGTGCCGGAAGCCTTGTATTTATTCTGCGGAATATCCACCAGATAGGAAATCAGCACCCGGGCTCGCGGCAGGTCCGACCCTTCGGCATCCCGCGAAATCTGGGCGGTCTCAACAAAGACAACCGGCTGACTGCGTTCGAGGCTGTTGAGGAAGGCGGCAAACTGATTGAACGAACAGGCAAAGGTCAATTCCAGCCATGCGTCGGTGATCTTGGCCTTGCTGTCGGTGCCGAATGTCGAACTCAGCTCGCGGGTTTTGGTTGAAAAGTCAGACAGGCCGTGTTCTGAGGCCAACTGGCTGATCTGCAGCGTCATGGCGGACGCCGTATCCGATGGAACCACAAAACGCGAGGTTTTCTCAACCTGTTCCTTCAATGTGGCTTCAATATGCACTTTGGTTTCCTTGCGCTGTGCAGTCTGGGCCATGGCGTACTGTTCATTGCTGATGTTGAATTCCTTGCCCAGCCTGGCCACGGCAATCTGCTGCGGCCCGAGGACCAGAAAATAGGCCGCCGCGGCCATCACCGCCCACAGGCCCCAGGTACAGCTCACCAGCAGGCTGTATTGCTTAAATGCGGAATTTGGCAGTTTGAATTTCATCTTAATTCTGCTCTTTCAAGAGACATTCGATTTCATAAAACGCACAATTTTGTCCATCCAGAGAGCCGTTGTTTCGCGCGACAATCTGAATGGATTCAACCAGGCCTTTCAGATTTTCACAGGACCGGAGTTTCTGGATATATTCGTCGGCCGAGACGTCGGTCTGATCCTGCAGGACGCCGCCGACTTCCACGCGAAGTTTTCGCTGAATGACCAGCGTCTGCCTGACATTCCCCGTGGCTTTATCCGTTTCTTTTTTCTGCTGATCCATTCGGTTCATATCCAGCCGGGTCAGGACCAGGTTGTCCGGAAGGGATTCAGTTAAAGCTCTGAGGATATCGGAAATCTGAACGCGGTACTGCAGCCCCATATCGACATCCTCGAGCTGCTGGCGGAGTGTGAGAATCTTAGCATTGGCCCGGGTGTAACAGGCCAGGTCGTCCGCCGAGGCATTGATTTTGATTTGGTTGTCATTGATGATCTTCTGCTGGGTCTGCATCAGGGTTCTGTTGTGCTGCCAGCAGGCGGCCAGCACGACGGTCCCCATCAGGGGGATCAGCAGAGGGATCATGGCCATCGCCACCACAACCGGCCTGCTTTTTTTCGGCAGGCCCGCACCTTTGAGTAAATCAATGGTAAACATCATTGTATGGACCTCATTGCCAGTCCGGCCGCAACGGACATTGCCGGGCCGAATTGTTCTAATGTTTTTCGTGTCTGGCTGTCCGAAGGACAGCTAATTACATCCAGCGGGTTAAAGACCTTGACGGGAATCGGCAGCGATTGCTGCATGAGCCGCACAAACGACTGATACAATGCAAATCCGCCGCATAAATACAGCCGGCAGACCCGTTCGGTATTCGGCTGGAGCGAATAGAAACGCAGCGTTTCCAGCACATCACCGACCAGTTTTCCGCAGGCGTTTTTGAGTTCCACTTCCAGCACGGTGTCAGTGGATGTGTTTTCCTGGCTCAGATTTTTTCTGACTTCAGCCATGCTGGTTTGCATTTTAACTGAAATCATCGTTAAAATCTGCTGGGCGGTCCCCGACAGATTCCGGACGAATGGAACCCCGTCTTTACCCAGAATGGTCAGGGTGCTGACGGCATACCCCACATCCAGGGCGGCAAAGGTATCGGCCCCCTGATTTTCCGGCAGTTGACCCAGGCAATTCAAGAGCGCCAGGCTGCTGACATCCATCAGGACGGGTTTGACCTGGGCCTGCTGAGCGGTTCTGATTTTTCGCTGAATGGCCTCTTCCAGTCCGATAACCAGATATCCTTTACGGCCCTGTCGAGCCGGTTCAACGGGGACATCAACATCCTGCAGCAGTTGATAATCCACCACGCTGTGATTGGGATCCAGTGCGGAAAGCTGCTGGGCTTCCAGCTTGACGGCCTGCTCAATCGCTTCATCCGGCAGGGTGGGAAAATTGAATCCGCGGACCGCGACATCCTGGCCTGAAATACTGCAAATTGCACTGCGGGGGCCGGTCGTTCCCGCGTCATGAAAGCATTTATGGATGGCTCGGACTGTATTTTCATCACGCAGGGTCTGGTCCTGTGACGGCTCAATCAGGGCATACGCCGCCGTCGAGGCCGACCACCCTTTGGAGTTTTTGTCCAGGCGGACCAGTTTAACCGAACTGGAGCCGATATCCAAACCGACCAGTCCCGCCTGGATTTGTCCAAGTCGTTTGCCGAATAACATCATGTCTCATCCCTTTCTGCAGCGGAGCGTATTGCAGAGCTGCAATGTCCGCTTGAATAAAAGCCTGACGACGTAATACCTTCCGCCGACACGGAACTTATCGGAATCAAGCCCGTCGGGCTTAACCGTAAAATCACATCACTGGAATGGATATCCCAAAAAAGCGGCATTTTATTCGGACCTTATTGTGGATGTCTCACTCCAGCCTCCCGGCACCAGCAGGTATTTGCCCTTGAGCGACATATTGCCGGGCAAAATCCCTTTCATGAGGCGTTTGTCAAAATAATATTGTTTGATGTACCCATTGGTCCCCGACCCGACAATACCGCGGAGTGATTCGGTAATCGTGCCCCGGACAATGAGTTTGTCATTCTTGCTGGAATAGTAATTTCTTCGGCCTGGTGAGGAATTCAGGCGATACACGTTTTCCGCGCCCCAGCCGCCGCCGCCGATGGTCATGGCGGCTTCCACGGTCATCGTTCCCGGCAAGACCCGATTGGAGGTCCCGGAACCGGTCTGGTTGCCGATGGGGCTGTACCCGCTGATGCTGGAGGCATCGAAGAGGTTGGTATCGTACAGCAGTTCATTGCGAGTCATACCCGGATCAACAACTTTGATAACACCCTGTGAAATTAGTCCCAGTACATTGGGATTGTCTGTGGCAGGCATGCCGTCTGCATCACGATTGCCGGCCACTTTCAGTTCGTTGGCGATCCAGATATTGCCCGAAGCGACAACGGTGATGCTTCCCTTGACGGTGTTGATGGTACCCAGTGCTGCAGCGTCTTCGGAACCGCAGCCGATGACCACATTGCCGTCCACATAAATCTGGGCCCCCGGTTCACTGCGCACACCATTGAAATTCTGGGATACGTAGATTGCATCCGCCGGATTGTCGATGCGGATGTCGGTGTAGGTGCCGGGCGTGTAATGGCAGCCGTAGATGGGATATTTCATATACTCATGATTGTTGCCGGTGGTGTTGATCTTGTAATCCCATGAATTGGAACCCGTACCCTGTCGGGTATAGCCTGCGACGGTACAGTTATTATAGACCCTGACGTAGCCGACACCGCTGGCATCCACATAAAATTTCAATTGCACAGCCGGCAGGTCGGTTACAGATGAGGTATAAAATCCCGTGCGTCCATTATTATGTTTGGGCAGGGCCTGGACCACTTGCGGACTGTAGCGATACGTCGGATTGGTGCAATCACGAAAACGCTGGACTTTCTGCCGAATGGTGGCGGGATCCACCACAAGACTGGCGGGTTGATTGAAGGAAATGCCGGCCTGGAACAGGTTGATGGTGGAGGCATATTTATCCCGCCCGCGGGAGTCATACCGGGATTCCCCCAGGGAAATGTGCTCCAGAAACTGCGGCGACCCGGAGATATGGATATCCGTATAGTCGGGATTATCCTGCATATCATTGATATGCAGCGGCATGGCAATGATTTCACCGGTGACGAAATTGACCTCGTCGGTGGTGTTGGGGCCGGAGATGATCCGGCACATGCCCATGTCCCAGCCCGACACGGCCTGGACCAGATAAACCGAGATGGTTTTCTGATAAATCCCGCAATACCCGTTGGCCTGAATCTGAAAGATGGGACGTGCCCCGATGAAGGTGGCAAATGAAATTTTATAATCCGCGTGGCTCTGGGGAAATGTGATCGTTGTGGCCGACGGACTGCTTTCAAGGGCTTCCAGCATGTCAACCTGCTGACTCATCCAGAACACGGCCTTTTCATAGGCTGCTTCCGCGGCGGCCGCGGCGGATTCCTGACTTTTGTATCGCACCGCCTGAATCAGTTTGCCTTCGGCAACCCGGATCAGGGAAAGTCCCGCGATGGTCAGCAGCACCATCAGGATCATCACCATGCCCAGTGCTGAGCCGTTTCGCTGTTTATCCGGATGAGTCTGTCTTGATTTCATGTTTCCATTCAATGGGATCGATTTCCGCCGACGATTATCGGGGCCAGGCGGATCGCAGTAATGTTCCAAACAGAATTTCAATGGACTCTTTGTTTTTGTCGGTCAGAATAATTCGGGTGTTGACACAGCCGCTGCCCTGTCCGCCGGACATGACATGGCTGAATAATTTGCTGTTGGCGGTGGTATCGACCTGCTGGGTCAATACCTGGCTGTTCAGAATAGAGGCGGTTTGCCGTGTTTTGTTGGCCACAGCGCCCACGCCGTTGACGACCCGCCCGATATCCAGTTTCAGTGCCGTTCCGTCCAGGTAATACAAGGCATAATGTGTGCCGGTGTTGTCGTTTTCGAAGATATTGTCGGCAGGCTTTTTGGGATCGAATTCATCCTGCCAGAAACGGAACTCCACCGCCTGTCCGGAGGCAATGCTTTGCCCCGATGGAGGTGTGGCGGGCGTGAAGGTGTTATTTTTAATCGTATAAATGGTGTAGTTGGTCAGATTGGACTGCCGTCCGATTTTTTGAATGGAGGTCATCAGGGCCAGTGAATCCTGGCGAATCTGGCTGTGGGTGTCGCTGTACAGCCGCTGCCACGACCGCGATGTTCCGGCCAGCAGGGTCGCAACGGCCGCCAGCGGAATGGCAATGATGGCAATCGCAATGAGCAGTTCGATCAGGGAAAAGCCTGAGCGGGTTCCGGCTGGATGGTATGGGAGCGCTGGCATGGCTTATCCTCCCGCCTCATCCCGACGGACATACGTGGCCATAATATAGGAGGGATCGCCGGCAGTCAGCTTGCTGGTGCTGTAATCCGACTTCCAGCGTATCGTCACCTGAATCTGGCGAATCTTCGTCATCGACAGCGTATTCTCGTCGATATCTTTCCAGTACACTTCAGCCGTCATCGGCAGCCGGTCGATGGTTGCCGTGTATTGATTGCTGTTGGAGACCTGGTCAAATCCCGCATCCAGATCTTTAAGATTGAAATTTTCGTCGCCGCCGGTCTTTTTCCAGTTATCGAGGATAAACCGGGCGGTCCGTGCCGCCGTGATTTCCGCATTGGCACGGATTGCCATACGGGTGGCCAGGTAGTGATAGCCGAGAGTGCCGACGGACAATATCGCTAAAATCAGAATGGCAATCACCATCTCCAGCAGACTGAACCCGCTGCGGAAATGGATAGCTCCGGATGGATGATAATGCCGTGTTCTCATAAATTCTGCGTCGGACCTGAATGCACCGGGGTTATGTGAAAGACAAAGAGGAGGCTGTTGCCGAGACAGCCTCCTCTGGATATATCCTGAATGCGGCAGGGCCTATTGCCAGGTGCCGTCGGCTTTGAGCGTCTTGCTTCCCGACGGAGCATTGGATTGGCTGCCTTTGACGGTGACCTGAGCGTTGCCATTGGCGTCGACACTGTCAATGGTATAATCGCTCGGAACAAAGTAGGTCCCGGTCAGGTCGGCCTTGGTGAAACCCAGGGCGGTCTGATTTGCAGCGTCGCCTAATGAGCCGGTGAGGCCTTTTCCGTTTTCGGCATAATAGACACGGACGGCGGATTTGATGGTCCCGGCTGTGGCGTTGGCTTCCGCCCACTTGGCCGAATCAATTCGACCTCGCATCAGCGGAATAGACGCTGCGGCAAGAATGCCGACAATCAGCACCACGACCATCAGTTCGATGAGTGTGAAGCCTTTTCTTGTCATACTACTGTCTCCTGATAAAATGAAGTAACGTTACTTACCGTCATCTACGGACGGATATTGATGCATTTTGTTATCATATCGTTTTTTTTAAACTGCGGCTTAACCATGGATTTTCCATTTTTTAAACCTGGATGGAAAAAATGGGCAGATACATGGCCAGCACGACCACCAAGACAATCGAACCCACCGTGACAATCAGAATCGGCTCGATCAGACTCAGCATGATGGTAATTAATCCATCCACCTTTTTCTCATAATAGAAGCTGGTCTTGTCCAGGACCGCCGACAGCGAGCCGCTTTGTTCGCCGATCTGGGTCATTTTAACCGCAACGCCCGGGAAGAAACCGACCTTTTCCATGCTTTTGGAGATATTGGTTCCTTCCACGATATACTCGCGGGTTTTAAGGACGCCTTCGCGAAACAGTTCGTTGGTGGTCATATTGGCCAGAATCCCGAATGCATCCAGCACCGAAACGCCGGAGGCAATCAGCGTCGACAGGGTCTTGCAGAACTGAGCTACAAAGGCCATTTTTTTGATGGGACCGATAAGCGGCATCTTGATCAGGAGTTCCGAGAATAACCGCCGGCCTTTGGCGGTTCGACAGAAAAGAATCGCCGTCACAACAGCCAGCCCCAGGCCCCCGAGGATAAAAATTGCGTTGTTCATTAAAAAATTATAAACAGCCATGAAGCCGCGGGTAAACGCCGGCAGGTTGCCTTTGAACTGATCAAACAGAATGGTAAAACGCGGGATAATCAGCGTCATCAGGGCAATGACGATGCCGATTACAAAAAAGATGACAAAGATCGGATACGCCAGCGCCCCGCGGACTTTGCGGGCCAGCTTGTCGCGGTTCTCATAATATTCACCGAGACGCTGCAGGCAGGTCGTAATGGTGCCGGCGGTTTCACCGGCCTGAAGCATCGCGCAGGCTAATTTATTGAATACTTTGGGATAGTCGCTGGCAATTTCCGAAAGCGACTGCCCCTGCTGCATCCGTTCGGACATGTTTTTCAGAACATGTTCAAAATATTTATTGGGTACTTCTTCGGCAATTGTCTCGATAGCGGTGGTAATGGGCAGTCCGCCGGAAATCATCGTTCCCAACTGCCAGCAGAATGAAGCAAGATCATGGGATTTGACGGACTTGCCGCGAACCCTGGCGACTGTGGAAGCCGCCTCGGACATCCGTTCCCGGATGGATACCGGGGTTAAAAGCTCATCCCGCAGCAGCGCCAGGATTTCTTCCTGCGAACCGGCCTGGCGAACGCCTTCGCGGCAGCCGCCCTGCGTATCCCATGCAACATATTCAAATGTTTTCATAGCGGTAGAATCCGTATCATCTAAAACATCAAACGATATGTCGTCGGATTTACTTGGGTGAATCGGCAAAATATACCTTGCATGATCCCATATATTAGGAAGCGAAAAGAGTGTCTGATAAAAGTGTGGGCAGGGGGACTGAAAGGGGATTCATGATAATAGACAACAGGCTGGATTTAAAACACAGGTACTTTCTTTTATAAATCAACGTCTGATAACAAAAACAGGAGAAGTCTTGCCTGATTATATGGCTACGATTGTGATTGGATTATTTTTTCCTTAGTCAGGAGTTTAAGGCCGCCAAAGTAAATGCCGAACAGTGAGACGATAATCATGCCGAATAAACGATAAAATACCGATAATACGATTCCCGCACCGGCCCCCAGCCCCATTTGCTCGGCGAGCATGCCGTAGGCAATCTCCCGAATGCCGACGTTGCCGGGAGTGATGATGATGTAGCTGCTCAGCTTGAGCAGGATAAAAAAGACTGCCAATGCAGGGATGGGGATGGATTCCTGGCTTCCTGAAAGACAGAGATAGATAATCAGGATGTTGTTGGCAAAATTAGTCGTGTTTAAAGCTATGACTCGAACCAGCATCTTATGGTCGTGTATCCCCTGAACCGCTATGGTGATCATCGATGAGAGAAGTTCATGGAACCGGCCAAGCCAGCCAGTACGGAGAGATTTTTTATGTAGTAATTTCTCCAGAAATATGGGGATAAACCAGCCGATACCAAGTATACCTAAAATGATCCATATTGAGATCGAACTGATTGTGAATCCTGGAGCAAATAGAGAAAATATCACCACCGACAGTAGGATATTCATGGCCGCATCCAGCCACAAGAAGCACAAAAAACCTCCGATATACCGTGTGTAGGAAATGCCGAACTTGTGTTTGAGGTGGATTGCCCGCCAGACACCACCGGCTTGGGGGGCGATACTGCTTAAAAAGCGTCCTATAATAATTGTCTTGAAAAAGGCAATAAACGGTATTTTAGGTCCTGCGCAACTGATTATCACATAATAGAAATTCAGCGAATACAGCCACAAATGAAGGATAAATAGACCCAAAAGCAGTGCGATTGTGGGCAAAGTCAGCGAACCAAACAAACCCAAATCCTGACGATTCTGATAAAAATGCCAGACGACCCATAAAACGCAAAATACCGCCAAAACCCACTGCAGGGCTTTGCGGTATTTTGGCACAAAACTCACCTCGGGCCTTTTCTTGCCAGATTCCGTTAAGTTGTGCTCCTGATTCTCTTTATGAAACGTCTCGGACACGCTGTGTCTCAAAACGGTTGATTAATCAACGGCTACCACTTCTTTAATATCGCTGATTTTCTGACGAAGCACACGCTCTACGCCCATTTTCAGGGTCATACGAGCACCCGGACAACCCCGGCAAGCACCCTGAAGACGGACTTTGACGGTTTTATCAGCATCCACGCCGACCAGTTCGATATCTCCGCCGTCGTTTTGCAGCATCGGCCGGATTGATTCAATCACGTCGGCTACCTTTGACTCAAACGTCTTTCCACTGCATCCGCAACTATCGCACATTGTTGTTCTCCTGATATATTATAAACTCCGGAACATTGTATTGCCCCGGGTTTCAATTGTCTAATGTTTTTATTTAAACCCCTTATCATAGGGGCCGCAGGGGCATTTTGTTCGTAACGAACTTTAATGACTATTGTTATATAAAAGCTGATTCCGGTATTGTTTAGGCGTTTTTTTGGTGATTTTCTTGAAAATTCTGCAGAAATAGACCACGTCATTGTAGCCGCAGCGCTGGGCGATATGATAGAGCGAAAAGTCATAGTTTTGCAGCAGGAACTTGGCTCGGTTGATCCGGACATAATTCACATAATCGCAGAACTTCATATAGCCATTGGTTTTAAACATTCTGGACAGGTGATTGGGAGAGATATCATAGTATTTGGCAACCGAGTCTCGCGAAAGTTCATTCTGGAAGTTTTCCTGTATGTAGATACAGATTTCCTGGAACAGAAGATTGGAGTGTTTCGACAAGGGTTTGTTGTATTCTTCGAGTCGGATAATGTAACAGGACAGAAGAGCCATAATCAGGTGATTAAAGGCCGAATATGGTTTTTTCATCTGATTCAACTCGAGAATTGAATCAATCAATTTCTGCTCAGGGCCTGCAAGAGTGTGTTGGAGAGCAATTTTATCCGCTTTGACTTCCGTATTGGATGTCACCAGGCTGATTCCGGTGTGTCGTTTGCCGAACAGAAAGTGGATTGCCTGGGATTTGGTGTTCATATCCGGCTTATCCCAGCAGTTGGGTGGGATAAAAAGGGCCTGGCCGGGCTGGATCGATACCGAGGTGACTTTTCGATTTTGTTCCAGTTCTGTTATATAAGTTCCGCTGGTTAAAAGAGTTAATCGTGGAAAATGGACGGCAAATGCCAATAGCGGCGGCGGTGTTTTGTTCCCGGCGAAGATGACCTCACTGATGCCGGGGCCTGCGATTATTGCCCTCAGGCATTCAATAATACGTAACTGTGTTTCCATGTGCTGCCTTATCGTTTCTGATTTTGTACTAAAACACCTCAATAGATGGCTGCTGATGCGTACTCGTTACATCTATCCGGTTTTCATTCAAATCAGTTAATATGTTACGAAAATCATATAATCTCCAATCAGGATAAATACGGATGCGTACTATGTCAAGCGTAAAATATTTTATATAAATCATTTATGATATTATTTATGATTGCTTATTTCTGGTTTTGAAATAATTCAACGTTACAAAAGTGTAAATATTGGTAGTTTATTCCTATATCATTCTGTCTTATCGACAGGTATAATCTTTAAACATAATGGAGATGAACCCAAATTTACTGTCCAGTTAAAACGGGTGGTTTATGAAGCAGTTTTTTCAAAATCAGAAGCAGTACCTATTAAGCGGGGTATCGTATGCGATTCCTTTCATCGCAAGCGGTGGTATTTTGATTGCCACGGCGATCGCTTTTGCTCCGATGGGAACATCTGGTCCGGATTTCACCGATAGCCCTGTCTTAAAACATATTTTGACGATTGGGGAAGCGGCATTTAAATTGATGCTTCCTATTCTGGCCGGTTTTATTTCCTACGCGATTGCGGGTAAGCCCGCATTAGCCGCTGGATTTATCGGAGGTTTTTTTGCCGGCATACCCCATGAAGTGGATGGGCGATCTGCCAGTGCTGGCTTTTTGGGGGCGTTGCTGGCCGGTCTTGTTGCGGGGCACTTGGTTGCGTGGCTCAAAAGGATGCCGGTTCACAAACTCATTCGCCCGATTATGCCTATTTTAATTATTCCGGTGATTTCTGCGATTGTTATTGGTACGCTGATGTATTATGTCAGTTTGCCGATAGCCGAAATTATGGTGGGGCTGGATGCCTGGCTGCGCGGCATGCAGGCGACCAGTTCGATTATTCTGGCGATTTTATTGGGGGCCATGATTGCCTTTGATATGGGCGGGCCTGTCAATAAAACGGCCTTTTTCTTTGGAGCATCCATGATTGAGCAGGGCAACTTCCTGGTGATGGGTTCGGTTGCCGCGGCGATTTGTACCCCGCCGCTGGGGATGGGCCTTGCAACATTGATTCGGCGAAAACTCTGGACTGAAGAACAGCAGGAAAGCGGTATTGCCGCGCTGGGCATGGGTATGATTGGTATTACCGAAGGTGCCATCCCGTTTGCCGCGGCTGACCCGCTCCGTGTGATACCGTGTATCATGCTGGGTTCAATGACCGCGGCGGTGGTGGCGATGCTCGGCAAGGTGGGTGACCATGCACCCCACGGCGGTCCGATTGTGCTGCCGGTAGTGGATAATCGAATTGTTTATGTTATCGCGATACTTGCAGGAACGATTGTGACTGCATTCTCCATCAATCTGTTAAAAACGCTGACTGGTGTTAAAAAGGAGGCCTGACTATGAAATTTATCGCAGTGACTGCGTGTCCGACCGGGATTGCCCATACGTATATGGCGGCGGAAAGTCTGGAAAAGACCGCCAAAGAGCTTGGGCATGAAATCAAAGTGGAGACTCAGGGCGCCATGGGGATCGAAAATGAACTGAAGCCTGCCGATATCAAAGGTGCGGATGCCCTGATACTGGCGGCGGATATTGCCATCGAAAATGCCGAGCGGTTTGAGGGTATTCCCCGTATCGAGGTGCCGGTTCAGCTTGCCCTGAAGGATCCCAAGAGTATTTTTGCCAAAGTCCCCAATCGAGGTTAATGAGCGGCGAGTATGCCAGAAGTCTATGAATATCGGTTTGTGTGTCCGCTGCCCAATGGCATGCATGCCCGTCCGGCAAACTGCCTGGAGCAGGTTGTTGCGGGTTTTACTGAAAGCCAGGTTTCGCTGACTAACCTGAGCAATCAGAAAACCGCCAATGCCCGAAGCATTCTGTCGCTGGTCGGGGCGGATATCAAGGCGGGGGATGAGTGCGTTCTCAGGGTGGAAGGGGAAAACTGCGGTCCGGCGTACAGGGAAATCGTTCAATTTCTGAAGGAAAAACTTCCTTTCTGTGATGATGTCTTGCCGCCGGCTGCATTCCAGTCCGAGGCTTATATTCCGCCGGTTTTGCGGGCGGCCGAAGTGCCGATGATTTTCGGCTGCAAGGCGGTGTCGGGCTTTGGCAAAGGCAATGTTGTGATTGTGGAGGCGTTGAAACTGCCTGCCGGGATTGATCCGCGTGAGCCGGTTCGTCCGGAGCAGGAATTACGCAAGATTGAAAAGGCTGTTGCCGAGCATCGCAGTGATATTACCATCAAGCTGGGTTCAGGGCGGCTGGCCTCCGTTGAAAGCAAGGTGCTGGAGGCACATTTATCGATTGCCAGTGATGTGGAATTTCTGGATCGTGTCCGCTGTCTCATCCGGCAGCGGGGAATTTGTGCGGGGCAGGCGATTATCGAGTCCTTCGAGTATTTTTCCGGGATATTGAAATCCGCTCAAAGCGAACTGATTCGTGAGCGTGTTGTGGATTTGCAGGATGTCTGTTCTCACCTGCTTAAAAAGATTTATGGTTCGGCGGCATCGGATCAGATTATGCTGTCCGGCCCGTCGGTGTGTGTGGCCGACAACCTGACGCCGTCGCAGTTTATTTCCATGGATAAAACGCTGCTGTCGGGACTGGTCCTGATGCATGGCGGCAATACCTCGCATACGGTGATTCTGGCCCGGTCGTTCGGGATTCCCACGGTAACGGGCATCAAGGATGCCGCGATTCTGTCCAACGGGCAGGAGGTGGTGGTGGATGCGACGTATGGGATTGTGATTACCCGGATGAATGCCCAGGCGGAACGGTATTATGCGGCCCAGCGTCGCAAGCAGGAGTTTGAGCATCGCTATTTTGATGATTTCCGGAGTAAGCCGGCCAAAACCGTCGATGGTGTTCGGCTTGAAGTGATGGCCAATGTGGCAACAGCCGATGAGGTGCTGATGGCCATGTCCGGCGGGGCCGAGGGTATCGGGCTGTTCCGAACGGAGATGCTGTTTATGGGGCGGGATTCGGCCCCGAGCGAAGACGAGCAGTTTAGCGAATATAAAAAAGCGGCCGAATATGCGGCGGGAAAGCCTGTCATTATTCGTACCTTTGATATCGGCGGCGACAAATCCGTCAGTTACCTGAACCTGACTTCCGAGGATAATCCGTTCCTGGGGTATCGGGGGGCGCGGGTTTACAGGGAATATGAAGGGCTGCTGAAAAATCAGTTGCGGGCGATTCTGCGGGCGTCGGCCTTCGGGTGTCTCAAGATTATGATTCCGATGGTGTCCTGCCTGGAAGAAGTGACGTATGTCCGGTCGCTGCTGGACCGGATTAAAACCGAACTGGACGTCCGTTCCCTGCCGTATGATAAGTCGATTTCGCTGGGGATTATGGTGGAGGTGCCTTCGGTTGTCTTTGTCATCCCGCAACTGGCTGGGCTGGTGGATTTCCTCAGTATCGGCACCAACGATTTAACCCAGTATTTCCTGGCGATTGACCGGGGCAATGAACGGGTCAGCGCGCTGTATCAATCCCGTCATCCGGGGCTGCTGGGTCTGATTCAGAAAATCGTGGAGGATGCCCATCGGCATAAGCTGTGGGTCGGCATGTGCGGCGAAATGGCCGGGCAGGTGGACCATCTGCCGCTGCTGCTGGGGGCCGGACTGGATGAAGTGAGTGTTTCGATTCCCGCCGTGGCCGCCATCAAGGCCCGATGTGCCGAGTATGACAGCCGCGACTGCCGCATGATTTTTGAACGGGCTGTATCGGCCAAGTCGGCGGGGCAGGTGGATATGATTTTAGCCGAGCGGCAGCGTGAACCAGTTGCCAGGCCGATGATTGAACTGAGCCTGATTGATCTGGATGCCGACTGCATCAACAAGGAAGAGGCGATCCAGTATGCCTCGGATATGCTTTATTATGCCCATCGCACCGAGAAGCCGGCCGAACTGGAGCAGGATTTCTGGCAGCGCGAGAGTGTTTATTCCACGGGGCTGGGCTATGGATTTGCCGTGCCGCACTGCAAGACCAACGCGGTTTGTGCCCATTCCATCTGTCTGCTGCGCCTCAGCAAACCAATTGTCTGGAAATCAATTGATGACAACCCTGTGGATATTGTGATTGCGATGACCATTCGGGATGGACAGACGGCAGGCGATGCCCACATGAAGATATTTTCAAAACTGGCAAGACATATTATGCACGACGATTTCAGGGGGATGCTGAGATCGCTTCAGGACAGGCAGGCCGTTCTTGCGTATCTGCAGGAGAAACTGGCCCTGTAAGCATTTTTGTCAATCAAGCAGCAAATGAGAGTCTGTTGGAGTAAATCATGAATATAAAGATGTTCTGTGTTTTAACTGTGATTGGGAGTTGTATGACAGCATCATATTCACAAGGCAGTCAGCGAAATCTCGACCGGGACAAAACATTATATGTGGTAGGCTATTCTCACTTAGACAGTCAGTGGCGATGGGATTACCCCCAGACGATTGATGTCTATATCAAGAACACTCTCGATGATAATTTCAAGCTGCTGGAGACCTATCCGGAATACGTCTTCAATTTCAGCGGGGCGGCGCGCTATGCAATGATGAAGGAATATTACCCGGAAAAATACGAACAGCTCAAAAAATACATTGCCCAGGGGCGATGGTTTGTCTGCGGGTCATCGGTGGATGAATGCGATGTGCTGATTCCGTCGCCGGAGTCGATTCTGCGGCAGATTTTATACGGCAATCAGTATTTTCGAAACGAATTTAAAACCGACAGCGTGGATTTTATCCTGCCGGATTGCTTTGGTTTTCCGTCTTATCTGCCAACGCTTTGGGCTCATGCCGGCCTGATTGGTTTTTCCAGTCAGAAGCTGACGTGGGGTTCGGCGATGGGGATTCCGTTTAATGTCGGCGTGTGGGAAGGGCCGGATGGCCGGTCGGTCGTTGCGGCACTGAATCCGGGCAATTATACCGGCGGTATCAGCGAACGGCTGGATATCAGCAAGGAATGGATCAGTCGTGTTCATGAAAACGGACGGGCCAGCGGAGTCTTTGCGGATTATCACTATTACGGTGTCGGGGATATCGGCGGAGCGCCGCGGGAAGAAGATGTCGAAAAGGCCGTTGCCAGTCTGGGCAATGAAGATGCTGAGATTGACGTGGTGCTGAGTTCGGCTGACCAGATGTATAAAGACATTACCCCGCAGCAGAAGGCCCGACTGCCCAAATACATCGGCGAACTGATGCTGACTGAACATTCCTCGGGTGCGATGACCTCGCAGGCCTATATGAAACGATGGAACCGCAAGAATGAGCAACTGGCCGATGCCGCCGAGCGGGCCGCGGTGATGGCCGACTGGCTGGGCGGCCTGGAGTACCCGTATCAGCAGCTTCATCAGGCCTGGTGGCGTGTACTGGCCAGCCAGATGCACGACATTCTGCCGGGGACGTGTCTGCCGAAGTCGTATGAATATGCCTGGAATGATGAAATCATCGCTGCCAACGGTTTTGCGGAGGTGCTGAACGGTTCGATTGGAGCGGTCAGCCGCGTTCTCGATACCCGCGTCAAAGGCCAGGCGATTGTGGTTTATAATCCGTTGTCGTTTGCGCGTGAGGATGTTGCGGAGGCGACGGTTGTGTTTGCCGGCGGTGCCCCGGAGGCCGTGCGGGTGTACAATCCGCAGAATAAGGAAGTGCCCTCACAGGTGCTGTCCATTGATGGCGATAAAGTCAAAGTGGCCTTTCTGGCTTCTGTGCCGGCTGTGGGGGCGGCGGTATTTGATATAAGGCCTTCGTCCAAACCCTGTACGCTGCGGTCGGGGCTGGTTGTAGATGAGCGGACACTGGAGAATGCCTATTATCGCGTTACGCTCAATGACGGCGGTGATATCGCAAGTATTTATGATAAGCAGGCCAAACGTGAATTGCTCAGTCGCCCGGCTCGGCTGGAGTTTCATCGCGGCACTCCGAAGGAATGGCCGGCCTGGAATATGGACTGGCGCGAACGGGCACTGCCGGCGATTGGGTATGTAGATGGTCCGGCCGAAATTCGGATTGCTGAAAACGGTCCGGCCCGTGTTGCCATCGAAGTGAAACGTCAGGCGGCCAATTCCGTGTTTGTCCAGCGGTTTTGCCTGAGCGCCGGGGATAGCGGCAAACGTGTTGAGGTGAAAAACGAGGTCGAATGGCAGTCGATGGCCTGTGTACTCAAGGCCGGTTTCCCGCTGACGGTCTCCAACCAGACCGCGACTTATACACAGGGGCTGGGGACCATTCAGCGAAGCAATAATAATCCGCGTCAGTTTGAGATGCTGTCGCATGAATGGTTTGATTTGACGGATACGTCCGGCGAGTATGGCGTGTCGATTCTTGAAGACTGCAAGTTCGGTTCGGATAAGCCGGCTGATGATGTGATACGATTGACTTTGTTATATACTCCGGGCGCCATGCACGGCAGTTATCAGGACCAGCTTTCGCAGGATTGGGGCCGGCACGAATTTACGTATGCGGTGTATGGGCATGAAGGCAATTGGCAGAAAGGCCTGTCGGAACGCCAGGGCCGACGTCTGAATCAGCCGCTGCAAACATTCCAGGTCCAGCCGCATCCGGGAGCCGAAGGCAAATCCCTGTCCATGCTGCAGGTCAACACCAGCCAGGTGGATGTCCGGGCCATGAAAAAGGCCGAAGACGGCCAGACGGTGGTGATTCGCCTGCAGGAGCTTCTGGGCCGCAATGCCGATGGTGTGGAATTGACCCTCGGCAAGGGTATTGCATCCGGATATGAAATCGACGGGCAGGAACGCAAGATCGGCCCGGCCGACATTCAGAATGGCAGACTGAGGGTATCGATGACAAAAAATGCGATCCGCAGCTTTGCCGTGAAGCTGGCGGATTCGGCCGGCCGCATCGAGAAGCCGAATTGTGCGAGTGTCTTGCTGCCGTATAATGCGGCGGCTTTCAGTCCGGATGGTGCTGCCGCAGAGGGAGCATTCGGGGCCCAAAAGCAGTCGATGCCAGCCGAGGAATGTTATCCTTTGACAGTCAGCGGCATCCGGTTTGATTTGGCAGGCGGTTCTGAAAAGACCGCAGTGGCTTGCCAGGGACAAACGCTGCGGCTGCCGGAAGGGAATTACAATCGAGTTTATATCCTGGCCAGTGCGGACCAGGATGTTGCGGATACGATCAAAATTGGCGACCGGTCCTGCGAGTTTAGGGTGCAGGCCTGGACGGGTTTTGTGGGGCAGTATGACCGCCGGGTCTGGGATCGGGAGTTTGGGATTGAGGATTATGTTGGCGCGGGGCGGCTGATGGGAATCCAGAAGGGATATATCAAGCGTGACCCGATTGCCTGGTTCAGCACGCACCGTCACACGGCAACAGGCAAGAATGAGTCATACCAGTTCAGTTATATCTTTAAATATGGCTATGATCTGCCGCGGGGAACGGCGACGATTACGCTGCCGGATAATCCTGCGATCAAGATTTTTGCCATTACGGTTGCGAATGATATGAATCTGGCAGTCAATGCCTGTGATTTATATGACAATTTTGATGGACGTCAGGATATTGAGCTTCGCAGGCGGCCCGGCGACTACACCGCCGGTAAGCAGGCCGTTGGCATGGCGGCCGTGGAGCGGGCGGACAGTTATGAACAGTTGACTCTGGCAAAGCCTCTGGCGGATGATTATGCTGACCAAAACAGTAAAAACAATGTCCGGTTTTTCTGTGCGACAAACGGACCTTTTGCGTCGCCTTCAAGAGGATTATCGAAGGGGATTCTGTATCGAGTGAATAATGGGCAAGGCGGGCAAAATAACGATGATACGAATGAGGCGACCTATTTTGACGGCGGCGAGGCTCGGATTGTCGCTGATTTGCAGAAGCCGGTGACGATTGCAAAAGTCAACACGTTTTCGTGGCATAAGTCCGACCGCGCCCCCCAGATGTTCAGCCTGTGGGCCAGTTCCTCAGACGCGGCTCCGGAAGCCGACCTGTATGCAGACGATGGCTCGGGATGGACGCTGATTGCCCGCGTGGAAACCGAATCGCTCGGCGAGGGTGGGGTTCACGTATCCTCGGTAGCTTTGCCTTCGGATAGACAATATCGGTATCTGATGTGGGTTGCGGATCGAGAGGCTCAGGGGACTTTTTTCAATGAAATGGATGTGATTATTGCGGAATAAACTGGCAGGAATTGGTTTCTTTGTGTTTACAAAATTTACGTTTATATCAAACATAAATGGATAAGGTATATAGTTATAAAATTAGCGTGTTTTTATGTAACAAAAATGCAACGCGGATATTGGTTTTCGAAAACGAGCGAATAGAGTTTAGTTAATGTATTATTAAAAAAGGGGTTACAATAAATTCGTACACTTCGGTATGGAAATAGCCATATTTGATATGTTACAATAATGCTATATTTGGTTTTTCTTTCCTATGGATTCCGGGGTATTAATTTGGCATACTGGCGAACATGAGGGTACAAACAAAACAATGTAGTAATATCATTGCTGATTGTCCGAATTGGCCTGTCACTTCGTCTGTCTGCTATGCGGAGCATCATTACACACTGTCAAATCACGCGATATTTCGCTTTAATTTGAAAAACAGGCAAACTGTGTTTTCCCTGTCGGATTGCCTGTCTTTATAATAGTCCTCAAGGGATATGAAAGATACGATTATGGCGACAAACAAAAAAGCGTTTACCTTAATTGAGCTTCTGGTGGTGGTGGCGATTATTGCGATGTTAATGGCGGTTTTGGTTCCGGCCTTAAAGCGTGTCAAACAGCAGGCAACGGGAGCTATCTGTCTGGCAAATGTCAAAGGGATGGCTCCTGCCTGGCATACCTATGCTATGGATAATGACGAACGTCTTTTAAATGGGGATTCCCCGATGAGTGGTCGCTGGAAAGCTGGGGAAAGTTATTTTGTGTTATTTCCTCAGGATAACCAGGGAAATGCGAGAGAGACCAGAGCGGATGTAACACGCCAATATGAACTTAATGGGATAAGGAAGGGAGGACTGTTTCCCTATGTTGATACCGTTGATGTATATCATTGCCCGGGAGATAAAAGCAGGCAGTTGTATGCGAGAGTTTTGAGTGATTATCCTAATGCGTCCTGGTGGAATAGCTATTCAATTCCGGGTCTAATGAACGGGGAGCATCCTAAAGATGCTCCTGGTTTCAAGTATTTAGTCAAGAAAATGAATGAAATCGCCAATCCTGGGGGCAAGGCTGTCTTTATGGAAAATTCGGACTATCGAGGCTGGGTGATTGGATCGTGGTTAATGACTGATCCTATTACACCACAGTGGTCGGATGCTGTTGCAATCTGGCACAAGGATCGCAGCACTTTTGGGTTTGCCGATGGACATGCTGAAATGCACAACTGGGTTGATAATTCGACAATTATAAATGCACAATATGATGGATCAACTGCTACTAAATTTCATCAACGCCCCCTACCCGGTGAAACCGGCGATGACATTCGTTTTGTGCAGCAGGCTTACATTCCTCGCAGAAGATAAGCTGCAGACAATGGTATAGCGACCTGTTAAACAAATATGATTTGTTTATCATGTAGGCGGCGGAAGTGATGAATTAGCAGTACATAAAAAGCCCTGGCTGGATAAGCCAGGGCTTTTTTTATTGGCGGTCGGACACTCTAAGAAGCCTGGTTGATTCTGCCTTTTTCCTGCTCCAATTTTTCTTTCAGATAGCGGGCGGTGTGGCTTTTGGCGTTTTTAATAATCTGTTCGGGGCTGCCCGTGGCAATAATCTGGCCGCCGGCCTCGCCGCCTTCAGGCCCAAGGTCGATGATATAGTCGGCGGTCTTAATCACATCCAGATTGTGTTCAATGACCACGACGGTGTTGCCCATATCCGTCAGCCGCTTGAGGACATTGAGCAGATTGTGAATGTCGGCAAAGTGCAATCCGGTCGTGGGTTCATCGAGAATATACATCGTATGTCCCGTTCCCGGCCGGCCCAGTTCCGCGGCCAACTTGACGCGCTGGGCTTCGCCGCCGGACATAGTGGTACTGGATTGCCCCAGTGTCATATAGCCCAGGCCGACGTCGCAGAGGGCTTTGAGCAGACGCACGATTTTCGGGAAATTGGAGAAGAAATCCCGGGCCTCCTCAATCCGCATATCCAGCACATCGGCGATGTTTTTGCCTTTGTAGGTGATTTGCAGGGTTTCAGGATTATAGCGGGTCCCTTTGCATTCCTGGCAGACGACATAGACATCCGGCAGGAAATGCATTTCAATTTTTCGGGTTCCCTGGCCCTGGCAGTGTTCGCACCGGCCGCCCTTGACATTAAAGCTGAACCGCCCGGGCTTATAGCCGCGGATTTTGGCTTCACGGGTCATGGCAAACAGCGACCGAATCAGGTCAAACACGCCGGTGTAGGTTGATGGATTGCTCCGCGGCGTCCGCCCGATGGGGGACTGGTCGATTTCAATGACTTTGTCGATATTGGAAAGCCCGATGATATTCTTATGTCTGCCGGGCTTATCACCGGAATTATGCAGCCGACGTTTCAGGCCTTTGAGCAGAATCTCAGTGACCAGCGTACTCTTGCCTGAACCGGAAACACCCGTGACACAGGTGAACACCCTGACCGGGAATTTCACATTGACATTTTTGAGGTTGTTTTCAACGGCACCCTTGACTTCGATACAGGACGAGAGGCTGACCTTCTTGCGTTTTTCCGGGATTTCAATGTATTTTTGTCCCGACAGATATTGTCCCGTAATGGATTCGGGAGCATTGCAGATATCATCAAGAGTACCCTGGGCAATCAGCCTGCCGCCGTTTTCACCCGCCCCCGGACCGATGTCGATGATATGGTCCGCCTGGGCAATGACGTCTTCGTCATGCTCAACCACCAGCACGGTGTTGCCGATTTTGCGAAGCTCCTTGAGAATTTCCAGCAGGCGGTCATTATCCCGCCGATGCAGCCCGATGGTTGGTTCATCCAGCACATAACAGCAGCCCACCAGGCCCGAACCGACCTGGGTGGCCAGACGAATGCGCTGGGCTTCGCCGCCGGACAGGGTGCGGCTGGTTCGGTCCAGGGTCAGATAGCCCAACCCCACATCCATCAGAAATTTGATTCGTGCCCGCACTTCTTTGAGCGGCTGGGCGGCAATCAGGGTCTGTTCTTCGTCAAATTTCACGGTATTAAAAAACTCCTGTGCCTGTTCAACACTCATGCGTGTCAGGTCACGGATATTTTTATCGTGGATGGTTACTGCCAGCGCTTCCGGCCGGAGCCGGGCGCCTTTGCAGCTTTTGCAGGGCTGTTCGGACAGGTAGCCGTGCAGGCGGGCCTTGACGAATTCACTGTCGGTATTTTCCCATCTCCGCTTGAGGTTCGGAATCACACCTTCGAATTCAGTCCCGTATTGCTGCTCATCATCGCCGCTGGTTCCGTAGAGCAGGATGCTGCGAATCTCGGCGGGAATCTCATTGTAGGGTGTTGAGGGATTAATACTGAAATTGCGGCAAAACCGACGGATCAGGCGGTTGTAGAAAATATTCATCCGCTTGCCGCCTTTACGCCAGGCATCGATGGCCCCATTTTCCAGCGACACGGATTTATCCGGCACAATCAGGTCTGGATCGAATTCCAGGATTGTCCCCAGCCCATCACACGACAGGCACGCGCCGTATGGATTGTTGAAACTGAACAGCCGCGGCGATAATTCCGACAGGGAGGCTTCCGGGTGTTTTGTGCAGGCGAATTTTTCGCTGTAAATGATATCCTGCCATGTCCCGCCGGAGCCGTTGGTGTTATCGGTCGGGTGATTGGGATCCGGCGCCTGCAGCATGGCGATCAGCAGGCCTTCGCCGACCTTGAGTGCGGTCTCAACCGAATCGGCGAGGCGAACGCGAATGGAGGGCCGGAGTATCAGCCGGTCGATGACTGCGGCAATTTCATGTTTTTTATTTTTATCCAGCGGCGGAACCGACCGGACATCGTATACCTCGCCATCGACCCGGACACGCACAAAGCCTTCGCGGACAATGCGGGCAAAGATGTCTTTGTGTTCGCCTTTCTGCCCGCGGATCAGAGGGGCGCACAACTGCAATTTGGTTCCCTCGGGTTGGCTTAGCAGGGAATCGACAATCTGGGTTGCGTGCTGACTGGAAATCGGGCTTCCGCAAATCCAGCAGTGAGGCGTGCCAACACGGGCAAACAGCAGACGGAGATAATCATAGATTTCCGTTGTGGTTGCCACGGTCGAACGGGGATTATTGCCGGCACTGCGCTGCTCGATGGCAATGGTCGGCGGCAGACCTTCGATATGCTCGACATGCGGCTTTTGCATCTGCTCCAGGAACTGCCGGGCATAGGCGCTGAGCGATTCGACATATTTACGCTGTCCTTCGGCGTAAATTGTGTCAAATGCCAGGCTGCTTTTCCCCGAACCGGAAATGCCGGTGATGACAACAAACTGGTCGCGGGGGATGTCGATGTTGATCGTCTTGAGGTTGTGTTCAGCCGCGCCAGTAATCCGTATATATTTGGTGTCGCTGGGCACTTTTTCTGCCTTTCGTTACTTGACTATAGTATAGTTCAGAATAGAAAGAATAAACCAAACTTGCAATTCTAACGAATTTTGTCTATAAAGTCCAATAAAAATCCGGATGGTTTAATTTTAAGACAATGAATATACACGACTTACATTCCTGGAAAGTCACGCCGTCAGAAGCCAGAGGGCTGCAAACACATCTGGCTGGCTGTGTCCGGCTTGCCCCTCTTGCCCACATGCCGCAAACGATTGCTGCCCTGGACTGCGCCTTTCGTTCGGACCAAACACAGATTGCTGCCGTTGCTGTATTTATGAAAGTGCCGAAAATGGAAATCATTGAAACGACCGAAGCAATTCTGGATGTGACATTTCCGTATGTCACGGGTCTTCTTTCGTTTCGCGAAGCACCGGCCTGTTTGGAGGCGATGCGGAAATTACACGATATTCCGGATGTGGTTTTGGTTGATGGTCAGGGCATCGCCCACCCGCGAAGGCTGGGGCTGGCCAGTCATCTTGGATTGTGGCTGGATTGCCCAACCATCGGATGTGCCAAAAGTCGGTTAATCGGCCGATATGAATCAATTCCCGTCAAAAAAGGGGAATATAGGTCTTTGAAAGACAAAGGTGTCACGATTGGTTCAGTATTGTGTACGAGAGACCGAGTTAAACCGCTGTTTATTTCCCCCGGCCATAAAATTACTCTGGCCCAGTCGGTCAAAGTGGTTTTATCCTGCTGTATCCGATACCGTCTTCCCGAACCGGCCCGTCTGGCTCATCAGCTTGTAACTCAATTACGCAAAAGGCTTTAACTGAAGTTTGTTTCAAACAGAAAATGTATCCTGATTGTGCTAATATGATCGGGTCCATGCGTTTTTGTGGGAAAATTCTTGCATTTGTCGGCAGGATAATTACGATATTAATGGTATGGAAAAAGGTTATGTACACATTTATACGGGCGACGGCAAAGGCAAGACGACAGCGGCGTTTGGTTTGGCGCTGCGTGCGGCCGGACATGGTTCACGGGTATTAATCTTTCAATTTCTCAAACCCAGTTCGCTGGATCTTGGCGAACGCGGGGCCCTCAAGAAAGGCATCGAGGGGATTACCGTTCGCGCCATGGATGAACCCTGGGACATGTTTGAATCCATGGGAAATGCCTCTGCGCTGGAACGGGTTAAAAAAGCCATCGCCCGGGCACTGCGGGAAATCGAAACCGCCGCCCATGAAAAATATTATGATGTCATTATTCTGGATGAAATTGTATTTTGTTTTGCACGCGGGCTGGTCACGATTGAGGATATTAAACATATTATTACAAACCGCGAAAAGGGTGTGGAAATTATCCTGACGGGTCGCGGGGCCACCCCGGAACTCATCGAGCTGGCCGATTTGGTGACTGAGATGAAGCCGATCAAGCATCCGTTTGAAAAGGGTGTCGAGGCCCGAAAAGGGATCGAATTCTAAATCCTGCCTGATTTTTCCTATTTTTTTCTAAAAACATCTCCTGGCTATGGGTATAATCCGGCGTAACTTTTACGGAGAATTACTTGGCTGCCAGTAGCGATGCAGAATATCCTATCGGTATTATTCCCGCCATGCAGGATAATTTGATTTACCTGCTGCCCGGAATCAATTTGTGCTGCGCAGTAATCGACCCCGGTGAGGCGGAGATGGTTTTGACCTTATTGGAACAAGCGAAACTGACTTTAACACATGTTCTGCTGACCCATGGCCATTCCGACCATACCGGCGGCGTGAGTCTCTTGAAAAAAAAGTCCGGATGCAGTGTGTTGGGAAGTGATTGGCGGCGAACCCCTGAAATCGACATCGTTGTGCAGGATGATCAGCGTGTTGACATGTGCGGTTTCCGAATTCGGGTGATTGCAGCACCGGGGCATACGTCGTCCAGCGTGTGTTATTATCTTGAGCCTGACGGCGACGGCAAGGGGGCGGTCTTTACCGGCGATACCCTGTTTGTCTGCGGCTGCGGCAGGCTGTTTGAATGCACGGCGCAGCAGATGTTTGATTCGATAAAACGCCTGGCGGCATTGCCCGATGACACACTCCTGTTTCCCGGCCATGATTATACGGTGGAAAATATGCGGTTTGCTCTGATGGTTGAGCCGAACAATATGGCGATTCGCCGGCAATTGGAAGTGCTGAACAGAGACGGTTCGCTTGCCGCGATTCCATCCTCCATCGGATTTGAAAAGCAAACCAATCCGTTTCTGCGGACCCAGTCGCCGGATATTCGCCGTGCTCTAAATCTTGCCGATGCCCCGGATGAACAGGTCTTTGCCGAATTGCGCCGGCGAAAAGATCGGTTTTGAGTGTTGAGGTTATGTCATGGACTGCCCGGTTTGTCGAAATATGCTGCGAACAGTCAAATCCAGAGGATTTACCCTGGATGTCTGCCTGAAGTGCAAAGGGATATGGTTTGACGACGGGGAGCTGATCGGATTTGCCAAAGCACTCGAAAATGAGGTGGAGTCTGTCGATAAACAGACCTTGTATAAGCCTCGCAAGACGGTTGGGGAAAAAGAACTGCCATCGGTTCGAAGTTGCCCCCGCTGCAATGTGACGATGAAGCAATTCAATTATGCGTATGATTCCAATATCTTTCTGGATCGCTGTCTGCAATGCGGCGGGGTTTGGACGGATGCCGGCGAAATCCAGCGGGTTGCGTCCCATTTGAAAAAAGATCCCCGTGTCCAGGCCATTGGGGAGTCTTTGGTTAAGAGTCGCCAATTTCAGGATCTCGACGGACTTTCGGAGGCGCTCAACAGCCCCATGCCGTACTTCTTTCTGACGCCGCGCATTATTCTGCCGCTGTATGATGATACGCCCCGTCAGCGGATTCCATTTGTGACGCTGGGCCTGATTGTCCTGTGTACGGTGCTCTTTTCACTGATGGTGTTTGAAGTCTGTTCCAGCCAGACCTGTCTGGAACAGTTTGCATTTGTTCCGCTTGATCTGTTCAGTATCGGCCTGGTTACATCATTGTTTCTTCACTGCGGGTGGCTGCATCTGATCAGCAATATGTTTTATATGTGGCTGTTTGCCGACAATATCGAAGACCGCCTGGGCTGGTTCAAGTTTATTTTTTTCTATCTGGCCGCTGGAATATGTGCCAACCTGTTTTATGCAGTGTTTAATTTACACTCTTCTACCCCGCTGGTGGGGGCCAGCGGAGCGATTGCCGGGGTAATGGGGGCATACCTGGTTTATTTCCCCGCCGCACGGATTAAGACCCTGATGTTTTTTCGCATCTTCGACATCCCCGCCTGGTTTTACCTGGGATTCTGGATGGTGCTTCAATGCATCAACGGCGTCCTCGATGCCGCCGGCGGGACTTCCGGGGTCGCCTGGCTGGCCCATATCGGAGGATTTTTGTTTGGGCTGATGGTTGCCGGACTCGATAAAATGATTTTTAAGCTGCGGTCAGTGCATCAGGCCCAATAGCCTTTGAATTCGATTATTAGCAAAGATAGCAAGCCTCGGAAATCAGGGCCTACTCTTTATTTTTGTTGTTTTTAACTTTTTCCAGAGGCGTTGTGTCGTCTGCTGCAGTTCCCTTTTCTTCCACAGCCGGCGGTTGAATCTCCTTATTCAGCAGCATCGCTCTAAGTGGTTCCTGACGCACGGGCAGATTGGCCGGGACAGGGGTGTGGGAAACCATCACACTCAGGGCTTTCTTTTTGAGCGGTGTGTCACGCAGAGGTTTATTTCCGGCCGGCTGAGGTTCTTTGTACTTGGCAATATCCCACTCGTCGAAGAAGTATCCTTCGGTCCAGTCTCGTTTTGAGTTGCCGGGATTATACGACAGAAAAGACCAACCCGATCCGGCCACACAATCCAGGGTTTTGACGCCGCGCTCAGGGCAGGCCAGGTCATAAAAAACCCATCCGGCATCCGGAAAGTACACTTCGATGAAATAGTACGAGGACTCGCCGCCAAGGTATTTGCTCATGACGACATCGCTGGGGATTCCCATCTTGCGAAGCATGGCACAGGCCAGACATGACATGGCATAACTGTTGCCGGAACGCGCCGACAGGGCCTTGTCGGAACTGGATCCGGCTCCTTTGACCCACTGGATCTGGTCGGCTATCCAGTCACATACTCCCGCTACGGTTTCTTCTGCATAGCGGCTTTTTTTGAGGATCTCTTCACAGATGGGAGGCAGTGCGGGGTTGTCCGGATTAATGTCATCTTTACGTCCTGTGCCAAGATAATCTTTAAACTTTTCCACGACCGAAGCCGGATACGGCAGTTTGGCGGTCGTGCACAGTTTGTTCCGTGCAATCAGGGTCATAATCAGCTCCTGCTTGACGGTGACGGAAATACCTTCTGTTTTTTTCCACCCCATACGATAAATCTTTCGGGCCCAGCCGTATTCATGGGAGGACACCTCAATGGTATCGGGTTTCTGAGAAAAGGTAAAAGACGACGAGTCAATAATTTGTTCGTTGGTTGCCCCCTGAAAACTGAACATGGCCGGGATTTCCGCGGTTAACGGCTGTCCCGGCATGGACAGAATCTCGTACTTGCGGACGACCTTTAATTTTCTTTTACTGAGTGCCGGAGTGAATACCGAAGTATCACCTGTGCCGGACGATGCCATGATGAATACCGCCAGAATGATTCCCCAGATAAGTCTGTAACCCATAATCGCTCCTGATTCTGTTTAATGTATTGGGTACTGAAAAAAAGTTCTCTCTGTAAACGTGTTGTGCTTGCCTCAATTTTTTACAGACAAAAACAACGCAATTATAGTATGGCGTTGAGTTTGTTCAAATAAAAAATCACCATTGCCAATAGAATACAGCGATGCAGGATGTCCCAAAAGGAATTACTCGTCGGCAAAAAGTTAATATATCTGCTGCGATAATCCCTCCGGCCCGAGACACACCGGCGGTACGTTCTCGACTTGATAGTTCTGAAAACTAAACAATTGCTTGAAACGATTTGCCAGGCTGTCCGGATTGCCGAACAGTCGCTTGCGAGCCGCTTTAAACTGCCCCGGCGTCAGGCTGCCCAGATACCGGCACAAATACGCCCACTCGGCCGGATCAATCCCCTCGGCCAGTTCACACCATACCCCGGTTTCCGACCAGGCCGGTTCAGAAAAAAAAAGTCCCTGAGCATGTTGAATTTCGGTTGTGACCATATGCCAATTCCTTTACTAAATCATTGTCAATAAAATAGTTAAAGGAGGGCTTAGGTTTGACATGTTAGACAGAGGTCGGTTCCACCCTCGGAACACAGACAAACAGGATAGGACACAGCCTGTAAAATGTCAAGAAATAAGTTTGTTTTTTATGCACAATGGCTACAATAAGACTAACCAGTTTTTTTGAAAGGGCGTGGTATGAAGACAAAAATACAAGCTAATATGATTGCGTTTTTAGTGGTTTTGTGCTGCGGTACCGTATGTGCACAAGAGTCGCAGCCGCCAGCGGAAACCAAAGCCCCTAATTTTCGTCTGGCTGTTCCCGACAAACCCGTCAAGGTCCTTGCGGATGGATTTGTCTTTACCGAAGGACCCGCGGCAGACAGCAAGGGCAATATCTTTTTCACGGACATCCCCAACAATCGAATCCATCAATGGTCGATAGAAGGCAAGCTCTCGACGTTTATGGAAAACAGCGGCGGTGCCAACGGGCTGTTCTTCGACAGCAAGGGCAATATGATTGCCTGTGCCGGCGGCGAGGGTCGGCTGGTTTCCATCGACCCCAAAGGCACTCTAACCATCCTGGCCGACAAATACCAGGGCAAGCCATTCAACAGCCCCAACGACCTCTGGATTACACCCAAAGGGGGGATCTATTTTTCGGATCCCCGCTACGGCCAGCGGGATGATCTGCCGCAGGACGGCGAACATGTCTATTATCTGTCGCCTGACCGGAAAAAACTTACCCGGGTAATTGAGGATATGGTCCGGCCCAACGGCCTGATTGGAACCCCCGACGGCAAGACCCTGTATGTCGCAGACCATGGCGCAAACAAGACCTTCGTGTACAAAATTAATCCTGATGGCAGCTTGACCGATAAAAAGCTGTTTGCCCCGCAAGGCTCCGACGGCATGACCATCGACCGCTACGGCAATATCTATCTGACCGGCAGGGCGGTGACCGTCTATGCCCCTGACGGCACCCTGATTCAAACCATCGAAGTACCCCAGACGCCGTCGAATGTCTGCTTTGGCGGGAAAGACAACACAACGCTGTTTATCACTGCTCGCAAGGCCCTCTATGCCGTCGGCGGTGAAGGCAAAGTATATTCGTTTACGCTGGATGATATTGACGGCAAACCTGTTGCCCTGTCGCAGTACCAGGGCAAGGTACTGCTGCTTGTCAATGTTGCCAGCAAGTGCGGCTATACCAAACAGTATGCCGGACTTCAGAAGCTTTACGAGAAATATAAAGACCAGGGATTTGTAATCCTCGGATTTCCCGCCAATAATTTCGGCGGACAGGAGCCGGGAACCAATGCCGACATCAAGACATTCTGTACGACTCAATTTCATGTCAGCTTCCCGATGTTCGCCAAGATTTCCGTGGCCGGGCAGGATATCCATCCCCTCTATCAGTATCTGACCAGCCCGCAGGAAAACGGTGAGTTCGGCAAGCCCATCGGCTGGAATTTCACCAAGTATCTGATCGGCAAAGACGGGAAAATCCTCGCTCGGTATCCCTCCGAGGTTGATCCGTCCAGTCCGCAATTGCTTAAGGCCGTGGAAGAGGCATTAAAGGACTGATGAATAGAAAAAAGGGCAGGGCGGCTTGTTCAATAATGGCCTTTAAGCAATACCGCAAATAATTGTTTGCATAAAAACAAAAATCATATAAGATGCCAATCGGTATGTCCGGCCAGGGACAAACTTTCCGGCCGGACCTGTGTCGAGGCCGGAGGGAACGGTTCTTTTCCGGGGTTATAAAGCTTTCATTTTAAGGAGTTTGCAATGAGATACGCAAGACCGATAGCGTCGCTTCTCTGTATCATCGCTGGATTGCAGCAAGTTGTTCTGGCTGCCGACAATCCCCCCATCACTTTCAGTTCATTGCTGGAGGAGATGGTCAACCGGGACGCATTGGCCCGATTTCCCGAACCGGCTTACATCTGCAAACAGTTCAGCAGCTATGACCGCCACTCCGATACCCCCGATTCCCCGACCTGGTGGGCCAACATGGACCGCAGCTATTTTCTTCGCACCGAAGAAAAAGCCGGCAAGAAAGAATATGTCCTGATGGATACCGCTGGTCCCGGCGCCGTGGTCCGTTTCTGGGCGACCTGGCATGGCCCTTCCGGAAAGCCGTTTACCAACGGAATTCTGCGGTTTTATCTGGATGGCAATGAAAAGCCCGCGATTGAAGGCCCGATTCAAAGCGTCCTCGATGAAGGGATGCTGACGGGAGCCCCGTTGTCAGAGGGTGTGTCGCCCCAGACCCAATACGGCCAGCGCGGCCACAATCTCTATGTGCCGATTCCGTATGCCAAACACTGTAAGATCACCTATCAGACCGATGCCCCCGTCGATGAAGGAGCACATCAGGGAGAAGCGCTGTATTATCAGATTAATTACCGCACCTATGCCGCAGGAATCGCAGTCCAGTCGTTTTCGATGGATCAGCTCGAAACGGCCAAGTCGGTCCTTGCTGAAACCCAGAATAAACTGAGTCAAGCCGTCCGGCCTGAAGTTGAAAGTCCTCGTAATCGTCATGTCCCAATAGATATTCCTGCAGGCGGCAATTCAACGCTTGCTTTAGATTCCACAAATCCCCAGGCCATAGTCGCTTTCACAGTGAAACTGAAGGCGGATAATCTGCCGCAGGCCCTGCGTTCCACGGTTTTGGAGATGATATTTGATGATACCCGGACGGTCTGGTGCCCGGTAGGCGACTTTTTTGGAATTGGATATAAAGGTAAACCTTACAAAACCTGGTACACCGAAGTCTCCGAAGATGGCACCATGTCCTGTTACTGGCCGATGCCGTATCAGCGATCCGTTTTGATCAAGCTGCATAACCTGGGTGAGCAGATTGTTCGGGATGAAAAATTTCAGGCCCAGACCAAACCATGGACCTGGGACAATCGCAGTATGTATACCGCTCCTGAATGGAAATGTCTACATTGGATTTATGAAAAACCCGGAAATGTCCGATAATACCTGTATGAAGGGATTTGAATTGAGCTTACAGGAAGTTTCGGCATTGCGAGAGCTGCATC
>Ga0228535_1000719_pt1 | contig 77928 bp, 72 predicted proteins | sample SJ1metagenome_FD_168457 | JGI IMG/M metagenome (GOLD analysis project Ga0228535, IMG submission 168457) | Enriched culture of PCE-dechlorinating microbial communities from Ithaca, New York, USA - SJ1 | ecosystem: Engineered > Modeled > Simulated communities (microbial... > Unclassified | place...
CCGATATGTTGACTGACCGGGAGAATTACCCTGCCGGGCAGGGCATTGCTTTCGATCGGTTTCCCTTCGGTCGATGTTTTGTGGGTATCGGGATGGATACCCCACTTGTTTTTGCCAAGCATCTGTACCTCTCCTTACTTGGTTATTTTTTGGTTCCGACTATGGTCGGTTTTTCCGATTGTAATGATTTGTCTAGACGCCTGATGATAAAAACGGCCAGGAGGCCGAAGAGCAGCCCGCCCAGTATCATCAGCAGTGTAGCTGAAATCATTAATCGGAAAGATAGATAATACCCTAGATATATACCCAATCCCACAGCCAGTAACGGCAGAACGAACATCATAAAAGCGGCCAGGAGCATGTTAGTCTCCCTGCTCTCGATTAAAACCTGCTCCCCTACCTGAGCGCCGACCCCATCCGTGACATCTATAATCATGGCGTTGCTGCCCGGACAAACCCCGCAATTCTCACAATCACTGTGTATGCTGCACCTTACTTTGGCTGTTTCACCGTTCGACTCAATGACGACACCTTCAATTAATTTTTCCATGTTTTAAAACCTCCCGCCACCTAGGATCGTTAAAAACGGACGGTAAGACCTTTAACTTTCACGTAGCGACCAGCCACATAACAACTATAGTAACGGGTCTAATTAAAAATGTTAGGGCAATTTTAAAACTAATGCAATACGCAGTTGTCGAATCTTCATGTATACTTTGATGAAGGATCACCCATTAATACTTCATTATAATACATATTGGACTTTATTCCATAACTGCCCGCCTGATTGCCGACGAGCTAAGCGATGCTATCAGCATGCGCAACGCTGAAGACGACGGCGAACTGGTGGAATTCGGATTTCCCTACTTAAAACCTGAGGAGACGGTTCTTCAACGCATTTTAAACTTTGGAAAAATTTAAGCCCATGTTTCCATGGGCTTCGATAAAAAATTTTAAATTTGGTTGTCTACCACTCGGGAGGCAGCTTTTTCAACTGCTCCAAAGTAAACACCGGACCGTCCAGGCAGATAAATTCGCTGCCTACGTTGCAGCGCCCGCACTTGCCGATGCCGCACTTCATGCGCATTTCCAGGGTGGAGATTACCTGCTGGTCGGTGTAGCCCATCTTCTCCAGAGATTTTAAACCCAGCTTGATCATGATGGGCGGCCCGCAGATGACCGCTACCCGTCCTTTCGGGCTGGGATTGATCTCTTCCAGATAGGCCGGCACAAATCCCACATGGCCCTCCCAGCCTGCTTCTTCCCGGTCTATGGTTATATATACTTCGGTGTCTTTCATCTGGGGCCAGGTTTCGAATATCTCGTCTTTAAAGCACAGGTCGGCATAGCTGCGGCAGCCGTAAAGAATAGTTATCTTGCCGTAGTCCTCCCGGTGCTTGAAGCAGTACTTGATGAAGGACCTCAAGGGAGCCAGGCCGATGCCGCCGGCAATAAAGAGCATATCCTGGCCCTTGCATTCTTCTACCGGGAAGCCGTTGCCGTAGGGGCCTCTGACCCCCAGCTTCTGCCCTATTTCAACGGTGTGCAGTTCATCGGTCATCAGGCCTACCCGGCGGATGGCAAATTCCAGGTGGTCGTTTTCCTCCTGCCAGGATACCGAGAACATGCCTTCCCCGGTGGGGAGTACGGAAACCATGGCCAGCTGGCCGGGCCTGACGTTGAAGGGCACTCCGCCTTCGGGTTTTCTGACGTAAAAGGTCTTTACATCCGGGGTCTCATCGATGATATTCACTACTTCAACCAGGCCGGGCACCAGGGGGTTGGAGCAAGTGCATTTAGCTTCGGCCATGATTACTCCACCTCCTTCAGTTCTTGCATGATATTGACGATGCTGATTCCGGCCGGGCAGACGATCAGGCAGCGGCCGCAGCCGATGCACAGGGGCTGGCCATAGCGTTCTTGGAAGAATTGCAGCTTGTGCAGGAAGCGGTTTCTAAATCGCTCCCTAGAGGCCTCGCGGGGGTTGTGACCCCCGGCCATTAAGGTGTATTCCCGGTACATGCAGGAATCCCAGCAGCGGAAACGGTAGCCTGCTTCCCCGAAGCTCTTGACCTGAATGTCAAAACAGTAGCAGGTCGGGCAGGAGTAGGTGCAGATCCCACAGTTCTGACAGGGGTCGGAAAGCTTTTCCCAGATGGGATGCTCAAACAGGTCTTTTAGTTTTTCGGCCAGTCCCGCATAGGCAACCTGGCGGGTGAAGGGCTTGACTTCCGGCAGATCGGCCTTTTTTTCTTGTAATAGGTCGCTTATCATTTCCGTGGTTTCTTCGCCTTTGGGAGTGAGCGGCTCCCAGGCGTAGCCGTCGCCAAGGTCGTGAATGGTGACGTCGGCCTGGGGCTTTACCGGGTCTACTCCCATGGCGTTACAGAAGCAGTTGGGCCCCGGTTGGTAGCAGGCCTGGGCGATAAAAACCGTATTGTCCCGCCGCGATTGGTAGAAGCCGTCTGCATAGCCCCGGGTCAGAAAGACCTGGTCCAGGCATTCAATGCCCCGGAAATCGCAGGGCCTTATGCCGAATACGATTCTTGGGCTGCTTATTTCGTAGACTTCTTGCACCGCTACCTCGGGCCCGCTGGCGCTGAATTTGTACATGCGCTCGGTCTGGGGTAAAACCGCGTCTTTGGGCGGCTTATCGACATTTAAGGCTTCCAGGCGCAGTTCATCCCGGCCCGGTTCAAATTCCGGCCAGGGTAAAAAGGCGCTGGTGGCTCCTTTTTGCATGGGCACCAGGAGCTCGGCCTTTTCGGCTAATTGATCAAACGCCGCGGTTAATTTCTGTTTGCTTAATATTTTCACCTGGCTCCCTCCCCTTAATGAAAGTCGTCCGGATCGTTTTCTTTATATACGCTCAAGGGCGGCTTGGCCCCCTCTACATAGTTCAGGCCCGCTTCATAGGGTCCGTAGAATTGGTTTACGTCTTTGATGAGCTTCTGGTTGATGAGCATCAGGGGGATGTTGACCGGGCAGACCCGCTCGCATTCTCCGCACTCCACGCAGCGCCCCGCCATGTGCAGGGCCTTTACCAGGTGGTACATGAAGTTGTCGCTGGCGCTGGTCTCTCTTCCTACCCACTGGGGTTTGGTTTCGTCAAAGATACAGGTCCGGCAGTTGCAGGCTACGCAGGCCTGGCGGCATCCGTAGCAGCGCACGCATGGGGACAGCATCTCTTCAAAGAAGCGGTAGCGTTCATCGGCGCTCATCTTTTCGATTTCATGGACTTGAGCGTAGCGCTCGCCCTCTGAGCGGGGAGCCTGCTCTTCGCCTAAAAGCTGATCATAGATCACCGGGTTGGGCTGCAAGCAGCTCCGGCATTTGGCGGCCAGGGGGGCCGGGGCGGCCTGCGGATTAAAGCCCGAATGGGCCCGGGCCGCTTCCAGGGGATCTTTCAGGCCCGGGCAGCATACCCCTACGATATACAGGCGCTCCCGCTTGAACTGCAGGTCCTCCAGCAGTCTCACGATGCCCCGGGAGTCGCAGCCTTTGACCACCAGGCCGATCTTTTCCTGGCCGTCCCGGAATTTTAACAGGGCGTTGGCCAGGTTGTGGATCGAGTATTCGTTGAATATGAGCTTTTCCGCGTCTTGGGAGGTTCTGGCGAAAAAGGGCCGGGTTTGAAACTCGAATTCCCCTTGCTCCCAGCCCATGAAGAGGCTGACCTCTCCTTTTTCCAGCAGGTCTTGGGCTATGGCTTTAATCTTGTTTGCTATATCTTTCATCGGGCGTCCCTCAGCTTTCTGTTAGGCCCCAGAGCCCGAACCTCAGCCGCCAGTTTTTCCATGGCGTGCTGAAATTTGATGCCTTCCGCTCCGGATATCCAGGCGGTCTGGTATCTTTGGGGCTCCATTCCCATATAGGTGAGCAGGCTCTTAACCATCGTGTGGCGGCGCCGGTTGTAGTAATTGCCACTACCATAGTGGCATTCGCCGGGGTGTCAGCCGGATAGTAAGACCCCGTCGGCTCCCCGGTTAAAGGCTCTGAATACCAGCATGGGGTCCATGCGCCCGGAACAGGGGGTCCTTATTATGCGCACATCGGCCGGGTATTCCAGATGATTCAGACCGGCCAGGTCGGCCGCGGCATAGGTACACCAGTTGCAGGCAAAGACTATGATCTTGGGCTCCCAGGCCTTGTTTTCTACAGACACAGGGCATCCACCTCCGCTACCAGTTGATCATCGGTATATCCCTTGAGATTAAGAGCCGCGCTCCGGCAGGCCGGCACGCAGGCCCCGCATCCCTGGCACAGGCTGGGATTGACCTGGGCCACTTGGCGGATGAAGGCTCCGTGATGCCCTCTTTCCTGCCTTTCAATCAGGGATATGGCGTTATAGGGACAGATGGGAAGGCACAGGGCGCATCCCGAACATTTGTTGGCATCAACTTCTGAGGTCATGGGTTCAATGGGCAGCTCGCTCTTGGAGAGCAGGCCGCACACCTTGACCGCCGCTGCGCTGGCCTGGGCCACTGTATCCGGTATATCCTTGGGCCCCTGGCAGGCGCCCGCCAGGTATACCCCGGCGGTAAAGGTCTCGACCGGCTGCAGCTTGGGGTGGGCTTCCTGGAAGAAGCCGTCTTTGTCGACCGAGAAACCTATGGTTTTGGCCAGGTCCAGGCTTCCTTCCGCCGGCACCATGGCGGTGGCCAGTACCACCATATCCACTTCCACTTCGAGCGGACGGCCTAACAGGGTGTCTTCCGCTTTCAATACCAGGCGCCCGCCCCGGGGATAGATCTTGCTGACCCGCCCCCGTATATATTTGGCTCCCGCGTTTAAGGCCCGCTGGTAGAATTCTTCGTAGTTTTTGCCGGCGGTGCGCACGTCCATGTAGAAGACATAGGATTCGCTGTCTTCGATCTTGTCTTTGACCTGGTAGGCGTGCTTGGCGGTGTACATGCAGCAGGCCCGGGAGCAGTAGCTTTTACCTTTGGCATCGTCCCTGGAGCCGACGCATTTAATAAAGGCCACCGCTTTGGGTTCTTGGCCGTCCGAGGGGCGCTTGATCCGGCCCCCGGTAGGTCCTCCGGCGCTGACCAGGCGCTCGAAGTGCAGGCTGCTGATGACGTCCGGGTATTGGCCGTAGCCGTATTCCCCGTAGGCCTGCTCCCAGTGGAACAGGTCGTAGCCGGTGGCCATGACGATGGCTCCCACGTTTAGGTCTACGAATTCGTCTTGATCGTCGAATTTGATGGCCTGGGTGGGGCATACTTTTTCACAGATCCCGCATTTGTCGGTTTTGAATTTCAGGCAGTTTACCGGGTCGATGTAGGGCTTGCCAGGGACCGCCTGGGGATAGACTTTGTGGATGGAGGTCCTTAGACCTAACCCCAGGTCGAATTCGTCTTTTATTTTTTTGGTGGGGCATTTTTCTTCACAGGTGCCGCAGCCGGTGCAGGCCACCCAGTCTACGTATTTGGCTTTTTGTTTGACGGTAACCGTGAAGTTGCCGATGTAACCGTTGACCGCAGTGACTTGGGCATAGGTCATCAGTTGGATGTTAGGATGCTGCGCCACAGCAACCATTTTGGGGGTGCCTATTCAGGCGGCGCAGTCCATGGTGGGGAAGGTTTTATCCAGTTGGGTCATTTTGCCCCCGATGCTGGCTTCCCTTTCGACCAGGATGACCTGGTGGCCGGCTTCGGCTATGTCTAGAGCGGCCTGCATGCCGGCTATGCCGCCTCCCACCACCAGCGCTTTTTTGGTGATGGGCACGGTGGATATCTGCAAGGGGACGTTGCGCAGCACTTTGGAGACCGCCATCCGGACCAGGTCTTGAGCTTTTTGGGTGGCCTGTTCCCGGTCGTGGTGCACCCAGGAGTCTTGTTCGCGGATGTTGACCATTTCAAACAGGTAGGGGTTGATGCCCCCGGCTTGAACCGCTTTGCGGAAGGTCCCTTCATGCATGCGCGGCGAGCAGGAGGCCACGACCACCTGCTCCAGGTTTTGTTCCTGGATGGCTTTTCTTATCTGCTCCTGACCGGGATCGGAACACATGTATTTATAGGTGGTGGCAAAAGCGACTCCGGGAATCTGGCTGGCCAATTGGGCGACTTTTTCCGTGTCTACCACGGAGGCTATATTGGCTCCGCAGTCGCAGACAAATACGCCAACGCGCTTTTTCATTTTCCCTCTCCCTCCTTTGGATTGTTTCCTTGGATTTACTCCTTTGGGTTGATTCGTCTTTATCCGTTAAGCGGAGTGCGGCTTTAAACTAGCACAATATACGGAACGTTGTACTAGGACGCACTCTCTTTTTCCCTTTTTCTCAGTTCGGCGGTTACGTAGGCGTCGCCCACTTTAGCCGCCTTTTCCATATCGGCCACCATGGCTTCGGCCAGTTTGGCGATCTTTTTTTCATCGCCGCCCACCAGCTGGGCCAGGACAGAGGCTCTTTCCGGGTCTTTTATGATCCGGGCGGCCATTTTGTCCGGCGCTTTTTCGAAGGCCTTGATAAAGGCGTTGACTTTCTTTTCGGTATCTTGGGCCGAGGGGGCTTCTTTTGCTTCACCACCGGCGGCAGCGCTTGCGGTTCGGGCTTTTTTCGGTTGGGGCGGGGGGGTTAAAGCCGCTTCTTTCGCCCGCTCGGCCACTACTGCCAGGTATTTTTCGGCTTCCACGAAGTGGCGGGGCACTCCCACCTCCGCCGGGGTATCGCCCAGGGCGATAGCTGCCAGTTCGGTTACGTAGTAGACCGGCAGGCCGTATTTGACCCCCAGGGCTTTTTCCATGCCTGCCTGGCGCATGTCCAGGTTCATCATGCACAGGGGGCAGGCGGTGACTATGCATTCGGCTCCCGCTTCTTTGGCATTTTTTATCACTTCATGGATCATTCGGTTGCCGATATCAGGCCGGGAGGTGGCTAAGGCCGCTCCGCAGCATTCGGTCTTGAAAGCCCAGTTAAGCGCCTGGGCTCCCAGGGCTTCGACTATATGGTCCATGCTCATGGGGTTTTCCGGGTCGTCAAACCCGGTATGGGAGACCGGTCTGACTAAGAGGCAGCCGTAGTAGCAGGCCGCTTTCATGCCGGTTAGGGGATTTTTTACCTTTTGCTTTATCTCCTCCAGCCCCACTTTGTTAGCCAGAAGTTCCAGGATGGATAAGACCTCGCCTTTGGCTTCATAGGGCATGTCCAGGATCTGTTCAATTTTACCCCTCATGGCAGGGTCGTGGCTTACTTCATGGCGGGTGCTGCGGAAGCGGTTGTAGCAGGCCGCGCAGGGGGCCACCAGGTCCAGCCCGGCTTTTTCAGCCATAGCCAGGTTCCGGGCCGGCAGGGCTAATGACAGCATTTTATTGGTATTGTGGGCCGAGGTGGCGCCGCAGCAATTCCAGTCGTCGAGTTCCACCAGTTCGATACCCAGCAGATGGGCGCTGCGCTCGGTGGAGAGTCCGTATTCAACCGCGCTGCCCTCCAGGGAACAACCCGGGTAGTAGGCCAGTTTCATTATTCATCACCCCCCATTTTTTTAGCCCGTTCAAAGATCTTGGGCATGTCTTCCCGGGCTTTGATCTTCTCGGGAAGCATGCCCAGTTTACCGCGTTTCAACATGGGCAGACCCAGCCCCATGTCTTTGAAAAACTGCCCGGTAGAAAGGTTGTATTGCAGCATCAGCCCGGCTTCGTAGACCTTGCCGAAGCTTTTTACACTGCCTAAAAAGGCTTTATTGAAGGCGGCCACTTTTTTATCGCTAAGGCGGCCCTGTTGTAAGGCTTCGCGGCGCAGGGTGTCCATCAGGGAGGCGATATCGACCCCGCGCGGGCAGCGGGCCGAGCAGGTTTCGCAGCTGGCACATACCCAGATGCTCCCGGCGTCCAGGGCTTCGTCCAGCAGGTTAAGCTGCAGGAGCCTGATGACCTGCCGCGGGGGATAGTCCATGGCAAAGGCCGCCGGACATCCGGCCGTGCATTTTCCGCATTGGTAGCAGAGGTTTACGCTGGTTCCCGCTTCTTTTTCGATCTTGGCCAAATCTTGCCTGGCTTGCTCTCCCGGATGGCTTAACTTTATCGTTTCTTGCATAATTTCCTGGCTCCTTTCCCCCCAAGGACGTGAATTAAAATAATAGCTGAACCATGCTTGATCAGCTACCAGTAGACAAACCATTTTAAGAATCTAGTACTCTGTTGACTCTAATTCTTGCATTAGAGTTAACAGAGTACTAGTTAAAAATGTTAGGGCAATTTCAAAACTAATGCAATACGCAGCTGTCGAATATTATATATACTTTGATAATGAAAGATCCCCCGATAATGCTTCATTATAATACAGATCCGGCTTCCTTCCATGTGAAAATTTTGTCATGCCCACTTTTAGTCCCATTTTGTTAGGAGATTGTTGCAAAATGGGGTAAATCAGGCTTTTTTCTCATTGCTTCCAAACAAGCTGTTCCTGGCTTTTTTGTATGGCACAACACTCCCTGATCTGGTAATCTATGATGCAGATGGTAAAATCATTACAATGCTTGGAGTTGCTAAAATGCCGGCTTTGGAAACTATCGGAAATTTTCTTTTACTTTTTACCGCGATAAGCTGCATGCTGCTTATCGTTTTTCTGGTCCTAAAATTATTCGGGAAGCAGAAAACGCTGGACAATAAAGCGGAGTTCAGTATCGTCGTGGCTCTTTCCAGCGCTGTGGCTCTGTGGGCCCTATTCCATGTTAACGAGCATCCCGCCTCTCCATGGATTTTCCAAGGTATTTCTCTCAGTCTGGTAGCTTTTTTCTTTGCCTGGTATGTCAGGCTCCTGGCCGCGCGAAAAAATGCCCGTTTTTATAAAGCTCTTATTTTCTATGCATCAGCCCTTTTGACCATCCTCAACTTATTTATGGTAATGTCCTTCGACCTCAGCAATCCCTGGTGGAGAGTAGCATCCGTATTATGCTCGGGCCTGGTTATCATAGTAAATACCATAGTAATCTGCCGCCTAAACCAGCTCAATCTGATTCTCTTCTATAAGTTTGTACCGGCTTTCCTTTATTCCGCTTTAACCGTCTTCTTTGTATCCTACTGCCTTTATTTAATAAACGGTAATAGTATCAGCCGGATCATCTATATCGGTACGGTCTTTTGTATGGTTATCATTCTCTTCACCGACACGATGGATCAGCTGTACTTCTTCAATACCCGCAATCTTAACCAGCGCATCGACCTTCTGCAAGAGGAATACGCGGCTGAGATGGAGATGGTCGAAGACGTAGTCATTTCTCTGGCCCGCACCATTGATGCCAAAGATCGTTACACGGAGGGCCACACCGAAAGAGTTAGCCAGTACTCGGTTTTTCTGGGTGAAAAGGTCGGTCTAAATGAAAAGCGCCTGGAAATCCTGCGCATGGGAGCCTTAATTCATGATATAGGAAAAATAGGCATCGATCAGGACGTTCTCAACAAACCGGGGCAATTAAATGCCCGGGAACGTAAACATATTGAAACTCATCCGCTTTTGGGTGAAAAGATATGCACACCCTTGAAAGCCTTCAAAGACGTCCGCAGCATCATCAGAAGCCATCATGAGAAATTGGACGGCTCCGGCTATCCTGATGGTTTGATAGGCGATGCCATTAACCTGGAAACCCGCATAGTTACAATCGCCGATATTTTTGATGCGCTGACCACCGAAAGGTCTTATCGCCAGGCCCTTTCTATCGAAACCGCCATCGCCATCATGAGGGAAGAAGGGGATGCCGGCAAGCTGGATGCTGAACTTATCGCTCTTTTCGAAATAGTTTTGAGTGATATGGGCTTGCTGAGCTAACCCTGAAAGCTCCCGCAACGCGCGCCCTTTCCCTTAATTCTTTAGACGTTCTTCCTCACATCGCGTAACCTACTTTCTTCAATCATCATGTCATATGAAAATTAGGCCGCATAGATAGACTATCCGCCCGGGAAAAATATATTAACCGGTAGGAAAGGAGGCAAGCATATGTTCGGAAAAGTTAAATGGTACGATAATGCGCGAGGATTTGGGTACATTGAAAGCGAGGACGGTTCAGATCTGTTCTTTGACCGCACAGCAGTGTTTTATAGCGGACGCGTCGCTCTCAGCCACGGCATGCATATCGAGTTCGATTTAGCCAAAAGCGGCGGCAAAGACCGGGCTATCAACCTGCATGTCCTGGCCTGATGAGCCATAACGGCCTGCACCCATCACCAGCGGGGACGAACGCTTTAGTACAACATTCGGTATATTGTGTTCATAAGTTGGAGCAGATTTTTTTGAAGTACAAGGCGGAGGAGTGAGTAATACTGGACGTATTGCGATTGACGACAACGCAGTAATTCGGAAAAAGCTGCCCAAATTATGGGCGCAAATATACGGAACGTTGTACTAGTACAACGTTCCGTATATTCGTCCCCGTATTGACCGGTGCGCTTTAGGCCCTGAGGGTCGCAACCAGTCTGCGCGGATCAAGGAGTATATCAAGCGCATCATTAATATCGGCTACCACCAGGTCAGAACGCAGCAAAGCCTCACTGCAACATCCCTCCCTGCCCATTACAGCTATGGCCAGGGCTGCCTCTTCCAGCATTAAAACATCGTTGCAACCGTTGCCAATAGCTGCTGAACGCTCTTTACCCAGTTTGATCATATAATCCCTTTTGTCAACTCCGCCTGTTTCAGCGTTTACCCGAATGAATTCCAGTCCCAGGGCGTCAGCCGTGGCCTGGGCTCTGCCATAGGTGTCGGCCGATAATAAATAGATGGCCAGTTTTTTTTTCAAGGCCTCAATGCGATCGGCTACTCCGTTTATCAATTCGCCGTCAACCGTCAGGGTTCCATTGATATCGAGTAGAAGACAGCCAAGCCTTAGAGTCCGGTTTCTTCCCGGAAGGTGGACTTCAATCATTTTTATCATCCTTCCACAATTTTACTGAATATTTCAATCGCGCCTGAGCAAAATATACTCAAGAAGCCAGAGATACTAAAAAGTGAGCTAAGTCCCTTAACCACAAGGATAAATCTTAGCCAGTAACCTTACTACAAATAAGGTTGCAACCAAGTAAGTATCTCTGGCTTCATTTTTGATGAAAATTTCAGGTATAAAAAAAAATCTGGTGAGCACAATAGTAATATTAATCAGCAGCAAACGGTTAAGAGCTTAATAAGTCCCTGTTTAAGGATAAATCTTATTAACTGACCGGCAATTAGTATTGCTTTGCTGCTGGTTTTTATGAATATCCGTTGGCGGCTCAATTGAGGCGTCAACGGATTTTTTTAAGCGAAGCCGCCAGATAGACAACTGCAAACAGCAGCGGAGAAGCCAGCACATAATAGTAATAAAGGGGGTAGGAGCCAGATGTGGGGGCATTTAATAGCGACCACCAAGGCAGCAGGGGCGCGGTCCAGAATTGCATGGCAAATATGGCGTAATCATCCAGATTGGCAAAGGTAAATTCCGCCAGCACATAGATGCTCATAAACAGAGCCGGTCCCTGCCATAAAAAAACCACGGAAGATTTTTGTGCAATGGTCATCTCCGAATGAAGGCGGCCTTCTGCTATCAATACGATGATATAGAGCAAAGCGAGCAGAAGATCCAGGCCGGGAAAGAAGGTGCTCAAAGAAACCGCACTAAAAGCAAAGATCTGTATAAGGTAAAGTCGCCCTGCCGCTCTTACTATTTTCATAGGCTAAAGCTCACGGATCACAGTCACCCAGGAACTGCGGTAGAAAGAATCGGGCGTAACCCAGATGTCATTGCCGCTATCCAGATCCACTCCCTGAACCGCATAGGCTTTCCACATGATTTTAGTGCAGTTCCAGATGCGATCACCCGGCTTAAAGGCAATAGGATAAAACAGAGCGCCCCTTTTGCTCATAATGTATTCTACTGCCTTTTGTTTAATTTCCGGAGCGGCATTTACTTTTAAAAGGCATACCTGGCTATAGGAATGAAAGTGCTGCACAGGTGAAATCAGGACGCCTACCTCGGCATAGGCCTCCGCCACCTGATCATTGCCCAGATAGATGGCGGCATGCGAAAAACGCCCGTAGGCGCAGTCCGGATAGCCTCCCAAAACCAGATCTCCCGGTTCCAGCCCTTCGAAAGACATCCGGTTATTATAGAAACCGGCCAGTCCAAAACCTATGTTACCCTGTTGGGCATTGTGCAGATAAGTCTTAAGAGCTCCCTCCGGATTGGCAATGGCCTCCTGATTTTGAACAGCCGCGGGGATAAGCAGCAAAACGGTCAGTATCGGAAACAGCCCTATGATAAAGCGTGATCTCCAATTAACAGGTTTCTGTTTCATACTGCATCATCGGTTAAAAGCTTTTGCTTTACCATCCTCAATACATCAATTTCGCTGATCAACCCTACCAGAGAGCTTCCCTCCAAAACCGGCAGGGCACTGATCTTGTGGGTGATCAGCTCGTCAATCGCCTCGGTCAAATCAGCTTCCGGGGTGGTGGTCCACAGTTTTTTGGTCATGATCCAATCAACCGGGGTTTCGAGAATAACCTCCTGGCGGCGCAAGGCAATTTCTATATCGTGCTGGACAATCATTCCCAGCAGCCGCCCCCCTTCGACCACAGGAAGGCGCCTGATATTGTATTCTCGCATTAGCCTTAAAGCATAGTCGATAGATTTTCTACTATCAACTGTAATTAACTCAGTGGTCATCAAGTCTTTAACCTTCATCACAGCACCCCCTAATAATTCCAGTTTATCATATGTTTACTCAGATCAGCAGTAACTAAGATACCCCTAAAATGATAATCAATTGATTCATGCCAAAAGTTTACCGCTAAAGGATAAATTGAACGAACTGTACCCAAGAATCAGTTCGGGGCGTGTAACCAAAACGCTCATTTTCTATATAATCTAATTAGAGGTGGTTTCTTTGCATGGGTTAAATATTTCGCGTTTATTGCTGAAAGAGTACAATCTGTTGCGTCGCGTTTTGGAGGGTAAAGCTGTTAAGCGCATACTGGGGTACACCGAGGATCATGTCGCTTTGCTGATGGAGGACGGCACCGTAGTGAAGTTTCTTCATTTTGAGGACGAATTGATAATGGACATTGAAACTGTCTGCCAGCTACCCGGGTCTTAAAATGATATTATTTATTACCAATAAGGACGGTGTAATAATTATGAAAAAACAGGGCGCCTTATTATTCATACTGGGATTGTTCTTTACCGTGATTGCTTGTAGTACAGGCCCTCCCGCCGCCCCGCCGCCTCAGGCATCGGAAAATCCAGTTGAAAATGCCGCTCCGTCCCCTCCCCCCGTTGTCGATAAGAGCGGCTCATTAAACACCGCCACCGCACCCCCAACCCCGGCGGCGGCCGGCCAGGTTTTGAGCTGGTACTATAACCCGGCTAAAAATCACCAAACCCCCAGCATACCGAAGGAGGCCTCCAATTTGCTGGATGCCTACCGGGGCATATGGCTGCTGCCCGACGATGACAAGCGTATTTACCTGACCTTTGATGAAGGATATGAATTGGGCTACACCGAGCCAATCCTGGACATTTTAAAGGATAACCAGGTTAAAGCCGCCTTTTTTATTACCGGACAATATGTAAAAACCCAGCCCGATCTGGTGCGGCGCATGAAAGCCGAGGGGCACCTGGTATGCAGCCATACCCAGAATCATAAAGATATGTCTAAACTGACCAAAGAAGAAATAGTCTCCGAGATCGCCCTCCTGGAACAGGAGGTGCAAAGCAGGACGGGGATAACCCTGGACAAATACCTGCGCCCTCCGATGGGATGTTATTCCGATTTGAGCCTGGCTGTGACTCTGGAACAGGGCTATCGGAGTGTATTTTGGAGCATGGCCTATGAAGACTGGGATCCCGCCAAACAGCCGGGCGCTGAAAAATCCTACCAATTTGTCACCCGCAATGTCCACCCCGGAGCGGTTATTTTGCTGCACGCGGTCTCCGAGAGCAATACCGAAGCCCTGGATCGGATATTAAAGGAATTGAAACAGCAGGGATACGTCTTTGCAACCTTTTAAAAACGGGTTGCTTAGGGGGGGCTCACTTTAAAAAGCACGCCGCTTAGGATAGAATGTATAAAAAATGTGATGGAGCTTATGCGCGCAATATTTAGGAAACTCGATCGAAAACAGACTTTGACCGATGGGGAATACCATCAGCTAATGGAATATATTGAGCAGATGGGGCGAAAGTCAGCCCAGTCCTACAGCCTGTTTTACCAGCAATACGCCGGTGTTCTGGAGGACCGCTACGACACCGTTCTACCCCGCTTCTGGTACGGGCTGGACGATGTTTTGAATTATCTTCTTACCCACCGGGACATACTGGACCTGCCGGGTCAGCCTTCCTGGGAGCTGTTTCCTCCGGAACTGCAGCCTTATTTAAATTATACCTTTCACCACGGAGGTGAAAAGCAGCACCTTTTACGCTGGACCGAGCGGCTGCAGGAAAAGGGTGGAGACCAACTGGTCCTGCCCCGCCCCCGTTCAGGCCAGGCGGTGTGCATTTACGAAGAAGGCAATCCCTATAAGGAGCCGGGCCTAAAGGTGCATTTTGAGCGTTTGTCGAGGTACGCCTTTATTACCCGTTTGCAGAGCTATCGCTATTTGACCCGCAACAAGGTTCCCCGCGACCGGATTGAGGTCCTGGCGCCTGATCGATTGGGAGGTACTTTTACCAATAAAGACAAGTCGCTCTATTATTTTATTTACCTGACCGAGGAAGACCCGGTTAAAGCGGAAAACGCCTGCCAGGTTCTAAATTTCGCACTTGAAGAGTTGAGGCGCTAGAGGATATGAACATCAGTAATGAATTAGGGCCGATAAACCAAAAGGTTGACGAACTCCTTTCCATGTGGAACGGAGATTTATCCATGCGTCAGGATTTAAGGGAGACGCCCTCCCTGGACGGGTGGACTTTACACAGCGCCGAAGATTGTGCTGCTATGTACCGCGCTTTCTATTTTTCAGGCCGGCGTTATGATTTTTACAACCTCCTCTTTAACAGCCTGGCCAACCAAATGATTCTCAAATGGCTGGGCAGCCGGCGGGATCTTCTGGAAGACTTCCTCGGTTTTACCGCCTGGAAAATCTGTACCCAAACCTGCCGGCCGGAAAAGCTACAGTTTCTCATCAACCTTTTTCATCCTGATTTGCAGAAGCAATTTGACGGCATTATAAATGCCCTGGACCTGGAACAGTGCCGCTACATCATGGCTCGAACCGCCAGCAGCCAGCTGCGCGACCTGTTGCGGGAGCGTGAGTTCAACCTGCACAGGCAAAACCCGGTTTACAATTTGAACCTGTGGGAAGAAGCTCACCCCAGCCATCCCTACCCCACCCTGCATGGTGAAAAACATCAGCTCTGGCAGGAAGCCGCCCGCCGCATACAACTGGCCAGTGAAGGGCATTTTACCGACCCGTTCGGAGCAGAACGCTTTTATCTGCTGCTGGAATGCTGCGATCAAGCCTATCGATGCGGCCTGGTGGAAGACGCCCTGTTGATGCTGGCCGAGCTCTATATCAACTATCAAAATAAGAATCGCCTGGTCAGCGTTCTGGAGGACAGCCAGATTTTTAAATATTTTACCCGCCTCTGTAGGAGTATTTTGCCCCTGGCCGTATTATTGGACCAGACCCACCGGGCCTATCCCCGTGCCCTGTACCTATGGGAAAAGCGGTTTGCGCGCCTGCCCTGGGACAAAGGCTCCATGCTCTACCTGGACTTGCTGGAAACCATAAGCGAAGGTCTTAAGGGGCAAAGCCATCAGGTTTTGTGGGAAGTCCTGTATAAATCGGAACTGATCAGGAGTGTCCAGCCCGGCGACGTCGGCCCCCTGCGCGAAGAAGATATTCAGGCCGGAGTCGCTTCAAACCGGCTGCAGGAGTGGCTTTCAACCGCCCGCGAGCGCATGGCTACCCGACCGCACGAAGCGCTGACCCTGTTGGAGATGGTAAGGCTTTTACATAAACAGGGCCGGATTACCCAAAAGAATTTCCCCGCCCCGGCCTTGATGGAATCCTACCTGGAGCTATGGCAATGGCTCCCCGGCAAACTGTTTTTTAACCGGTCCCTGGAAGAGCATCTGGCTCCCCTTTTAGGCCGCCCCCTGCGCCATAGGATTCGCAGATTGGCCGAAGCACTGGAGCAGTATGACCCGGTCCGGCTAAAAGCCGAGCTCGCCAGCCGGCCGGACCTATTCCGGCACAAGGATGCCGGAGCGCAGCGCGAAGTAATGCTGGGCCACATTTTGGGGGTGTTGTCATAATGAACCGGGAGATCGCAGCGGAACTCTACACCACACAATTGGAAACGCTTCTGGACCGCCTGCATCAGAACCTGGACAGGGAGCTTGGGTCCCTCCCGGAAGTTAAGGATGTCAGGCAATTGGATGCCTACATCCTCCAGCTAAATTCCTTTTATTACAGCAGCTTTCATGAAAAGATCTTCCCTCTGTACCGCCAGCTTATCCAGGAGGACATGCAGTCCCAGCTAAACCTGGCCTTGCAGGAGGACACCCTGCGCCAGGGAGTATTAGGAAACATCAAGCGGTATGCCCAGCTGTACAACCAGGTAAAGAGGCTTACCGCCACCCTGAACCAGGGGAAAGAGAAAACCTACCAGCTTATTCTGGCCAACGACCGCTGGGAAGACCACAATTCTATCGACCTGTCCACAGCTTTGAGGCTCTGGCGGGAGCACGTCCAGGCTGCCGCCCAACAGGCCAGTAAGCTGGAAGAGCTGACTGAAGACCGTGATCTCTGCCAGGCTTTGAGCAAGTCCCTGGCCAGCTGGCCGCTGGTCCATTTTCTGGAGCGGGTGGATCTTGCCCAGCCTGAACAGGGAGCCTGCTACACCGATCTTTTGAGCTACCTGAACTATTGCCGGGCTTTGCTCCGCCAAATGCAAAAAGAGGATAAAACCTATGTAAAAAGTTCCGGCATCCTGAAAGAATTGGAGGAGAAAACCGCCGGGCTGAGCAGGCGCTCAATGCCGGCCTCCTTTACCCATTACCGTCAATATTGGAGCGATCTGATGGGAGGCGTTCTGCCCACCCTTCCCCTTTACCTCAAGCTGGGCGAGTCCGGGTTATATAAAAACGCCTTGCGCCGGTTGCTGCAGCAGTATGACGAAAACATCTTCTTGCTGGAGCGGGCGCAGCACCTTTTAATAGGCGGATACCGCGAAGTATTGCTGCAGGCCTGCCGAGAGCCTTGGGAAACGTCCTTCGATATCAAGCAACTCCAACAGAATCTGAATCGCATCCTGGATTCATTAAACGCCCTGGGAAAAGAGTTCTCCCTCCCGGGCGAATCCGATTTCCAAAACTTCAGCCAGCAGGCCCGGGGTCGGCTGGAAGAAGCCGGCCAGCTGCTCGTTAAATTCAGGCCCGCTGAAAGCGCCACCCGGTCATCTATGCTGGTCACCGGCCTCCATCACCTGGACCTGGAACGCCAGTATCTACTGCGGGCCATAGAAATGATGCGCGAAGACTTTAGACGGCGTCAGGAGTTTCGGGAAGTCCTGCTGCATGTGGCTAACAACCTCGATTCCTTTAGCAATTTGTTGAGCAACATCCGGGCGGATCTGGAGCGGCTGCTGGCGCCCCGCAATTTGTCGCGGCTGTGGAAAGACCTGGATGTACGGGTGGAGCGAATTCCCCTGGAAAGCGGCAAACCATTCCCGACCCGCTTCCTGCACCTTCTGGATAAAAACAAGCTCGACCAGCTTCCGCCCGGCTCGGAAGATATTATCGTGGCTTATGAAGAGGGCGACCTTTTTATCATCCGGGTGGGCAACGAACAGGACGAAGAAATGCCCTATGTAAATATAACGAGGAAGGAGCAGCCCCGATGAAGCTGGGAATCGACTTCGGCACTTCCTACACCAAACTGGCTGGGTGGCAAGACGGGCGGATGCTTGACCTGTTGGGCGGGCGCATGCCTTCTGCAGCCACTTATGTTCCCGATCTGGATAAGCTTTTTTTCGGCGCTCCGGCTATACAATTGGCAAGCGATCGCAATCTAAGCACCCGCTTCTTCAAATTGCACCTCAAAAGAAACCGCGGCTTCCAACTGGGTCCCTACCCCTTGGAGGCTTTGCTGTACAGCTTTTTTAGCTTCCTCAATGAGTATTATATTCTCCCTAGGGGGTTTCGGCCGGACTCCATTAACCTCTCCATTCCCAACAACTTCGGTTTAAAAAGCCGCCGAGCGCTCATCAGCGCTGCCCAAAAAGCCTTTTCCCTGGACGATATCACATTGCTTCCCGAACCCCTGGCCGCGATCCTGGGTTACAATTCCGCTCATCCCGATCAGGCTGAAGGCGGGGATTGGCTTATTATCGATGTGGGCGGCGGCACCGTCGATTTCAGTTTTATGAGCCTTTACCCTGATCAAAACAAAATACTTTTAGAAAGCCAGTTTCAAGTGGGCCATGACGCCTTTTCCGGTTCAGAAGTGGACCGCATGGTTTTAAGGCGCTTAATTGCTCCGGCTTTTCAAATGCAGTATGGCATTGATCTGCCCGGGGCTATTTTGAACGAGAGGCTCGAATCCAGCGAAGAACAATACTGGTTTTACAGATGGATGCAGCTGGCGGAAGATATAAAGATGCAACTGGGTTGCGAAGAAATTGTTAAGTTAACGGTTAATAGCTTTTATGAGGATTTTGCACTAGACCTATCCTTCCATCAGGATGATTTTAAAGAAGCCGTAAAACCGGTATTTGAACGGCTGCGCCGCTACTGGCGGGAGGGGGTCTATGAACGGGCCCGGGCTCTCGGATTGGCGGAAAGTGCGGGTTGGCAGCTTGACGGGATCCTGCTTCTGGGTGGGGGTGCTTTAACCCCCGGCCTGTCCGAAGAGATCGCCGCTCTATGCCCCGGCGTTCCCGTTATACGTCCCGATACCCCTGATCTTTTCGTAATTAAAGGCCTTTCCTGCTGGCCCGAGTACATCCCGGCCGGCCGCGTGAATCTTAAAACCATATATCCCTTTCGCTTTTACCGGGAACAAAAATCGAACACCGGTAATCAATTGAAAGAAATACCCTTCGACTCCGCACACCTGGAATTGGATTTTGCCGGTCGCTATGAAATCGGCAACCTTTATCCGGATGCACCTGACAATATTTCTGAAGACCCGGAGCGCCTGGTCTTCCGGGTGTATGAAGCGGCCGAAGAAGACCCCCGGCCTGAACTGGAGCGTTTTATGGACCAGGAGCCGGTACTGGAACTGGACATAGGCAAACAGGAATTGGAGGGCCCCCTTACCGTCTATTTAGACCTGGCCCATGCCTGCCTGGAGCTTGATAACAATAAGCTGTTAAGCCAAGGTTTACTTCAAGACGATGACGATCTCCTGCATAAGGTGCGCATCAAACAGCGGGCTGCCTATGACTTGATAAAAGCCTATAAATTTATGGATGAAATGCTGACTGAAGATTATGCCCGGCAGCTGGAACATTATGGGGTGGATGATAGCCAGACCGCTCTTTTTAAAATCCTCTCCCTAATGAAAATATATGGTGATAAATAGACTTACGATTTACCCCGTAGCCAGGATAACCAGCTTTTTCCCCGCCCCTGCTCCGCCTTCCATAGCTGGAGAAATTCCTCAATTTTTTTCTCGCGTTCCTGATTGCGAAGCTCGATTTTGCTTTCCAGGCGTTCCACCCTTTCTTCCAGGCGGCGATTGCCTTCCAGCAATTCCTCGTTTTGCTCCAAAATGTGGTGGGTAACCGACAGGATTTCCAGGGCCTCGGGATTGGCGGGGCGGTGGGCCGCCTGCAGTCCGGTCTCGGCATTCTCTTCGTTGGTTTCCAGGGCCAGTTTGATGGCGGTGGTATTTAAGCCCTTGTTTTTCAAGGCCAAAACCAGCTTTAAAGTATCCAGATCCGATTCTGTGTAAAGGCGGTCACTGCGTTCATTTCTTTTAATCTTCAGCTTCAAAGCGTTTTCCAGATAGCGCAGAGTATGCTGCTCAATACCCAGGATTTCTGCCACCTCACTAATTTTAAAAAATCTTTCTGCCATTGTTATCACCTTTCTCCCCCTCGGTTCATAAATTGTTATCAGGTGAGGCAATAAAGTTAAAATCCGGTCACTACAGTAATTCGAACTTAATAACTTTTTATCAGGACTCCCGGTTTACGCTGCAGTTCACACGGCCTTCGCAATCTGACAACGAACTTTATTGTGAACCTTTACTTTCCCTTCTCAATCTATATGCTCATATTAAAAATATATGAGCAGGGTCGCTCGCTTGCCATCGAACGGCCTTTTTTTTATGCATTTTTCTGGCCTGCTAATTTCTCATCATTTCGATTTTCTTGAACCGGCTTAAAGGAATCTTGACGATGGCGTTGAATTAAGAAAGTTGTGAAACAATTAACTATCACAAGAAAGGAGTGAGTTATAGGTTCTTTATTAGCTTGATATAAAAGTACTGGTAGGAGGGGAAATATGTCATCTAATGGATCTAAAAGGGAATTAATAACGGTCAATATCAACGATACGACTTCAAACGCAGGATGCCTGGGCTTAATAGGTTTTGGCATGACTACGGTACTGCTCAACATTCACAATGCAGGTTTTTTCCCGCTCAATACCATGATAGTAGGTATGGGTATTTTTATGGGTGGACTTGCTCAGATCATCGCTGGGATAATGGAATGGAAGAAGAATAACACTTTCGGCACCACTGCATTCACTTCTTATGGACTGTTCTGGTTTTCACTGGTCTTTATCTGGTTAATGCCCGCTCTGGGCAAAGCTCAGGCTCCCTCTGGCGGTGCAATGGCAGCCTATTTCTTTATGTGGGGATTATTTACCTTAGTTATGTTCGTCGGTACACTTAAGGCCAATAGAGCCCTGCAGGTTGTTTTCCTTTCCCTGGCCGTGCTTTTCTTCTTGCTTTGTGCTGAAAACGCGGGAGTTGAAATTGGTCACTTCCTTGGATATGAAGGCATCTTCTGTGGCCTTTCCGCCATTTATGCCGCGCTGGCCCAGGTTCTAAATGAGATGTACGGCAAAGTTGTGTGGCCCATAGGACCAGTAGGTGGAAGTCAGCACTAAAAACCTTATTATTCTACTGGCTCTTTAAATTTTAAAAGAAGTGAAGGGATATCTTAACCGGCTCTACCCGATTAAGATGTTCCACTGGCACAAACCCTCGCTAGACTAAGAATAGCGAGGGTTTGGTTTGTTTATTGAACATTGAAAAAAGGTGCGGGGGGCTTTAAAAAACTTACCAGATATACCTGAACAATTAATGTTGAGCACTTGGGTTACTTATGTTAGACCTTTAAGAAACCCGCCAGAAGCATCCAGGCTTTCAAGCGGGTTCTGGTTTTCGGGTTTTGGGGCCGTTATCAATTAAAAAGCCGCTGGTAATAGTCGTTCAAGATGCTCTCTCCATACCCGGTTCCGGGAACCGCCCAGCGTCCGTTCAGATCAACCCATTTGGGGCTGACGCCCCTCTTGACCAGGGTGTAGCGCGGGTCTACGATGCTCTTGCCGGCTGGCAGCGGGGCGCTGCAGGCATAAGCGTACAGGTGTTGAATCTGGGCCTCAACCCCGTCAGCCGGAGTCCTGAAGAAAGCTCCGTGCATTCCGGTCCGGTAACTCACCCGTATAGGATCGGCTCCATGCAGGTCTTCCTCACCCGTGGCCTCGGCTCCCGTAGCCCCCAGCCCGCAGTAGTTGTTTTGCTCGGGCAATACCAGGTTTCCATACTTCCACCACCCGGTCTCTTTGGCCGCCTGGCAAAAAGCGATGTCTCCCCTTATGCCATATTCCCTGCCGATGCTTATGTACAGACCGGCCAGATCAGGGGCGGATGGATTGTTTTTAAGCTGCAGACTGCGCAACTGTTCGGCGGTGGCTACCGATTCCCCAAAAATAGTGGTATTTATCAGATTATCAACCGGCTTATCAACTGGCGGATTGTCAGGTGCGCCCGACCGGTTTATCAGAACCCTGCGGTTTTTGGCGTCCCAGGTTACGTTGGCGCCCAGACCGGTGCTGATGGCCGCCAGGGGAACCATAGTGCGACCGCCGATTATCATGGGAGCCACATCGGAAAACAATTCCCGGTCATCGATAAAGACACGAATAAACGAAGTATCGGATCTCTGCAAGTCCACCTGCTGGATTGGCCCTTTGGTGCTGATAAGTACTTTTCTACCATTGGGCAGCCACTTTACCTCTGCGCCCAGTCCCGCGCTGATAGCGGCCACCGGCACCAGGGTTCGCCCGTTTTCAATGATTGGGGCCACGTCAGAATACAGTTCCTGCCCGTCAATGAATATTCTTATGGTCTGGTCTGCTGCGACCGGCCCCGCTCCCATTATCCCAATGGAAATGCACAATAGCAGGACAATCCACAGTTGTCTGGTTCTACTCCTTGCCATATGTCTGTCAGTCAAAAGCCCACCCCCGAATTATGTTTGCGTTTCCACTTTAATAAATTCTTGCTATTAAGACCAATTCCTGCTTTTTCGTTCGACCTCGGCATGCTCCAGGCTGAAAATTTGGGCCGCTGCAGCAGCCCGTTCTTCAGAAAGCTTATTTATATTATCGTAATCTTCATTATTCGTCAGTATGGGAAAAAAAAATTGGGAATTGGGAACCACAACCAGACAAGTTTTTTAGCCTCCATGGAGTATCTTATAAATGTACTCTTTTTTGCCGCTTCGGAGGTCTTTAAAATGGCTAAACTCTGGCATTTTTCGACAGTAATAGGGCGTCTTGCCCCGCTGGGCTGTATTTTGGGCGCAGCCTTGATTTATCTGTTTCAACCCTGGAATAAGCTTAATATCAGCTTGGATCTTAACCTGCTGGGCTTCTTTGCCTTGCTGGGTCTGACGGCCCGGTTTGTCCTGAGGCAGTTTAAAAAACGAAACCGGTCCGAATCCATTATTAACCGGTTTTCGCCCCGGGAAAAAAAGAAAGAGGAACCCCTTCCCGCCGTACCGGGTGAGGAAAATCCGGCGCTGTATCACGCCCTGGTTTTGGAAAACATACCGGAAAGCGTTGTAATACTGGATAAAAACGATCATCTGGTATATGCCAATCACAAGGCCCATGAAATTTACGATTTAGAAGGCCAAGCAAGCCGGGGGCTGCCCTTGTATCGCAAGTTCGGTTTGAACGAAAACCTGGTCGGGGAGATCAAAAAACAATTGGATACCGGACATCCCTGGCAGGGAGAACTGCAGCTTCAATTGGACAGCCGCCGCAGGACCTTTATGCATCGTATAGCAGGCTGCGACGAAAAACTGGGGTCCGATACGGTAATGATAATCTCCACCGATATCAGTGAGTCGGTGGACAATCGAGAAAGGGCGGAAATAGCCAATTACACCAAAACCCAGTTCCTGGCCAATATCAGTCATGAAATACGCACTCCGATGATCGGTATTCTGGGTTCGGTAAGTCTCCTGGAGCAGAGCCGCCTGGACCGGCAGCAGATGGAGAACATTGCCGTAATTCAGGAATGCGGCGAGCACTTGCTGCGCATCATCAACGATATACTGGATGTATCCAAGATCGAATTGGGCATGGAAAGCCTGGCCTACTCCCCCTGCTATTTACAGGATGTCTTCAACCGGGTTATGTCTACGGTCGAGCCCCCGGCCAGAGAGAAAGGGCTCTATATTACCGCAGAGATCGAAGGAGCCAAGGACCATCCGGTATTGATCGACCACATCAAGTTGCGCCAGATCCTTCTCAATATCTTAAACAACGCCATCAAATTCACAATTCAGGGCGGCATTCATATCAGGGCTCAGATCGAAAGCCAGGATGCCCAGGAATACCTGGTTATCAGCATTGCCGACACCGGCATCGGGATAGAACGAGATAAACTAGACAGCATTTTTGATCCCTTTACCCAGGCGGACGCTTCCTCTTCCAGGCACTATGGCGGAACCGGTCTCGGTCTGTATGTATGTCAAAAGCAGGTTGAATTAATGAATGGGGAAATATGGCTGGAAAGTGAAAAAGGATTGGGAACGGTTTTTCATATACGGATTCCGATAGGACTTAATAACGAAAACAGACCGTCTGACGGACATGCCCAAGCGGAACCCCTCTTGAACCAGGGGGGTAACAACCTGCTCGCCTTTAACCCGGTACAGATACTGCTGGTTGAGGATAATCGCGTTAACCGGCGCATTGTATCACAGATGCTCACCAGCTATGGCTTCGAAGTTACCATCGCCCAGCACGGGCTGGAGTGCCTGCGGCTTATGCAAAGCCGGGGTTTTGACGTAGTTTTGATGGACATGCAGATGCCGGTAATGGACGGCTATGACGCCACCCGTCACATCTGTCAGGATCCCGATTTGAGCCAGGTTCCGGTTATAGCGATGACAGCTCATGCACTGGCCGGGGACCGGGAAAAATGCTTTCAATGCGGGTGTTCGGACTATATTGCCAAACCCTTTCAAACCGAGGAATTGATAGCGGTTATTAATAGAAACCTGATGAGCGGCCGGAAGGCTAACCCAGTCTCGGAGGTGCCCTATGAGCAGCTCTTAAACGACCTGATGCCCGAGTTTATTGACTGTTTGAGTGATAACCTGCAGGAGCTGCATGGGGCGCTGGATACCGGTGACCTTGAGGCAATTCAGAATATTAGCCATGATATCAAAGGATCAGCCGGTTTATATGGATTTAAAAGGATCTCTGAACTGGCTGCTCTCATCGAGGCCGCCGCCCGGGAAGGTTTACTACCCAGAGTGCGCATCCTGGCCGTCAACCTCAGCCACGTCTATGAGGAACTATACAGCCAGGTCTCCTAACCAGGCCATTCTGCCCGGTTCAGGCATCCTTGACAGTCGATGCTCATCAGAGTATTATTTATCCAGCCGTGAAGCCGGACTATTCTGACTATTTGAAGATAAATTAGGACTACGAGCTGTTCCAGCAACAGCTGCCCGGAGAGAGGAGAAGATATGGCCATTGCAATTGTAACAGACAGTACTGCCAATATACCGGCCGGTCTCATTGAAAAGTATGCTATAAAAATTGTTCCCCTCAATATCCATATCAAGGATAAAGTATTTCGTGAAGGTGTGGATATAAGCTGCCAGGACTATTACGAGCTATTGAGGCGCGAACCGATTTTTCCCAAAACATCCCAACCTTCAGCGGGGGATTTCCTCAATACCTTTGAATCATACCCCAGTGACTATGAAATACTGGTTATTACCATATCATCTCATTTATCCGGTACTCTGCAATCAGCCGGGACAGCTGCCGCCATGGCCCCCCAACCGCAGCGGGTAACCCTCGTCGACTCGGAAAGCACCACCATAGGTCAAGGTTTCCTGATCGCCCGGGCCTGTGAGATGATAGAAAAAGGCTGCTCGTTAAAGGACATTGAACTTGAATTGGAGCGGATCAAGCAGAACAACCGGCTTTTTTTCATTGTCGATAATCTGGAGTACCTGGCCCGGGGCGGACGCATCAGCCAAATCAGCAAATACATCGGCACCATTCTGCAGATGAAACCCATTCTCCACCTGCACGAGGGTAAAATAGAGCTCTTTGACAAGGTTCGGACTTCGTCCCGGGCTATAAACCGGATACTGGGAGAAATGAAAAAGGACCTGGTCAATATACAGCAACTGGCGGTCATCCACGTATCAGCTCCTCGTGAAGCTCTCCAGTTAAAAAGTATGATTGATGAAATCTACCAGCAGGAAGTGGAAATTTACGAAGCGACGCCGGTAATAGGAACGCATGTGGGGCCGGGAACTATTGGTCTGGCTTATCATACGTAAATCTAACAAAGCTTAAATCAGGAAAACCCTTCGCAAACGCAAAGGGTTTTCGCACTTTATTATCTTTATAACACAATCCCGTATCACAGATTGCTGATCAGCGCATCGGCAAAGCCGGAGCATTTGACCTCATGGGCGCCTTCCATAAGGCGGGCAAAGTCATAGGTGACCACTTTACCGGCAATGGTCTTTTCCATGCTGTTGATAATAAGGCCGGCCGCCTCGTTCCAGCCCAGGTGGCGCAGCATCATCTCCCCGGATAGAATGACCGAGGAAGGATTCACTTTATCCAGCCCCGCGTATTTGGGCGCCGTGCCGTGGGTGGCTTCAAATATGGCATGTCCGGTCAGGTAGTTGATATTGGCCCCCGGAGCAATTCCGATTCCGCCTACCTGGGCGGCCAGGGCGTCGGATGCATAATCCCCGTTTAGATTCAGGGTGGCAACCACGTCAAATTCGGTGGGCCTGGTCAAAATCTGCTGCAGGAAGATATCGGCGATGGCATCCTTGATGATCAACTTGCCCTGCTTCACAGCTTCCTGCTGGGCTTGATCGGCCGCTTTTTCCCCTTCAGCCTCTTTGATCCGGTCGTATTCATCCCAGGTAAATACCTTATCTTTAAATCTGGTCTCAGCCAGCTCATAGCCCCAGTTCTTAAAAGCCCCTTCGGTAAATTTCATGATATTGCCCTTGTGGACCAGGGTTACGCTCTTGCGCTTCATCTTCAAGGCCTCGACAATCGCCGCCTCGATAAGCCGCTTGCTGCCCTCTTCGGATACGGGCTTTATCCCAATACCCGAGGTTTCAGGAAACCGGATCTTGGACACTCCCAGTTCTTCCCGGAGGAAGGCAATAAGTTTCTTCGCTTCCGGGGACTGGGCGGGATATTCAATACCGGCGTAGATGTCCTCGGTGTTCTCGCGGAAAATAATCATGTCCACATCCTGAGGGCGTTTGACCGGCGAAGGTACTCCCGGGAAATAGCGTACCGGGCGCAGGCATACATAGAGGTCCAGCTCCTGGCGCAAAGCTACGTTCAAGGAGCGTATGCCACCGCCGATCGGTGTAGTCAGAGGTCCTTTGATGGCTATAATGTATTCCCGGATAATGTCCAAGGTCTCCTTGGGCAGCCATTCCCCGGTCAGTTTAAAGGCCTTTTCACCGGCCAGAACTTCTTTCCAAACAATCGACTTCCGGCCCTGATAGGCCTTGTCTACGGCCGCATCCAGGACCCGGGAGGCCGCCGCCCAGATGTCGGGGCCGGTTCCATCCCCTTCGATAAAAGGTATAATCGGATGATCGGGGACCTTAAGGACTCCGTTTTCTACCACAATTTTTTCCCCAGTGATGTTGGTCAAATTCAATTTCCCCTTCCTGATTGGTTGCTATATAAAATCCGTCCCCGTTTCCGGGAGGCAATGCTATTTTGGGTTTTTCTTTTTCCGCTTGTATTCCTCGTATAAATACATCAGTTCCTTATCAAACAGAGAACGCTTCAGGCGTATGGACATGTCCCGGACCATGGGCAGCAAAATGTGAGCTTCCTCATTGCCGAGATTCAAGCCATATTCTTTATGGAACTTGGAAATAATAGCGGCGCTGCCGGAGTGCTTGCCGATCACAATCTGTCTTTCCAGGCCGACTTCTTCGGGCGTAAACACTTCGTAGGTAAGCGGGTTTTTCAACACTCCGTCGCCGTGGATGCCTGATTCATGGGCAAATATGTTAGAGCCGACGATGGGTTTGCTGACCGGCAGGATGCGGCCCGAAGCCTGGGCCACATATTCGGCCACTTCCCTGAACATGGGGGTGTTGGAGGACACGTTGACGTTCATCAGGTGGCGAAGCCCCATAATGACTTCCTGAAGGCAGGCATTACCGGCCCTCTCACCCAATCCGTTGACGGTAACCCCAACATGGGTGGCGCCTGCATAAACTCCAGACAGGGCATTGGCGGTAGCCATGCCGAAATCGTTGTGGGTGTGCATCTCAATATCCAAACCTACCGCGTCAATAAGCGTCCTGATATAGCGGAAAGTAGCCAGCGGGGTCAGGATTCCCACCGTATCACAGAAGCGCAGGCGGTTGGCCCCGGAATGCTTGGCAGTCAGGGCAAATTCGGTTAAAAATTCAGCGTTGGAACGGGAGGCGTCCTCGGCGTTCACCGATACGTAAAGCCCGTTGTCCTTGGCAAATTTAACCGCGTCGCTCATCATTTTCAATACGTTTTCCCGGGTGGTTTGCAGTTTATGCTCGATGTGGATGTCAGAGGTTGAGATGGATATGGCTACGGCATCTACGCCGCAGTCGATCGATTCCTTAATGTCAGCGATTACTGCGCGGTTCCAGGCCATAATGCTGGCATTTAGACCCAGCCCGACGATCGCTTTAATGCAATCCTTTTCCGAGCCTCCCATAACCGGGATGCCGGCTTCAATCTGGGCCACTCCGATCTTATCCAAATATTTGGCAATCTGTATTTTTTCCTGGTTGGCGAACACTACCCCGGCGGTCTGTTCACCATCCCGTAAAGTGGTGTCAACTATATGAACTTTAGCGCCCTCTTCTAAAAACCAATCTTTATTTTTACCGGAATAAGTCATTGCTTTCACTTCCTCTCCCTGTCAAAACCCGGTGCATCGCCCTATAATACCAGTGCCGGTTATTGCTGATTGAGTATTTCCTTGAGCAGCTGGTTAACCAGGGCCGGGTTGGCCTGGCCTTTGGTAATTCGCATTATCTGGCCGATAAAGAACCCGAAAGCTTTTTCCTTCCCGTTCTTGTAGTCCTGGACCACCTTGGGGTTTTCTTTTACGATCTGTTCGATCATCGGCTTCAGGGCATCCTGGTCCGAAATCTGCGCCAGGCCCTTTTCTTTAACTATCTCCGCGGCGTCTTTGCCGGTAAAGAACATCTCTTCAAAAATACTCTTGGCCATCTTGCCGCTTATGGCACCCTCATCCAGAAGCTGAAGCATCTGCACCAGCTGATGGGCCTTAATCCGGGACTGGGTAATTTCCATGTTGTTCTGGTTTAAAAGACGGTTTAATTCTCCCATCATCCAGTTGGCTATTACCTTGGGCTGATTGTACCCGGCCAGACACTGGTCAAAAAAGGCCAGGTATTCCGGGCTCAAGGTGATCAGGCCGGCATCGTAAGAGGGCAGCCCGTATTCTTCCACCAGGCGCTGCTGGGCCTGATCGGGCAATTCCGGCAGGCTCTCTTTTACCCGGGCCACCCACTCCCGGGCAATGCGCAGGGGCGGCAGATCCGGTTCCGGAAAATAGCGATAATCATGCGCGTCTTCTTTGGAGCGCATGGAGCGGGTGACCTGTTTGTCATCATCCCAGGTGCGCGTTTCCTGGATGATCGTTTCGCCGTCTTCAATAGCCTCCACCTGGCGGCGGGCTTCATATTCAATCGCCTTTTCCAGGGCCCGGAAGGAGTTTAGATTTTTGATCTCCGCGCGGGTGCCGAATTCCGCCTGGCCCAAGGGCCGCACCGAAACATTGGCGTCACAGCGCAGCGAGCCTTCCTGCATCTTGCAGTCTGAAACTCCCACGAACAGAAGTATGGAGCGAAGCTTCTCCAGATAGGCGCGCGCCTCCTGGGCACTGCGCATATCAGGCTCGGATACTATCTCCAGCAGGGGCACTCCGGAACGGTTTAAGTCGACCAGGGAAAAGGGGGTTGAGGTGATATCTCCCTGGTGCACCAGTTTACCGGCGTCTTCTTCCATATGGGCCCGGGTGATGCCGATTCTTTTCCTGGCCTGGCCGGGCAGTTCGATATCCAGATAACCACTCAAGCAGATAGGCAGATCATACTGCGAAATCTGGTAAGCCTTGGGCAGATCCGGGTAAAAGTAATTCTTGCGGTCAAACTTGCTGAATTCGGCTATTTCACAATTCAGGGCCAGACCGGTCATAATAGCATATTCAACCGCCTGCTGGTTTAATACCGGCAGCATACCCGGAAACCCCGAGCAAACCGGGCAGACATTGGTGTTGGGCTCCCCTCCGAAGCTGTTGGCGCAGGAGCAAAAGATCTTGCTCCGGGTTTTCAGCTCCACATGTACTTCCAATCCGATTACGGTTTCGAAATCCGGCATGCTATTTCACCCCCAACTGCGGCTGCATCTTATGAAATTCCGTGTGCTGTTCAAAGGCATAGGCCGCCCGGAAGATGCTGCCTTCATCAAACGGTTTGGCAATCAGCTGCATTCCTACCGGAAGCCCGCCGACCATACCGCAGGGTATGGACATTCCCGGCAAACCGGCCATGTTGACCGGGACAGTCAGGATATCGTTCATATAAAGGGTCAGGGGATCGCCGATCTGCTCCCCTATCTTAAACGCGGTGGTCGGGGTGGTAGGAGCCACGATGACATCATAATCTTCAAAGACCCGGGTGAAGTCCTCATTGATTAGCCGCCTCACCTTCAGGGCCTTTAAATAATAGGCGTCATAATAACCGGAACTCAAAGCATAAGTACCCAGCATAATGCGGCGTTTCACTTCATCGCCAAAGCCCCTGGCCCGGCTCAAGGAGAACATATCGACTACATTGTCGGCCGAAAAATCGCGCAGCCCGTACCTTACCCCGTCATAGCGGGCCAGGTTGGCGCTGGCTTCGGCAGTTGCCACCAGATAGTAGGCGGGCAGGGCGTATTCGCTGTAAGGCAGGGAAACCTCCTCCACTATGGCGCCCAGCTCCTCGTATTGCTTCAAAGCGGCCTTGACCGCGCTTCTTATTCCTGCCTCGACCCCTTCCTGGAAATACTCCCGGGGAAAGGCAATTTTTATACCCTTTATATCCGTCTGTAAAAATTCCGTATAATCAGGCCGTTCCATATCCACACTGGTGGAGTCCAGCGGATCATGGCCGGCTATAACATTCATAACCAGGGCGCAGTCGCGCACATCCCGGCTGAACACCCCCACCTGGTCCAGTGATGAGGCGTAGGCAATCACTCCCCAGCGGGAAACCCGCCCATAAGTGGGTTTAAGTCCCACAATGCCGCAGAACGAGGCGGGCTGGCGTATGGAGCCCCCGGTGTCGGTCCCCAGGGCATAGGGAACTTCCAGGGCTGCTACCGCTGCTGCCGAGCCGCCTGATGAACCGCCTGGCACCCGCTCCAGGTCCCAGGGGTTACGGGTTGGGAAAAAGGCGCTCGATTCAGTGGAAGAGCCCATGGCGAATTCGTCCATATTGAGCTTGCCCAAAAGGCACCCACCCGCATCTTTAAGGGCTTGGGCGGCGGTGGCGTCATAAGCCGGGACGAAGTTCTCCAGAATTCTGGAGCCCGCCGTGGTTCTTACTCCCCGGGTGCAGAAAATATCCTTTAAACCGTAGGGCACGCCAAACAGGCCGGAAAAAACACCCTTTTCATCACAAAACCTTGCCTGTTCAAGAGCAAGGTCTTCGGTCCGGGTTATGAAAGCTTTTACCTGGTCTTCCACCTCCCCTATGCGCCGGGCATAGGATTGGGCGACTTCAAAAGCTGACGTATCCCTGCTCTTAAGAAGGTCCATCAGCTGATGGACCGTAAGTTGGCATAGCTGCATCTTTCAGCCCACTCCTTTAAATGATCTTGGGCACTTTATACTGACCTTCCTCAACCAGAGGTCCGTTGGCCAGCATTTCCTCCCGGGGGGGACTGGCTGTGGCCCGGTCTTCCCGGAAAATATTCTGTATGGGCAGAATATGGTCCAGGGGCTCCACCCCTTCGGTATCCAGAGCGTTAATCCGGTCCGCATATTCCAAAATCATGCCCAGTTGTTGAGCATAGGCCTCTTTCTCGGCGGCGGAGAGGTCCAGGCGGGCCAGCCTGGCTACATGTTCAACCTGCTCAATGGAGAGAGCCATCTATATCCCTCCCATCCTTAACATTCAAATATATATACGCACATTATTATAACAAAAAAACACCCGAACACCTAATAATTTGTAGGCCCAGGGCCGCGTGCAGCCGCTTATTTAAGCCAGGGAGGACGAATGCCAGGGGGATAGGGTTGGTGACACGTTTGAGATGTGTCATCAACCCTATCCCCCTGGCATTTCTTGACATCAGGTCCTGCTCAAAACATTTTCAGATACATATAAATTGCGCTGCAGAAATTCAACCGGCGAATACAACATCAAATAAATCCGGGCTTTGCCTTTAATAAAGGGCGGAAACCACGGTTCTTGCAGATAATATTCATCTTTATAGATCCAGTCCGGCGCTTCAAGTCCATAATCATTGCACAGCTTTTCTACCATGGCAGCCACATAGGCGTAGTTTTCCCAGGCAATACCACGGTTATAAATCGGCTCCTCATAAATGCTGGCCTGACGCTCTTGCTCATCGGCATGATAGAAAGAATCCAAAAAGTTGCCTATGTTTAATTCGATATCTGCCTCTGGAATGAGAATATCTTTTACTTTCATGATTCAATCACCTAACTTCTCTAATAAAAACTCTCTGACTTCCCCTCTCAGAGCATTCAAATCAAAGAATTTTTCTATAATGTCTATGGCTTGAGAGAATGTTTTTATATTCAGATGCTGAATAAGATATATAATGTCTTCCAGGTCTTTAGACTTTCCAAATCGAGCTGAATAGCATTTCAAGGCCAACATATATTCCGCACTGGGCACGTAAAGTTTCAAGTTGCTCCATCGCTTATATAAAGTATTATTCCTGGTCTCAGGTTTAAAGAGTTTTATTTCGTCATTAAACCAGTCATTGTTAATTTATATTCTCTGGCAATATCGGCAGCAATTTCTTTAAGGACTGTTTCAGGTTCAAATATGGCATCAATGTCTTTAGTGTTATCGCGGGAATTAAATACCATGCACATCACTGCTCCGCCATAAACATTGACATACGCCTCTATATTGCGTTCTTTAAGTTTATCGTCCATTATACCGAAATATTGTAAAATTTCTTCTTTATTCATATCAGATATTGATAGTAAGGAATAATACCATCTCTTCCTTTTCAAATATTTGGCAGTTTTATTATAATCCATATTTATGGGGGTGTCTAGTAACAGGGGGATTGGGTTGTTGTCACGTTTGAGATGTGACACAAAATGTAATAGCAGCCATCAATTTTTTGTCTATGATAATAAGTTACCGGCTTTAGGGCTGGGATTTTGTTATGCATCTATATACTTTTATTATTCTATATAGTACTATCTATGGAGGTGAATAGATATGGATTGGCGAAAGCTGTGCCTGGATTTGATGCGCAGGACGGCCATAGTTTACGTAAGCACCGTCAATTCAGAGGGATTCCCGGAAACACGCGCCATGTTCAACCTCATCAACGAAGAACAGTACCCGGACCTCAAAGCCTTTTTCAAAGAAGCGCCGGATTTCACAGTCTATTTTACCAGCAATACCTCGTCCCGCAAGGTGGCCCAGATCCGCGCCCTTCCCCGCGCCTGCGCTTACTATTCTCTGCCGGAACAATGGTTTGGCCTCAACCTGATCGGCCACTTGGAAGAAGTGCATGAGCCGGAGTTAAAGCGCTCCCTCTGGCAGCCGGGCTGGGAAATGTACTATCCGCAAGGCTGGGAGGACCCTGACTATGCAGTGCTGAGCTTAAAGCCCCATGAGGCGCGTTGTTATTACCAGCTCCAGACCTGCCATTTCGAGATATGAGTAAAACAGGCCGATCAGGGACTGACCAGAACAAGCTGCCATCTGCCCGAGCGGGGGGGTTTTTAATAGCCAGGGTGCATTACCTGGCCGACCGCTTGTTTGCCCGCAAGCTGAAGGAATACGGCATCAAGGATTTAAACCCGGCTCAAGGGCGCATTATGTTCGTGCTCTGGCGCAGCAACGATATTTCCATGCAGGAACTGGCCCGGCAGACCTCCCTGGGCAAATCGACCTTGACCAGTATGCTGGACCGCCTGGAGGCCGCCGGTCATCTGAACCGGCGGGCAGACTCCCGCGACCGGCGCAGTCTGCTGGTATCGGCCCGGGAAATGACGGGCAAGTTTTATGATGGTTTGAGCGAGGCTGAAATCGATCAGTTTGAACGAACCCTGGCGCACATCCTGAATAATCTTGACCCGGACAGCTCCGGCGTTTAATTTCTCCAGTCCGGGAGTTGGTCCTGGTAAGGGCTGACGAATTCTGCACTTGATCATCCTGCAGGCCCAGGGCCGGTAGTCCTTCACAATCATTGCAAATTGATACTATATATAATACTACAACCACAAGAGATGTGCGGAATGGCGGGAGTGGATAAAAACAGCCTTCATGATGCGCTCGTGTTCAATAAGTTCCTTCATGCAACATTTGCAACAGTTCTTCTTCTCCCAGGATCTTAATGCCCAGCTGTATGGCTTTGTCGTACTTGCTGCCCGGTTCGGAGCCTACTACCACGTAGCTGGTTTTCTTGCTGACGCTGCTGCTGACTTTGCCGCCCAGGGCTTGAATCTTTTCTTCCGCTTCTTCGCGGGTCATGGTTTCCAGGGCTCCGGTCAGGACAAAGCTCAATCCCAGCAAAGGCTTAAAGCTGGAACTCTTTTCCTCTTCCAGGTTGAGGCCGGCCTCTCGCAGGGCCTCCAGGGTGGCCAGGTTGCGCGGCTCGGCGAAGAAGAACAGGAGGCTCTCCGCCATTTTGGGTCCGATCTCGGGAATAGCCAGCAGTTCCGCTTCACTGAGATGTAAAAAGTCGTCTAAATGGTGATACTTTCCGGTCAGCAGGCGGGCGCTTTTGGCCCCGATGTGCTTGATGCCCAGGGCGGTTATCAGACGGTGCAGGGGCCGCTTTTTGCTCTCTTCAATGGCCTTAACCAGATTGGCGGCCGATTTGCTCCCCATCCGCTCCAGTTCGGCCAGCCCCGCTTCTTCCAGCTGGTATATATCCTCCAGCTTGTCAACCAGTTCTTTTTCCACCAGCTGATCGATCAGGCTGGGTCCCAGGCCCTCTATGTCCATGGCTGTGCGGGAGGCGAAAAAGATAAGGCTTTCCTTGAGGCGGGCCGGGCAGTTGATGTTTTCACAGCGATAGGCCACCTCTCCCTCCAGGCGGACCGCCCTGCTTGAGCAGGCCGGGCAGGCCTCCGGCGGGCTTATTTCAATTTCAGCGCCAGTGCGTTTTTCGCTTAAAGGGCGAATGATTTCGGGAATGATGTCTCCGGCTTTGTGAACCAGAACCAGATCCCCTTTTCTGATATCCTTTTCCCGCACCAGGTCATAGTTGTGCAGGGTCGCCCGGCTGACCGTTGTACCGGCCAGGGAGACCGGCTCCAGGATGGCGGTGGGAGCGATGATTCCGGTGCGCCCCACGTTGACTTCGATATCCAGCAGGCGGCTTTCCTTTTCCTCGGCCGGGAATTTGTAGGCAATGGCCCAGCGCGGGCTTTTGGCGGTTGCACCCAGCTCGGCCCGCAAGTCCAGCTGGTTGAGCTTCACCACGATCCCGTCGATTTCATAGGGCAGTTGATAGCGCTTCTCTTCATACGCGCCGGTCATGGCAAAGACTTCTTCAATACTTTCACAGTACCTGGCCTCACTGCTGACCGGCAAACCCATCTCTTTTAAAAAGCTCAAAACCTGGCGCTGTTCAAAAAGGGTTTCACCCTCCAGATAGAGGATGTCGTAGAAAAAGGCGGCCAGGTTGCGGCCGGCGGTAATGGAAGGATTGAGCTGGCGCAGGGAGCCGGCTGCGGCATTGCGGGGATTGGCAAACACCCTTTCGCCATTTTCTTCTTTTTCCTGGTTGAGCCTCAAAAATTCCTTCTTGGGAAGATAGACCTCACCACGCACTTCCAGGCGGGGCAGATTGCGATAGAGCCGAAGCGGCACCTGTTTAATAGTCCTGACATTGGCGGTTACATCCTCTCCCACCTGCCCGTCTCCCCGGGTGGCGGCACTGACCAGCAGCCCGTCAATATAGGTAAGAGCTATGGACACTCCATCGATCTTCAGTTCACCGACGTAGTGGGGGGTTTCCACTACCTTTTGTACGCGGCGGTCAAATTCGAGCAGAGCCTGGTAGGAGAAGGCGTTATCCAGGCTGAGCAGGGTGCTGCTGTGTCTTATCGGGGTAAATTTATCCAAAGCCTGCCCGCCCACTCTTTGGGTGGGCGATTCGGGGACAATCAAATGCGGGTTTTGTTCTTCCAGGCGCTGCAGTTCACGCATCAAGCAGTCGTATTCCGGGTCGCTGATCAAAGGTGCATCCAGCACATAGTACTGGTATTCGTGTTTTCTTATTTCAGTGCGCAGTTCCTCAATTCTTGACTGCGGGTCGGCCACCATCATTCCTCCCAAATGTCCAACTTAAGCTGCCCAATTCTACATATTGGCAAAATCGCCGAGTGACAAGAAAGGCGAAGCACCATCCAGGCGCCACGATTCCATTTCGCTCCGCTCAAAATAATATTGATGGTCAAGGAAGCGCTAAAAAACGCGACTGAGGCGTACGATGGTACGTTGATGGAGCGGTTTTTAGAGATGACGCAGAGATTCGCCTTTATTGTCGCTCTGCCGCTAGCTCATTTTTTCCAGGGGGGCTAAATCGAGCCGCAGCATCTTGACTCCGCCTCTTTCAAAATCTACGATAACTACCTGCTCGTCTTCCACGAACTGAATGATGACCCCCATGCCGAATTTGCGGTGGCGAACCATATCGCCCTCTTCCAGCTTGCCCGGTACGGGCAGCCGGGTGGCAGGAACCACCAGCAATTCCTCGGGGATTTCCTGGAGGAAACGAGAAGGAGCGTTATTCCTCTCATATCCGTAAAGCAGCCGGGTGACGGTATTGGTAAAGTACAAACGCTCTCTGGCCCGGGTTATACCAACGTAGCACAGCCGCCTTTCTTCTTCCATCTCTTCCGGGCTTTCGCTGCGATAGGAAGGAAAAACCCCTTCCTCCATCCCGGTCATGAAAACAACCGGGAATTCCAGCCCTTTGGCCCCGTGCAGAGTCATCAGAAAAACCGTATCCGATTGATCAAGGTCGTCGGTGTCCTGCACCAGGGCAATACCGGCCAGGAATTCCTCAAGACCTGACCCGCCCTGTTTTTCATATTCTACGGCTAGAGAACGCAGTTCATGCAGGTTCTCCAAACGGGCTTCCGCTTCATGGCGGTCCTGTTTCTGAAGTTCCTGAACGTAGCCGCTGCTGTCCATAACCTCATCGATCAGCTGCGCTATCGATGCCCCGGAGGTCAAAAGCGATCCATAATAACTGATCAGACCGAAAAACTCTTCCAATTGATTGCGGGCCTTGTTTTGGATATTGCTGAGATTGCTGCTGTCGCTCAAGACTTCCAGTATGGGAAGCTGCTTTTCCCGGGCTAAATTTTCAACTTTTTCCAGGGTCTTTTCCCCTATGCCCCGGCGCGGCACATTGATGGCCCTCCGGAAGCTCAGCACATCACTGGGATTTCCGATCAATTTTAAATAGGCCAGCAAATCCTTGATCTCTTTGCGCTCATAGAATTTGCGGGCGCCTACGATGCGATAGGGAATGTTGTTTCTGACCAGGGCTTCTTCAATAGCCCGGGATTGGGCATGGGTGCGATAAAAGACGGCAAAATCTTTGTAACTCATACCCTGCCGAACCAACTCCGAAATATTTTCGGCCAGGAACCGGGCTTCCTGGAAGCTGTCCCCCGCACAAAAACGGACTATCTTTTCTCCCTCGCCCTGCTCGGTATACAGCTCCTTTTCCTCCCGGTCCTGGTTGTTGCGGATTACATGGTTGGCGGCCGTCAGGATGTTGCCGGTAGAGCGATAGTTTTTTTCCAGTTTTATTACCTGGGCTTCAGGATAGTCTTTGAGAAAACGTTTGAGATTGTAGGGCTCGGCGCCCCGCCAGCTGTAGATGGACTGATCCGGGTCGCCCACTACATAAATATTGCGGTGCTTTTCGGACAGCAGTTTGGTCCATATATATTGTGAGTAATTGGTGTCCTGGTATTCATCAACCAAGATATAGCGAAACCAGTTCTGGTATTTTTCCTTTACCTGGGGATGCTCTCTTAATAGCTGGATGGACAGGGCGATAAGGTCTTCGAAATCCAGGGCGTTTAATTCGCGCATCCGGGAGTGATAGACTTTGAAAAGGCGCAGGTAGCTTTCCCGGGCGGCCAATGGGGCTTTCAGGTTGTTGAAATACAGCTCCGGATTGACCAGACTGTTCTTTACTTGCTTGAACATATACAAGAGGTCTTCCGGCCGGCTCTGATACTCCTGGTAATCCCGCTGAATACTCTTCAACAGGGTCTTGCTCTCACTGTCATCCATTATGGTGAAGTTGCTCTCAAAACCGAGCAGGTTGATATCCATGCGCAGCATACGGTAGCAGGCGGCGTGAAAGGTCTGAATCCACTGGCCGTTGAAATTGGGAATCAGGTTACTGATCCGGTGCCGCATTTCCTGGGCGGCTTTGTTGGTAAAGGTGATGGCCAGGATCGATTCAGCCGGTACGCCGCTTGACACCAGGCAAGCAATGCGGGCAGTCAACACCCGGGTCTTCCCGCTTCCGGCTCCAGCCAGGACCATGCACGGGGATTCGCCATGCAGAACTGCTTGTTTCTGAGATTCGTTTAAACCCTTTAAAATGTCTAACAAAATAATGCCCACCTTGGTATATAATTCCATTATATCGGCTTCAGCATGAAAGCAGGAGTCCGGCACAACGTATTATAATCATAACATAAAGTAGGACCAGCTTTCATGCCGGGTCAGGACTTTAAAAAGCGGAGTAAGTTCTTAAAAAATGAAGCATAAAGCTGTAAAATTCGCAATATTAGGAATTATAGCGGCAGCCCTGGTTGGTTTATTTTGGTATGGATTAAACTACCAGGGATGGATTGAGCGTACGCCCGTTGCTCCGGGCCAAAACCTCTCTCCGGCCGAGAGCATTCCTCCGGAACAGCGCCAGACGCCGGATCTGATAGTCCTGGGGGCCCGCCAGGAGGTGAGCCGGGGAACTATTTACGACGCCTCCTACCAGCAATTGGCTTATCCCGGCGGAGATGTTCCTCTGGGCCGGGGGGCCTGCACTGATGTGGTTGTAAGAGCTATGCGCAATGCCGGGCTGGACCTGCAGGTGTTGATCCATGAAGACATGGCCAGAAACTTCCCGGCCTATCCCCAACTATGGGGATTGAATAAGCCGGACCGCAATATTGACCACCGCCGGGTGCCCAATTTAATATGCTTTTTTCAGCGCCATGGACAAACCCTGGGCAATCAGGTAGAAGGCAATCTGGATGAATGGCAGTGGGGCGACGTCGTCATCTGGCGTTTCTCCAACGGCCTGTTGCACTGCGGCATAATAAGCGACCGGAAAAACGAGGCGGGAATGCCCCTGGTCATCCATAATTGCGATGTAGCCCGGGAACAGGATATACTTACCTATTGGGAGATAATCGGGCACTATCGCTACCCATAAACAACAGCAATGCCATGAAGGACTGGTGTTATGAAAGTCGAACAGCTTAATCTTCACGGTTTGAGCCTGGAGGAGGCTATGGAAAAGACCCGTCAAAACCTGCGCTGGTGCATGAACAACGGGGTAGAAGTCCTGGACATCAACCACGGCAAGGGCTTTCACAGTGAGCGGAGATTTTCGGTTTTAAAGCAGGAGGTCAGGCGTTTTTTAAAAGAAGAAGCTTCCTTAAGCGCCAACGGCTACCGCTTAATTTATGGCGAATCCGACTTTCCGGTGGCCTTAACCTTTGATGAAGGACATACCCTGGTGGTGGTCAAGGGCTGTGAAAATAAATTTATCGGAGCCCGCAGCAAACAGGAAAGAAACCAGCGGGTATTCTCCGAGGAAGGCCGCCAGCAGCGCAAGGCCCAGAAAACGATCCGCAAAGATAGGAAAAGAAGGGGTTAACTCTTTTCCCAGCGTCTTAATACCTTTACCGCCGCAGCAATTCCGATAAACCCCAAAATATACCCGGCTAAAACATCGCTGGCATAGTGGGCGTTTAAGTATATGCGGCTGAAGCCGATCAGGGCTATTAACAGGCCCAGAACTGCTGCCGAAAGATATTTATAGATTTTGGGCCATTCCTGGCGGAATATCCAGTAGATCAGGAAGCCGTAAACAAACATGGAGCAGGCGGAATGGCCGCTGGGAAAGCTGTAGCCCGGAGCCCAGGTAAGAACCTGTCCCAGGGGCCTGGCGCGCTGCATTAGTTCTTTGATGACATGTACGGCCAGGTATACAAGCGGCAGCCCACCGGCCAGGGTTAGGCCCGGTTTCAACTGCCGGGTCTTCCCGGCCACGACCAGCAGTATGAAAACCAGCAGGGCCAGATAGGCAGCCGACCCGGCTTCAGTAATATACTGAAATACCCCGGTAAGGAAAGCCGCCTGGGATATGAAATTCTTTATAGCCAGATCAACCGCTATCACCGAGGAAAGCTGCGCATCAACCCAGGCTGCCATCTCAATCACCCCACCCGCTATTATACAAGAAATCACTCCCTGTGGGGGGAGTGATCACTTAACGAGGGCAATTTCTTTATAATACGCAATCTTTAATGGCTTACAAGCCTTCAGCTCAGGAACGGGCCAATGCATATTTTTCCCCGGCTTCCAGCGCGAGCCACCTGATCAGGTTTTTTATGAGGCGCTGGCCGCTTCCATTTTCCGAGCTCATAATGGACTCGGGATGAAATTGCACGGCGAAAACCGGCATTTCCCTGTGTTCGACCGCCATGGGCACCTGATCCCGACTGCGGGCGGTAACCTTTAGACAGGACGGTATTTCCTGCGCGTAAAGGGAGTGGTAGCGCCCCACTTGAAACTCGCCGGGCAGGCCGTCCCAGAGGATCGAATTCTCTTCCTGTTGGATCGTGGATAATTTCCCATGCTGGGGGTAGGCAAGCTGCCCCAGGCGGCCGCCAAAGTACTCCACCACGCCCTGCAGTCCCAGGCATACGCCAAAAATAGGCAGTCTGCGTTTTAAACCAAGGCTGATCGTATCAGCCAGAGCAAACTCGGAAGGCCTCCCCGGCCCCGGAGAGAGAACCAGGAGGTCGCAGGGCTGACCGCTTTGCAGCGTACGGCGCGCCAGTTCCGGGCGCATGACGGCCACCTGGCAGCCGGTGCTGCGAAAATAGGAAGCCAGGGTGTGGACAAAAGAATCCTCGTGATCGACCAGAATAACTTTTTTCCCCAAGCCCGGTAAACCCCCGGAGTCCGTTTTTACAGGGTTGGGGCGGCCAGTGCTGTGCAGGGCTTTTTTCAAAGCGGCGGCTTTTAAATGGGTTTCGGCCTCTTCCTCTTCCGGCACCGAATCAGCCAGCAAAGTAGCCCCTACACGAATTTCGGCCATTCCATCCTGGAGCCTGATGGTGCGCAAAGTAAGCCCGGTGTTTAGATGCCCGTCAAAAGCCAGGTATCCAACGGCCCCTCCGTACCACCGGCGCGGGCTGTCCTCGTGATCTTCCACCCACTGCAGGGCGGCTTTCTTAGGAGCGCCGGTAACCGTAACCGCCCACATATGGGTGAGAAAGGCGTCCAGGCAATCAAATCCTTCCCGTAAGCGGCCCTCAACATGATCTACGGTATGAATCAAATGGGAGTACATTTCGATCTGGCGGCGGCCAATAACTCTGACACTGTCCGGTTCGCATATCCGGGACTTGTCATTGCGATCCACATCGGTGCACATAGTCAGTTCGGCTTCATCTTTTTTAGAGTTAAGCAGCTTTCTGATCTGTTCGGCATCTTCGAGGGCGTCTTGGCCGCGGGCAATAGTACCCGATATCGGACAGGTCTCGATGCGTTCCCCTTCTACCCGCACATACATCTCCGGTGAGGCTCCGATAAGGTATTCCTGGCCCAGGTTAATCAGGAAGCCGTAGGGACTGGGATTAATTCCTTTTAAATTCAGGTATACCTGGGAAGCCGGCTCGTGGCAGGGTTCATAGATAACGTGGGAAGGCACCACCTCAAAGAGGTCCCCCCGGGCAAAGTATTCATGGGCTTCACGGACCAGAGAAGCATAACGGCCGGGAGGGGAGTTGCCTGCGGCCGGGGAACGCCGGTTCTCTTTTGGCAACGGCTCTTGCGCCGGTATTTTCACAGTCTCCTTTCCGGGAGCCGAAAAGTGATATGATATGCAGGCCGACTGCATCATACGGTGATCTATAACCAGCAGGCGGTCGGGTATGAATAGACAGAGATCCGCCGCTTCTTTCTCCCGCTGGTGTTTCATCTGCAAATCCTCAAACTGAAAGACCAGATCATAGCCAAAGGCGCCATATAAGCCCAGGAAGCTGTCTTCCGGGCTGCCCAACAAGTCCTTGATAATACGAATAACCGAAAAAATGGTAGCCTGGCGGCTGCGCTGGTCCTCCGGGAAAAACCGCTCCGGTGTCTTAACCTGTCCTTTGATTACATTTTCCAGGCAAACTGCCGAGGCTATGTCGGGGGAATCCTGCAGTGCTGAATAAATGGGCTCCAGCAGACAGCCAGCCGTATCTTTTAAGGCCTTTATGCTAAATCTCAAGCCCATCCCTCTAAGCTCCAGGGCCGGATTGACAAAGCCTATATCCCAGCGGGTGTATCGCCCCGGATAGTCGTAGCTGCTGGAGAATAACACCCCCTTTTCCCGGTTCAATTCCTGAATGATCTCTTCGATGCCCTTTGGGGAGGGGAGCGGGCTTACCTCGCGGCGTATCGCAATGCCTCCCGGGGTTAAATAACAGCCTGATTTAAATCTATCTGCTCTCATTGTTTCCACATTCATTTATGCCATCTCCTCCAACTGTGATTAATGGTATATGGGGAGCTTAAATAGTATGCTCTTCTCCGCTCAGCTCTGCTCGCTCATATTTGACTGCATCGGTGGATTTACCCTGGAACCTGGCCATGGCTTTGATCTGTTCGGCCAGGGGAGCAAATTCTTCCGGAGTCAGGGATTGCTTTCCATCGGAAAGCGCTTCATCAGGATTCTGGTGGACTTCAATCATAAGTCCGTCCGCGCCTGCGGCAATCGCCGCCCGGGCTACCGGTGATACCAGGGAGCGCCGCCCGGTGGCGTGGCTGGGGTCAACGATCACCGGCAAATGGGAAAGCTCTTTGACCAGGGCCACCGCGCCTATATCAACCGTATTGCGGGTCATATCCTCAAAGGTGCGGATTCCCCTTTCACACAAAACCACCTGCTGGTTGCCGGCCATCAGGATGTATTCCGCCGCCCCCAGCCATTCTTCTATGGTAGCGGCCAGCCCCCGTTTCAAAAGGACGGGTTTGCTGAACTTTCCCACCTCTTTCAAAAGGGCAAAGTTCTGCATATTGCGGCTGCCTATCTGCACCATATCGCAGACCTGGCAAACCCGGTCCAGATCCCTGATATCGAGAACCTCGCTTACCACCGGCAGTCCTGAAAGCTTCCTGGCTTCCTCCAGAATGCCCAGGCCCTCGCTCCCCAAACCGGTAAAGGAATAGGGCGAGGTGCGCGGCTTATATATACCCCCCCGCAGAAGATGCACCCCGGCAGGCTGCAATAGCTGAACCAGTTCCAGGTACTGCTCCCGGGACTCCACCGCGCAGGAACCGGCTATAATTGTGCAAAAGCCTTCCCCAATAGTAGTTTTTCCGCAGGGACTGCTTATCTCAATAAAAGTATTTTCTTTTTGCGGCAGACGGGCTGCCAGTTGATAGACAGCACTCACGGCTCCAACTCCTTTCCAGGCACCTGAAATTCCCGCCATGGCGGTGTTTGGGGTTCACTATATTTAGGTCCGGCTGCCGGCCAGGCATCCGCTTCCCGGACCCGGGCCATAAACCGCTGTATGGCCTCGGGGTCCTTTCCTCCCCCGGGGCGTTCCACTCCGCTGGAGACGTCTACCGCCCACGGTTTAAGCCGGTTTATCAGCCGCCCGACATTGTCAGGATCGAGCCCGCCGGATACAATGATCCTCTCCCGTCCGGGCAGCCCGTGGAGGTGATCCCAATTAAATACCCGGCCGGTTCCACCCCGCACCGACCCCCAACTCTTGCTGTCAAAGTGATAGGCCCAGGGTTTCCATTGCTCTAGCAGCTTGTGATCCAGCGGACCGTCAACCGGAAAGCTTTTGATTACCGGCCAGACTAATTGTTCGACAAGCCGGGGGCTTTCCTCACCGTGCAGTTGAACCGCGTCAAGCCTGCACAGGGCTGCAATTCGCCTGATGCTATCCAGTTCTTCATTTACAAAAACCCCGATTTTCAGAGGTCCATTTATCATAGCCTGGCATATGCGCGCCGCTGCAACGGGCTCAATCCGCCGCGGCGAGGGCGCAAAGACCAGGCCAACCGCCCATACCCCCTCCTCCCGCGCAGCCCGGGCCTCGTCTATCGTTTTAATTCCGCAGACTTTAACCAGAGTCATTGGCTTTCACCCTCCGCGTAGGTCAACAATTCCTTCAGCTTATCTCCGGGGCGCGGGGCGGTTACCAGGGCTTCGCCGACCAGCACCGCTTGAAAACCGCCCGCCTTAAGAGCGGCCACGTCTTTTCCGGTTTTGATGCCGCTCTCGCTTATTTTGAACAGTGACTCATCCAAACGTTCAACTAGACGCAGACTGGTATTAAGATCGACCTTAAAGGTTTTGAGATCGCGGTTATTCACGCCCACCAGCCGCACCGGCAAATCCTTTATTAAGTCGAGTTCATCATCCTCATGAATCTCCAGCAGCGGCTCCAATCCCAAACTCCGAGCCTTTTCGCAAAGAGACAGCAGGCTGCCGTAATTATGCAAAGCGGCAATGAGCAAAATCATCTGGGCCCCCAGCTGGCAAGTCTCCAATAGCTGAATTTCATCCAGAATAAAATCCTTGCGTAAAACCGGCCGGGAGGTTGAAGCAAGAACGGCTTTAACATAGTCCTTGCCGCCTTGAAAAAACTCCCGGTCAGTGATGACCGATACCGCGGCGGCACCGGCCTCCTCGTACAAGCCGGCCAGCTGGCCGGGGTCGGAGAAGGTCCCCAACACCCCTTTGACCGGGGAGGCCTTCTTTACCTCGGCAATGACCTGCAGCCGTTTTTCTTTTTCTAGCACAGGCCGGGAGGAAACGGGCCGGTTTGAAATGCTCAAATCTCCATCCAATGATCGTTTTAAGATTTCTATTTCGCAGCGCTTGGCCTGGATAATCCGTTCTAACATGCCAGCACCTTATCCTGACTGTAGCTCACCAGGTTGAGCAGAACAGATTTCATTCGGCCGGCCGCGATACTTTCTTCCGCCAGGGCAACACCCTCTTTAAGATCGGCTGCCCGACCTGCGGTCACCAAGGCGGCGCCGGCATTGATTAAGGCCGCCTCCCGGTAAGGACTACACTCCCCTTCGGCAATGGAGAAGATAATTTGGGCATTGGTTACTGCATCGCCGCCCTTGATGGCTTCCGGTGCAACCGGTTTCAATCCGGCCTGGGCGGGATTGATGGTGTAAGCCTTAATAGCACCGTTTTCTATGTCATAAACCGAGGTGTCGGAACAGGGGCTTATTTCATCCATGCCGTTGTCGGCATGGACGACCATAGCCCGTTTACGCCCCTGATGGATGAGGGTCCGGGCCACCGCTTCCTGCAGATTGGCATCGGCCAGACCCAGCACCTGATAGGTTAAGGGGCAGGGATTGAGCAAAGGTCCCAGAAAATTGAATATGGTGGCCACACCCAGTTCGCGCCGCAAAGGCCCGACCTGCTTTAATATAGGGTGATAATTGGGAGCAAAAAAGAAGCTCATGCCGACCTTTTCCAGCATGCGGCGGGCGTGATCCGGCTCCATCTGAATATTAACCCCCAGAGCCTCCAAAACGTCGGCACTGCCCACTTTGCTGGATGCCGCCCGGTTGCCGTGTTTGGCCACCGGCACCCCGCAGGAGGCAACTATCAGGGCAGCCGCCGTGGAAATGTTGAAAGTTCCCAGTCCGTCTCCACCCGTCCCGCAGGTATCTATCAACTCCATAGGGCAGTCTATTTTAACCGCTTCCTCGTAGAGGGCTTCCACAAAACCGGACAGTTCTTCATAACTCTCTTTGCGGGTCCTTAAAGCCCCCAGCAGAGCGGCCGCCTGGGCAGGCGGGACCTCATCGTGGAGCAGCATCCGGGCCGTGCCATACGCCTCTTCACTGCTCAACGAAGCACCTTCTAAAACGTTTTTTAAATACTGTCCAAACATTACCGATAACTCCTTTCCGTATGACGCCAGAATAAATAGCGCTAAAAAACAGCTAAATCTAAATCAAATTCAATTTCATAATCTAGAACTTTATAGAGGAATGTTTATTGAAGAACGCGGCGACCGCCCCGCCAATCCATGCCGGATTTTACGGGAGGCCAATAAAAGTTGGAATAATAGCCGGCCAGAGTAAGCGAACGGGTAAAAAATACCTGCCAAGAGGGATTACTAGAGGGCAGTAATCCCGGCCTCACGGTAAAACAAGCGGATAAAACCGGGGGGCTAAGATCCAGGACCCGGTCTTTTGGCAAACCGGATTTCCCGCATAAAAAATTAAAACCGGCACGATAAAATGCGCCGGCATTGCTGACAATGCTTCTGCTCATCTCGTCATACTCTCCTCTGCTCAACTAAACTCATCTCAACTTATTCACTTATTTACAATTTATACCTCTATACTGGACCTTGTCAAGCACGAATTTTTTCCAAGTCCTATAAAAGCCGCCTTCAGGCTTGCATTAACCAGTCTGTCTATTTAAAATTAAAATATATTCATAATACTTCTTTTTTATAATAATCCTGGCAAATTTCGCAGGTAAGCAAAGGAGGCTTTTTTTGTTTGATATAATTCATATTCAAACCCTGGCTTTGATCTTTATCGTTTCTTCATCTACTATTTTTGTTTTCACCCGCTCCCTGAACCGGGAGCCCTCACTTACGTCCTTGCAAGCCGCGCTTTTTATCACTTCACTGGTGGCGGGCCTGGTTTTATTCTATTCCACGAAACTGCCTGCGGCAGTTATTCTTGGCTCAGCTCAAGCCTTGATGGCTCTGATCTGGATTGCCCTTCTGAATTGGCCCCCCGGGGAAGATGATCTGGACAATTGGGAAAAAGGCATCCTAATCATTGGCCTGGCGCCGCTGCTCTTGCTGATCAAGCCGGAAATCTTCCGGCTCTATGCGTGGAGTAATATCATTCCGCTGTTGCTTGGCTCCGGTCTTTTTCTGGCCGTTATGCTATTAGATAGAAAAAAACACTCCCTGCCGAAGCCGCACCTTTACACGTCACTGGTTTTCTTTATCCTGGCTCCACTGGCCTTGCTGCGCCCCGATTCCTGGCTAAAAGCCACTTCCATTCTGCTTTACGGAGGGGCCTTCGTCTATTGCTTCGCCTACTTTTACCGGCAATCAATGGATACATTGCGTTCGAAGATAACTGAAGCCGAGGTTAAACTTCTGGAGTGGGAACGCTCGGTGCGCAAGGAAGTCAACAAAAGGACCTTTGAGGTTGAGCGCTCCAATACCCGCCTGCTCGATATGACCAAGATCGATCCCATGACGGAGTGCTTAAACAAAGTCAACATCATCAAGGTCATTAACACCCTGGCCGAGGACCGCCGGCAGAAGCCGTTCACGGTCCTCATATTCGACATCGACAACTTTAAAACCATCAATGACACCCGGGGGCACCTGACCGGTGATATGATCATCAAGCAGGTAGCCGCAACCGCCCGCAGCTGCGTTCGCGACCGTGACAGCGTAGGACGTTATGGCGGCGATGAATTTATCATTGTACTGCCCACCGCCACCCTGACTGACGCCCATACCATTGCCGAACGCCTGCGCACGAGAATAGCCGAAAACGAACTCATCGACTGCACCGTTTCGATCGGACTGGCCAGTTTCCCAGTGGACGGGACCAATGCCCAGGAATTGATCAAAGCGGCTGATGAAGGCCTCTATATATCCAAGCAAAAAGGCCGCAACGCCGTTTCTCATCTGAGCAACGCCCTGCCCCAATAGTTTTTTAAATCCGGTTGCAATATTGGGACTGTGTAAACCGTATATATAATAGCACTATTGAGGGAGATGAGAACTTATGCTGGAAAAATCCACATGGAAAATCAACGGATTTCTTGCCCTGTTCCTTGTTTTATTGATTTTTGTCGCTTCTATCTTTTTGTTTGTCCTGGAACAGTTCTTTCTGGGCTCTCTATTCTGCTTTATGTCAATTTTCATGTTGACCTGGATAACCGTTGTTCAGCCTAACCAGGCCAAGGTAGTTACCTTCTTCGGCAATTATATCGGCACGGTGAGAGAGAGCGGTATATGGATGATCTGTCCCCTGGCGGGCAGAACTAAAGTAAGCTTGAGGGTCAGCAACTTTAACAGCGCCACTTTGAAAGTCAACGATGTGGAAGGCAACCCGGTGGAAATTGCAGCGGTTATCGTTTACCGGGTGGTGGACACCGCCAAAGCCCTGTTCGATGTGTCCAACTATGAGCAATTCGTGGAGATCCAGAGTGAAACCGCCCTCCGCCATATTGCCACCAAATATCCCTATGATGATTTCGGTGAAGGCCACCACTCTCTGCGGGGCAATCCCGATGAGGTTGCGTCCGAACTGAGCGGCGAACTGCAGAGCCGCCTGGCCCTGGCCGGGGTGGAAGTTCTGGAAGCCCGCCTGACTCACCTGGCCTATGCCACTGAAATTGCCAGCGCCATGCTGCAGCGCCAGCAGGCTTCAGCGATCCTGGCCGCCCGCCAGAAGATCGTAGAGGGAGCAGTGGGAATGGCGCAGATGGCCCTGGCCAAACTCCAGGAAGAAGGCACCGTGCAGTTGGATGACGAGCATAAAATGGCTATGATAAACAACCTGCTGGTGGCCATTATTTCAGAGCGCGGGGCTCAGCCAGTGCTTAACACCAACCAGTCTTAAGACTACAAGCTGCCCGAGCGAGCGACGCAGCTATTCGCAACCTTAATTGTGAGCAGAGCGAACATGTGTGGTGCCTGTGGTGCTTTTGCCGACGGTCTGAAGGGCGGCTATATGCCGTCCTTTCTTGATTTATAGAGTTTCTTTCTTCTCCCGCAAAAGTCTGAAAAAGCCGGATAAATAAACAGGTATCAGCAAGACCGCTATCACAATAAGCCAGGCGGGATATGATCTGCTGAATTGCTCAACGAATTCCGACCAGGAAGACCAGCTGCCGCGCGGTGCTGCCGACCAAATAACCCCTACTAGGACGATTCTGACGATTCTAGAACGCATCGATTGGTCTCTTATCAAGCCATAAAGCAAAACCAGAGTCCAAAATACCACTATGCCAAAAACAGCATTGTTAATCAGGCCAGACACCGCCTTTCACCTTTTATGCTGCTTATTTATATTCTACTATTTTCCATTTTGTTATACTACATCTTTTGCTTGTTTAAAGAAAGGGTGTGGCCGATCTTAACTGCGCAGGAAGCGACGCGCCCGGCAGGGAGTTCAACCACATAGGAGGCGTTTTTGATCCAGGGGCTGAAACGATAGGCAGGCATGGCTTCTATTATATGGACGATTTCGTTTTGAGCAGATACAAAAAGGACGTCAATAGCAAACTTCATGCCCACTGTATGCACCGAAGAACAGGGCTTGATAAGCAGAGCTTCTCCGCGCTCGTATTCGCTGCGGCCCAGCAATCCCCGGAACCGCCGCCAAAAAGTATCCGCCACCCTCCCATTATCGGCAATGAGGGTGCCGTTATCATTATCGATTACCTGAATTATCTCCATGTCGAACCTCATTATTTGTTGAACATATCAATAATTTGCAATATTGCCGGTCCCAGCAAAACTATGAGCAGGCTGGGAAATACGAATAATACCAGGGGAACCAGCATTTTTATCGGGGTCTTTTGCGCCTTTTCCTCCGCCCGCAGGCGGCGGTTGGTCCTGCCTTGCTGGGATTGTAAACGCAGTACGTTGGTAATGCTGACCCCCAACTGGTCGGCCTGGATAATTGAGCTCAAAAAAACCGTAACATCATCAACACCGACCCGGTTGGCCATATCACGCAGGGCCTCGCGGCGCTGCTTGCCCATATTGATCTCCTGCAGGGTCTTTTCAAATTCTTCACTTAGCGGACCCCGGGTCTTTTCGGTCACCTTCTGAATAGCCTGGTCAAAGCCCAGGCCGGCCTCCACGCTAACACTGAGCAAATCCAATACGTCAGGCAGGCTCTTTAAAATCAGGGTTTTGCGGTTCTTTTCACTGGATTTTAAAAAGAAGTTCGGTATTAAGAGGCCGAAAGCCCCCAGGGCGATAAAGATCAATACATTACGAGAAATAACTCCCAGTATTAAAGTGAGAATAAATATTATATATTTTAAGGCCAAAAAGCTGTCAACATTCAAACCCATGGGGTACCCGGCCGCCATAAGCTTTTCTTCATACATGTTGCGGGTTTCGCGGCGTACCAACTTGCCGCTGAGAATGCGGGTAATGCCTCCAAAAAGTGATTTAACCCGGCTGGACAGCGGATCATTCAGTCCGGCGGGGGTTCTCTCGCGCTCCATTTCCCGGGTGTATTTATCCAAGCGTTCGATAACGGCCAATTGGTCCCGGCGCAGCCAGGCGAGAACCGAAAAAGCAGCCATAGTTGCCGAAATCATTGTAAGACCCAGTATGATCCATTCCATGACATTGCCCTCCTTCCTCAGTAATCAAAACTGATCATCTTTTTAATCACCAGTGCCCCAACCAGTTCCATTACCCCGGCCGCCACCAGCATTATTATGCCTATCGGTTTCTCCACCATCACCATAAAATATTCAGGATTTGCCGTTACCATAAAAACTACCAAAAGGATAGGGAGCAGCCCGATAATGATTCCCGACATGCGCCCCTGTGCGGTGAGCACCTTGATATTGCGTTTGATCTTATCTCTTTCCCGAATAGTAGCCGAAATGTTCTCGAGGATTTCAGCCAGGTTTCCGCCCACCTGGCGCTGAATAATAATCCCGGTGATAACCATATCCAGGTCGTCGCTGCCCACCCGGTTGCCCATGTTAAGTAGAGCTTCCTCCTGGCTTACCCCCAGATTCATTTCCCGCAGGGTCCAGGCAAATTCTGAAGAAATCGGTGCGGGCATTTCCCTCCTTACAGTGTCCATCGCCTGCTGAAACCCAAATCCGGCTCGCAGGGCATTGGCCATGATTACCAGGGAATCACCCAGCTGCATGCTTATAGCCTGTAGACGTTTTTCCTTTTTACTCTTGACCCAAAGCCGGGGAAGAAAAAAGCCCAAAATTATCAAAATAAAGGCTAACGCGGTTTGGCGAGTGATAACGAAGACCACAAGGGGCACGACCATAATAAGGGTAAAAGATAAAACCAGATATTCCTGGGCTTTGAGGGGAATACCCGCCCGCATCAGATCGTTCTGCACCTTCTGGGCTACCGAGCGCGGGGCAACCATACGGGCCAAAGCCGCTATGAGGCCTCCGGTTGTTATTTTCTTACCCTTTTCACGATCAGGCCGGTTATTATTATTTATTTGTTTTAACCTTTCCTGGTATAAGTCCGCCTTGCTCAAGCCTTTTAATATGGCTACAACCAGGCATGATACCGAGATAAAGGCAAAAAAGACGATCAAGCGTTCCATGCCTTTAAACCTCCTGAATTACTGGTTGGGATGAAAGAAGTTGGCCGGGAAGGTGATGCCCATGGCAGCCAGCCTCTCAACGCATTTGGGCGTTACTCCGGTAGCCCGGTGCTGTCCCAGCACTCGTTTGTGTTCGTCAACACCGGTTCGTTCAAATATAAATATATCCTGCAGAGTGATGACCTCTCCTTCCATGCCGGTAACCTCGGTCATGTGAGTGATCTTGCGGGTGCCGTCCTGCAGCCGGCTCTGATGAACGATGATATTTATCGCCGAGGCGATCTGCTCGCGAATGGCCTTAACCGGAAGTTCCATCCCCGCCATCAAAACCATGGTTTCCAAACGGGATATCGTATCACGCGGGGAGTTGGAATGGCCGGTGGTCAATGATCCATCGTGGCCGGTATTCATAGCCTGCAGCATATCCAAAGCCTCTCCTCCTCGCACCTCACCCACCACCAGGCGGTCGGGCCTCATCCGCAGGGAGTTTCTGACCAGGTCTCGAATGGTGACTTCCCCTTTTTGATCAATATTGGAGGGTCGGGTCTCCAGGGAAATGACATGCTCTTGTTTCAGGTCAAGTTCAGCCGAGTCTTCGATAGTGATAATGCGTTCATCATCGGGAATAAATGACGAAATGATGTTAAGGGTACTGGTTTTGCCGGCCCCGGTTCCACCGGATACAATAATGTTCATGCGGCCTTTGACGCAGGCTTCAATGAACTTGGCCATGTTCGCGGTCAGGGTTCCGGTTTTTATGAGATCATTGATGCCCAAAAGCTGGGAAGAAAACTTGCGTATGGTAACCACTCCGCCGTTTAAGGCCAGAGGGGGAATAATCGCATTGACTCGCGATCCATCCGGAAGGCGGGCGTCTACGTAAGGCATGCTCTCATCCACCCGGCGACCCAGGGGGGCCAGGATCCTTTCGATAACTGTGTAAAGATGCTCATTATCACGGAAACAAACCCTGGTGAGCTGCAGTTTGCCCTTTTTCTCTACATAAATTTGCTTGGGGCCATTGACCATTACCTCGGAAATCTCTTTATCGTTTAACAGCGGAGTGATCGGGCCATACCCGAATGCCTCATCGAGTACTTCTTTAACAATTTCTTCCCGGTCGGCTCTGGTGTAATGGGTGGCCTGTCTGTCCAAATAAGCGTCCGCCAGCCGCCGTATATCTTCTTCTATTTCTTTATAGGTTTGCTCATCTTTGATATCATGATCTTCAAAACCCAGATCTTTTATAGCTTCGCGATGTATCCCATAGACTACGTCCTGAAACCGCGTTCCGCTGATTTCTTTAGCAGGGCTGGCCGGACTGGCAGCTTGCTCTACCATTGGATTCTGCTGTAAACGGCTTAGAAGGGACATCTTCTCACCTCCTGATTAAACGGCGCCTATACCTGTTCCTTTTCCAACATACGGAAAAGGTTTATTATCTCCTTGGAAATTGGCGCCCGGGGATTGATTTTGATAAACGGCACTCCCTGATTCACCGATGCCATAACCAGTTTGCCGTCACTGGGCAGCTGCAGTCGTATAGGCAGATCCAGGGCCTTTTCCACATCCCGGGCTTCAATACCGGCTACACTTTTAGAACGATTTAAGATCAGGCGCGCCTTGGGCAGCAGGCTTAATGAACGAAGGATATCCATAGCCTTCTTTATATCTTTAATTGAAGGGAGGTCCAACCCCACTACCAGAAGGATAATATCAGAGTTCTCAAGTATGGTTAAAGTGCTTTCATCAATGTAGGATGAGGTGTCGATAAAGGTGTACTCGCAGTATTCTCTAAATAAAGTCATGATGCGAGCCACCCCGGCAGCGCTTATCAGTTCCGACAACTCCGGTTTGTTGGGAGGAGCCAGGACATGAACCCCATAGCGTTCATAAAGAAATTGTTCCAGGATTTCCTTTCCTGATTGGTCCCCTTCCTGGAGCAGTTCCAGGATAGTCCTGCGCGGTTCAATATTCATCATCACGCAGACGTCTCCAAACTGAAAATCGAGGTCCATAAGCCCCACCCGGCCGTGGGTGGCCTGGGCGGCAGCCACCGCCAGATTGGTGCAAACCAGGCTCTTGCCTACCCCGCCCTTGGTTCCAAACATGCTTATTATTTTTTGTTTTCCGATAACCGGCTGAACATTGCCATTGGGAGCGGTAAAAGCCGAGCGTTTGAGGCTTTGCCCATGCGCCTCGGCTACTTGATGGATAGCTGAATGAAGTTCGGTGGTGGGAATTGGTTTTACCAGGTACTCCTTGGCTCCGGCGCTCATAGCCCGCCGGAAGTTTTGAGTCTCATCATTGACTGACATGAGTATTACCGCAACCTGGGGATAGTTGCGGTTAATTACCCGGGTCGCTTCAATACCGTTCAGTTCAGGCATGTTTACATCCATAAGAACGATATGCGGCTCCATGCTGGGGATTTGGGCAATTACTTCTTTGCCGTCCCTGGCTTCTGAGACAATATCGATAGCATCATCCAATTCCAGCAGTCTTTTCAGACTGGAACGAGTATTATCGTTATCGTCGGCCAGGATTATCTTAATCTGTTTCATATCCGGCCTCTCCCTATCTCACAAATTCCTTGGGTCCGATAGCCGGCGAAGTCGTAGTGTCTTTGTCGACCGGCGACCTCAACAACAGGCGGATGGCGCCTTTTTCCGTGGCCAGAGCCAGACGCTGGGCTTCCTCAACCGATACCGCCAGGGTCACTGTAGTAGTATCCTGGGCTTTCTTTTCAGCATCGGAAGAAGCGTTCTGTCCTATAGACAAAACTGAAACGTTTTGTACGACCAGAAGGCTGTAGGTAATCGCATCCGCCTCACCGGCTGTCTTAACGTCAACCACTGCTACAACATCAACCATATCGCCGCGCTGCACATTGCCGGAAACGCCGCTGACGCTGTCGACCGCTACTGACATGGCCCTTTTGTTCTGGGGCACCGCATAAGCAAGCCGTTTTTCTTCATCACTGGAGCCAAGAATTTTTTGGGATAAAATCTGCTCACCGGCGACGATATTGCTGGTGGTGACCTTTCCAAGCACAGCCGTCCTATCTCGTACCGCATCGGGGTGCACATACTGGGCCGGGATCTCTTCAACCACCAGGGAATTGGTATTTATCACCGTATCCTTGGCAATGTTCTCCTTGGCCTTTACCACCGTTACCAGATCCTTGGGGGTGTAAGCAGTCTTCATGTCATGTAGATAGCGATAAAACAAGGCCGCTACCAGCAGCCCAAACACCAGAGCAATCAACCAGTATTTTCGCGTCCCTCGCAGCATGTTAAATCCTCCCTGTACCCGTTTTCACCGGCCGGATGTAAAGAACCACTTGGCCACCCGGCATCTCTTCTCAAATACCCTATCGTAAAAGATGCTGCTTATCTTCATTTTCCTTTTTATTGTCCTGGTCAAATGCAGAGACTATTCTTTCGCGAATGTATTTTTGCTCTTCTTTTAAAGCCCTGTTCACTCGACCAGTTCGGCAACATATACTCCCCGATCATTGGCGTTGCCAGAGTTCACTCCCGGGGCAACATACTTGATAAAAGTACCGTTGACTTCTCCCTGACCACCGTTATTCGGTGCATCAGCAACCAGGAAAGCGGCAAAACCGGTTACCGTAAATTTCCCATTGGAGCCCGGATCCGGCGAATTATAGCCCAGCGGCACTATCAAAATCCGGGAACATCCTTCATGGTAACCGCTGATGGTGCAGGGAGGGCTGTGCCGGCAGCCGTTGACCCGGTCTTGAATCCCCTGCCGGGTGGGCCCTACCATATTTCCGGTTTCCACCGGTATTACGTCTCCAACTTTTATCAATCCATTATATCCATGGCTGATGTTATATTTATAAGTACTGGCTCCGTTTCCGCCCAGTTCAATGGGGGCATACTGACCCGGGGGCAGAGGTTTATCGAAGCTTGCTCCATACTTCAACACCTGGACATCACCAAAGCTATAATTATTGTCCGCCACCCCAAAGGGCACCACTCCATAAGCGCCTGACATGGGAGAAATGCGGGCCGTGGCAGAGACATTTAATTGCTTTTTATCGAATCCCAAAACCCGGGCAAAAAACAGGTCCATAGTCCGGCTGGCCTGGCCGGTTATGGACCGCTTGTCGGCTGATACTTGAAAAACCGTTTCGCCGGTTTGCAGGTCATTCAGCAGAGTATATTGGGAAGCTACATTAACTGCTTTGGACGGGTCAGCCGGCAGTTCCCGCACGCCTGCCAAAACCGAGGCGTCGGCAGCGTTGGACAGTTTAATGCGGGTTGCGAACAGCATACCGACGTCAATGGCCAAGGCGGCCATACCCATCAAGGCCACTATGGCCAGGCATACCAGAACGGCAGCAGCGCCTTTTTGATCCAAATACGCTTTCACTATACTTTTTAAATGCCCTTCCATGGCTTTCAATCCTTTAAGATTTTTTCCGCGCAATAAGCTATTGCGTCAACCGGGCTGAATACAGCCCGAAATCTTCAACATCTAAGCCGTCTTCGGCGTCGTTTGACGGTATTACATAACGGATAAAGGCTCCCCTGACCGTATTATTATTTCCCGACCCGGTATATTCGGTAATAATAAATGCCGCAAATCCAGTTACCGTAAATCTGCCGTTGGCTCCGGACCGCCCGTTATTATAGCCTATCGGAGCTATGACTATTCGCGGGCAGCCTTCCTTGTAGCTGCTGATAGAACAGCCCGGGCTGTGGTTGCAGCCGTCTATCCGATGCGCTATTCCCTGGCTGGTCGGTCCCGACATATTGCCCGGTTCCACCTGTAAAACATCGCCCACCGCAATCGGCGCCTGGTAGCCGTATTTGATGTTGCTCCGGTAGTTATCGGCTCCGTTTCCGCCCAGGCGCAAAGCCCCAAACCACCCTGATATACTTTCACTGCAGGAGCCCTGTTTCAAAGTCACTATTTGCCCCAAACTATAGTTCTGGTCCTCTATGCCAAAGGGCACAATACCTGTATATGATGTAACCGGTGAAACACGGGCTTTAGAAGTGGCCGTCAAATCCTGGGTGTTGAATCCAAACACCCGGGCAAAAAACAACTCTACCGTATTTTGGGCAGTTCCGGTTATGGTTTTTTTGTCGCACGAGACGGAAAAGCTGACTTCATTGGACCCCACTCCGTTCCGGGTCGCATAGTATTCAGCCTGGCTTACCGCCTGGGCAGGGCTTAAAGGGAGCTCCTGCGCTCCCGCTAAAACCGCGGCGTCAACGGCCTTGACCAGGCAAGCCTTGTTATAAAACATGATTCCGACGTCTACCGCCAGGGCGGCCATACCAATTAGAACGGCAATTGCGAAAGCCACCAATACGGTGACATTTCCACTTTCTTCATTGACTGTTTTTCTCCACTGCATAGCGCTGCCTCCACATCATTCAAGACGCATGGTGCATTCAGAGCTGATGGGCAAAGGGTTGGGGAGAAACTCGGGTATTAACGGGGTTATCAAATCCACCGTGTAATTGACGGTCACCTTGAGGGATTCTCCCTTTACTCTATCCGAGTAGGCAGGGCTGAACTGCACCTGGAGCTTATCTACGTCCAGGGTGGCGTGTTCGTTAAGCAGGATAGTTGTAATTTGGCTGTCGGTTTTGCCGACCGCGGCAAAGCGGGCGCCTTCCCGGGCCAGATTATTTATTATCATATACGAGCTGACAATACGGCCGAATTCAATAATGCCCATTAAGAGCAGGAGCAGCACTGGCAGGACCATCGCAAACTCCACTATTGACTGGCCGTCTTCTCTTCTTATCAATCTTTGCATCATGCAACATTGGCGCGTCTTGCGCATCTAGCACCACCCTTTCAGGAACGTGCATACAGCTCCCAGGGCAATGGCCAAGGCGTAAGGGTAGACAACCCGTTCGGCAGACTGATTCACTGCCAACCTGGCAGTGAAAGGAAAGGCGTATTTCACGCTGGCGGGAAACAGGTTGAACAAAACCTGCCCCAGCCGTCCGTTGCGGTAGGCAACGAGCAAAGCCATAAGGCCTCCCCAAAGAGCCATCCACAAGAAAGTGCTGAAAACGAAATACACCCCCTGAAAGGCTCCTACAACTCCAAGAAGTTTTACATCTCCGGCGCCAATGCCCCTCAAGGCAAAGGGAACCAGCAAAAGCCCTATTCCGGCTACGAAGCCTTCAAGGGAAAATAACGCTCCTGTTGCTCCACCAGTCAATAGATGAATAAGCAAAGCGGTAAGTAGTCCTGCCCCGATTAACCAGTTGGGAATTCGCCTGTATTTAAAATCGTAAAGACTGGCTACAACGAGCAGCCCAACTAATATATAATTCATGCCATCAACTCCCCGCCATATCATTATGGTACCTTTAAGGACAAATGAGCCCCGCTTGCAAAAGCAGGGCTCTCCACTGTCTTAACCCGTTTTTAGGTGGTAGGGGTGCTACTGCTGGGCTTCAACTCGTCGGTGACTGAGTTAAAGTTTTCTTCAATGCCCTCGCCCATAAGTCCAAGAGCGCCAATTACGACAACAGCGATCAGCGCCAAAATCAGACCGTACTCAGCCATACCCTGTCCTTCCTCTTCCTTGACCAGCCGTTTAAAGATATTCAACATCTGGATCCCTCCCGAAATATTTTGTAATATTGGACAACTTCCTTTGTAGTTATATGATAAATGCTTCCCATTATTTCGGCCATCAACTAAATGACTCATTTTGTCTCAGCTAAAATTCCCGTTTTTTCTCAGGACTTTATTCTTATATTGTATTATTTTGTAGGACCACTTGCAATCGCAACTTGTTAGAAATCGCTTCCCGTTGCCTTAAATCCCCGTCCATAAACCTCAATACTTTCGTTGATAATAATAAAAGCGCGGGGATCGATCTGGAACACTACTTCCCGCAGCCGGGGCAGCTGGGTTTGCGGCATGGTAGCTACAATAACCGGGCGCACTTCGCCGGTATAGGCTCCCCGCCCCTCCAGAAGCGTGCAGCCCCGGTGCAGATTGTCTAAAATGACCCGGGATATCTGCTCCGGTTCAGAGGTGATGATCATGGCGGTGTGAGTGAGCTGCAGTCCCGAAACCACGCTATCCATCACCCGGGAGGAGACAAATATGGCAATGGTGGAATAGAGGGTCAGGCTGATACTGGTGCTGAACAGGGAGAGGCTTATAACCAGCATATTGCTTATGAATGAGGTTAAACCCAGGTTGACCCCCCACAATCTCCTGGCTATCACGGAAATGATGTCTACGCCGCCGGTCGAACCTTTGTAGCGAAAAATAATGCCCGAACCCAGACCGGCCACCGCTCCCCCGAACACCGCGGCCAGAAGCGGGTCTTGCAGGGGATACTGCAGGTCTTTCAACAAGGCCAAAAAAAAGGAAAGGGCCGCCGCCCCCAACAGGCTGTACCCCGCAAAGCGGCGGCTGACCAGGCGGTACCCGGCCACAAATATAGGAATGTTCAGGAGAGCGTACCACAGGCCCACATCCCAGTGGGTAAGATAACTCAATATAATGGCGATTCCGGTCAGCCCTCCGGTGAGCATGCGCGACGGCACCAGAATAGCCTGGATGCCGAGCGCCAGGATAAAGGAGCCAATGATTATGGCAATAATGTCGGCGGCTTTAACCCTTTCCAGAAATCCGGGCCGTAAAACTTGCGCGGCTCTGAGCATTTGTTCCCCACCCTGTTTGAAGGTATTGTTGTTATTCTGCCCGATAAGGGAAACTTATTATGTGCTCATCACGGCAAAGGAACAAAGTCTATTGCTCTTTAAAATAACAACGTCTATAGTTTAAAGTTGAGGAGGAAGCCGATGGATGTCAGATTAATAGCCACCAGCGCTTTTGGCCTGGAGTCAGTGGTGACTCGCGAACTGCGCAGTCTGGGATATGAGAATATGAAGACGGAAAATGGCCGAATTGTGTTTAGGGCCGATTTAGACGCCATAAGCCGCTGCAACCTGTGGCTGCGCAGCGCCGACCGGTTGCTGGTGCAGATCGGCCAGTTCCCGGCCCGGAGCTTTGAAGAGCTTTTTGAAGGCACCAAACACCTGCCCTGGGCGGATTGGCTGCCGGAAAACGCCAATTTCCCGGTACAGGGTAAATCGATCAAGTCCCGCCTGTTCAGCGTCTCCGACTGTCAGGCCATCGTGAAAAAAGCGGTGGTGGAGAGCTTGAAGAAAAGATACCGGCGCCAGTGGTTTGACGAAAACGGCCCCCGCTACAAAATAGAGGTATCTCTTTTGAGCGACATCGCCACTTTGACCCTTGATACCAGCGGTCCCGGACTGCATAAAAGGGGCTACCGCCAGCTTTCCCATGCAGCACCCTTGAAAGAGACCCTGGCCGCCGCTTTGGTACAGCTCAGCCGCTGGAAGCCCGACCGGGCGTTTATCGACCCTTTTTGCGGGTCAGGTACTATCGCTATTGAAGCGGCTTTGCTGGGCAGAAATATAGCGCCGGGCCTGACGCGTCGCTTCGACGCCCAGGATTGGTCTATTCTATCCGCCTCCTCGTGGTCGCAAGCCGTACAGGAAGCGCGTGATTTGGCTCATCCCCGGCAAAAGCTCGGCATATTCGGCTTTGACATCGACCCGGAAGCGGTGCGCATGGCCCGCTACCATTGCGCTCAGGCCGGATTGGACACCGGGCTGCACTGGGAAGCCAAGCCGGTTAAAGATGTCCAGTCCCGGTTTCGCTTCGGATACGTGGTAAGCAACCCTCCCTACGGGGAACGGCTGGCCGGGCAAAAAGAGCTCCCTGCCATATACCAGGGCTTAAAGCAACTGTTCATGCATCTTGACACCTGGTCCCATTCAATATTGAGCGCCGACCTTAGCCTGGAAAAATCCCTCAAAAAAAGCGCCGATAAAAAGCGCAAGCTGTACAACGGTAGAATATTGTGCAACCTTTACCAGTTCTACGGCCCCAAACCCGATTCCCTCACCGGGCCTTTCGGATTATAAGAACCGACTTATTTCACTCCATCTACCTATCTTCTTTTAGGCAGCCTTCTTAAACTTATATAAATGGGGTTTTTTAGCAATACTATTTTATGACATGTAAATTTTGCTTTTGCAGGTAAATCCACGGTTGAGGAATATTGCTCTCCGGAGAATGCATAAAATAACTTGCCGGCCTTGACAGGAGGTTATCAAAAAAATGATGTCAGTAATTCTGGCCGGCGGCAAAGGCCTGCGCTTATGGCCTGAAAGCCGCCAACACCGGCCCAAACAATTATGCAAATTTTTCAATAATCGGTCAATGCTCAACAATACCATAGAAAGGCTGCTCCGTTCCGGATCAACCCATATCTATGTGGTAACCAACGACGAATTGCTGCCCTATATAGTAGATGAAACCCGCTGCTATGCCGAGCAGGCCGTTATTGAGGTTTTGAGCGAACCGCAGGGTAAAAATACGGCTCCGGCGGTGGGCCTTATCCTGGCCCGGCTTTATCAGGAAAGCAAAGACGATATTCTGGGAATCTTTCCAGCCGATCACTTTGTAGGTGATGAAGAAGCATTTACACGAAGTATTGACAAGGCCGTACAGGCCGCCCGGAAACGCCACCTGGTGACCATCGGTATTGAACCCCAGTCGCCTGAGACAGGCTATGGGTATATTGAAAAAACCCGCTGGGAAGTGGGGGAAATTCCGGATGTCTTCCAGGTCAACTCTTTTTGCGAGAAGCCTGATCTGGAAAAAGCCAAGGTCTATTTGGACGGCGGCCGCCATCTATGGAACGCCGGTATATACGTTGGACACAGCTCCACTTTTTTAGAAGAATTTGCCCGGCACCTGCCGGAAATCTATCAACATATTATTAAGGGTGCCCGTGAATATGTTGACGCTTATAACCGGCTGCCGGATGTGAGTCTTGATTACGGCATCGCTGAAAAGTCAGACCGCATGGCGGTGGTTCCCTCCAGCTTCGACTGGTGCGATCTGGGCAACTGGAATGCTTTGGCGGATTTTTTCAATTCTGATAATGAAAACAATATCCTGGTCCGGGGAGACGCCGCCTTTATAAAAAGCAAAAACTGTCTGGTTCAACAAAAAGAAAAGTATCTGGTGCTTTTTGGTGTGGATAATCTGCTGGTGGTGGAAAGTGATGACATTATCATGATAGCTGATCGAGCTTTAAGTCAGGATATCCGGGAAGTTACAGAAGAACTGGTTCAGAGGCGGCGCCACGACTTGTTATAAATACCATTTTTTAGCATTTGTATGAGCCCGTTTAACAGCGGGAAAAATATATTAAATGCATTCTTTTAGTAATCTGTTAACCCTAATAACAGAGTACTATGAAAGGAGTGAGACAAGAATGTATATCGTAAACATCGGGACCTATCCGCCTAAACAGTGCGGTATTGCCACCTTTTCCATGGATTTAAGGCGAAGTCTTGTACAAAACGGCAATAGTGTCAGTATTTTAAGCGTTTCCGATGAAACCCACGAGTATGTATATCCCCCGGAAGTAATTTTTAATATCAGGCAGCATCATAAATCGGATTATCTAAAAGCGGCCCAGTTGATAAACGCCTCACCACTGGTTGATTTGGTCATAATACAACACGAATACGGGATTTACGGCGGCCAGGACGGTGAGCGGATTATGGACCTGGTTAAACTGCTGCGCCGTCCCTACGTTCTGGTAACCCATACCGTTCTTCCCCAACCTTCCAAATACCAGAAACAGATTCTAAACTATCTCTGCCACCGGGCGGCCGGCATTGTCTGCATGACTCACCGTTCCGCCAACCTTTTGGCCGATCTCTATGAAGCGCCCCGGGAGGTAACCAGCGTCATTGCCCACGGCGTTCCGGTTTTTCCAGTCCAGACTTCGGCGAGCCTGAAAGAACGCTTTCACTTTGAGGAGCGGGAAATCATCAGCACCTTCGGCCTGATCGGCCCGGGCAAGGGGCTGGAATTGGGAATCAAAGCCATGCAAGAAGTCTGCCGGGAGTTTCCCCGGGCTCATTACCTGATATTGGGGCAAACCCATCCCATGCTTAAAAAGCAAGAAGGGGAAAGATACCGTGATATGCTGGAGAAAATGGTAGACGATTTAGGCCTGGGCCAGCATATCAGCTTTGTAAACCGTTTTTTAAGCGACCAGGAGTTAGGCGACTACCTGTACTTGACCGATATTTACCTCAGTCCCTATCCGAACCGCGACCAGGCCGTCAGCGGCACCCTGGCCTTCGCCATGGGATGCGGGAGGGCCATCGTCTCAACCTCCTATTCCTATGCCCTGGAAGTATTGGGCCAGGGACGGGGCTTAATAGCCGGCAACCCGGATCCCAAAGAATTGGCCGCTTTAATCTTAAGTATTTTGAAAGATACCGATCTCAAAAGACGCTTGCAGACCGCCGCTCTTTCCAAAGGGAAAAGCTGGACCTGGCCCAACGTCGGAAAAGAGTATACCCGGTTTTTCCGTCGCGTTATAGACAACACTCTTCTTAATGAAGAAAAAGGGGTTTCCTATGCCAAACTATAATCATTTTTTGCAGATGACGGATGATCAGGGAATGCTTCAATTCTCACGTTGGGCGGCGCCGGATGAGGCCAGCGGCTATACTCTGGACGACAACGCCCGGGCTTTGATCATCGCCCTGCACATGGATAATCCCATGCTGGCGGGATGCTTCGCCCGGAACCTGGATAAAGCCAGGCGTCCCGACGGCAGCTGGTCCAACCTGCTTCTCAAGGGCCGTTATTACAATAATTTTGACTCGGAAGACAGTATCGGGCGAGGTCTGGTGGCTTGCAGCCTGGGAGCCCGAAGCTCCTGGCCCCAGGTGAGCGGGCCCTGCTCCAGAATGTTCTCCCAATATATAAAACGCCTGGACCATTTTACTTCGCCGCGGGCTGTCGCCTATGGAATACTCGCATTGGCCAGGGCCAAACCCGGCCGGGGCCGGCTGGCCTTGCTGCAAAAGCTGAGCGACAAGCTGATCAGCCTTTACCTAATGCACCAGACGGTTCACTGGTACTGGTTCGAGGACTACATGACCTATTGCAACGGCATCCTTCCCCAGGCTTTGCTGGCGGCCTATCAGGTAAGCGGGGATAAAAGAACTCTAAAAGTGGCGCATGATTCATTAAAACACCTGGTGGAGGTTTTATTCCGCCAAGGATTTTTAAATATCATCGGCAATCAGGGCTGGTATCAAAAAGGAGGGGTTATTCCCCTTTATGATCAACAGCCGGTTGACGCTGCCTCCACTGCCTTTGCCTGCCATGAGGCTTACCAGGTGCTGGGTTTAAACGATTACCGGGATTTGACCCGGCTGGCCTGCCTCTGGTACAAGGGTTTGAATGTGAATGGACGGTCGCTTATCAATCCGGACAGCGGCGGCTGTTATGATGCCCTGACCGAAGACGGGGTAAACATGAACCAGGGAGCCGAGGCGGTATTGAGCTACCTGGCCAGCCAAACGCTTATGGAAAGCTTGTCCATCTCAGAAGAATTCGAACAACAACCGCTTTCTTTTTAAATCTTTAAAGACATTACCACCCGTTTCACGGGTGGTAGTTTTTTGGTTCCATTTTAGGGTTTCTGAGTTAGTTTCGGAAGCGCTCGGGTATCAGATCAGCCAGCGTGCAGTGGGCGACCCCGATAGTGGTGTCGGCCGCTCCGTAATAGACCAGGATTTCATCGTGATCTTCCAGGACTTCTTTATCCACACCGGCTGCTGCTCCACAGGTAAACACAACGTTGGGCACCCAGGAACCGTCCAGTCCGATTTCATAATCCTCTTCCGGTTCCAGGATGGGATTGGGGGAACGGAAAATCACTTTGGCCGGATTGTTGAGATCAACTAAAATCACGCCCAGGCGGTAGACATAATTATAGTCCACCCCATGATAGATCAACAGCCAGCCGTATTTGGTCTTGAGCGGCTGCGCTCCGGCTCCGATCTTAAGGGAATCCCACATGCGGCCGGGACGGGGGCCGATGATTATGGCGTGCTTTTCCCGGATGGGGAATTTAAGCTGGTCTACATAAGTGGCCCAGATGCTCGGTTCAATACGATGATAAATGACGTATCGCCCATTGATTTTTTCCGGAAAAATAATAGCATCTTTATCCCAGATATTTTTGAATGCCAGCCCTTCCCTTTTCCAATCCTGATAGTTTCCGGCCAGAAAATGTTCTACCGGTATGGAAGCGGCTGCTATCTGTGCTACATTGCCGTCATAAGCGGTATAGAGCATAAAGATCTTGTCATCGACTACGATGCAGCGCGGGTCCTCACAGCCCATTTTCTCCTCCGGGGTGGCCGGCGACAATATGGGCTGGGGAAGCCTCTCCAAAACGCGATAACCGTCAGTAATGGCCAGACCTACGTGAGATATGCCGTCCTCTCCTACCGCCCGGTAGAAAAGGTATATTTTGTCTCCGATGCGCAAGGCCCCGGGATTTAAAACGTATTTGGACTCCCAGGGACTGTGTTCCAGGGGCTCCAGGATGGGATTGGCGTTATACCTCTTCAGATATTTGCTCGGCTCATTAGTGGTTTCCTGGACCATGACCGTCACATCTTTGGGACGGGTGGGAAGCAGGGTGTCCAGCAAATTCTGTTCGCTTTTCCCTTCCTGGATCAGGCGCATGACCAGCTCAATCAAGCCGTCCGAGTCATAACCCAGGGCGGTGTACAGGGCTTCCAGGAAATCGTGGTTAAACCAGCGGCTCTCCACGCTGGTGGTAAGGGGCGTCGGGATCTTTAAGCCCCCCTTAAAACTGTAGCTGGCCCAACTCCAGGCGGTGCAGGTCAAATAAGAGCCGTCCTCCAACACCTGGCTCAGGCCATAACCTTCGGCCATCAAGTTAAAAAGGCGGGCCAGATCGGGCCTTTGCAGATCATCCTGCATCCTGGCCAAATAACGCAATTTGGCAACCAGGTTGCGGTGATGGAAGTTTTCAAACATATTGTGGGCGGAAAACTCTTCCCCCCGGTGCAGCCCTAAAAGCGAGTTGCGCAGCTTGACGCCCAGGTTCTTCCTCTGCGAAGAATTGAGGATAAAGAGCCGGGAGTAGTTTTCAGCCAGGGCCAAGCGGCGGAGCAGCCCGGTAAAATAGCGCAGACGCGGATATTTCCCGCCTTTACCCGGCTCCAGGCACTTTATGGCGATGCGGGCGGTGATGCGGTTGAAGCTGGAGATCTTGCCCTGGCTTACCAGGCCCAGGCGCAGGTCGTCCGTCAAAACGATGGGCTTGATATCCACCCAGTCAAAATTCTCCGGCTTGATATTATCCATCAGCCAGATGAGATCCCGGTCGGTATAAGTCCAACTTTCAATCATATTGGCATAAGTTACCGCATCCCGGGGATCCATTTTTTCGATAAGCTGCTCCGGCTTGTAGTACCCCTGGGGGATCATCAGGTTTATAGGGGGGAAGCGCACGATCATTTCGCGCAATATATCCGAACTGATGGTAAACATACGCCGCTGAGGGAAGAGCTCAAAAAGACGTTCCACAAATAAGCTGGTACCTTCGTCACTGTGCAGATCACCGGATAGAATCTGTTCCAGGGCTTTTTCCAGCTCCTGCATGAACTTTTCCACTCCGCAGATTATATCACGGGGTTTGGCTTTGGGATCCAATCCCAAACCCTCATATACGAAATGATTAAACTTTTCATCATATTTTTTGCGCAGCTCTTTAAATATATTATCGGTCTGCACCTGGCACTGGTCTTTACCCAACAGCTTTTTAGGCACAACGATAGGTTTGCCCGGAACATATTCCATGTACCCCAGCGGCACGATGACGGGCCGGGTAAGTTCATGCTGCTGAACCCACTGCCCGGTAAAGTCGGGTTTATGGTGCCAGAAGCAATTGGTGAGATTCTGCCTTATAGATTCAACCTTGCGTACCATTATTTCATCCTGTTCGGCCTGGGAGCCGCACTGGATTTTAGAGGAAAATTCTTGAATGTCTTTTACGTAGTCAGCCACCCGGCCATTATATATGGCGGTAAGCAGAGCCAGAGCGACTCCGGGATTCACCTGGTCATTAAAAGCATAGAGCTGCATCAGATCCATTACCGCGGAAACCCATAGCTGGTCGCCCATCTCGTATTCCCGGTCCGGGCTGGCAGCCAGTTTGAGAAACTCCTGACCCTGGCTGAGCTTTTCCAGCAGGGCTCCATGTTCTTTGCATCCCTGCCGGTAGCTTTCTATCAGATCGGGGAAGGAAAGACCTATAATGTCGGGGCGCTTTATTTCACTGCGGGCCAGAATATCAGCGACTTTGATGACCAGCCGGTCTTTCAGCCAGGTGCTGTGATCTCGTTTCACCGCTTCAAATACCGCCCGGGCGGTTTGACTGAAAATCCGGTTGCGGGCGGTCAGGCTATGGGTTTTAACCACGCCGCCCAGGCTGACTTCACAGACAGTGCGGTTCCAGCACAGGGCCCGGGTCAACAGCCAGAAATCGATGCCGAATCCCCTTATGCTGTCCCCCCAGAAGCGTCCTTCATGGGCCAGTTCTTCGATAAAGTCATGCGCTATGGCATATACGCCGCCCAGGGGATCACCCACCCGGAAACCGTAAAAAACCTCCAGGATCGGAGCGGCCAGCATATGAGCGATGCTGTCCATGCCCTGGTAACGGCGCATACTGCCTAGAACCAGGTCATACTGACCCTGAATCGGAGTCAGCAGGCTTTCCAGCCAGGTGCTGTCTATGCCCGGCCCCTGCTCAGTAGCCATGTTAGCGCTGAACAGCAGCAGGTCCGCATCCAGCCGCTTGCTGATCTCGATGATGGCCCGAATGGCCATCCCCCGCCCGCTTATTTCCTCGGGCATCAAGAATTCGATGTGAGGGTGCTTCAGACGGGTGTTGCGAATCACCTCCAGGCACAGGGCGGCCGAGGTATCGCCCACGCAGACGATCAATTGCCGGCGGCCGATCCAGGTTTGCAGCACTCTATCGATAGATAATAGCAGGGGACCGACAGTGTCCGCCTCGTTATAAAAAGGTATGCCGATTACCAGATCATAGTTGGTAAATTCACTTAAATTGGGTGCAATTTTACTGAGCACTTGATCAAAAGTTGCCTCTGCCCCTATACCGCTCAAGCAAGCAGTCTCCTTTCTAAAATGGATAGTACTCAGAATTAGGGTTAACAGAGTACTTGGTGTCTGTAATAATTATGCGCAAAAGGCCCCAATAATATTTCAAAGCCAGGCCGCTTCTTCTCAAGTACCAGGTTTAGTACTAAATCAAGGCCTCGGCCTGATCCAGAAGCTCGGCAAAAAAGTCCAGGGCCTTTTCAATCGGCTGGGGTGTGGTAAGGTCAACTCCAGCTTTTTGCAGCAGCTTTACCGGATAGTCCGAACCTCCCGATTGCAAGAACTCCAGATACCGTTTGACAGCCGCCTGGCCTTCATCTTCAATCATCTCTTTTATGGCGGTAGCCGCGGAAAATCCGGTGGCGTATTTGTATACGTAGAAGGCCGAGTAGAAATGGGGTATGCGGCCCCATTCCAGGGCAATCTGCTCATCAAGGACCAGCTCCGTTCCATAGTAAGAACGGTTTAAATCCAGGTAGAGCTGGTTGAACAGTTCAGGAGTCAAAGCCTCCCCGGCCTCCGCCTTTTCATGGGTAAGCTTTTCAAACTCGGCAAACATGGTCTGGCGGTAGACCGTTCCCCGGAACTGTTCGAGATAGTGGTTTATCAGATAGAGCTTCTCCTCCCGGTCGGTAGATCTCTTTATTAAATAGTCGATAAGGAGCGATTCGTTGACCGTTGAAGCCACTTCCGCCAGGAATATCGGGTAGCGGCTGTACACGTAAGGCTGGGCCTGATTGGAATAGGCGCTGTGCAGGGAATGCCCCATTTCGTGGGCCAGGGTAAACAGATCATCCAATTTCTGATCATAGTTCATCAATACGTAGGGATGGGTATCGTAGACTCCCCAGGAATAGGCCCCGCTGGTTTTGCCTTCATTTTCGTAAACATCAATCCACCCCGAGTTCAATCCTTCTTTCATTTTTTGCGCATACTCGTCGCCCAGGGGCGCAATTCCTTCCATAACCATCTTAAGCGCCTTTTCATAGGGTATCTCCATCTTGTATTCATTTACCAGAGGCACATACAGGTCGTAAAAATGAAGTTCGTCGAGCCCCAGCAGCTTCTTGCGAAGCTTGATATAGCGGTGCAGGTAGGGGAGTTTGCCGTGTACGGTTTTGATCAGATTGTCGTATACCTCGGTTGATATGTTATCCGAATCCAGGGCAGCGCTTAGGGAGTTGGGATACCGGCGGGCCCGGGAGTAAAAGATGTCGCCCTTTATGCTGGCGCTCAGAGTGCTGCCCAGGGTATTTTTCAACTTGCCGTAGGAGTCATAGAGGCCTTCAAAGGCTTCCTTTCGCACCCGGCGATCGTAGCTTTCCAAAAAGCGGCCCAAACGGCCCTTGGTAAGCTCTACCTCCTGTCCATTTTCGTCCTTAATGGACGGGAACTTTATATCAGCGTTGTTCAGCATGGTGAAAATATTTTTAGAAGCAGCGGCCAGATCGGCGCTCATAGCCAGAAGTTTCTCCTCCTCAAAAGACAGTATATGCTCTTTCTGGCGCCAGAGTTCGTCAAAGTAGTGCTCGTAAAGTTTCAGAGCAGGGTTTTCGGCCATAAAGTCCAGGATCTTTGGTTTTTCCAGGGAGCTCAGTTCCGGTACTAAAAATGCCGTGGCACTGCCGATATGGATGCTCAAGGTTTCAATCCGGTCGGCCAGGGCTTGATAGCGGTTGTCGCCGTTGTTTTCGTCGCGGCGCATGCGGGCGTAGACGTAGAGCTTCTCGCCCCGGCGCTCCAGCTCTTCGATGTCTTGGAAGGCCTGCAGCATAGTTTCGGCTGAACTTCCTAACTTGCCCTGGTATTCCTGAACCTTTTCCAAGCTGGCTCCTATACTGTTAAAATCTCTTTCCCATTCGTCTTCATTCTGATATATATCCTCCAAACGCCACTTGCATAAGGGATCTATTTCGCTTCTCTGTTTAGCCTTGCCGTTCATCATTCGTCCTCCTCTAAAATGCTTTTAGTATTTTTACCTTGGGAAACATTAATTAACCACTGCCTTGGCCCTTTCTCCGGGCCACTTACCATTATTGCCCGATTATAGATTATAGAGGACGGCTTGGCAACGCAATTTCACAACCTTCTTAAATATCCTCAAATATAAAGGGACGGACCTATTTCCCGCACTAAGGTCGCGTCCCGGGTAAAACTTCAGTTAACCTGTTTCTTATTATATTATTGATTATTGGGCCCAGCCGGGTATCCAGTCCGGTTGGCTCCAGGATGTAGCTGGCGATTCAGAGTTGCCAGAAGGCTTCTGCGTCCCTGAACCATTTGACGGGTTGTCTTTCGTTTCAGGCGGCTTGGTGGAATCCCCAGGATTGGTTCCCGAACCGGAATCCCCTGGTTTAGTGCCATCCGATGGTTTAGTGCCATCCGACGGTTTGGTGCCATCGGATGGTTTGCTTCCATCCGATGGCTGAGTTCCATCTGATGGTTTAGTGCCATCTGACGGTTGAGTTCCCGAGCCGCTACCGGTTCCCGGCTGGGTGCCGTTGGTCGTACCCGAGTTGGGTCCCGTAGTCGTTTGCCCGGCCGGTCCCTGGGGTTCGGGGGTCGTGCCCTGGCCTCCCTGAGCAGGCTCGGCGCCATCTTCTACCGGCTCCACAGGTTCACGGCTCACCCAGGTGGGCGGATCGTGAATGACATCAAAGTTCTGTCCAGCCAGCAAAGCATCGATCAGGCCTATTGATATTTTTTTATCGGCTTCCCAGTAGCTGGCTCCATCCTTGGGACTGGTGAACGAATATCCCGGCAGAGTCTGGGTGATTATCTCGCCAGTGGTAAAATCCTTGGCTGCAGTCATCAGATAGGCCAGGTCGCCTACTGGTATATTGGTTTTAACGCTGTCCATCAGCTGGGGAACCAGATCGGGCAGCTTGGTTATGGTTTTGGTTTGCAGAACTTCTTTGGCCAGGGCCTTGAGGAATTTGGCCTGACGCTGGGTACGGCCAATGTCAGCTGTAGGGCCGCCCCGATAACGAACGTATTTCAAAGCGTTTTCACCGTTCAAGCGCTGGGTTCCCTTGGGAATGTTAATATTCAGATAGGGATCCGGATCATAATGTTTAAAGTCGGTCTCCACATCTATAGTAACCCCTCCCAGGGTGTCGATGATCTTTTCGAATCCCCAGAAGTTAGTAATTACATAGTAATCAACCTTGGTGCCCAGCAAATCACTGACCGCCTGGCAGGCTCCCTCCGGACCCTTGGTCAGATTAAGGCTATTGATTTTCACTTGTTTCCCGGTCGAGGATTCAATCCGGGTATCTCTCGGGATCCAGACCATGACCACCTTTTGATTCTTGGTGTCGATACTGGCCAAAATCATGGTATCGCTGCGGGAATTGGCCGACATATCACGGGCGTCAATGCCCATAATAAGAATATTCACCACTTTTCCCTGGGAAACCATTTCGATAATACTCTGTTTAAAACCGCTGTCGAATAATTTTCCTGCCAGAGCACCGCCTCCGAAAAATAGGGCAAATACTCCTAGACCGATCAAAATTTGCTTGTAGTTGGCTTTTATTTTTTCTATCATTTAAATGAAATTCCTCTCCCCGGTCGGTCATATATCTCAAATAACTAATTTTAACAGTTTATCCCGGGTGATGTCCATCTATATATTGCGGGTAAGACTAACGTTGTACTAGCGCCGGTTCGGTCAGGTAGCGTCCGACTCTTCGCCGTTTAAACGCCGGGTCAAGGCGTTAAGCAAGCCGCTCATCCCCTCCCCGGTCCGGGATGAAACCAGCAATGCCTCAAAGGCCGGCGCCGATTCGGGAAGCAGGTCCGTTTTGGTGAAAACCTGCATTATTTTACCCTGGTCAGCACCCAATTCTTCCAAAACCATCTCCACTACCCTCATTTTTTCAAGGTATTGGGGATCCGACAGATCGATGACATGTACTATCAGATCAGCCCGGGCAGCTTCCTCCAGGGTTGACCGAAACGCCTGCACCAGATGGTGGGGAAGATTCTGGATAAAACCCACCGTATCTGTGATAAGGAAACCCGGGTGGTGGGGAAGCCCTATTTTTCTGGTGGTCGTTTCCAGGGTTTGAAAGAGCCGGCTGTCCGCTTCCGCCTGGTCATGTCCGCTGCTGTGTCCCATGCGGCACAGGGCATTAAATAAGGATGACTTGCCCGCGTTGGTATAGCCCACCAGTGAAACTTCTTTTATTCCGGCCCGCTGCCGGCTTTTACGATGCAGGCTGCGGGTTTTTTCTATTTTGCCCAGCTGCCTTCTCAGGTCTTGTATCCGCCGCCTGATATAGCGGCGGTCCATTTCCAGCTTCTGCTCACCGGCCCCCCTGGTTCCAATACCCGCCCCCAGACGGCTCAGCTCGGTTCCCACTCCGGTAAGACGGGGGAGGCGATAAGCCAGGGCAGCCAATTCCACTTGAAGTTTGCCATCCCGGGAATGAGCCCGCTGGGCAAATATGTCCAGGATGAGCATGGTGCGATCCACAATCCGAACCGGCAACCGGTCTTCCAGATTGCGCATCTGTACCGGGGTCAATTCATGGTCGAATACCGCCAGATCCGGTTTCTCCCGGTCAAGCAATTCCCGCAGTTCTTCCAGCTTGCCTTTACCGATATAGGTGGCGTTGTTGGGACGCTGCTGGGTTTGCACCAGGCTGCCTGCCACAACGCCTCCCGCGGCCTTGACCAGAGCCTGCAATTCCTGAAATGATGACTCGAAATCCGGGTTTCGCCCCTTCTCGCGGACTCCAACCGTTATTGCTCTCTCTCGTTTATCTTCTATGTTTTTTTCTCCCCTCCCTGGCAGCAACGCCTTTAGTTTTGCGAGGGGAATTTTCTCCCTTTTTACCAGTACCAAACTGAAGTTCAAAACTTTCACCCGGCCTGGTCTTTTTTCCTCCCCACAGTGACTTGGGCCCACTGCCGGTCAAATCAAGCCTTTGGCAGGCCCTTAAGGCTTCCTCGGCATGGGCCCGGTTGCGCGGATCGCGGAACTGCAGGATGGCCCTTTGCCAGCGGCGCTCTTTAGCCTCCCGGGGAACATGAATCTCCCTCCCGGTAACCGGGTCCAGTCCGCTTACATACATAGCGGTGGACAGAGTCATGGGAGTGGGGGTAAAGTTCTGGATCTGCTCGGGCTGAAAATGCAGCTCGTCTTTAAAGAATTCGGCCAGGGCAATATTGTCCTCCAGACGGCAGCCGGGGTGGCCGGAAATAAAATAAGGCACAATGTAGATATCGCGTTTTAATCCCCGGCTGATTTCTTGGAAGGTTTTGGTGAAGCGCCGGTAACAGGCCAGGGAAGGTTTATTCATCAGCCGGGTGACATGATCGGCTATATGCTCGGGAGCTATCTTTAGCTGGCCGCCCACATGATGCCGGCAGAGTTCGGGCAGGTAGATGCCCGACTTATCCTGTATGGCCAGGTCATAGCGCACCCCTGACGATACAAAAAGATGGCGCACCCCGGGAAGCTCGCGCAGCCTGCGCAGCATTTTAACATTCGATGAATGATCGGTGTTCAGGTTGGCACAGGCCCGGGGCACCAGGCAGCTGCTTTTGCGGCAGGTCCGGCACTGGCCCTCGTCCTTGCCCCCGAGACGGTACATATTGGCGGACGGCCCGCCCACATCGCTTATAGTCCCCTTGAAATCCGGGTGAGCGGTCAGCTTGCGTGCCTCACGGACCAGGGACTCAATGCTGCGGCTCTGGATAAAGCTCCCCTGGTGCAAAGCCAGGGAACAAAAAGAGCAGGCTCCAAAGCAGCCGCGGTGGCTGACGATGGAAAACTGAACCGGCAGCAAGGCGGGCACCCCACCCCGCGATTTATAGCCGGGGTGTTCCCGGCGGGCAAAATCCATTTCGTATATTTCATCCAACTGGCGGCTTGATAAAGGCAGGGGCCCGGGGTTCTGCACTACCCAGCGCGGTCCGTTTTTTTCGGCCAGGGGACGGGCATGGTACGGATTGACTTCCCTATGCACCATCAGGGTGGCCCGCATTAAAGCCCGGGGATCGCTCTTAATTTCTTCAAAAGAGGGAAGAACGACGGCTTCCGGGGGAAGCTCCCTAACCCAGCTGCAGGTTCCCCGGAGGTCTTTGATGTCCTCAATTTTTTCCCCGGCGGCGCAGCGTTCAGCCAGGCGCAGCAGGGGGTACTCCCCCATGCCGTAGACCAGCAGATCGGCCTTGCTGTCTAAAAGCAAGGAGCGTCTTATCGAGTCGCTCCAGTAGTCGTAATGGGCCAGGCGCCTCAGGCTGGCCTCAATACCGCCGATGATCACCGGAACTCCCGGGAAGTGTTGCCGGATCAAGTTGCAGTAGACTATAGTAGCCCGATCGGGACGCAAGCCGGTGGCGCCTCCGGGAGAATACAGGTCCCGGCGACGCTTTTTCCGGTCGGCGGTATAGTGGTTTACCATGCTGTCCATGTTCCCGGCTGATACGGCAAAGAACAGGCGGGGAGCGCCCAGTCTGACGATATCCTCGCCGCTGGTCCATTGGGGCTGGGCAATAATTCCCACCCGGTAGCCGTAGCTTTCTAAAAAGCGTCCCAGCAGGGCAGCCGCCCAGGCCGGATGATCAACGTAGGCGTCTCCGCTGACAATGATTATATCAGCCTGCTCCCAGTCTCTATCCCGCATATCCTTTTGAGTGGTGGGTAAAAATTGCATCAGATCTCCTTAAAGCCTAGTACAACATTCGGTATATTGTGTTCATAATTTGGGCACGAATATACCGAATGTTGTACTAGCGGCGGCCAGCCTATCAGTCTGCTTTTTCATCCAAAGCTTCCAATGTCAAACTCAGGTTTTCCCATTCTTCATAGGCCATTTTGAGCTTCCCCTCAAGTTTACTGTAGGATTCGGCTCCCAGCCGGGCCGCTTCCCCTGAAGCCAGAAATTCCGCATCGTAAAACCTTTGCTCCCAGGCTTTTTTCTCTTCTTCCCATTCCCTGATCTGCTTTTCCAGTTCGTCTATGCGCCGGTTCAAGGTATAGCGTGAAGGGGTTCGCTGGGAGCCGGCCGGGTTGTTAGGTTTTCCCCGCCGGGGCTGGTTCTGGTCGGGGAACTCTGCTACCCGGGCCTGCTTTTCCCGGTAATAGGTGTAATTGCCCCAGTAGGGCACCAGGGTTTGGTTCTCGATGGCCAGCACCCGGTTGCATACCTGGTCTATAAAATAGCGATCGTGGGATACCATCAAAATAGTGCCGGGAAAACCGGCCAGCAGATCCTCAGCGGCCTGCCTTCCATGGATATCCAGGTGGTTGGTAGGTTCATCCAAAATTAAAAAATTTGGCTTGCTGAGCAGAGCTTTGAGCAGGGCCAGCCTTCCCCTTTCTCCACCGCTCAAGCTGTCCACCTTTTTGAAAACATCATCCCCGCTAAACAATATGCTTCCCAAATAAGTGCGGGCCTGCTCCAGAGTGAGCGGAAAACTGTTATAGATCTCCTCCAGCAGGGTGTGGTCGGGATTGAGATTTTCGTTTTCCTGGGCGAAATAAGCGGCGCGCACCCGCGAGCCCCACCTGATCTGTCCGGTTGGCGCGGTCTCCAGCCCCTGGAGGATTCGCAAAAAAGTAGTCTTTCCCGAGCCATTGGGGCCGATCAGGGCAACCTTGTCTCCCCGGCGGATTTTGGCATTTACCCCGCGCAATAATTCCACCTCGTCAAAGGCTTTGCTTATCCCCTGTACCTCCAAAACCTCATCTCCACTGGGAGGAACCGGAGGAAGGGACCAGGCGGAAATCACTTGGTCGTCCCGCGGCTGCTCCAGTCTCTCCAGACGACTCAATTGGGCTTCACGACCCCTGGCCTGCCGGGCTTTCACCCCCGCTTTATACCGGGCGATAAATTCCCGGGTTTTCCTGATATGCTCTTGCTGGCGTTCATAGGCCCGTTCCCAGGCTAAATCCTGCCCGGCCCTCTGTTTCAGATAATTGCTGTAATTGCCCGGGAAGGAATACAGACGGCTATTTCTCACCTCAATGATTCGGGTTGCCACCTTTTCCAGAAGCATCCGGTCATGGGACACTACCAGCAAGGTGCCGGGATATGATGCGAGATATTCCTCCAGCCACTCCACCGAACCGGTGTCGAGGTGGTTGGTGGGTTCATCCAGGAGCAGGCAGTCAGGCCTTGCGGCCAGCAAACGAGCCAGTTTGATGCGCGTCTTTTGCCCCCCGCTAAAGCTCTCCACCGGCTGGCTGAATTGCGCCGGATTGAAGCCCAGGCCGCTTAAAATACGGCGCGCGTCAGTTTCACAGGCGTAGCCCCGGGCCTGTTCATACTTTTCCTGCAGTCGGGCATAGCGGCTCAGGAGGCGCTCCAGGTCCTGACCGGGCTGCTTCATCTGTTCTTCCAGAGAGGCCATGCCTTGACGCATGTCCAGGATTGGGCTGAATGCTTCCATTATAAAATCCCACAGCGTAGGCTCCTGGCTTTCAGTATTTACCTGTTCCAGGCAACCGACGCTTAGGAACTGGGCTTTGCTTATCCGGCCCGCATCCGGCGCCAAGGTGCCGTCCAGGCATTTCAGCAGGGTGCTTTTGCCCGCTCCATTCGCCCCCACCAAGCCCACCTTCTCGCCCTTTTGCAGTACAAAGTCCACCTTATGCAAAATGCTGCGGCCGCCCAGACTTTTATCAAGCCCGGCCGCTTGAATAACGATCATTTATATTACCTTCCATATATTAAATAACTCAAGCTTACTTTATTACATGCCGGACCCTGAAAGCAAGTACTTCAGGCATCCTCCCCTCCCCTGTGCTTCCCCTCCCTCCTTGGTTATTCCGCTGCCAAACGGGCGTTCAAATTTTGTAATAATTGTTATACTTGCCGGACTCATGACGGGGTCAGGTTTTTTTCTCCACCAGCAGATGATATCATTAAATTATTAGAATATTTTATAAAACCTGGGACAAACTCAGGCAAATTAGGAGGGAACCTTATATTGAAAAGGCGCCTTTTCGCCCGGTTGTTGATGATTGGATTATTATTTGTTCCCATGACCGCACAGGCCTCTGATTTTAATGATGTAAGCAAACACTGGGCGAAAGACAAGATAAGCCAGTTGTCCAGTGCAGGTCTCATTGCCGGCTACCCGGACGGCAGTTTTAAGCCGGATTACCCCATGACCAAAGCCGAATTTACCGCCCTGTTAGTAAGCTCCATGGGGCTCGCTCCCACTGATAAAACGTCTAAAACCTTTTCCGATACCGGAAGCCATTGGGCCCGGGCCTTTATCAATGAAGCCGTTAAAAAGGGGCTGCTGGTGCCGGCCGAATATCCGGAAGGACTGAAGCCGGACACCAGTATAAAACGCAGCGAGGTATGCGCCATGCTGGTACGGGCTCTGTCAAAATCACCGGAAAAAGGCAGTACCAAATTCACTGATCAAACTACCATCAACCAGAGCCTGTACAAAGGCTATATTAAAACAGCGGTTGATGACGGCCTTCTGGCCGGTTATCCGGACGGCTCCTTCAACCCCTTTGGCAACATGAAACGGGGAGAAATCTGCTCCGTAGTTACTGGCTTTTTGGCTAAATACCATTCGACTTCAACCTCAACTGCCGGCTCCAAAACCACCAGCAACTCAAGCCCCATAAGCCTGGTTTTAATCAACAATGACGCCTATGACATCAGCCAGGTACAGGTTAGCTTCAAGTCTGGCGCGGTAGAGATTCCCGTCAACCAACTGGCCAGCAGTGGTGACGTGCTGCAGGTAAACGCTCAATATACCTTTCCGCTGAACACCGGGAGCGGCAACCCTGATTTCATTGTGGGCCACAAACGATTTGGAATTAATAACATGCAGCTCACGGAAGGCAAGCTGCTCCTAACCCCCAAAGCGGTAAAGATCAACACCCTGGCTTTCAACAATCAAATCCTGGCTTCCGATGTAATCAAGCTCTATCTGAACTCGGTCTATTCCAACTGCAATCTGGGGCAAATGGAGATCATCGATGAGAACCATATAATACTCAACGGGCAGACCCATGAACTTACCGGCAACAATGTGAGCATTGCCCTGGAGAATCAGCTGTACAGCATCACTAAAATCAGCCTGCTGCACGATGATACCATCCCCCAGCTCAAGGCGACCGGGATTATCCCTACCGCTGCTGAATCGTCCGGCGGTGAATTCGAGCAGCCCGACCGGGTTGCCTTTTATAATCAAAGTGAACTCTGCTATTTCGGTCTGACATCGTTTATCCAGCTTCAGGCCGGCGGCAACTGGACGGCTTTCAACACGTTGAACATAACCAGCGCCTCCTCGTTTAAGATAGACGATGCAAACTATAACTTTATCGGGTGCAGCGTTAAAATCAATCAGAGTCTGTTCGTCATAACGGACACGGCCTGGAACAGTAAAAACAAACAGCTGGATATCATAATGAAAAAGATTTGATCAGGGCAATTAGGTGAAACAGAAAAAGAACTGTGATATAATAGACAGTCGTGGGGGCGTGGCTCAGCTGGGAGAGCACCTCGTTCGCAACGAGGGGGTC
>Ga0228535_1000720_pt1 | contig 77885 bp, 69 predicted proteins | sample SJ1metagenome_FD_168457 | JGI IMG/M metagenome (GOLD analysis project Ga0228535, IMG submission 168457) | Enriched culture of PCE-dechlorinating microbial communities from Ithaca, New York, USA - SJ1 | ecosystem: Engineered > Modeled > Simulated communities (microbial... > Unclassified | place...
CACCCGGTGGAAACCGCCGTCTTTCGTTTCCTGCTCCTGACGCTTTTCACCGCGCACCAGCAGCACGTCGTTGTCGAGCGTGATCTGGATGTCCTTTTCCTCGACGCCGGGAACCTCCAAAGAAATCTTATACAGCTTGTCGGTTTCCTGGATGTCAAGTGCCGGCTTCAGCAGGCCCGGCCAGTCCGACGGCCATCGCGGCATGGCCAGCGCCGGAAAGCCGAAGCCTCGAAATGCATCGTCAAAGAGGCGGTCGATCTCGCGATGCAATTGCAGGATGGGACTGACGGGCCCACCCGCCACCGGCAGGTCATTGCGCTGCACCGGCAGCGAGGCAGTGCTCTGTTGTTCTTCCTGCTCCTTCTTGAACCAGTTCCAGGGAGCCAATTTCTTGAAATCAATGTCCATGTCACACCTCCAGAAGAAAAATTGAAGACTCTCGCTCACTCCGTTTGCCTGCGGCGACGGACAGCGCGCCCAGACGACACGGAGTGTTCCGCTGACTTTGGCTGCTCATCTGTGCGTATCACCTCCTTCTTTCTGCCTGCTTGGATCTGATCATTGATCCATCGATCGATTTCACTTTGACGAAACCGCCACGTCCCGCCGACCTTGAAGGCCGGAATCTCCCCGTGCGAGGCGAGCCGGTAAAGCGTCCGCTTGCCGACTTTCAAGTAGGCAGCCAACTCGTCGAGTGTGAAGATCGCCTGCTGGCGCGCTGTCATACCACCCCCACAAGTTCCGACGTCACGCGGCCTCGCTCGAGGAAATTCTTGCAAGACTTTGCAGAATATAATGCCTAACATGCCGAAAGTCAAGAATCAACATCCAGCCTAAATCCGCACCCTGAAAAATAAAAAACCTCTCTGGACTGTTCGGAGAACAGTGTTAAGGTAGTGTTTGCGACGACACGACCCTTCACCAGAGAGGTGCGATCATTATGACGGAAAAGGCCAAGAAAATCCACATCGAACTGAAGGGCGGAGAAAGCGGAATAACATCCTTCGCAGGACTGTGGCCGGCAGTGGAGCTCTTCCGGAAGTCAGGGCTTCCCGACGTCATCGACAGCGCCGTAGGAGCCAGATCCTCACGGGGATACCGGGACAGTGACCATATCCTTTCCCTTATCCTTCTCCATCTCTCTGGAGGAAGCGCAGCGGACCACCTCTCGTTCCTGAAGGAGAAACTGTCCTTCGGGAAGCTCGGCATATCCGTTCCCTCGCCGAGCGCCCTGAGAAAGTGGCTGAAGGAATTCCACAACGGTGAGGAGGACGGGAAGCGGGGGATGGGGAAAGCCTTCATCCCCGAAGAGAACGGGCACCTCAAGGGATTGGGGACAGTGCTCTCCCGCCTCTTCGCCTTCGCGGCGGCACACTCTCCCCGGGAGCACATCACCCTCGACCAGGACGCCACGTTCATCGAGACGGAAGAGAACGGAGCCAACTGGAACTACAAGGGACAGAAGAGCTACCAGGCCCTGAACACCTACTGCCCCGAATACGACCTTGTGGCGGGAAGCCGGTACGGTGACGGAAACGTTCCACCGGGCTGGAAGCAGCAGGAGGAACTGGAACGGATCCTTGAAAGCCTGCCTGATGAAGTGAAGGGAGTCTCCCTCCGGAGCGACAGCGCCGGATACCAGACGGACCTTCTCACCTGGTGCACCGAGGGAAAGCACGGCCGGTTCGGATACATCCCCGTGGGGATCTCCTGCCCCGTGGGCGAGGAATTCAAGAAGGCGGTGCGGGCCGTCCCGGAAGAAGATTGGAAGCCTCTGGACAGAAAAGGACGGGACGGGAAACAGGAAGGGAACGCTGCTGTCCTGGAATGGGCGGAAATCGTCTATGTACCTACAAACCTTGGCAGAAAGAAGCACGGCCGGGACTACCGGTTCCTGGCCGTCCGGGAACGATGGGACGGCCGTCTCCCCTCCGAAAAGGAACGACAGGGAGACGGGACAACGGAGCCGGAGGCGGAAGCGGAAGCGGTATCATCTCCCGGAGACCAGCTCTACTTCACCGAAGCCATCCGGCATCTGGAAGAAGAGGTCCCGGGAGTCAAAAAGCTCCACCTTCTGGAATTGAAAGGGAGGATCTACAAAACCTTCGGCATCGTCACCAACATCGAGGACGGAGCGGACGGAGCGGACGGAGCGGACGGAGGGATCTTCGGCTATAAGAAGGGAGAGCCCATGGACGGGGAGAAAATCATCCGGTGGCAGAGAAAACGGAGCGGCAAGGCGGAGGAGATCCACCACATCCTCAAGGAAGAACTCGGCGGAGGGCACGTCCCGTCAAAGAGATTCGGAGCGAATGCCGCATGGTGGACCATAGCCGTCCTTGCCCTGAACCTCCACAACCTGATGAAGCGGCATCTCCTGCCGGAGGAGTATGGAAAAAGCAGGCCGAAAAGCATCCGGTTTCTCCTCTACACCATGGTTGGGAAAATAGTGACGCACGGAAGGCGGACCGTGCTGAAGATCTGGACGGGAGACCGGGGCGGGACGCTCTTTGCCTCTGTCATGAAGAGACTGGAGCTGCTGCAGTCCATGCCGGACTGAGAGGAAAAGCAGCGGTTCCACAGAATCCCCCGGACCACGGAAGGCTATCATCCGTGCAGATGGAGATTACCCACAAAAGGGAAAAGACCTGAAATACCTGAAAAAGGAAATAAAGAAACGGAACGGAGAAACGAAAACAGTTCATTTCCCCGTCCGGGGAACTATCCCTTTACTTGAGGGAACGAACCTGCGGATTTAGGGAACCGTTGCGGGGTTGAAACACGTGGAGGCTCTGGAGGTCCACCGGGGCCTCGTAGATTCCAATCGAACCGTTGCGGGGTTGAAACAGTTTCCTTAGAGTCATTCCCGCTTTTTCTCTGCAATTCCAATCGAACCGTTGCGGGGTTGAAACCAAAATAGGCGTACGGAAATCCCAAAAGCTGGTAATTCCAATCGAACCGTTGCGGGGTTGAAACGTCGATCAGGTTTCCTTTACTCGCCCTTGGCGGAATTCCAATCGAACCGTTGCGGGGTTGAAACTCAGCTCGGGGTGATCAATCTGTTCGCCACTGATATATTCCAATCGAACCGTTGCGGGGTTGAAACAAGTTCACAGGGTCCAAACTCTCTAGGCTTACAATTCCAATCGAACCGTTGCGGGGTTGAAACTCCCGGAGAAGAAACCTGTTATCATCGTACACCCATTCCAATCGAACCGTTGCGGGGTTGAAACATTTAAAAGGATGTGGTTTGAAAGTGCATTTTAATATTCCAATCGAACCGTTGCGGGGTTGAAACCGACAGACGGGTCAGTGTCCATATCGCCAGATTTGATTCCAATCGAACCGTTGCGGGGTTGAAACCGATCCGTCCTTCGCCTCGTACTTGCGGATCTGATTCCAATCGAACCGTTGCGGGGTTGAAACCGTCGGCTTCCCATCGTATCGGCGTGTGGCTCATCCATTCCAATCGAACCGTTGCGGGGTTGAAACCATCCTCTTTAACCCAGTCGTTCCGGTATGGCCTATTCCAGTCAAATTCCAATCGAACCGTTGCGGGGTTGAAACAAACCCCGAGAGAGAGGATTAAAAGCGCTCCCTCGAATTCCAATCGAACCGTTGCGGGGTTGAAACTCCCCCCCGTTGTCTATTTCGAGTTCAAGGCCAAAGATTCCAATCGAACCGTTGCGGGGTTGAAACCTCCCGTTTGTGGGAGCTTCCCCGCTGGATTGTAATTCCAATCGAACCGTTGCGGGGTTGAAACTCCCCGCCGCCCGGGCTATCCCCTCCAACATTTATTCCAATCGAACCGTTGCGGGGTTGAAACAGGCGGTCATTGAACTGGTTATTCTTGCTCCGCGTATTCCAATCGAACCGTTGCGGGGTTGAAACTCGTAGTTACGATCCTCCTTAACCTCAAACTTCAAATTCCAATCGAACCGTTGCGGGGTTGAAACCTGAGCATCGTCTTAACTGTCACGACTGAAAGATTCCAATCGAACCGTTGCGGGGTTGAAACTCTCCGGCGTGTGGCTCATTCCGTCACCTCCTCATTATTCCAATCGAACCGTTGCGGGGTTGAAACACTGGTTCACGGGCTCGGTCCGTCCCGTGCGGGATTATTCCAATCGAACCGTTGCGGGGTTGAAACCTCCGTCTTTTTGCACGTCCTCAAGTGCTTTTTCTTAAACCGCCGGTCAGAACAAATCACTCGACAAACTTCATTGAGGTTCTTTTGCCTTCCAAATGGCTATTTTCCAGCTTCTGAATTAATCTGAACACTATACGAAAAATCGGTCTTGCTTCTTGAACGTTGGTGTTCCGTAATGTAGAATAAAACCGTTGCGGGGGGCGGATGTGGTGTTACAAAGTGGTGTTACAAAACGACAAAACCAGCTTTTGAAGAATGCAGTGTTTGCAACTACTTATAAAAAGAGAGGAAAATGGTAATGAATCCCTCCTTCTCCGCCATTATTTGTCTTTATATTTGAGCAAACGGAGGAAAAGTGACGACACGCTTTTCCTCCGTTTTTTTACCGGCGTATCCAGTATATACGAGCAGGTTGCAAGAGCTTGCGGAACTGGCTGTACTGGTAGGGAATCTCGTCCCTAGTCGCGATGCTCCTCCCGCTCATTTCGAACGAGGCAAGCCGCAGAATTTACCGGTACTGCGTCGTCATACGCTGCAACTTCCCTGATTCAAATTCGCACGCAATAATCCATCATGCGTTCGAATTGTAGGGATAATGGCTCTCTGCGAGGAGAAGGACGAGCTCTCTCCAGGGAGATTCGCGCCGGCTCTATTTCAGGACACGAGTAGCTCTGCTTTTGGAGACAGGCAACTCTTTCACAGTGCAAAAAGCAGAAAATCCCTTCCGCTAAAAACACTCAATTTGCCATCCGCTTTTCTGGACCAGGACTGGTGGTTTTGGCAAGGGTAAACGCAAGGCCCCGTCGTTTTGACGGGGCCTTGCGTTTACTCATTTGCTATTTGAGCGAGGTTCTCCCAAATCGGGAAGGATGCGTCCGCAATTTCTTTATAGATCTTATAGTATTTCAGATACTTCTCATGATTCTCCATGTTCGGCACATACGTTTTATTCATTTTGATGCATTTTTCGGCAGCCTCATATTCTGATTGAAATACTCCCGCTCCTACGCCCGCAAGGAGAGCCCCGCCGTAGGAGGATTCAGCATTTCTGGGAAATTTCACTTCAAGGCCGAAAACATCGCATATTATCTGACTCCAGAGAGGACTCTTTGCTCCACCGCCAATAATTGCAATATCTTCGAGGTTCCTGTTGAAATCTGCAAGAACCTGTAGACAGTCATAAAGACTGAAAGCCACTCCTTCAAGCAATGCCCTCGCAAAATGCGGCCTTGAATGAACCATGCTCAGGCCGAAGAAATCTCCTCTGGCTTTGGGGTTAAAATAGGGGCATCGCTCCCCGAGAAGGTACGGGTGGAATATAAGTCCCCTTGCCCCGAGAGGAACGCTGGAAGCCTCCTCATCCATCAAACGGTAAACTTCTTCTCCATTTTTCTCGCAGGCTGCCTTGTCACCGCAGTAAAGACTATCACGGAGCCAGCGGTAGGCCGAAGCACAGCTGTTGGTAGCGGTAACGGTGTACCACAGCCCTTCTATCGAGTAGGGATAGGTAAATGTCTTGCTGTGGGGATTGGGTATGTCTGCAACAACGTTCACGTTCCCCGCCGTCGCGAGTTTTACTATTATCTGCCCCACCTTGGTTGCACCGGCGCTAAAATCCTCGGCGGCCGTATCGGAACACCCGGCAATGACAGGAAGCCCTTCAGGCAGGCCTGTAAGGCGGGCAGCTTCAGCCTGTACATGGCCGACTATTTCTTTTGAAAGTCTGATTTCCGGCAGTGCCTGAAGGGGAAGGCCAATCATTCCGCATAGTTCGGGTGACCATTTCATTTCCCTGGCATCATACAGGAGGCTTCCCTGGGCATCCACCACGTCGGTGCAAAAATCACCGGTCAGCCAGGAACGTACATAGTCCTTTGTGAACATGATCCTGTCTATCCTGGCAAAGTTTTCCGGTTCGTTCTCCCTCACCCACATAAGCTGAGGCAAGGTCCACGTAGGTGTTGGACGCTGCATGCCAATCCTGAAGATAGTTTCGTCGTACTGCTGTTTCAGGCTTTCGCACTGGCTTCCGCTTCGCTGGTCGTTCCACATGATGCATCTGCGAATGACTTCGCCGTGCTTGTCCAGCAGGACAGCGTTGTGGGTCGAAGCAGTGACGGCCAGGCAGATTACACCGGAAAAGCCGTCTGACATTTGCGATTTGCAATCTTTCACGGTATCCAGCAGAGCGTTTATCCAAAGGGAGGGATCCTGTTCCGACCATCCGGGCCTGTGATGCTCTGACGGGTATTCCTTAAACGAGGAAGCACAAATATTTCCGTCCAGATCGATGAACGTTGTCTTGCAGCCTCCGGTACCAAGGTCGATTCCCAAGAGCTTTTTTCTCATCGTAATTTCCCTCATTCTTTCTGAAAAAAGTTGTTTCTCCTAGATCAGGTCTTCAACCATGCCCCTCTGTCCTGGCCTGGTAAGCATTTCCAGGGCTTTTTCCACATAGCGGCGCCGGAGTCTTTTCTCATCGCCTTCTCCCAGGGTGGGATTCCCCACCGGGCATGTAATTGCAAACCCGCGCAGTATTCTGGAAGCCCCCACAGACTTCGCGATGTCCACAACAGCGCAGATCTGGGTTACCGGAATTCCCGCTCTTTCAATCTCTTTTGCAATCGTTGCACCGCAACGAGTACTTGTTCCTCAGGTGGATGTCAAAATGGCCGCAGTGACACCTCTCTTTTCCAGGGCCTCTGCAATCCGGCGTCCTTTCTCCTGTGAGGCGGCTACCGATGCACAATTACCGCAGGCAACAAAAACATCCGTGTCCAGCGAACCAAGCCTGCCTTCTTTTACCAACTCCTGCAGCGCATCCCAAGGGAAAAGGCGGTAAGGCAATTCGAGAACCGATGTTCCGTCATACCCGCTATGGATAACGAAATGCTTTTCCCCAATGAGGCTCTCCCAGTTGTATTGCCCCCAGGTAGTACTTCCATTCGGCTTGAGCTTATCGGGATTTGATTCCGGGATAAGTCCGCCGTCCGATACAAGAGCCAATTTGACTTTTTTGAGATCGGAGACGGGCTGTGCAGGCTCCACTATGTCAAAATTGGGAGGCAGCAGTTCGCTCTCGAAGGGATCTCCCTTAATTTTCTTCAGCACCATATTTATTGCGCGCACCGCTGCATTTTCTTGCTGCTCCTCGTTGAGGATAATATCCCGGATGATATAGCCCTCGGACATCGCGCTGCCGATGGGCTCCTGACGAAGCAGACGAAGCCCAATTCTGACCATCTGGGGCGCAGTTTTTCTTAGTTCTGACGACATTATGCCTGTTTTTACAATATAGGTGTCCTTGCGAAAAAGCTCTACTGCAGGGTTTTCAGGATACATGGCCGTGACGGTGGGAATACCTAGGGTTTTACCAACAGCCGAAACCATATTTCCGCAGCTGATTCCATATCGACCGGCATTGAACGCGGGGCCTGCGATAAACAGGTCGGGCTCGAGGTTTTTTACAAGTTCAACACCTTCCCCAACAGCAGTTTCCGTGTTTTCAGCGAAATAATTATCGCCGCAGATGACCGTTCCCACCACTTCACATTCATCTTTCATCAGGGTCTCAAAAAGTTTGGCAGGGCCGACAGCTTCGTTCTTCACGCTGAAACCTACGTGGGCCATATCTTCTCCGCCGATCTGGCCGAAAAACTGATTGATGAAACAGACGACTCTCCATTTTTTGCCGTTCATAGTTCTACCTCCACATTTTTCAATAATCGACCGCTTTGCCGAAAGAAGCTCCAACCTGGCTCATCAGGCCGACTTGCTTCATATAGGTAGACCAGACTTCTCCCTTAGCCGGATTTCCGGTCGCGATTTTGTGCCCACCGATTACGCCATCATCGCCGCTAAGATAGAGGGCGTCCTCAGGGCCTCCAAGAAGGAGGGCTACCGGCGGGAGTTTGAAGTTGTGATAGTAGGTACCAGAACAGACGATTGAATCGACATTCGGCTCACTGATAAGGCATTCAACACTGAGGTTGCTTTTTCCATTCAGGATCTGGATGATGGGCACAGACTTAATTCCAAGCTTCTCTGCTTCGCTGGCGATGGCACCCACACAAAGAGTTGATGCACCGCCAACGCCTTTGGTGACGATAAGTCCGTCTGCCCGTAAAGTTTCCTTCAAGATGTTCGCCGCCATCTTGGAAACCAGTGACCGGTGTTTTGCTTCGACCGATGTAACGGTTACCAGCACTCCGGCAAAGTTCAATTCTTTTCCGTGACGACGCATAAGTTCCAGGATTACCGGGTGATTTTGAATTTCATAGGTAGTAACGCAGCGGAAACCTCCACAATGTGCAATAGCGCCATCAAGTATTTCCGTTGGCTGGACAACGATGGGCAGGATATCAGGGACAGCATTTCCATAGAACATCGGTTCCCGGTAATTTTGAGTATCGTACTGTTTTGAGTAAATCTGGTATGAATAGGCAATCCTTGGCAATCCTGGATAGCTGGTTTCATTGTCCAGCACTTCAACTTCGTCGGGTTCAGCCCCCATTGTCGCTTTTGCGAGAAGAACGCTCGTTTTAAAACCTATGCGCCGAACCGCTTCCCGGTACTCGCGGAAATCTGCTCCCTCAGGGGCGAGAGGCTCTATGACAAGTTCAGGCATTTTTGCAAAAGGATTGATCGAAGCACAGGGCCCGCTCATGTCAAATGAACCCCACTTGCGAGACCAGTACGTGTTATTCTGGCATATCACGATTCCCATTCCTTCAACGATTCGTGTTACGCCTTTGCCCGCTATGTCGTATTCTTCCGTAAGGACACCCGGCCAATCGATACCGTCTGAGACTTTACACCTGGGCTGGATAACGTCGACAACGTTAATTATCCGCGTGCTGTCTCCTGGGCGGGCGATGTCAATTTTCAGGGTATTGAATACCGGTTCACTCTCAGCAATTGAGATGATGTCATCCATATTGACGAAGAGAACCCCGTTTTTTAGACATGTATTGCTGCCAAATTGGAGGTCCATTATCCTGACTGTTTCAAGGGTGAGTTTCATTTGTCCAGCTCCTTTTCTTGCTATTTCAAACTTAAGCCCCCATCAGCAGGTTCGGAAGAAATGTAACGAGCTGAGGGAAAATCATAATTAGACCCATTGTTGCCAAAATGATCAGGATGACCGGTGCGCTGTACCGTATCGCTTCCTGGAAGGTCGCCTCGGCGATGTTCATCGACATAAAGAGGTAGAGCCCCACAGGCGGTGTTAGGGCGCCAACGACGGTGGCAATGGAATAGAGCACAGCGAACATGAGTGGGTCAACACCCAGGTTGGTTATGATCGGATAGACGATCGGCAAAATAACCGCCGTAGCTGCGAGGGTTTCCATGAAACAGCCGATGACAAGCATTATGGCAATAATGATGAGCACCACTACTGTCGGGTTTGTGGAGATTGAAGTCATCAGGTCCTTAATGTGTCCGGCAAGATTTTCACGGGCAAAAATGTATGAATATATATTCGCCATACCCATGAGCATCATGAGCATTGCCGAAGAGGCTGTCGCTCTTTTGAAAATCGTATAGAGGTCTCTCAACTGAAGAGTACGGTAAATGAAAAATCCGCAAACCAAACCGTACAGGCAGGCTATTATTCCGGACTCTGTAGCGGTAAAAAAGCCCGAAGTGACGCCCCCGATAATGATAAAAGGCATGATAAGGGCGAAAAAGGCTTTTTTGAAGGTTTTCCAGACAAGCCGAATGTCGAACGTACCGGTACCAAGATCAACCTTGTATTTATTGGCATACCAGTAACACATTCCCATAAGGCAAAGGCCGATAATGATTCCCGGTACAATACCTCCGATAAAAAGTTTTCCCGTAGAGAAACCGGTCAAAGAGGCATAGACTATCATGTTGGTGCTGGGGGGGATGATAGGGCCCAGCGCGCCGGAACCGGCAATGAGAGAAGCCACGAAGGACCTGTGATAGCCTGATTTTTTCAGTTCAGGCACGGTCAGGGAACCGATGGCGCTCATGGTTGCAGCCCCGGATCCTGAAATGCCGGCAAAAATCATGTTTGCCATTACCGAGACCATCCCCAGGCCGCCTTTGGTCCAGGAAATAACGGAGCGGCAAAAGTCCAGGATCAGCTTTGAAAGGTTCGCAGCCCCCATTATTTCCCCCGCAAGGATAAAAAGAGGCCCCGCCATAAGAGCAAAGGAGTTCATTCCGCGGATCATCTGCTGCACGGCCATAAACCCTGGTAAGTTGCTTCCAAAAAGAATGGCCAGAAGTCCGCCGAGCCCTATGGCAAAGCTCACTGGCACGCCCAATGCAAGAAAAACCAACAGGCCAATAATCGCTATTGTGAGCATTTATCTTTCCCCCTTGAGATATTGCCTTGTAAACTGGGGAATAGCGCTGGCATAGGAGCAAAGCATCATCAGAATACCCACTGGTACAACTGCGTAAATATACGAGTACGGGATACGGATTGCGGCTCCCAGGGACCTCGTGCTTTTCTCGACCAGGGTAATGGAACCGGGGAAAAAGAGAATGAGAAAAACAACACAGAGGAGCCTGGAGAACAGATACAACGCTGCCCTGACTTTGTGACTCTTCATATGTTCGATGAGAATGTCCACCGATACGTGGCCGTCTACCCTGACCGTGAGGGCGGAGCCTATCAGAGTGAGATAGATCCCGCAAAAGCGCATAGCTTCCTCGGTCCAGGGAGGAGCAGCGCTAAAAATCGAGCGTCCGAAAACCTGTATGCTCCCGAAAATGAGTATTAAGGTAAACATCAGGGCACAGAACAGAACTTGCGCGGTTTCAATGAACCGGTCTATTTTTAGAAGCTTATTCATGCCATTCAGCCCTTTCAAAAAGAAAAGTGTGCGCATAGGCTGTCATTATGCGCACACTTTTCAGGCAGATTCTTTGTCCGTATTAGGAGTTCAGTGCAAGCATACGGTTGATAAGTTCACCAAGTCCCATTTTTTCGTATTTCTCGTAGATTGCCTTGCAGGCATCTTTCATCCTGTTGCGTTCCTCGGGGCTGACTTCGTTGATGACAACTCCGGCCTTGACCATGACCTGCTCGGCTGCATCGTCAGAAGCCTGCCGTCCAAGAAGCTGCTTCTCCTGGCTTTCCAGGGCCGCCTCCTGGATTATCTTCTGGAGATCTTCAGGAATGGAATTCCACTTGTCTTCATTAATGAACACACAGTAGATCGCGCCCAGATGGCCGATTTTCGAGAGGTACTTTCCGACTTCCTGCATATTCTGGTTCACAAGACCGGTTACGTCTGCTTCAAGAGCATCCGCCACTCCCTGCTGGAGGAGCGTGTATGCTTCGCTCCAGGCAGAGGTCACGGTGCTTGCCCCAAGAGCATTCCAAAGGTCCACATACATGGCGGTTTCCGCAGTACGCATTTTGAGCCCCTTAATGTCATCGAGGCTGTTGAGCGGCTTGTGCTTCAGCAGGGGCTGACGAATACCATTGGAATACGTCATGAGAAGGCGGACACCGGCCCCTTCGATCATTGCCGGCACTTCTTCAGGGACTATTGTCCGAATGAGAGTAGCCTGAGTCGCAAGGTTTTTCGTCAGGAAGGGAAGATTGAATACCGCAAGCTTCGGGATGTTGAGGGCTGATGCCCAGTCCGCAGTGTCACAGCAGGTCATGTCAAGGGTGCCCATGGAAACCTGCTCCATCATCTCGCGGGCGGTACCAAGCTGGCTCGAGGGATAAATATTGACCACGACCCTGCCGTTCGACCGCTCTTCAACCATGGCTTTAAATTCTTCAGGTGCGATGGCGAGAGAATGCCCGGGATTCTGGATGTGTCCAAACTCAAGTGACAGCGGTTTATCTGCCGCACCGGCCACTCCGCTGAGCAACGAGAAAGAACAGAAAATTGCCAAACACATCATCAGGATCCGAAAAGAACGCTTCATTACTACTCCTCCTTCAAGATAGAATCTGAAAACGTAATTCATCTTCAAACAGCTGTGATGCCTGTTCCTTGAATCAATTGTTTTCGAGATACCTGCGGCCAAGCTGATCTGCCGCAAGAATTGCGCTGTACACAAGTTCACCGGTAATCTTGAAAGGTTCATGATGTATCAGGGGATTTTGAACTGTCTTGGAAGCGATGGCAGAAATATTCTCGTGGGTAGCTTCAACGTCCAATTGGGCCAGAGTCACAGGGAGACCGATTTCGACCATGAAAGTCATGACTTCATCAATCTCTTCTTCAGGACTGTTTTCGAGAATCATCTGGCAGACTATTCCGAAAGCAACTTTTTCACCATGGAGGTATTTGTGAGTAGAAGGAACTGCGGTAAGACCGGAATGAATTCCATGGGCCGTGGCCAGCCCGGTATTTTGAAACCCGAGCCCGCTCATGAGGATGTTGGCTTCGATTACGTTTTCAACTGCTTCAGTGATAGCTCCTCTTTCGAGAGCCATCAAGGCTTTTTTACCGTCATTAAAGAGCGTCTCGTGGCACGTTTCTGCAATGGCCATGCCGATTTTGCAGCGCTTATATCCCTGACCGACGTAATTGGGAGAGTCGGAAGCTTCGTTTGCCCTGGCTTCAAACCAAGTTGCAAGGGCGTCGCCCATTCCGGCTACAAAGAGTCTCCGGGGTGATTTTGCAATTATTTCACTGTCTACAAGAACGAGTTCCGCATTCCGCTTCATTTTCCTTGAGCCAATGTATTCTCCGCTCTCGGTATAGAGAACCGCGATCTCGCTTACTGGAGCATCATTTGATGCAGAAGAAGGAACAATAATGACGGGAAGCCCCAATTCATCGGCACACAGCTTGGCCGTATCCAGCGTTTTTCCTCCGCCGACCCCTACAATTACGGAAATTCCATTTCCCCTGGCGATCTTCGCGGTACGTTCAATCTCGCCGTCCCAGCACTCCCCCTTGAAACACACTGGCAGGAAATTCCCGGAGTCGTCCTTATAAACAGCTTTTAAACGCGCGTTCAATTCTTCAAAAAGAAAACCATCGATTATGAAGCATGCTCTTCCAAATTTCGCAGTATACGATGCCAGATTGCTGAATTCACCGTACCCCTGAATATATCTCAAAGGACAGCCGAAAGCTCGCGTTGTATTTTCTACCATGATGTAAGTATGAATGCCCTCGATAGAGGTTCTTCCTCCTGTCGTTAGGTTTCCATGAGCCAAATTTGGTGCCTGACAGCCTTTTCTCAATCAAGAAACGGTATTTCGAAACTCCAGGAAAGAAGCGGTTACATTTTCCACTCACTCCCTTCACGTTTCTTTTCTTTGAACCTCAGGACCAGTTTCTTTTCAGTTCCGTGTGGTTCCCGTTCCGTCTCCGGTGACCATTGTCGGCATGTATAATTAACAGGGCAGTCCACTTGATGTCTCTTTTTTTATTCGGAAAAAAGTGATTGACGAATTCTGCGTGAGGTGTTTCTCTCTGATGTGCAGATAAAAACACTGAATGAAAGATTTTTTGTGACCGGATGCCTGTCTGAAATGAAACAGGCGGTCACCTCGCATCGGACTGCTGTCAAAGTTCCACTCTGTGGCGGTCATGAAGTGAGTCGTTTTCCATCTATCGCCATTACCTTACCATTTGGAATTGGTTTTTAAAGCACCACTTTTATCTTTTTATTGGGGAGCCACTTTCAGGAGTGATTATTGTGTGGAAAGGCCTGGAGAAAAATAGCGGTACTTCTTTGAAGCGACAATTGTATTCTTACGTCAAAGAAATAATCCTGGAAGGGAAGGCAACACCAGGTGAAAGGCTGCCCTCTTCAAGAGATCTTTCAAAAAAACTGGATGTCTCAAGAAATACCGTCCTTGAAGTCTACAGTCAGCTGGTTGCCGAAGGATTCCTTGAGGGGAAACAAGGCTCAGGAACCGTTGTTGCTACAGGAATTGCAAAACAGCAGAAAAGGATGTACAAGAAAGACCGCGCTGCTCTATCTGCCCCTTTTGATACGAAGGAAGAAACTATCGATTTCCGATCCGGAATCCCGGATTTCTCTCTCTTTCCGCAAAAAGAATGGGGAAAGCTCTACAGTAAAATATGCGGTTCTCTTCCCCTGTCAGCATTCCGCTACTGCAACTTTGCGGGTGTGTGGGAACTGAGAGAGAGTATATCAAAGTACTTATTCAGAACAAGAGGGATTGAGTGCGACCCCAAAAATGTAATGATCATATCCGGGGCTACCCAGGGGCTGGCTCTCATTTCTAAAATTCTCTACAAAAGCAAAAATAAGGTACTGGTGGAAGATCCGATCCATCCCAGCATTCTGAATATCTTTGCCTCTGCCGGTTTTTCTCTCGAAGGAATCGAGGCGGATGATAAAGGAATGAACACATCGTTGCTGAAAAGCGATCCCAACATTTCCTTAATTTACACTACTCCTTCTCACCAATACCCCCTGGGAAGCATACTGCCCATTCAAAGAAGACAGGCGATTGTCCAGTATGCTTCCGATAATGATTGCTATGTAATAGAAAGCGACTACGGGAACGGAAGCACATTCCGGTTTGAAGGAACACCAATAAGCTCCCTTTATGAACTTAACCCTGACCGGGTGATCTATGTCTGTTCGTTCAGCAAGATTTTGACCCCTGCTCTTCGCCTTGGTTTCATGCTGTTGCCCGACAGCCTTATCCCCCGGTATAAAGCATATAGAATGAACACCGACCTCCACTCGGAATCTTTGTCACAACACGTTTTACAAGAATTCATCAACAGCGGGCGACTGGAAAAACACACTGCAAAAATGAATAAAATTTATAATCAAAAACGAAAATATCTAATTTCCGAACTCAATGCCCGTTTTCCAGGCGAATTTGAAATCAAGGGACAAACCGCAGGACTTCACGTGCTTGTTTCGTTCCATAATGTTGTTTTTACCGAAGACCTTGTCCGCAAAATTACAGCAAATGGCGTAACAGTCTATCCCGTTGAGGACTTTTCCTTCCAGAATCATGGACGCCATGTAAACGAAATTATCCTGGGCTATGCTCATCTAAGTTTTTCCGAAATAGCAAAAGGGGTGGAAAAAATAGAGGAAGTCATACATCCAGCGAAGGTGCAAAATGCAATTTAACAGGGACAGTGCTTCTTAGCCCACTGTGAGAAAGCCGACTTTCTCCAAAACCAGAGCCGCTGGTGTCCAGGAATAGAGCCTTTAAGGTAGTCGAAGACCTTGGAATTCGGGTAGATCTGATTTATGCATGGAGAAAACGTGAGAAAAAGGAAATGGGAGCCGTGGCCTTCGCTCAATCCAGAGGCAAGTGCCCTGCCCCCTCCCCCTCCTACTCGATTGAGCAGCGTATACCTGGGATAGGAGCTGTGGAACATGCGACACTGCCCTTTTGGTTGTTTCTTTCCCTGCTTTTCGATATCCTGTACACGGTATTTCCGGCAAATTTTTCCGGGAGGTTGATCTCATGCCAAAAAAGGACCTTGCAAATCGCGCAATTGTTTTCTCTGCGGTTTTTCTTCTCTGCCTTTCGGCTGTCTCCGCATGGGCTTCCGTTTCCCAGGGGCTCGCCGAGCGGCTTGACCTTTTCCGTGACCGGAACTGGGTGTACAACAACGTAGGCAAGCCGGATTCCGTTGACTGGAATGCTACCTTCAAGGCAGAGCTTGAAATGTACAGAATCTCAGGTTCATCGTATTTTGACTGGTATTTTGTGTCATATGGCCTTGACGGTACAATCGATGTTTTGGGGCAAATTTACAAGAAGGGGTACATGTCGGGATATGAGGTCTGTGACGAGCTTGAATCCCGGGGGGGTTTCCCCGCCGGCACGACAGGGCTTGGGAAGATATTCAGGATACAGCACACACGAACGGGAAAATCCATCCGGGTTGCCGTACAGGACAACAAAAAGCTCGGACAAACGGTGGTGTACATGCTGACGCAGGATGCCTGGGAGAGGGTCAACTGATCAATACAATCATGAACTCCCTGTTTTCCGGCAGGAGTTCATCACAGGTTCCGCCCAGGAAAACGCACCTCTCCGCGAGCATGGGAAAAATGCCGAAATCCTTTGTGGGCCGGGGTAATCGTCTTTATTGATGAACACCCTTTCCCCGGAACTCAAATGTTGTATTATTACCCGTAGGAAAGTTTATTCCGGTCCCTGCGGAGACGGTGCGGTTTCGAGAGCAAGGCGACGGGTTTCATTCTGAAAGGAGTGCGTTTTATGCGTAAGGTTGTGCTGTGCGTTCTTCTTGGTGCCCTTTTCTTCATTCCGGCCTTCTTCTCCGGCTACGCGGCAGCGGCGCCGGAGGTGACTCTCCGCTTTGCAGGGCAGTTTCCTGAGGGGCATACCGCTACCACCCTCATGCGGCAGGTAGCGGAGGAAGTGCTGGCAAAAACGGGGGGACGCGTGGAGATCCGGGTCTTTCCCGACAACGAGCTTGGGGATTATACCCTGGTGTACGAGGAACTGATCCGCGGGTCCATCGATATGGCCGCGATTACGGTGCCGAGCCAGTTTGACCCGAGGCTGGAGATCGCCTACATCAACTGTATCGTCCGGACCTTTGACGGGGCAAGGAGGCTTTTTGCCCCTGACGGATGGCTTTTTCACAAGATGGACGAGCTTCATACCCGCCTTGGGGTGAAGCTTCTCGGATTTCAGATGGAAGGGTTCATCGGCATCGGCAGCACGAAGCCGGTGAATGAACCCCTGAATCCGGAGGTCAAGAAAGGTATTTTGCTGCGCATCCCGAACATGGAGGTTTTCAAGCTCGGCGCGGAGGCCATGGGCTACCGGACGATCACCATCCCCTGGGACGAGGTTCGGGGATCCCTCCAGAACGGTTTTGCCGAGGGGGTCAACGGCATGACGCCCACGGCGGCGTACACCATGCTGAAAGGCGTGCTGAAATACTGGTACGATCTCCGGTATTCCATGGAGAATCTGAATTACATGATCAGCCTGAAGACGTGGGAAAATCTGAAGGAAGAAGACCGCGCGGTCATTGCCGAAGCCTGTTCGAAGATAACCGCCCTGAGCATTGATCTGGCTGAAAAGGACCAGGAAAAGCACCTTGGCCTTCTGAGGGAGGCCGGCGTGGAAGTTCATACCTATTCCAGGGAAGAGCTGGCGCCCGTTTTCTCTAAGGTTTCGGCAACGTGGGAGCGGCTGGCCGATAAACTGTCGGGTGAGCTTATCGAAGAGTTTATCAGGGAATACGCCGAGAAGTGATTCCCGCTCCATGGAAGAAACAACAAGGGCGGAACCTGGCAGCGGGTTCCGCCCTTGTTGTTTCTTCGATTTCAGGACCCCGAAATGACTATTTCCAGGGAGATTCCGGAAGATCCATGTCCAGTTTTATGGTGAGGGAGTTGCCCCCGCTCTTCAGGGTTCCGCTGAGCTTTTCGTAGCCGAAGATTCCGCCCGCGTCCACTGCCACGTTGAAGACTTCCTTGTCCGAGCCGAGAACGCCCCCTGTTTCGATCCCGACGAAGGTGAAGCGGGATTCCACGTCCCAGGTGAATTCGTGCTTTTCGCCGAAAACGGGCCGGACCTCGTTGTCCACCGTTTTTGTCTCGAGCAGTACTGCGCCGTTCTTTTTCAGGAGAATCTTCATGTCGGGAGTGTCGAGAAGCGAATCGGCTGCGGTGAAGTCGCCGCCGACGATGGTCAGGACGGCCCTGACCCCGTTGATCACGGCATCGAGGAACACGACAGCCTTTTCTGCTTCTGCAGCTTCTTCCGAATCCGGCCAGAGGGCGGCAAAAGCCTTCAGCGTTTCGGAGACCGCTGCCATGTCTTCTTTGTTTTTGGATGATTTGAGCCCTTCGAAGGCTGTTTTGCAGACAGAGAGGTGGGCCTGGCGAAGTTCCTGAAGTTTTGTGCCCTGGACTTCAGCCGCTTCCGCCACCGCACCGTCTCCGAATGCCCCGAGCCCGGCCTTTTCAAGCCTGGCGGTGAGGGTTTCGACAGAGGAGGCAAACAGCCCCCTTGCCCCTGCAAAGTCCTTCTTTTCCGCAAGGGCGGCAGCTTCTCCGGCGATTTTCTCCCATTCGGAAGTCACGAGCCTGGAAAATGTTTTTTCGAAACTTTGGGCCACTTCTTCCTTTCCGGCCGGGTAGTCCGTCCAGGAGAGGTCCAGGTCGGACAGCCTCGCCTCAAGGGCTTCAAGGGATTCGGCAGCCTCTATGCCTGCGGAGACGCCCGCGGCTTCGTTCTTTGCAATGGCGAGAATGCGGTCAGAGAGGGTCTTCTTTGCTGCGTCAGGCATTTCCGGATGCCGTGAAAGAGCGGCCCGGATGGCATCGCTGTCAGCGTTCCCGTCCCCGGCAAGAGTTTCGGCAAGGCGCAAATACTGGCCTTCCAGGGCGGTTGAGAGGGTCTTGCGTGTGCTTTCAGGAAGATCTCCCCTCTTCAGAAGGGCCTGGAGTTTCCCGATCCCATCTTCGGGGGTCAGGGCGGAGGCCTCCTGAACCCATGCGGCTCCCCTGTCGGTCCACCTGGCGGAAATCATGTCCTTCCAGGCTGCGCTCCGGTCAGCGATGAGTTTTTTCAGCTCCTCCGATGTGTTGGGGTTGTCTGAAAGCTTTGCGGCAGAGGCAACGAAAGCCTCCGCTTCTTCGATGTCAGCGTCAGGTCCGGCCATGTCAGCCCAGAAGGAGAAGAGCTCGGCTGCCTTCTGCTCTCCTTCGGTCTTCCACTGTTCGGGAAGCTTTGGCAGAAAATCAAGCCAGCTCTCCAGGAGGCTGTAGGCTTCGCCCGCATTTCCGGCTGTATCTGCGGTGCTGCCTGCCGTTTTTCCGAGAAGGGCCTGTCCCGCTTCGAAGTACCACCGGAGGGACTGGATCCTGTCATAGTTGGCCTGGTTCACGGTCCGGAAGGGGGAATTTGCAAGATACTTCTCCACTTTTCCCGATGCGTCCAGGTACTGCCCGGACTTCACATCAGGCATTTTGGCGGTGTCAAGGTCCCGGATCAGCGGCAGAAGGCTGTCGAACTGCGCCTGTTCGTGGGCTTTAAGAATGCTGCTCCGGAAGGCTTCCTTGTCCGCTCCCCCCCGCAGGGCCGAGGGAATGAGAGGGATGGGATCGGGAAAGACGTAGCTCTTCCCGAAAGAATCCACTATCTTGAGGGCATCCTCGTGTCTGGAAGCCGCCATGAGCTTCCGGGCCTCGCTTTTTGTGCCGCTCCACCTGTAGTGGCTCATGCCCCAGGTGGCCGCCGTTGATACGACGAGAAGGGCTGCTACCGCGAGGACGGCGGACCTGATCTTTTTGCGTTCGTGCTCCTGGCTGCTCATCATTTTGTAGAGTTCCTCCATTGGTTTTATGACATTCTGGGGCTCATATTCTTTCGGAAGGGTTTTCTGGTCCGGCCATTTGCCGATGGAAATTACCCTGAAAGCCTTGAGATCTCCGCCGCTGCCGGAAAGAAAGGCTGACAGGGCGGAAGACTTCTGCCGGTCTTTGCCCAGGACTTCTATCATTTTCTCTGTAAGCTGTTCGACGGAAACGTCGGGGACGGTGTCCCCCCTGGTGAACAGGAAGACTACCGGTATTTTCCGGCCGCCGCTCCACCGGGAAGAATGGTTTTCGAGAAGAAAGGAGAGGGCTTCCTGAAATGTCCCGTTTTCCCGGAGAATTCTCTCCGGATTTTTCATCAGGTCGTCGGCCGGGAGGAAAAAGAGCACGCCGTCCGCGGATTTCAATTCGGGAAGGAACTTGTGGTCCTGCCAGTCGCGCCTTTTTTTTGATCCGCCCTCCGGCACGTCGATAAAGCTGACGTCCATATCAAGGGGAATCACAGAATAGGCGATGAGATCCTTTTTTGCCTTCTCTTTCACCGGGACCTGCTGCTTGAAGAGTGTCCGGATGATCCGGCCGACTTCCCCGGAAGCTTCCGGGGTGTTCAGAGATATGGGTTTGCCCTGACCGAGATTGGTGACGAGATTAAAATAAGAACTCAAAAAGACGGTTTTTCCGGCGCCGGATGCGCCCATGATCGCAATCCTGTACTTTTTTTTGGCCATACCCTATTCCCTCCATACAGTTGTCTATGCAAAGTCCTATACCGACAGCATCCGCCATGACGCAGGGAACAACGGGGAAGAGTCGGAAGGATCCCTCTTCTTCCCCCAAAAAGAATACCATAGATTCGGGAATATCAGCAATTTTTCTGATACCATCGGTTCCCTCCTTTCCACTGAAAGCTTGTTGGCTGCATGAATTGATGCTATATTACAAAAGGTTTAAAAAGCGGAGACGGGAAGCATCATGGGAAATTTTTCGCTTCAAAATAAAGGAGGATCGGAAAATTGAAACGTACGCGTTGGCCTCTATCCTGGGCGGTCATTCTTCTTCTGTTTTTTCTCACGGTGCCTGCGGCGGCCTCCTATGACGCGACACTCCGGACGGCCAGGGAATTTTTGTGGAAGACAGTCACTTCCGGGGGCGTCAGTTGCGGTTCTGTGGCTGTCATGGACGGTGGGAAAATAATCTTTTCCGATGGTTTCGGTGCCGCCGACAGGGCGGAGGGGAGAAACGCCGACGGCAGGACCAGGTTCAACATCGGCTCGACGAGCAAAATGTTCGCCGCCGCCGCGATCCTCATTCTGGCGGATGAAAACAGGCTGAATCTCGACGACCCGGTTGTACGGCATCTGCCTGAATTTGTCATGAAGGATCCGCGGTACAGGGACATCACCATACGGATGCTTTTCAACCATTCATCCGGGCTTCCCGGTTCAACCTTCGTTTTCGGGTACAAGGCCGACGAAGACCCCCAGGCAATATTGATCGAAACTCTCAAAGAGAGCACCCTGAAGCACGATCCCGGCGCCATGGGCATCTACTGCAACGACGGGTTCACCCTGGCCGAGATGGTAGCGGAACGGGTTTCCGGAAAGCCGTTCCTCGATTTTTTAAAAGAGAAGGTTTTTGACCCCCTGGGCATGAAAGATACGGGTGCAAGCCTGGGGATTACCGGAGGAAGGCTTGCGGAATTCTACGGCGAGGACGGAAAAAAATACCCCCGCGAAGTAATCACTGTCCTTGGCGCCGGAGGCCTGTCCTCTACCGTGGAGGATTTGTGCCGTTTCGCGGGCGCCTTTATCCCCGGCGGAAAATCTTTCCTTTCTCCCAAAATGCTGGAAGAGATACTCCGTCCCCAGCCGACACCCTTTGCGGCTTCACTGAAGGGACAGACCATCCTCGAAGCCTTCGGCTGGGATTATGCCCTTCTCCCCGATTATCAGGAACTGGGCTTCCAGATGGTGGGCAAAAGCGGAGGGACTACGTTCTATTCCACCAATCTCCAGATTCTTCCTTCCCGGGGTCTTGCGGCAGCTGTCATTTTCTCCGGCCACGGCCCCGCCCAGCAGGCGACTTCGAAAATTCTGGAGGCCCTTCTGAGGGACAAAAACCTCCCGGTGCCGGGCACACCGCGGGTCATGGCTCCTGGTAGGGCTGAACCGGTTCCCGCAGAACTTCTGGCCTTTGAAGGATATTACGTGGACGGTTCCAGGGCGGCGCTTTTCGCCTTCGAAGCGGAAAAGGGGCTGCTCAACATCAGGCCCCTTCCGGGACAGGCCTCAGGGGCCTCCCCCGCTCCCCTTGTCCTCGAATATAGCGGCGGGTATTTTCATGATTTTGAAAGAAAGGAGAAATACTATTTCACTGAGGCCGGAAATGAAATCTTCCTGGTTATGGCGTATCTTCCCCTGTACGGAACGGATATTCCCTCCTTCCAGAAGATCTCTGTCCCGGACAGGCCCAATCACCTTGCCGTCGATATGGACGGCACCGTCTGGCTGCTGCGAAACGCTTCCCCGTTTCTCCAGTCTCCGGATTTTTTGCTCGTCCGGTCATCCAGGATAGCCGAACTGCCGGGGTACATCGATTTCTTCGGAATCAAGAAAGTGGAATCCGCGGACTATGCGGCCATTGCGGCAACCGGGTTCCGGGACCAGTCATCCCTGCACCTGTTCAGGAAGGGGAATGAAATCAGGGCGAAGGTGCTGCAGTTTGTCTTCTCGAGGGAAGATACCGCACCGGCGGCCAGGTGTGAAAAAGTGGTCATAGGGGCGGAAGGGGAAAATGAATGGAGGCGGGTTGAACAGGGGGCAATTTTCTCTTTCACGAAGCCCGCCGATGGCAGGATTATCGTTATTGCAGAAAAAGAGGATCATCCCCTGCTTTTTGACAGCATCACCGACGGGGGGGAAATCTTTGTTCCGGAAGGAAGCTACCTGTTTTTTGCCGGCCGGTCCGGTGATGTTTTTGAAATCAGCTTCAGATAGGCGCCGAATCTTTTTCTGAATCAGGCCATTGTCCTATAAATGTGTAAGTGTTGCATTGAATGACGGTTTTCGTCACAAAAAAGCAGCGGCTTCCTGCCGGCAGGAAGCCGCCGTTTTTTCTGCTGGAACTCCAGGGGAGACTTATTTCTCGAGCTTTACGGCCGTCCCGTACCCGATCACTTCCGCCGCTCCGGAGGAAACGCTGGTCGTGGAGAGCCTGAACCCGAGCACCATATCCGCTCCGGTTTTCACCGCCTGTTCGGCAATTCGTTCCATCACCAGGGCTACAGACTGGTCGATCATGGCCCGGTACTGGTTCAGCTCGCCGCCGATGGTCCAGTTTTTCAGGTTGGAAGAGAGGTCCTGGACGATGGACTTCGAGAGGCAGCAGGACGCAGTCACGCAGCCAAGGTATTCGTATTGCCTTCCGGGAAGACTGTCCACGGTCAGCACCGGAACGTTGATTTTCGGCATTTTTCCTTCTCCTGTTCCTTTATCTCGATTCATGGTCATCTTCTCCTTCTGAAGAAAAAGAAGAACATGGCAAATACTGCAAGGATTCCCGCAAGAATGACCAGGAAACGGGGCAGGAATCCCAGGTTTTTGAAGGTGTCGTAGAAAAACTTGCCCAGAAGGGGAATTTTCCTGCACAACACGGCAAACTCGAGCCTGTCCTTTTCTTTCAGGTCCTCGAAAGCATATCCGTCGGCAAGGCATTCGACGCTCTGCCTGGCGAGGTTTTTCCCCACCGCCCCGGTGCCTTCCGTGGCGTATATGTCCCAGAGGGCGATTCCGGGCTTTCCGGCCTTGCGGAAAATATTGACGAGTTCGGCCCGGTCTTCCGGCGGAACAAGGACAGCCTCGTGGGCCTTGCCCGAGTTGACCGAGCGGAAGTCGGTGATCTGCAGCAGGTCGATGATTTCGTCCCGGGACCATGCGCTCCAGAATTCCGGGCCGTAGCTCTTCAGGAAAACAGCGGCTGCCGCAGGATAGAGTTCCATGCTTTCGGCGATGTGTGCGGCGGCTCTTCTGTTCCCCAGCAGGAAAATCGTCCTATTCATGTCAGGCTTCAGGACCTGCCATATTTTCCCGAAGAGCCCCTTCTGCCCCGCAACAGTTGCCAAAGCGTCAGGAGATATTCCCCGGACCGGTGCCCCCTCCAGCACAAGGGTCAGCAGGCCTGCGGCGGCATCCCTGTTGTCTGCGAGGTCGGGAAGAGTAAGGAGGTTTTCGTTGAGCAGGTGCCAGTCGATCTCTCCCCTGCCCCACTCCTCGGAAGAAAGGTAATTCTGCACACCGATCTTGCTGACCGCCTGCAGAAAATCCCGCCCGTAGGTTTTGTACAGTTCCGGAAGCTTCGGACCGAGACTTTTCGCGAGGAGCCGAAGTTCGCTCCGGTCCGGCGCTGAAACGAGCATGGATTCAAAAACCTGGACCTGACCCTGGGCCAGCAGCTGGCCGAAAACGTCCCAGAGGATGCTCATTTTCTGGAGCACCGGCTCGAATTCCGCCCCTTCGCTGATCTGCCCGGAAACGTACTCTCTGACCTCTTCGGAAAAGGACAGGATATGGGCACTCTGGATCATGGAGTCCGCTTCGGACCGGCAGATCCGTTCCCAGTTTTTCAGCAGCGACCCGATGTTCCGGTCCACTTCGTCCCGCATGGAAGGGCCTGCTCCGTTTTCACTCTTCCACCACAGCGTCTCCGCGCTGATTTCCGCCTTGTACTCCTCGAAGAAGGATTTTCGCATCTCCTCTTCAAGGCGGTCACGGGCTCCAGCCATGTCATACACTTCAAAGGCAAGAAGCGCCCATCCGATGACCGGCACCAGCTTCGCGAGCACCTTTCCAGCTATTTTTATGACGAGAAACTTCATTATCCTCGTTATGATCCTTCTTCCGAGAAGGACCAGCGCCACGCCCACAAGTCCCTTCAGGGGAACGGCCCCTTCGGAAAGGCCGTTCTTCCTTCCTGACGAGCCGTAGGACATGGCCGCCCTGTCGGTGTTCGGGATGGGAATTGTGTTGTAGACCGGAAGGCGCTGCCTGAGGATGCCGAGAAAGGGTTTCCGTATCCGTTCCATTGATTCCTTCAGGTGGATCTGTGTCTCTTCTTCCAGGCTTTTCAGTATCTCCCTCTGGAATTCCTCGCTGACGGAGGAAAGCCGGGGCTGGAGATCGGCGAAGAATAGCTCCACGAGTTTCCTGAGATCGTCATGGCTGCCCGCTCCCGCCTTAGTCTGCTTCCACCAGACGCTGAACGTCCCTTCCTCCTGGGGAAGCCTGGTTTCTTCCAGAGCCTTCTCCACGTTCCTGTAATTCGCCTCGACAATCTTCGTCAGCCTGTTGTTGGCCCACTGGTCGAGGGCGTTCTTGATCCGGGAACGTTCATCGTCCACAATGCTCGGTAGTTTTTCTATCTCGGCCTCGGCTGTTTTTGCGGCAACCTCGATTTCGAGCAGCATTTTGGCAAACAGCCTTTCGGCGTCCTCCCGAGAAGGAGCCGCAAAAGAGGAGGCAGGAACAAAACAGAGAAAAAGGACGAGGAAGTGCAGTATGATTTTCGGGAAAAATAGCTTCATGGTCAGTTGTACCTCCCGGGTCTATGGCGAGGATTGTATTGGATTCCTTCAAGGACCGCACAAACCTGAAACAACCAGGAAAACCCTCGAAATTCCGCAGTTCCGGCAGAATGTCCTGATCGGGTGCCTTGAACAAAGGATGGGTCCCAGTGATCGATTACGGTCAGCATGATAGCATGAAGGCGGATTTTTTTCTCCCCGGCACATGGCCCGGGATCTATTGAAAAGCCAGGAATCGGGGGAAATTGAAGAAAAGCGAAGAAGAAACAGATTACGTGAAAAAAGCCGAGTTTAAAAAAACTGGTGCCGGGGGGGGGACTCGAACCCCCACGTGGTCGCCCACGGCGGATTTTGAGTCCGCTGCGTCTACCATTCCGCCACCCCGGCCGGCACTGGTAATTTTTACCATACTCTATGATGGATGTCCAGCGGGGGACAGAGCAGGCTTCGCGTCATTTTTTCCGGCAAAGGAAAAGCAGCGGCAGAAGAAAGAAAGGGAAAAGGCGGGTTCCTGTACTGCATCCGGCCCCTATGCCGTAAAACCATCCGTCACCGTAATCGTCATCCCAGTCTTCATCCCACCTGATCCGGGCGGCGGAGAAAACCGCCGAAACCCGCTGACCGTCAATTGTCCTCGTAATCCTAAGGTCTGCCCGCGTTCGGCCTGTGATTTCCATGTAATACCGTACATTGTCAATGGAGATTTCAAAGGAGCGGAAATTGTACCATTGATTGACCCACTCCGACTGACGATAGTCTTCCCTGATATTGGGAGAGGGAGACACGGAAAAAGTTCCATCCGCCAGGAATCTTCTGATTCTCTCGTCGAAATCACGGCCCCACCGGTCATAGGAGTATCCGGAGTCGATGGTGATTCTTCCGCTGTCCCTGAGAACAGCCTGTTGTCCGTTGATGGTTACGTTGACGCTTCCCGAATATTCCCATACGCCCCCCAGGGGGTAACGGCTGTAGGCTCCGGATGGACAGGCAGAAAGGAAAAGAAGGAGGAAGACCGGAGCCGGCAACAGGCATGCGAAACGTTTCATTGTTCTCAGCCCCTTTTGAAGTTCCGGGGATGAAGAAATCCTCCATCCCCGGAAATATCAGCCTTTCAGTTGCTCTCGGTGACGGAACCGTCGCTCCATGTCACCTGGATCTTGAACTGCTTCTGGCCCCTCCTGCGGAGAAAGCCGTCGTCTTCCACGAAGAGCATGAGGTTGCTGTTCGGCGGTACGTCGAAGGATACTGTACCGTCCGCCCGGTTCAGAAGGCCCCTGCCCTGAGCTGTTATGCCCAGAAGGGAGAACCCGTTGCCCGGTATGGTGTCCCAGACGGCCATGCCGGTTGACGAACTGCCCTGGAGGGTCATGCTTTCAACCTTCCCTTTTCCCGTGATCTGCAGCTCGAAAACCCAGTCCTTGTTTCCGCTTTTTCCGGGGCGCTCTCCCTTGCCGACATAGTCGCTGCTCGAAGCCTGCCGTGGAGGGGAAAGTCTGAGCTCGCGGCTTTCCTTTTGAACAGGCCTGCCGGGTCCCCTCTGGGGGCGTCCCGATGAAGGTGACTGAAGCTGCCGGGAGAGAACCCTTCCGTCATCATAGGTCAGCGTTACCGCTGCTCTGGTTTCCGCTTCTGAAAAGGCGTTGTTGTCCTCATACCAGAGATGGAAGACCGAGGGACCGGACACCGGGATGGATACGGATCCGTCTGCCCTGTTGAGAATGGCGCCGTCGGTGCCTGTGAGCACCACAAGCCATTTGCCGTTTCCGGGTATGGTATCCCATTCACCTGACACTCCTGAAGTGGTGTGAATATTTACCGCCACTATGGTTCCTGTTGTTTCCACCTTGAGCTCAGCCTCAATGTCCGGTTTGCCGTTGCCTGCCCGCTGTTCATTTCTTCCCGTCAGGTCACGGTTTCCGGGGCCGAGGAGCACCGCGCTCCCCGCGAAGGCGTCTCCGGCAGGCCTTGCCTGTTTTTCGTCCACTGCCCGCTTCACCACGGAGCCGTCGGAGAAAGTGAGGCTCACTTCAAAGGTTGATCTTCCCCTTTTTATGGAGCCGTTGTCGGTCAGGCGGAGATCAAGGGCAGTCCTTCCCTTCAGGTCGGCTTCGATGCTTCCGTCCTTGCGGTTCAGTACTTTTTCGGAGGATGTGACTGCCACGAGCCAGGCACTGTTTCCGGGAAGAGTGTCCCATTCGGCAGCATCTCCCTTGATGCTCCTCACGGTTACGCCGGTCAGTTTTCCGCTGCCCTGGACCACGACCCGGATAGCCTCGTCAGGAACACCGTCCCCGGCCAGCTTTTCGTAATCGCCGGTGAGATCCCGTTTTGCCTCGTCACTCCACCTGGCCGACAGGATTTTAACCTGGGCAGTCTGTTCGGGCTCTTCCTTTACTGAGGGGGGAATTTCCACTGTCGCCGAATTTTCGGATCCGTCGACAAAAAGGGCGGTGAGGGTGAATTTTCCTCCCCTGGCGAGGGAGCCGTCGTCGTGGACCGTGAGGACAAAGGAGGCGCCAAGGAGGAAGGGAGTGATGGGAAGACCTCTGCTGCTGTCCGTCAGCAGCTTTCCGGCACCGTCCTGAACGTGGATGCCCGGAATGTTGTTTCCGGGGGTGGTGTCCCATGTCGATTTCCCGTCTCCGGAACGGAGCGAGAAATTCGCCAGGGCGCCGATGCCCGTGATTGAAACGGAGAACACCGCGTCCGGATTGCCGTCGGGGGCGGCGCTTTCTCCAGGACCGAGGATATCGCCGGGGCCGAAGCCGGAAAAGGAGAAGCTCTGGATTTCTCCCATGGCGGCGAGTGCGGGGGCTGCGAAGAGAAGAGAAACGGCAGCCGCGGCAATGAGCAGAAATTGGATTTTCAGGTATTTTTTCACGGAAATCATCTCCTTTGCTGATGAGTTTAGCTATGAATTATTCTAATTATACCATATTGATAGGTTTTATTATTCCGGTGTGAATTCCCTCTTCCATCAGGGGGGGAGTGTATAATGAGGGCATTCAATATCAGGAGGGTCAAACGGATGAATAAACTTTTCATACGGCAGTATGTTCCTTCAGGGGATTCCGGGGCTTCCTGCGCTCCCTGCGCAGAAACAAACAGCTACCTTGTTTCCATGATCGAAAATCTTTCGCCCAAGCTGGCGAACCTGAATATACAGCCGGTTCTCCAGGTCATGGAGATCCATGCCATAACGGAGAGAAACGCGGGAAAGCTGAATTACATCTCTTTCTTCTCTCCGGAAATGGGAATCCCCGAGGAAAAAAGCATCGAGGAGGTTCTTGGAGTACCTGTAAGCTATGAAGAGTGTGAAGGGTGCCTGCTCCCCGACGGTACACCCTTCAAGACCAGGACCCTGGGAGTCGAGGGCAGGGAATACCAGGCTCTGCCTCCGGGAGTGCTTACCGATGGGCTGATCCGGGTTGTCTTCTCCTCTCTGGGAGGGTGCTCGGGCGGAAGCTGCGACAGCTGCGCAGGCTGCGGACAGGGCTGAGACGGGAGGGACTTCCATGGGAGATGTCTGGATCACCACAAAAGGCGGAGACAAGGGAGAAACGTCCATAGGGAACGGCGAACGAATACCGAAGGACCATCCGAGAGTCGAAACCTACGGCACTCTCGATGAATGTCAGGCACACATAGGAATGGCCCGGTCGCTGTGCGAGTACCCCGAGATCTGCGAAAGGCTGTGCATGCTCGAACAGGAACTGGGAAAGCTCATGGGCTACATAGCCCTCTTTCCCGGACTGTCCTGCCCCGATATCCTCATGCTGGAGGAAATTACCGAAAAAGTGGCGGAAGTGACGGGAAAGAATTTCCGCTTTGTCCGCCCGGGCGATTCAACGCCCGGGGCTTCACTGCACGTGGCCCGGACCGTGGCGCGACGGGCCGAGCGCACGGCGGTGGGGCTTTTCCGGACCGGAGAACTCGCCGTAGACGCCTACAGGTACGTCAATAGGCTCTCGGACGTCATCTACGCGCTCTCCCTCTGGTATGACCACCTTGAACGGGAGAAAAAGGGCAAACCTACAACCTGTCCATAAAGTTGTTTCAGGCACTTTTGCAAGTACTTCTCATGCAGTATAATGAGTACATTGTGCTGTAAGGGGAGGTCAATGCGTGTGGAAAAGAATCCATTGTCGCCGGCATTTAACCAGGGACTGCGACAGATAGTGTATGAAAAACTGAGGGAGGCCATCGTCAACGGCGCGATCCGGCCGGGGTCGAAACTTTCGGAGATCGAACTGGCCGAACAGATGGCCGTATCCAGGACTCCGGTGCGGGAGGCGATCCGCCAGCTGGCGCAGACTGGGCTTGTGACCCTGACGCCCAGGCGGGGAGCTTTTGTTACCCTGCCGAGCATGAAGGATGCGGCGGACCTGTACGAGCTGAGAACGGAACTGGAAATTCTCGCTGTTGAAAATATGTGTGCCCAGCCTCCGAAGGACGAACTTCAGAAATACCGGAAGATCTTCGAGGACATGACAGACGCGACACCGGCCGAAACATACGTCAGTGAAGACAGGGCCTTTCATCTCATGATTTACCAGGCCTGCACAAATCATTTCCTTGCACTGATGCTGAACAATATCTCCGACCTGATCAACCTCTGCAGACCCTTCTCCGTCGAACGGTCCCCCATCACCCAGTTCACCTGGGGGCATCTTGCAATCATCGATGCCGTTCTTTCCGGGGACAGGCTGAAAGCGAGAGAGGAAACAAGGGCCCACATAACAACAAGCAAGGACAGTCTTCTGGAATTCCTGAAGAACCACAGGGCTGAACTTTCCAGGGAATACCACTACGGAGAATGACCTTATCGTATTTGCTTTACAAGACAATCGGGGCTTTTCTGACTCCTCCGGGAATATTTGTCACCGCTGCTCTTCTCGGAGGCCTGTATTTTTGCCGCAAAAGCGAAAGGAAGGGGATGTCCCCCTCTTCTTTCGCTTTTTTCTTCGCCCTTTTTCTGTATGTCTTCTCCATTCCGCTGACGGCCCGCTTGCTCCTCATGCCGCTGGAAGAGCCCTATCCTCTCGAAATAGCCGGAGCTGAAGGAAAGGCACCAGTGGTGCTCGTGCTGGCGGGGGGAATCTGGTCCGCTGACGGAAGCGACACCGTCTTCAGCATGAGCCCGGAAACCCTGCAGCGATTTGTTGCGGGGGCCTCGGCCGCCCGGAAACTTGGGGCTCCACTTCTCTATTCGGGGGGGTACCCGGAAAAGGCAGCAGACGGGCGAATAGAGGAAATGGTCCGGCGGACGGCGGAGATAATAGGTTTTAGGGGTGAGCTGCTGGTTGAGGGACGGTCAAGAACGACCTGGGAGAATTTTCTTCTTTCATCGGAAATAATCCGGGAGAGGGGATTTGACGAGGTCATTCTGGTGACGTCAGGATTTCATCTTCGCAGGTCCATGAACTCGGCGGCCAGATTTCTCGGGCCCGAGCCGGTGCGCCCCCTTTCCTCGGGCCGCCTCGAAGGGGCCGGAGAGCTCATCGCCACCGACGTGCTTCCTTCACCTTCAGGGTTGAGGAATACATCCCTGGCTCTTCGGGAGCTCGCGGGCATCCTCGCCTACGAACTTTTCGGCAGCCTGAAAGGCCGTTAGGCTACGAGTCCCCTCCTTCACTGAACCGCCTCCAGAATTTCCTCAGGCGGGAGGCCATTTCTCCCTCCATCCCCAGAGTTCCCGGGAAATAGAACCTGCGCTGCCTGTCCATGTACTGCTGGGGCACCCAGTGCCGCGGGTCGTCATGAGGATAGATATAGCCGGAGCCGTCGGGCCTGAGATGGAAGGGGACTTCCTGGAGGTCTCCCTTTTCGATGGCTTTGGAGGCACTGTCGACGGCAAGGTAGGCGCTGTTGCTCTTCGGAGCCGCCGCCAGGTAGATGACCGCCTCGGCGAGGATGATCCTGGCTTCGGGCATGCCTGTCATTTCAACGGCCTGGACTGCGGCAGCGGTAACGGGAAGGGCATTCGGGTCGGCGAGGCCTACGTCTTCAGCGGCGGAAATAAGAAGCCGCCTGCAGATAAACCGGAGGTTTTCCCCTCCGGCCAGCAGACGGGCCAGCCAGTAAAGGGCCGCATCGGGGTCGGACCCCCGAATGCTTTTTATCAGGGCGGAAATTACGGCGAAATGGTCCTCCGAAGCCTTATCGAACCTGACCGCCGCCAGGGGAAGGGCGGACAGCACCCCTTCTTCCGTGAGGAGGGCGCCCCCCCGGGCCCCGACGGAAGCTGCGATGAATTCAAGCCGGGTGAGGGCCTGGCGGGCGTCTCCCCCTGCCATGGCGGCAATCCGCCGCAGAGCCTTTTCCTCGGCCTCGATTTCAAGGTTTCCCAGGCCCCGTTCCCGGTCGGCAAGAGCCCGTTTCAACAGCGCGGCAAGGTCGTCTTCCGAAAGGGGGCTGAGCTGGAAAACCACCATCCTGGAAAGAAGGGTCTTGTTAATTTCGAACCATGGGTTTTCCGTGGTGGTGCCCACAAGGATGAGGTCGCCCTTCTCCACCGACGGCAGGAGGGCGTTCTGCTGGCTCTTGTTGAAGTGGTATATCTCGTCCACAAAGGCAATGGCGGCGTGCCCCGCTCTCATGGCCTTGAGGTTGGACGCTTCGGCCACAAGGTCGCGGAGTTCCGACACTTTCGCGGAGACAGCGTTGATCTCCAGGATGTCTCTTCCAGTTTCCGAAGCCATGAGCCTGACAAGGGTCGTCTTTCCGACCCCCGGGGGACCGTAGAGAATGCAGCTCGGTGTCCGGCCGGCATCGAGGAGTTTCCTGAGGGGGGCTCCGGAACCGAGAAGATGCCCCTGGCCCGTGAACTCGTCAAGGGTTTTCGGACGCATCCGTTCCGCCAGAGGGACTTCCCACCGGCTTGTTCCCGGAGAGCTCATGCCCTCCCTCCTCCCGCAGATGCCGAAAGGATTTCCCACTCTACGCCGTCCGGGGATGCTTGTTTTTCAACAAGGGCGGCAAAGGGGAAACGGGTTCCCAGAACGTATTCCGCCACGGTTTTCAAAGGCTGGTCAAGCCAGGCCGGGGAAAGGCCGGGCAATTTTTTCCACTGATCCGGAGACAGATGAGCTGACTGGTCGTCAAGCTGAAAGAAGAGCATTCCCTCCTCCGCCTTTTCCAGGAGGCGGGGAAGAACGTCCGGTGTTCCCGACGAAAGCACCGCCCCCTTCCTTCGTCCGGAGAGGAGGGTGTCCAGCCCCTTTTGGGAGGCGAGAAAGGCATACTCCCAGGGAACCAGGGCTTTAGGGTTTTTGAGGGATTCGACGAATTGGAAGAGCCTGTCGAAGGAAACATCCGCCCAGTGCTTCCACTCCGCTTCAGGACGCTGGACAAGCACGGCCCGCATTCCAGCGCGCCGGGCTCCGACGAGATCATAGACAAAATCCCCCACCATGACACAATTCTTCGAAGGCACATGTATCTGTTCCGCCGCAGACCAGAGGGCTTCGGGAGCCGGCTTCACGGGGGGTTCGTCACGGCTCCGGACCACCGGGGGAAGGGGGAGGCCGGCCCTTTCGGCGGCAAGGGTAATGGAGTCCATGCAGTTTCTGGAAACGACGCACCAGGGGATATCTTCCCCTTCGAGCCATTCGACAAGCTCCCGGGCACCCTCGACGGCCACCGCCGATTCTGCGCCCGCCATTTCCACGTCATAGATGTCTTTCCTGAGTTGTTCTCCAAGAGGAGGCGGAAGGGTTTCCACCGCCTCGAAAAGGGGTACGAACTTTCCGTCGAAATATTTGGCCCGTATGGGTGCAAAGTTCAGCCGTGTTTCGGCAAGGACACCGTCCCAGTCGAGGATGAACCCTTCAGAAAAGGCCGGGTGCCAGAACGGCGCGGTGATGCCTTCAGACATGGGTGCGCCTCCTTTTTTGCACAAGACAGGGGCGAGGTTGCTTCTCCCCGCCCCTGTATCTGCCTCCCCCGCAATGTCGTGTCATGAACGTCTTGACCCGGTCCTTAACGTTTGGGGCCTGTTGAGCCTCAGTTCCGTCAATGCCGGAGCATCTCCTTCACCGGCCCAAACTGTCAGCCCCGCAAGGCTCGAGTGTTGGCTCAAGACAAATATCACGATCACGGGCATCGCAGGGTATTGTCTTCTTTCTTCACGCATATTATACCATATAAAAAAGGAGGGACGCCTTTAGGGACGCCCCTCCGGGAAGAATACACACGCCGGTGCTACTCGAGATCGGTCAGGCCGTCCTGGAAAATAAAGTAGTAGAATACCGCCACGAACAGGATGCCGCCGACCATGTTCCCGATAGTCACCGGGATGAGGTTGGTGAAAAACCCGCCGAGAGAAACGCTCGCCATTGCCTGTTCCGAAAGCCCGGAGGCGCTGACCGCCGCAGGTGTTCCCTTGAGAAGAAGGCCGAGGGACATGAAGTACATGTTGGCGACAGAGTGCTCAAAACCGGAAGTCACGAAGGTCATGATGGGGAAGAAGATCGCCCAGACCTTGCCGATGATGTCCGTGGCTGCCATGGCCATCCAGACCGCGAGGACCACGATCCAGTTGCAGAGGATCCCGCGGAAGAATCCCTGGACCACCGGGAGGGACATTTTTCCGGCCGCTACCTGGAGCGCCCTTCCGCCGACCGCGTTGTCGGCGAGGCCGGAGAAATAAATCAGGACTGCGATGAGGATGCTGCCGATAAGGTTGGCCGTATAAACCCATCCCCAGTTTCTGAGGATTTTTTTCAGAGGAGTGCAGCCGGCAAGATAGCCCAGGGGCATCATGCAGTTCCCCGTGAAGAGTTCCGAACCGCTGATGACCACCATCATGAGCCCGACGCTGAACACGGCGCCGGACATAAAGCGGGTGAACCCGCTTCCGAAGTGCTGGGTCATGTCGTGGGACACCACCGTCATCAGCCATCCTGCGAAAGCGATATACGCTCCCGCGAGGATTCCCATGAGCATCATCTGGCGGACCGAAAGATTCACCTTGACCTTTGATACCGCGCATGCCGCTTTTGCCAGTTCTGCAGGCGTTTTCATTCTCTTCCCTTCCTCCCGTCGCTGGTTGTGTATTTTTTGGGCGGGAATCCGGGACATGTCCCGGATTCCCGGTAAAACTCATTCCAGTGCTATGATTTTTCCACCCTGACGGCGCTGACCTTGAATCCCGGGGTCTTGGACACCGGATCGATCCGGGACGATGTCAGGCTGTTGGCCGGTGTCTCGCTGAAATGGAAGGGCAGGAAGACCATCCCCGCCGGAACCCTGTCAGTTACCTTGACAGCACCGGCAACGGATCCCCTTCGGGAAGACACCCTGATCATGTCTCCGTCGGCACAGCCGAGGGCCCGGGCATCTGCTGGATTGACCTCAATGGCCATTTCCCGGACAAAGTCACCGGTGGAGCTCCGCCGGGTCATGCTTCCGGAGTGGTAATGGTACAGGACACGGCCGGTGGTGGCGAGGAACGGATATTCCTCGTCAGGCCACTCATGGGGAGCCTGCCATTCGCAGGGCGAGAAGTCCGCCTTGCCTCTCGGGAAACCGGCAGTATAGAGAACCGCCGTACCGGGATGGTCGCATGCGGGGCAAGGCCAGCTGAGCGGGCCGCCTTCAAGGCGTCCGTAGGAAATGCCGGCGTAGCTGGGCGTGATCTTTGTGATGGCTTCGAAGATGGTCTCGGGGGACGTCATATCGCTCCACGGAGCTCCCATCCGCTTGCCCACGGCCAGAAGAATTTCCCAGTCGGGCCGGGCCTCTCCCGGAGAATCCACAGCTTTCCGCACCCTCTGGACTGCCCTGCAGGTGTTGGTGAAGGTTCCGTCCTTCTCCCCCCAGCTGGAGGCAGGAAGCACCACGTGGGCCAGTTCTGCGGTTTCGGTGAGGAAAATATCCTGGACAACAAGGAAATCAAGATTCTTCAGGGCATGCCGGACATGCTCCGAGTCCGGTTCCGTTACCATGGAGTTTTCTCCCATGATGTACAGGCCTTTGATCTTGCCTTTTCCGGCTGCCTCCATCATCTCGACCACGGAAAGACCGGGAGTTTCGGGGATATCGACGCCCCAGACATCCTTCGCCTTTTGTCTTGTCGCAGGAAGGGCGACCTTCTGGTATCCGGGGATAACTTCGGGAAGACAGCCCATGTCGCAGGCTCCCTGGACGTTGTTCTGACCCCTGAGAGGGTTCACTCCCGTGCCGGGACGGCCGAGCATTCCGCAGAGAAGGGCGAGGTTTGCCACGGACCGGACATTGTTCGTTCCCGTCACGTGCTGGGTGATTCCCATGGTGTAGAAAATGGCGGAATTGGGCCCCCTGGCGTATGCCCGTGCAGCATCCTCGATGAGTTCAGGAGCGACGCCGGTGATTTCGGAGACGTAATCCGGTGTATACCGGGCCACGGTCTCCCGGAGCTTCTCGAAATTGTTCACGTTCTTTTCGACGAATTCCGCGGCATGGAGGTTCTCCCGGATGATCACATGCATCAGTCCGTTGAGGAGGGCCACATCCGAACCGCTCTTCTGCCGGATATACACGTCGGCGTATTTCGCCATTTCGATCTTCCGGGGATCGCACACGATAAGGGTGCATTTCCCCTTCCGTTTCTGCTCCTTGATGAAGGAACCGATGACAGGATGGTTTTCTGTGGTGTTCGAGCCGATGATGAGAATGGTGTCGGCCGACTTGATGGATTCGAAGTCATTGGTCATTGCGCCGCTTCCGAGGGTCTCGCCGAGACCCGCAACTGTGGCGCTGTGTCACAGATGGGCACAATGGTCGACGTTATTGGTGCCCATCACCTCCCTTGCGAGGCGCTGCATGAGATAGTTCTCTTCGTTGGTGCAGCGGGCCGACGAGAAGAAGCCGAGAGCGTCTCCGCCGTGCTCCTGCCTGATGCTGCCGAGCTTCTCCGCCACCAGGGAGAGAGCCTCGTCCCAGGACGCCTTCCTGAAAGTGTCCCCTTCGCGGATAAGCGGTGTCGTAAGCCTGTCCTCACTGTTGACGAACTGCCAGGCAAATCGTCCCTTGACGCAGGACCTGCCCTTGTTCAGGGCCGTGGGGCTCGAGTAGTTGGTTGTAACGTTGGCGATTTTTCCGGTCTTCCTGTTGACGTTGATTTCCACTTCACAGCCGACGCCGCAGTAGGAGCAGACGGTCTTCACCTTTTCGATGTCCCAGGGCCGTCCCATGCCGAGAGATGTCTTCTCGGAGAGGGCGCCGACCGGGCAGACCTGTACGCACTGGCCGCAAAAGACGCAGTCGGAATCTTCGATGGGAGATCCCACCGGAGGCTGGATGGATGTCTTGATTCCCCGTCCCTGGAAGTCGATGGCGTGATACTGGGCATGCTCTTCGCAGGCCCGCACGCACCGCCCGCAGAGTATGCACTTGTTGAGGTCCCTCACGTAGAAGGGGTTGGCATCCTCATAGACATGGGCGGTGTTCGTGTCGCCGGGGTCGGCGTAACGGGATTCCTTGATGCCAAGTTCATAGGCCACGTCCTGCAGTTCGCACTTTCCGTTGCTCGGGCAGGAGAAGCAGTCCAGGGGATGGCGTACAAGAATGAGCTCGAGCACCGCTTTCCGGGCCTCGATAACCTTCGGGGTATTTGTGAAAACCACCATGCCCGGCGTAAGGGGTGTAGTACAGGCAGGAAGAAGCTTCGGGTTCTTCTCCGCTTCGACGAGACAGATCCTGCATGCACCGAAGGGGGAAACCGCAGGATGGTCGCAAAGGGTGGGTATATGGATACCGTTCGCCTTCGCCGCCTGCAGGATGGTCATCCCGGGTTCGGCACTTATCTCTTTGCCGTTGATGATCGCTTGTATGGCGTCCATTTTCAGATCATCTCCTTCTTGCTTAACCTTTGGAAATAGCGCCGACGGGGCAGTTGGCCATGCAGGCGCCGCACTTGATGCATTTTTCCTGGTCAATGAGGTGGGGCTCCTTCACTTTGCCGGAAATGCAGTTCACCGGGCAGTTCCGGGCGCACTTGGTGCAGCCGATGCACTTCTCCGAGGCGATGGTGTAGCGAAGAAGGTTCTGGCAGGCTCCGGCGGGGCACCGTTTTTCGTTGATGTGGGCCTCGTACTCGTCCCGGAAGTACTTCAGCGTAGTCAGCACCGGGTTGGGAGCAGTGCCGCCAAGGGCGCACAGGGACGTGGCCTTGATCTGCTCGCCGAGGTACTGCAGGGTGTCGAGGTCTTCCGGTTTCCCGTTGCCTTCGGTGATCCTGGTAAGAATATCGAGCATCTTCTTGGTTCCTTCCCGGCAGGGAACGCACTTTCCGCAGGATTCCCTCTGGGTGAACTCAAGGAAGAATTTCGCCGTATCCACCATGCAGTTCGCTTCGTCGAGGACGACAAGACCGCCGGAGCCCATGATGGCTCCCGCCGCGGTGAGGGACTCGTAGTCCACCGGAAGGTCCAGGTGCTCTTCCACGAGGCATCCCCCGGAAGGGCCGCCGATCTGAACCGCCTTGAACTTTTTGTCCCCTATGATGCCGCCGCCGATCTCGTAGACGATTTCCCTGATGGTGATGCCCATGGGGACTTCCACCAGGCCGGTGTTCTTCACTTTTCCTGTGAGGGCGAACACCTTCGTGCCCTTGGACTTCTCAGTTCCCATGGCGGCAAAGCATTCCGCCCCCTGGAGGATTATTCGCGGGACGTTGGCCCAGGTTTCCACGTTGTTGATGTTCGTGGGCTTTCCCCAGAGGCCTTTTACGGCGGGGAAGGGAGGTCTGGGCCGGGGCATTCCCCTCTGTCCCTCGATGGAGGCCATAAGGGCCGTTTCTTCTCCGCACACGAAGGCGCCCGCGCCTTCCTTGATATGCAGGTCGAAGCTGAAGTCGGTCCCCAGAACGTTCGCTCCCAGGAGGCCGTACTCCGTGGCCTGCTTTATGGCCGTCTGGAGCCTCTTGATGGCCAGGGGATATTCGGCCCGGCAGTAAATGTACCCCTCGTCCGCACCCATGGCGAAGGCGCCGATCATCATACCCTCGATGACGGCATGGGGATCGCCCTCGAGAATGGAACGGTCCATGAATGCGCCGGGGTCTCCCTCGTCGGCATTGCAGATGACATATTTCTTTGTGCCCGGAGAAGCGGCACAGAAGCTCCATTTCAGGCCGGTGGGAAATCCGCCGCCCCCCCGTCCACGAAGGCCGGATTTTTTCATTTCATCGACCACATCGGCGGGAGACATTTCGGTGAGGCACTTGCCCAGGGCCTGGTATCCGTCCCTGGAGATGTATTCGTCAATGTTGTCGGGGTTGATGTACCCGCAGTTGCTGAGAACGATCCGGTGCTGCTTTCCGTAAAAGGGGATTTCCTTGTAGTGGCAGACTTTCTGGGCGGAGATGGGTTCCCGGTAAAGAAGGCGGTTGACGATACGCCCTTTGTAGAGGTGCTCCTCCACGATTTCGGAGACATCTTCGGGCTTCACCTGGGAGTAGAAGGTCCCCTCGGGATACACGACGACGATGGGGCCGAACTCGCACATTCCGTGGCAGCCTGTAGCGATGACAAGGACTTCCTTGTCGAGATTCTTTTTTTCCAGTTCTTCCCTGAAGGCGTCAAGAACTTTGGGCGCACCTCCCGAAGCGCATCCGGTTCCGTGGCAGATGAGAACGTGTGCGCGGTACAAAGCCATGGTTTTCTCCCTCCCCGCTTCAGTCGGCTCTGCCGAAGAGCTTGTCCTGAACAATGCGGCCGTTCACCACGTGTTCAGATATGATCCTGGCCACATCCGCAGGTGCCACAAGGCAGTAGGTTATCCTCGGCTCGCCGGGACGGATCACGTCAAGAAGCGGTTCATTCTGGCACATGCCGATGCAGCCCGTTGTTTCAACTGCCACGTTGTGCAGGTTTCTCGTCTCGAGTTCCTTCAGGACGGCGTTCATTATTTCCCGCGCCCCTGCCGCGATGCCGCATGTGCCCATTCCGATGATGATCTTGACCTTGTCATCCTCGGACCGGGCGGACGTAAGGTCTCCGGTTTTTTCCTTGAGCTTCCGGAGATCGTCCAGGCTGCGAATCTTTTTGTCGGTCATTCATTTCACCCCTGTGATCAGAATGTATTTTCCAGGTTATGCGTACAGTTCATCAATGTTCGTTTCGATAAATTCCCTGACACCCAGGGCGAGCGCAGGTTCAAGAAAGGGGTTTCCTCCCCCGAGGGCTTCCCTGAGCTCCATGCTGTCCACCGTGAATTCTTTCCCGTTCCGCCGGTGGGTATATTTCCATGCAATATCCGGATTTCCAATAAAAAGGGTCACGAGGGTCGAAGGAACGTCGCCAAGAGGGGGCAAATCAATGGACGACTTCAGGAAGGTGGCTGTCACTTCCGTCCCCCTGCCGGGTTCCGATACGATGGAAAAGGTTCCTCCGCACAGTTCAGCAAGCTGCTTGAGAAATGGAAGACCAAGTCCCACTCTTCGTTCCGTCCTCGTTGTATAGAAGGGGTTCACCACGGTTTTCACGGTTTCTTCCGTCATGCCCCGCCCGTTGTCCTTCACGGATAAAAGGAGCCTTCCGCCGGAATCGTCTATTTCAACCGATATTTCACCGGCTCCGGCGTTCACCCCGTTTTCCGCAATGTCGAGGATATGGTGGGACAGGTCTTCGAGCATAATCAGGAATAATCGTCGAGAAATGCCTGAAGTTTCGCCGGATCGTCCGTAAGCCTTCCGTGGGTGTCCTCGTCAATCATGACGACGGGGGCCAGACCGCAGCATCCAAGACAGGCAACCGGTTCGAGGGTAAAGCGGAGATCTTCGGTGGTGCCGTTTTCCTGAACGCCCAGCATGGACATGAGTCTGTCCATGATCTTGGCGCTTCCCCGGACATGGCACGCTGTTCCCCTGCACACCCTGATGACGTGACGCCCCCTGGGCTTAAGATGGAACTGGGCGTAGAACGTGGCCACTCCGTAAAGTTCCGCCAGAGGCACAGACAGTTCTTCGGAAATAGCCTCCATTGCCTCGCGGGAAAGGTAACCTATCTGCTTTTGCGTCTCCTGCAGAACGGGTATGACACCGCCCGGTTTTCCCTTCCACGGCGCCGTAATGTCCCGCACCAAAGACCGCGCGTCCTGCTGTGTTCCGACAACCATTGCCCGACCTCCACTCATATGTGAAATTTATAACATTATAAATACAAAAACGTATTTCACCTATTTTTCCGTTCAGGTATATCCTGAATGGTAAAAAATTTCACCGGGAGAAACGCAATTTTTTATTTATGTTTAAAAAAAGTGACAAAAAAATAACCTATTGCACACGCACAGGATACCACTACGGCTTTTTTCCGACAAATTTTGATTAGAGAAAGCCGCAATTAAAAAATGTTCATCCTGAATAATCCCCTGGGTGGTATCAGTCCGTCAACGGCAGGAAAGTGCCCTCGGAAATGATTTTCAGAGCTTCCGCAATACGTTCTTCCCTGGAAAGGACTCCCCAGTCGTCCCTGCTCTCCGCTTTGACCATGGCCTCTTCGCAAGGATCCGCAATGTCAAGGGCATCGGCAAGAACCAGCATTTTTTCCGCCGTTTCCCCGGGAAAGAGAGATGCCGTGAGTCCAAGGAGGATAGTTCCCCTGGTGAGCCATTTGATCAGTTCGTTTTCTGAAGACCAGATATCCTCAAAGAGAAGGGCAAAATTGTACTCTTCCTCTGCTTCTTCCGATTCGTCTTCAGGCTCGTCGATATATCCCAGTATATAAAAAGGAATGTCAGGCCCGGCGGCAAAAGCTTCCCAGAGGGCCCGGTAGGATGTGCGTCCTGCGCCTGCCAGCCGGAAAGACGCGATGGCCTTGCTGTGAGCCATGGCAGGATTCGCTTCTTCTTCCCGGAGGGCCTCCTCGAGGACTTCCGTATCTTTCCCCATTTCGAGGAGCACGCGGTAGAGAAGGGTCCTGCCCAGGGTTTCTCTATCGGGGTCATAACGGTCAATCTCCCGTGCAATGACAAGGGCTTCCTCGTTCTTTCCCTCGGAAAAAAGAGCGAAGCCGAGGCGCTGCATTACCGCAATATACAACATTCCCGAGTCGTCATCGAGGAGGCTTTCGCCCGAGACGAGGCGTATATTCTCCACGTCATCCGCAAGGGCGCTTCTGGCTTTCTCAAGAATGGTGATTTTTTCCTGCGAATATTCAATGGTATCAGCCAACAGGATGAGGGCTTCCACGTTATTTTCATCGAGACCAAGCACTTCCCTCGAGAGGCGCTCCATTTCCCCGGGGTCGTCCGTGGAATAGGCCTCTTCGAGCAGTTCTTCGATGCGCTCCATAGTGTCCATTGTATGTTTTCCTCCGTTTGTCGGGGGGATAATAACCGAATGGAAGTGTATCCCATGGCATGGAGAGAGTCAAATACCCTCTCCTGCCCCTTATCGACTGTCACAGGCGCTGTCTTTTAGAATGAGCCTGAAGGTTACTGCCGGAACGGTAATTTCCCCTGTCGGGAGAGGCCACTTTGTGCTAAAGTCCATTTCACAAATTTATGGAATGGAGGAGATGAATATGCGAAGCAAAAGCATGATGGCACTCTTTCTGTTTTCAGTTCTGCTTCTCGGGGCGCCTTCTTTCGGCGAGGCTTCCACCCCGGCAGGGAGAATAGAGGATTCCATCAGGATTCTCAGGGAAATGGCACAGCAGAAGGATGCAGAAACCATGGGCGAGCTTCTTGAACAGGCGAAAGGAGTCGCCGTGTTCCCGTCGGTCATCAAGGCGGGGCTCGTTTTCGGCGGCCAGTACGGAGAAGGTCTCGTCCTCAGAAGAGATCCCGCGACAAAAAAATGGTACGGCCCTTCCTTCGCCACTGTTGCCGGGGCCTCCTGGGGCCTGCAGATAGGAGCGCAGTCCATAGCCCTTGTGCTGGTCATTACCAACGACAGGGGACTGGACGGCTTCAAGGGAAACAACGTCAAGCTCGGCGGGGATCTGGCTGTGGCAGCCGGTCCTGTAGGAAGGCGGGGGGAGCTGGGAACGGACTACAGGCTGAGGGCGTCGATCTACAGCTATTCCATGACGAAAGGGCTTTTTGCGGGACTTTCCCTGGAGGGGGCGGCCATTACCGTGGACAGGAACGCAAACCAGGTTTACTGGGGATCGCCGGTCACCGCAGCCCAGGCGCTCAATAAAAACGCATCAGGCCCCAGGGTCAAACCCCTGCTTGCCGAAATTGAACGGATTATCCGGACTGCGAAAAAATAAAAGAACGGGCCCGCCGGTTCTTCCGGCGGGCCCGTTCTGCCCGGTAAGGCAGTCTTACAGGATCAGCTTGCTCCCGCCGCCCTGCTTACCCCCCATGCGGTTGAGCTGCTGGAGGACCGCCGGTGAAGCGACGTCAATCTTCGGCTTCTGGTTTTGCCTGCTCATGGCTTCCTGCATCTTTTTTTCGTATTCTTCCATGCCCTTCTTCAGGGCGTCCACGTCACCCTTTATCCACTGAAGAATATTCTCGGCGATGGCTGCGATAACGTCCTCTTCGGGTTCTTCGGCAATAAGGCCGAGGTTCTTGAGCATTCTGTGCTCTTCCCTGATGGAATCGATCACGTCCTGGTCTGTGATTATTCCCTTCCTGTAGAGCACCCGGGTGATGATATTGAACTTGCTCTTCGAATTCTCGTCGCTCAGGGCGAGGCCGTCCACCCTCGCGAGGAGCATGGAGAGAATTTCGTCAAGACTTACCTGCATCGGCATGGCCATAAGAAGCGCCTCCTCTTTATGGAAAATTTGAGTCCTGATTTTACCATATCAAACATTGAAGCGTATTTCTATCATATCTCCGTCGAGGACCCTGTAGTCCTTTCCCTCGAGCCTGAGAACGCCTTTCTCACGGCACCTGGCCAGGGAAGCCTCATGGGCGGCGAAGTCGTCGTAGGACACCACCTGGGCGCGGATAAACCCTCTCGCCAGGTCGGAGTGAATCGTGCCGGCGGCATCTACGGCAGTATCTCCCCGGCGGAGCGTCCAGGCCTTCACCTCGTCCTTGCCGGACGTAAAGAAGGATATGAGTCCGAGAAGCCTGTAGGCTTCGGTGATAAGGCGGTTCCTCCCCGGTTCTTTCACTCCGAGGTCCTGCATGAATTCTGCCTGCTCTTCCTGTGCGAGGTCGGCAAGTTCCATTTCCATTTTCCCGAAGACCCGAACGAAACTCAGCCCTTTTTCCGACGCCATGGACCGGAGAGATTCCAGGAGGGGAAGGTTTTCATCAGTCTGGCTTTCGTCAAGATTGGCCACTATCATTTCCGGTTTCAGCGTTACAAAGGCAAAACCGCTCAGGGTCCGGATTTCTTCCGGGGTAAGCTGGAGGTCCCTCAGCGGCCGCTCTTCCAGTAGGCAGGCCTGGCATTTTTCGAGCAGAGCTTCTTCAGCCTGTTCCGCCGGAATGTTCTTTTTCTTTGCCTGGAGCCTTGAAAGCCTGTTTTCAATAACGCCGAGGTCCCGGAAAATGAGTTCCATTTCCACTATCGACCAGTCTCTTACAGGGTCGATGCTGTTTTCCGGATGAGGCACGTCCGGGTTTTCAAACAGGCGTATTACGTGAACAAGAGCGTCGGATTCTGAGACGAAGGAGAGAAAGGAATTTCCCAGGCCTTCTCCTTTGCTCGCATTCCTCGACAGTCCCGCGAGGTCTACGAATTCCACCGTCGCCGGCGTTTCTTTCCGCGGTTCGAAAATACGGACCAGGTTGTCGAACCGCTCATCCGGCACGTTGACCATCGCCCTGTTAGGGTCCGTTTTACCGCTCGCGTAGGGTTTCACCTCGGCGCCCGCGCGGGTGACCACGTTGAATACCGTGCTTTTCCCGCTCAGGGGCAGGCCTATAATTCCACATTTGAGCACGATGCTCCCCTCCTTTGTTTCCGGGCTTGCTGCCCGGAAAGCATTATAACCGTTTCCGGGGAAAAACAAAAAGCAGGAATCGGCGGACAGATCCGGTTCTGCAGGGGGGTTTTCTGATATCATTCTGAAGACATCCCCCCTTACGGGGGGTGGAAAGGAGGAAGTGAAATGAAATTAGCCTGCACCGTAGCCGCAGTATCCGTACTGTTCCTGTTCTCTCTCCCGGGTGTCAGTGCCGCTGAATCCATTCTTCCCGCCGTTTCGAAAGTCGACCTGTATCCGAGAGGTGCCCGCATCCTCTTCTCCGTACCGGCTGCACTCCACGTCAGCTTCGAACTGCCGGGAACTTTCGACCCGTCCACAGTCCGTCCTCTTCCCGCAGACGGGCAGAAAATAACGTCTTTCGAGGCAGCCGGTGTTCCCCGGCCGGGGTGGATCCCGGAAGCCTTGAGGGATCTCCACGCTCAAATCAAAGAAAACGAGAAAAAACTCGCCGTTCTGGCGGGCAGAACTTCGGCGATCAAGCAGTCCTTTGATCTTCTCTCCGGGCCTCTGCCCAGGGATCTCAAGGGATCGGAGATGGCGGAATACGTCGAAGCCGCCAGAAAAACCCGCGAGAAAATGGAGACGGAACTCATCTCCGTTTCATCGGAAATGGACGAGATAAAGGAAACGACCGATGCACTGATCGCAGATTTTTCATCCCGGATGCCCCAGGATTCCGATACAGCCGTCCAGGTTTCCGCCCGGGTCGAGGGCGGTGAAAAGCTTCTCGTGGAGGCTTGGACCCAGCAGGCCGGATGGAGCCCCTTTTACAGGATGAATCTCGATACCCCTTCAGGTGCCATCCACTCCTCCCTCCTCGCCAGAGCCCGCCAGCATACGGGAATGGTTCTGGAAGGGGACCTTTTCTTCCATACCACTGTTCCTTCCACTACGGTTGCGCCTCCCGACCTTCCTCCTCTCGTGGCTGATTTTGCGCCGAAAACCGTGAGACGGGCCGCCATGATGGAGGATATGGCCATATCGCCGAGGGCCGAGTTCAAACTCGGAGCACCTGCCCCAGCCGCCGCCCCTCCGGAGATTGTCCAGTCCATGACCGACATGACCGCCCGCGCCAGGGGAACACTCCCCGGAGACAACCGTCCGGCGGAATTTCTCCTGGGAGAATTCGAACTGAAAAGCGAAGTCTCGATAGTGTCCGTTCCCGTGCTCTCTGAAGAGGCATGGATTACGGCTGAAGTGAAGAAGCTTTCCGTTCCCCTCCTTCCCGGCCCGGTGGAACTTTCCGTTGACGGAAAGCTTTCAGCGAAGACCAGGCTCCCTGAGCAGGGATCGGGCACGGATATCCAGCTGGCCTTTGGAAAGATGCCCCTCGTAAAGGCCGTCAGGGAGAAGATGGTTTCAAGGGAAGGCAGCACATGGACAGGCAAAGGACGTCTTGAGGACGGTTATTCCATTGAAATCACCAACGGCCTTGAAAAGAAAATCACCGTGATACTCAAGGACAGAATTCCGGTTTCAGCCCAGGAAAAGATTTCGGTGGAGACCATGAAGATCGAACCCAGGCCTGACGAACAGGATAAAGAAAACATCCTGTCCTGGAAAATTACTCTCGCTCCGGGCGAGAAGAAAAAAACGGAGGTTCTCTTCAGGCTCGGATACCCCGCGGACGAGACGGTCGTTTTCAGGTAAGGGCCCAGTTTTGAGGACGGAGAAGCTGCATACACGATGAGCGCCTGGATTACTCTTCCGCCGTTCGTTTCCCTTCCGATCGCCGTCGCATTGTTCTTCCTCGGAGGACAATCGGCTCCGTTGAAAACAGGAGCGCCCTTCTGGGCGCTCCTTATGACTGTCTACTTCGTTCTGTGCGCAGCATATGCGTCGGCAATCCGCAGGAAAAGCTTTCATCTTCTTTATCCTGTCCAGCTCCTTTCCCAGGGCATGATTGCCACGGTAGTTTCCCTGGAATCGGGCACCCTGCCGATCATCTCCTGGCTGGGAGTGCTTTCCGCTGTTTCCGGAGCCTTCATACTCCTCAATCATTTTCTTCGGGAAAAAAAACAATCCCGGGAGATTCCCCCCCTGCCCGGGTGCACGCCAAACGGTTCGACCGCGGGCCAGCGAATCGCAAATATTCCCCTGCCCGCTCTTACCACCGACTCCCAGGGCATCGTTCTCGAAAGGAACGATGCTTTTGCCTCCCTCATTCCGGGCGGTGTGGTGACGGGAAAGCCCGTGACCGACTTTTTTATTCCCGGGGAAGACTCCGTCAGCCTTGGGAACAGAGAATATACCGTATTCCAGGCACCTCTTGACGGATTGTTCTTTTTCGCCCTTGTCGAACTGCCTAAACAGCGGAAAAAAAGCGCAACGGCAAGGGGTGCGGTCTCCCTGCTCGATCCGGCGACAGGCCTCTACTCATCTGAATACGCATCCATCCGCATTCCAGAGGAACTCAGCAGGGCTTTCCGTTACAGGAGGTGGCTCTGCGGCGTCCTTCTGGCCGTAGAATACACGTATATTCCCGGGCTGAACTACCAGGAAGAGAAGGAAAGCTCCTTCATTGAAGCCTTTTCCGCCTTCGTACGGGGTGCCATACGGGACAGTGACATGGCGTTCTATCTCGGCGACAGGAAAATACTTATTCTCCTCCCGGAAACCCCCCAGCAGGGAGCCAAGGACGTCAGCCTCAAGCTCATGGACCTGCCGGAATCCCTCGAGGAGCTCAAAAAATCGTTCCCGTTTTCCGTGGAGATCGAATACGGCTTTGTGTATTTCAGCGGAAATTACCCCATGACCAAAGACCAGTTCCTGGAAAAATTACAATCGAACCTTGGAGGAACCTCGGAATGAAAAGAAACCGAACCGCTCCTTTTCTCCTGTTCCTGTTCCTGTTCTGCTTTATTCCCGCCGGCGTCCTGCAGGCGGGAGCCGGGAACCTGGCCGGCAGCCTTTCCCTGGAAGAAAAAGCCGGCCAGATCATGATGTGCTATTTCGAGGGGCCGGAGCTCTCGCCGAATCTCAGGAAGATGATGGCCGACATGAAGATAGGAGGCGTTATTCTCTATTCGAGCCGGGGAAACATCGTTTCAACGCCCCAGGTGGCCGCTCTTTGCAGTGACCTTCAGTCTTTCGCTTCGTCATCGGGTTCATGGCCTCTCTTTATCGGGATTGACCAGGAAGGAGGTCTCATACAGCGGCTCACAGAGGGAGTCACCCGGTTCCCGGGCAACATGGCCCTCGGAGCGGCAAACGACGAAAATCTCGCCGCCAAAACAGCGGAAGTGATGGCAAGGGAACTTTCCACCCTGGGCATCAACATGAATTTTGCTCCCGTGGCGGACGTGAACAACAACCCGTTCAACCCGGTCATCGGCGTGCGCTCCTTCGGATCCTCCCCTGAATTGGTTTCACGCCTCTCCGGGGCGATGGCATCCGCCTTTGCAAGAGAAGGAGTCATCCCGTCGGCAAAGCATTTTCCGGGACACGGGAACACGGAAACAGACTCTCATTCGGGGCTGCCCCTTATTTCCTCCGCAAGGGACGAGCTTGAAAAAACGGAATTCCCGCCCTTCCGCACCCTTGTCGCATCAGGAGTGCCCATGGTCATGACGGCCCACGTGCTTGTGCCGGCTCTCGACCCGGAACTGCCTGCCACGCTCTCCCCTTCCATCCTCGGCATGCTCAGAAAGGAAATGGGTTTTTCCGGCGTCATAATCACCGATTCCATGGGGATGGGCGCCCTGAAACAGGGGAGGACCATCGCTGAGGCGGCCATAACGGCATTCAACGCCGGTGCGGATATTCTTCTTTTCGGGGCGGACAGGGGGTACGAGGAACAGGAGCATTTCGTCATTTTCGAGTCAATCCTGGAAGCCTGCAGGAATGGTACCATCCCCGCGAAAAGGCTCGATGAAGCAGTGGGAAGAATACTCGATCTCAAGACGGAAGCCGGTCTCTTCAGTGAGGAGAAAGGAACGCGGATCGACCGTATGCCGGATCCTGAAGGAGAAATGATTGCCGAGAGAGTCGCGGCCGAAAGCGTAACACTTGTCCGCAGCTGGAGAGAAGCAACGGAAAAAATAAAAACCGGGGGAAAGATCCCGCTGGTCTGGCCCGAAGAGCAGATAGCTGCAGCAGAAATTCTTGTTCAGGCATGCCCGTTTTTTACCCTTTTTGCCCTCCCCGGGAAACCGGGAAAGGAAGATATCAGGCTTCTGTCGGACAAAATCGGGAATCAGGAGGTGATTTTCGCAGCCGACTACGACTGCTGGAAAAACGAACATTGGCTCGACCTTCTGAGAACCCTTGGGCAGGATCGGTTATTCCTCCTCTCTGCCAGAACACCCTATTCCCTGCTCGCTCTTCCGGAAGCAAAAGGTTTTTTCGCGCTCTACAGCGACATACCCGCCACAATGAAGGCTCTCGGTCGAATCCTCAACGGGAATGCATCACCCAGGGGAAATCTCCCGGTGGAACTGCCGGGGCTGTATCCGCAGGGGTGGGGAGAGGAAAAATTCCGCACGCCTTCCCCTTAACCCGCAAGGATCATATTGCTGCCGTGGTGAAGCGAGGGCATTATGGAGACAGGAACCGCAGACTGGGCGAGAAACCAGGATCCGTCGTCGGTTTTGTCCCATACACAGGCTGAAGCCTTGGGGGAGCAGGTGCAGAGAGGACCGTCGCAGTACCAGTTTCCGTTGGCGTCTTTTATCCACATCATGGCGAAAACCTCCCGTAATTTAAACCTTTGTTTCTATTACGGGCTATTTATAACATTGGGATTCTAAAATGTCAACATGGGTTGATGTATTTTTTTTCTTTGAACTGATGTTCATTTTACATAGGGCAGGGTTTCCCCTTCCGGTGATTTCAGGGAGGGTACAAGGTACGTAACTTCCGGTACGGATGACTGACCCTGAAGGACATTGACGAGGATACGCCCAGCAGTAACGCCGAATTCAAAAGCCGGCCACTCAAGGGCATGCATCCCCCGGGGAGGACGCACGCCGGGCCTTGCGCAGAAAACCCCCTGCGGTTCGGCAGGGGGGGGCAGGTCCGTGCCGTCGAGCACGGAGAAAACCTGATCTTCTCCTTCTGCCCAGGGGTCGATCATCCGGGAAAGAAAGGGGAACAGAAGGGCTCCTCCTCCTTCCCTGTACCTCAGTTTAGCTGTTTTGCCCGCCAGGGTTTTCAGTCGCTCCATGGTCCTTCCAGGTGAAATAAGGACTGCCGGCGTATGAGGGAGGGAAAAGCCGGCGGTAACCAGGGGGGTGGAAGAAATCGCCCCCCGGGACTCATGACCGTGATCCTCCCTTCCTGCCCAGAGGATGCAATCCACGTGCCGTGCCTCAAGGGAGGGGAAAAGTTCTCCCGGGCAGAAGCCCGGAAGCTTGAGCAAAAGATCCAGGCCGGCCCGTGAGAGCACCCTGTTGAGGCCCTCCATAAAAGGCCCCGTGAGCCAGGGGTCCATTTCGTCAAGGACGAGAGCGGCAATCCCCGTTTTTCCTCCCGACAGGCTGCTTGCTGCAAGATCAAGCCTGTAGCCGAGTTCTTTCGCAATTTTCCAGACCCTTTCCCTCGTCGCCTGGGAGATGCGGGAGTCCCCCCGCAATGCCCTGCTGACCGTGGCCTTGTTCACACCGGCCAGGCGGGCGACGTCTTCCATGGTCGCCTTCGCCATTCCGCCGCCCCGCTATACGTCGAAGCAGGTTCCGCCGATGAACTCCCTGATTATGGAATTGTTGGGAATGTTTTCGGACGGAATCATGGGAATAAACCGGAGCATGGAAAGAAGCCGCTGGGCATCTCCGTAGACGGGAGACCCTTCCGGAACGGTGTGAAGAACAGGGTCGACGTAGGCCCGGAGCGCCGAGAGTTCGTAGGGAAGGGATGAATTGAACATGATATCCGCCCGTTTCTGGTAGGGGAAGACGTATTTCATGGCTCCCCTGATGACTTTGGGCCAGATGGTGAGGGTCGATTCCGCCGAATGCCCCCGGGTTCTGGAATCCCGGACAAGCCTTCTCAGAAGCCGGTTGTCGGTGGTGCTCGTCCTGTTGTGGTCGTCCAGGTAGACCCCGGTCAGGGGGGATACGAAAATTCCGTAGCGCTCCTCTTTCGGTATGACGTCGGTAATCCGGTCGTTAAGGCCGTGAATGCCCTCCATGATGAGAATATCCCTTGGCTGGAGGCGGACCTTCTTTCCGGGAAATTTTTTGCCTTCGATGAAGTCGAACTGGGGAAGAACGACCTCCTCGCCGGCGAGAAGGCGCCTCAGGTGGTCTTCGAGAAGCTCGAGTTCCAGGGCTTCGATAACCTCGAAATCGTAGTTGCCCTCCCCGTCCCTCGGGGTGTTCTCACGGTCAACGAAATAGTTGTCCATCGCCAGGGTGACGGGATTTTTACCGCAGACCTGGAGCTGGATCTTCAGCCGCTCCGACAGGGTGGTCTTCCCCGAGCCCGAGGGGCCGGCTATGGCGACAACCTTGACCTTAGGCCTGGAAGAAATTTCCTCCGCAATTCTTCCGAGATTTCGGGCATGGAAAGCCTCGGAGATGAGAATGACCTCGAGAGCCTTGCCCTCAGCAACTTTTTTGTGGAGGCTGTCCATGTTCCGAAGGTCGAGTACTTCAAGCCACCGCGCGTAGTCCAGGAACACCGAAGAAAGGTTCTTCGAGGCCCGGAAAGGAGGAAGGGCGGAAGGATAGTTGATCGTCGGGAACTGGAGCACCATCCCGGGACCGAGAGGCTTGAGATCGAAAAGCTTCAGATAGCCCGTGGACGGGGCGAGGGGCGCGTAGTAATAGCCGTATATATCGGCGCACCGGTACAGTTCCACCGGGTCGACCCCTGCCCATTTGAAGAGCCTCGCGACTTCGCAGCTCCCCTGCCGTTCGAAAATCTTCCGGGCTTTGTCAAGGGAGACGACTTTCCTGACGAAGGGAAGATCTTTGGATATCAGGTCTGCCATCATTGTTTTTATGGCCTGGAGATCATCCCCGGAAAGAGGCCCTTCCTGGTCCTCCCAGTAATACCCTTCACTGATGGAATGCCTGAGGACAATGTTTCGGCCCAGAGCTTTCCTGCAGGCTAGCACCAGCAGAAAGCTGAGGGACCGCCGGTACACTTCCATTCCTTCAAAAGACGAGGTATCGATGAACTCGACCTCAGCCGAGTCTTCGATGACCCAGTCCAGGGATCTGAGATAATTATTCACTCTCCAGGCTACGACAGTGTCGCCACCTTCGGGGCGGCTTTCGGAGAGAACTGCTTTGCCGGTGACGGGAACGTCGCTGGAAAACACGGGCCCGTGTTTCACATGGACGGTAAACGCCATGAAGACTCCTCCTCTCGGTTGGGAAAAAGGATGTTGCCTTGATGAATAAAGTAGATTATGCTGTATCTTATCATATTCCTATCAGCCTATTACACGGTGAGGAGAAACCCATGGAGAACGGAAGAGGAAAAACGAAGATTTACGATCAGGTCGTTGAAACGGTAAAAAAAATGATCGCCGATGGAATCCTGCCCCAGGGATCGGCCCTTCCTCCGGAACGGCAGCTCATCGAGGAACTCAACGTGAGCAGGAGTTCACTCAGGGAGGGGTTCCGGATACTGGAAATGATGGGCTTTATCGAAAGCATCCCCGGGAAGGGGCGTTTCGTGCGCAGGTCAAGGGGTGAGGGGAGCAGCACAGGAAAGGTGCCTCTTCAGGACGAGGCGATCCTGGAACTGGTGGAGGCCAGGCTCGTTCTTGAACCCGCCATCGCGGTGGAGGCTGCCAAGCATGCGTCGCCTTCCGACCTGACGAGGATCAGGCGGATCCTCACAAAAACGGGAAAAGACGTGGAATCCCTGGAACACCGCGCCCAGTGCGACTACGATTTCCACCTTGTCCTTGCCGAGTCCACCCACAACTTCATCTTCGTCAATATCGTGAAGATGACCTTCAACCTCATCATGGCCACTCACGAACGAATCTACGCGCTCCTCGACGATAAGGAGATTTTCCTGAGAGAACACGAAGACGTGTACGACGCCATCGTCGTAAGGGACCTGGACAAGGTAACCAGGCTCATGACCGCTCATGTCCAGAGGGTGTACCGTACCCTCCAGAACGGAATCGCCCTTGAGGGAATCCGGGAGATCTGACGATCTCCCGTTCCCTGCTTTCCTTCAGAAGGTCCACTCGAAATCGGGCAGTCCTTCCGCGAGGAGCCTTCTTTTTATGTCGGCCCCGATTTCTTCAAGGGCCTTTCCGGTTCTGCCTTCACACCGGGTAACGATCACGGGCTGGGTGTTCGAGGCCCTGATCAGGCCCCATCCCGCCGGGTAGAGTATCCGCACCCCGTCCACAGTGATGGCTTCATGATCGTGCAGCGCCTTGTCACGGATCGCATTCACCACTTCGAATTTTTCTTCGTCGGCGCAGTCGATCCTTATTTCCGCCGTGCTCAGGTAGACGGGGACATGGGAAACCATGGCCGAAAGGCTCTCCGTGCCGTGGGAAAGCATCCGCAGGAGCCTTCCCGCCGCATAGAAAGAGTCGTCAAAACCGTAATACTCGTCCGCGAAGAAAAAATGGCCTGACAGTTCACCGGCGAAGACGGCGCCGATCTCCTTCATCTTCGCCTTGATGAGGGAGTGCCCCGACTTCCAGAACAGCGGCTTTCCTCCAAGCCTGAGAATTTCATCCACAAGGGACTGGGAGCATTTAACCTCAACTATGGCTTCCGCTCCCGGGTGCTTCGGAAGGATCTCCTCCCAGAAAAGAGCCATGAGGATATCCCCCCAGATCATCTCTCCCCGTTCGTCCACCACTCCCAGCCTGTCGGCGTCGCCGTCGAAGGCGATGCCCAGGTCGGCCTTTTCCCTGACGACGGTTTCCATGAGCGAAACGAGGTTCTCCCTTTTCTGCGGATCGGGGTGGTGGTTCGAAAATGTACCGTCCGGCTTTTCAAAAAGCGAAACCACCGAACACCCCAGGGACTCGAGAAAGGAGCGGACATGAAGGCCGGCGGTTCCGTTTCCGCTGTCGGCCACAACCTTGAGTTTCCTGGGACCCAGGGAGATCTTCGACCGCAGCATCTCCAGGTACCTGCCGGAAATATCGGCTGTTTCCACCCTGCCTTCAGGGGAACCTTTCTGAAGGTCGTCCTCAAGAATCATCCGGAGTATCTCCCGAATTTCGTCGCCATAGAGGGTGGAGGTTCCATAGGCAAGCTTGAGCCCGTTCATGTCTTTTGGATTGTGGCTCCCGGTTATCATTACCCCTCCCCCGAGGGAAAGTCCCGGTATGCTCCAGTAGAGAATAGGCGTGGTTACCGTCCCGAGCCTGACCACGTCAAGCCCGGCCCAGGTAAGGCCGCGCACCGCAGCCTTCTCTATTCTTGCCGTGGAGAGCCTGACGTCTCCTCCGACGGAAACCTTGTCCACGCCGCGGCGGCGGAGCCAGGTGCCGAAGGCCTTTCCTACGGCTTCCACCACCGGGTCGGAAAGATCCGTATCAGCGACGCCGCGGATATCATATTCGCGAAAAATGACAGGTGAAATTTGCATATACGATCCTCCTTTGTGTACACTCTATTTGTGCCCCGGAGCCTGAGACTGTATTATAATTGACCGGCATCAATTCACTGACAAGAAGAAGCCCGATGAAGGGCAAAAGGAGCTTATTTCATGAATGAAATTGCCATCATCTCCCCCATTGCCGCTGTCATCCTTATCGGGTGGGTTTTCACCGAGTTCGGCATCATCCCCAGGAGCACGTTCAGGGAAAACAACAAGATACTCTACTGGCTTTCCATCCCAGCTCTTCTCATCCGGCTCACGGCCAGGGCGGACCTTACGGCTGCGGGGAACCTGAACCTTCTGCCCGCGGTCCACGCAGGCTATCTTATCATGCCCCTTATTGCCTGGGCCGCAGGGAGGCTTGCCGGCGAGGAAAGAAACCGGCTTGCCATTTCCGCACTGGTCTCCATGCGGTCGAACCAGGTTTTCATGGGCATTCCCGCTGTTTCAATAGCCTTGGGTTCACAGGGACTCGAGAGCCTCTCCCTGTATTTCGCCATGAGCCTTGTAGGCTACCACATGATTTCCATCGCTGCCTCACAGATTGTCCTTTCCGGGGGAATATCGCCGAGGTCCATTCTCAACTCGGCCAGGAAACTCGCCGCCAACCCCATGGTGATCGCCTGCTTCGCAGGAATCGGCTTCTCCCTGGCAGGGGTGAACGAATTCCCCCGCCCGGTGGATGTCACCCTGAAAGTATTGGGCGATATCGGGACGGGCATGGCACTCCTTGCCGTGGGAGCGGGGCTTTCTTTCCGGTCGGTTCCCTCCATGCTCAGGAAAACATGGAGGGATACGCTGATCAAGCTTGTGGTTCAGCCTGCTGTGGTGTGGGCGTTCTTTCTTCTATGGCCTGTGGACCCCATAATGGTGAAAGTGGTAGTCTTCGTGTGCGCCATGCCTGTGGCGGTGAATTCTCTCGTGGTTGCCCAGGGAATGGGAATGGACGACCAGTATGCGGGGGAAGTGATTGCCGTGACAACCGTCCTTTCGGCAATCACCCTTCCCTTCTGGATCAGGGTGCTGGGAATATAACCTCTTTTCAGGGAGTTTTGCGCCAGAGCAGAACTCCCTTCTCCACAACGGGGGCGACCTGTCCCCGCTTCCTCAGCCATGAAAGATGAGCCCCTACGGCAGCGCTGTTGAGAACGTATTCACTCACCGACATGGAAAGGGAAAAACGGTCCGCAAGACATTTGAGTATTTCCTCCCTGCTTGCCGGCTCTCCGCAGCAGTCAAGAACCGCCTCGCTCACCCGAAGCAGCCCCTTACGGTTGGCCTCGGCAAGAGGGAGAATATTCTCAGTGGCGGGTGCGTGACTTGGAACAAACCAGGCGGCTTCTGTCCCGGTCAGCCGGTCGATGGTTTCCAGGGCCGCTCCCACATCCAGGACGAACATGACGGCGTATTTTTCGATAAGCTCGGCCGAGAAGACGGAGTCAGCCACGAAAAGGACATCATCGGGAGTCCGGAGGCCTATCATGTCGAGAAAATGCCCCGGCAGCGGGACGGCTTCCAGCCCCGACTCATCAAAGATTCCCCTGTTTCCGATGACCATGTCCACTTCCGACGGTTTTGCCTGGAGGAACTTGTTTCCCAGCTCCGCAAAGGGGAAGGCCGACCAGAGCAGAAGAGGTTCGAGGAACGGGTTTTCCATGACCACCGATTCAAGTTCCGTCGCCGCCACCGAACAGCCTGTCCTCTTTCTCAGGAACGCGTTTCCTCCGCAGTGGTCCGCATTGGAATGGGTCGTCACAATTCTCCGGAGGGGAATGTTCCTCTCCTCGAGCAAGCGTGCTATTTTTCTTCCCGCCTCGTCATCAAGACCGCTGTCAACGAGCCGGACCCCGTCATCGGCCAGATAGAGTCCCACGTTGACTCTTCCCGGAATGTACTCCGTTGCAGCACCAAGCTTCACTGTTTCCAAAAGGACGTCCCCCTTTTCCGGATCCTGCTTTTATTGTGAGGCAAACGAAAAATGTTGGCAATACCCCTTGCACAGTACGGACCATGTGCTATAATTTCTTCATCTTTGGTACGGACCATTTTTAAATCTTTATCCTGCAGCAAAGGAGATGCATCATGGAAAAGACGACGCTCGAACTGAAAGGCAGCAAAGGCGCATCCCGGGACGATTCTTCCGATACTTTCAACAACCAGATGTCAGACCTGAATCACGATACCTATAAGTCCCGGTACGATCAGTAGAAACAGCCGCCCCCAGGGGCGGTTTTTTCTTTGACGTTCCCTCCGGTTGCGTTATAATGTTCCAGTTAAACAGGAGGTGACGGGTGTGTCAAACAACGAAACTATCCCTTCAGATTCTTCCGCTTCTCTGCCCGCAATTGAAGTGCGGGGTCTTCATAAATCTTTCGGCAGCCTGTCCGTTTTACGGGACATTTCTCTTTCTGTAAGGGAAGGGGAAGTTGTTTCCGTTATCGGTCCCAGCGGCTCGGGGAAAAGCACCCTGGCGCGGTGCATATGCAGACTGGAAAAAATCAACGCCGGAGAGATTTATCTTTACGGGAAGCGGACCGACGGTTCCAGCCATTCAAACCGTGATATCGCCCGCCTGGTGGGCATGATTTTCCAGCAGTTCAATCTCTTCCCCCATCTATCGGTCCTCGATAACCTAACGCTGAGCCCCATCCGCATTCTCGGCCTTTCCAGGGAGGAAGCGTCGGAGAACGCCATGGCCCTTCTGAAAAGGGTGGGACTGGAAGAAAAGAGAAACGCACGGCCGAGCGAACTCTCGGGAGGCCAGTGCCAGAGGGTAGCCATTGCCAGGGCCCTGGCAATGAATCCCAAAATCATGCTGTTCGACGAGCCGACCAGCGCTCTCGACCCCGAGCTCGTGGGTGAAGTGCTCGATGTTATCGCCGGACTCGTCGATTCAGGAATGACCATGATGATCATCACCCACGAGATGATGTTCGCCAAGGAAGTATCCGACAGGGTGCTCTTTATGGCCGACGGCAATATCGTCGAGCAGGGACACCCGAAAAAGATCTTCTCCTGCCCGGAACTTCCCCGGACCCAGCTCTTTCTCCAGAGAATGCTCGTCCACTTCGGGAAAGAGCTTACCGAAGGAGATGAAAAGGAGGCATGCCGGCATGACGCTTGATTTTTCCGCCATCGTCCCCTATCTCCACATGCTGCTTACCGGAGCGAAGGTGACTATACAGGCATCCTTCCTTTCGGTATTGTTCGGGGCCCTGCTGGGCATTTTCGTCGGCGCCCTCAGGGTGGTTCCCCTGGCGCCGGTCAGGTCCATAGCGGCTACCTATATTTATATTATCCGGGGTACGCCCCTTCTGATCCAGCTCTTCCTTATTTATTTCGGACTCCCCTCCCTCGGCCTGAATCTGCCGGCCTTTACCGCCGGTATAATCGGCCTTTCCATCAATTCTTCGGGATACGTGGGCGAGATTGTCCGGGGAGGAATCGAGGCTGTACCGAAGGGGCAATGGGAGGCCTCCAAGGTGCTGGGTCTTTCGTACCTGAAGACCATGCGCTTCATCATCCTTCCCCAGGCCATCAGGAACATGCTCCCCGCCATAGGGAACGAATTCGTCACACTCATCAAGGAGTCTTCCCTGCTGTCCACCCTTGCCATAACGGAACTGACCATGGTGGGCCAGCAGGTGAGAAGCGTCACCTATGCTTCCTTCGAGACATTCATCGTGGTGGGAATAATTTACCTGGTTCTTACGAGCGTTACGAGTTTCTCTCTTCAATACGTGGAAAAGAAATGGAAAGTCAGCTGAAAGGAAGGGCTTTCCCGAAGCCGGTGCAAAAAACAGGAGAGAGGCTTTCAAGCCTCTCTCCTGTTTTTTTACAACATTCTCGTTCCCTGTGCCGCAGTCCGCTGGGCGTACCGTGTTCTTTCCTTTTCCGCACCCAGGCCGTCAAGGTATCCCCAGGAGGCCATGACAATCTCCCGGATGGAAAGCTTTCTCCGTTCCCGCATTTCATTCCAGAGGGCAATGGGAAGGAACATCCATATGCGGAAAGCAGAATCAGGGCCTTCTCCGCCGAAATCGGAAAGGATGAGGTACCCGGACTTGCTGTACAGCACCACCGGCCGGGAGGACTGGGAGTTCATCCTCTGCAGGTCGTCAAGGGAGAACGCAAGCCCTTCCATCTCCTCGATATCCTTTTTTCCGGGGAGATCTGTCAGGGAAAACCAGATCTTCGGCGGCTGGGTTACGCCCTCGAATACATCCGCCGCGCTCTTCATCCAGGTCTTGACCCTGGAGACGGCTTCATAATCATTCCTGAAAAGAGCAAGCCGAATGGCCCAGTACGCCATCTTCGCCGTGCCGTCTTTTTCCAGAACATCATAGAAGGCTTCTTCGTTCTGAAGAAATTCTCCCTCTCCCAGAAGGTGTTCCTCCCCGATGAGCCCCCTGAGAATAAGAGCCGAAGGCATGTGTTCGCCCGGAGGAGGCATTTGCCCTGAAAGGCATGCTTTCAGCTGAGAAACGACATCGGCGGAAATGGTCACCTTCTCCACTTCGCCGAGCAAAAGGGTCTTCGGCTTCCCCTCGTATAGAAAGACTTCCGTGGATTCGTCCGTGCAGAGTTTCCCCAGTGTCCAGCGTTCATAGTTCTTCATGGTCGCGGAACCCACGAGATACCTGTTGTAGGGGAGAAGAAGGAGGACCCTCTGAAACGGCCCATCGGGCAGGCCGTCAACAGTCATGCCGTCAGGAAGGCGAGCGATGTTTCCTCGCGACATAAGCTCGAATATCATGACCATCCCCTCCTCTTCTGATGTTTTGTATTAGAGTAGCATCAAAAGATCGGAGTATCAAGGGAAAAATACGGAACAGGACTAGTTTCGCAGGCTTCATTCCTATTTCTGTCCGGGCATTTTACTTCCACCGCCTGTGAAGCCAGAGCCACTGTTCAGGGAAAGGGCGGATCATTTCTTCAATTGCCCTGTTCATGCGGAGCGTGTTTTCCTGAATGGCGCTGTTCCTGTCGGTACCTTCCGCCATGGGAACCGGCGGGGAGATGACCACCCTGTGCCGGAAGGGGGCAAGCCTGTAGGACACCACCGGAACGACGGGTACCCCTGCCATGTGAGCTATGGCTGCCGGGCCTCCCGCCGTATAGCACATCCGGCCGAAAAAGGGGCCGTGCACTCCGGTGGAATTCCATGCCTGGTCAGGAAGAAGACCGAGAAATCCTCCCCGTTTCGCGAAGCGGACCGCATCCTTCATTATAAAATGCTTCTCGATGGTTCCCACTCCGAGCGCAGCCCGGTAGGTTTCAATCAGTTCGGAGAGATTCGGGTCGTCCGGGTTCCGGACCACTGCCGTCAGGGGATAGCCCGACTGGGCGAGCCATCCCGCCAGGAGTTCCCAGTTTCCCACGTGGCCGGTCAGGATTATGGCTCCCCTGCCGGAGTCACGGAGATTGTCGAGGATTTCTTTCCCCTCGGTTTCCACAACCCATGAGTGAACCCTGGCGGGGTCCGAGACAAGGGAGAGATATTCGGCCACCATCCAGGAGATGTGCAGGTAACATTTTCGTACCGTTTCCTTTCTCCATGTTTCTTCGGAGTCCGGAAAGGCCAGCCGGAGGTTTTCTAGAGCCACCTTCCGTCTCGGGCGGATGAGCCTGAGACCTCCGGAAAAAAAGGATGCCACCGCCGTGGCACGCCAGCCCGGCCTGATCCATTTCCTTATACAGTCGAGTACGGCGGCCCTACCTTTCACCGGTCTCCCCCGGAGAGGGAAAGGTACAGGTTTTCCAGCTTCTTCGCACCCTTTTCAGGAGTGAACTGCTCGGACACATGGCGCCGGGCGGCAGCTGAAGCGGCCCGTCCCCCTTCGCCGGCGAGCAGGGTGACAGTCCTTCGTTTTTCTTCGATTCCTGCGTCAGGATCAAGATGGACATAGCCGTCCTTCCCGAGGAGTTCATCCATGACGGGCGACCGGGGGGCTGCCGTCGGGACGCCCATAAGGGCGCCGTTCGCAGAAAGAAGGGCAAGAGAGGGAACCGGGTTTTCCACGAGGAGCATGGTCCTGCCCGAAGAGAGGTACTGCATGGCCTCTTCTCCTCCCCGGCCGAGGAGACGGAAGTCCGCCCCCATATTTGTGAGAAGGGAAGAATAGTCACTTTCTCCGGAGGTCTCTCCCGCGAAAAGGCACAAAAGGGATTCGTCCCCGGGAGAAGCTTGTCCCTGGGTTTCTCCTCCCCAGTTCACCTTGATCTCGAAAGCGGGGGGAATATAGGTTTCCCCCCCGGAGCACTCGGTGGCTGAGAGCACTGTGGGATGACCTTTCCATTCTGTTTTAAGGGAAAAGCGGGTGTGGACGGTTCTGGCCCTGAGCCGGACCAAGCCCCACCAGGGGGGAGGGGTTCCCCACAGATGCCACAGCCTTCCCTTTGTACCGGCCGCCGCTGCCCGCTCCATGGTGTGCATGGAATGCCATGAGAGAAGTCCGGGAATGTTCAGGAGATCCGTTCCCGCCCCCGAATAGGCATGAAGAATCGCCCCGCTTCGGATCAGCGCCCTGGCAAGCGTTCCCGCAACTGAAGCTTCCCAGGGCAGGAGGGATCCTCCGATGTACCAGCAGCATTCGATCTTCGCCATTTTCATTCCCCCCTGCCGTGACGGTTTACCGGAAAAGAACCATAAAAAATCGTTTTTTCCCCAGCCGGAGAAAGAGATACCGGTCGCCCAGCACGTCTTCTTCTTTCACCGGGCGGCTCTCGTCTGACTCCCGTTCGCCGTTTACGTAGAGTCCGCCTCCCTTGATCAGGCGGCGGGCTTCGCTTTTCGAAGGACAGGCGCCAGCGGACGCCAGAAGATCCACCAGGGGAAGAGAAAACTCTCTTGAAGCCTCCCCCGTGGGGACTTCCGCCGATAGGGTCCGGAGCATTTCGTCAGACAGTTCCCTGGGCTCGAAGGAATCCCCGAAGAGGATCGAACTGGCCTTCTTCACCGTTTCCGCGCTTTCGGCGCCATGAACAATGGTGGTAACTTCGTAGGCCAGGCGTCTCTGGGCTTCCCGGCGCTCCGGAGATTTTCCGTGAAGGGCCATGATTCCGGAAATTTCGTCGAGAGGCAGGAACGTGAAAAGCTTCAGCAGCTTTTCCACCGACTGGTCCTCCACATTCATCCAGAACTGGTAGAACTTGTAGGGCGAAGTCCTGGCAGGGTCAAGCCACACGGCACCTTCTTCCGTCTTTCCGAATTTTGTTCCGGAAGACGTAAGAAGAAGGGGCTGGGTTGCCCCGAAGGCTTCTCCCCCTGTTTTTTTCCGGATCAGATCCACACCGGAAATGATGTTGCCCTGCTGGTCGTTTCCGCCCATCTGGAGCCTGCAGCTGAAGTTCGAGAAAAGATGGAGGAAATCGTAGGCCTGGAGCAGAACGTAGGAGAATTCCGTGTAGGAAATGCTTTTCTCCGGATCTTCAAGACGGCTCCTGACGTATTCCCTTGCAATCATGGAGTTGACCGAGAAGTGCTTCCCCACATCCCGGAGGACTTCCAGGAAAGTGAGCTTTCCGAGCCAGTCGTAATTGTTGATCAGGAGAGCGGAGTTTGCCCCGCAGTCGAAATCGAGAAAAGAGGCGAGCTGCTTTTTCACTCCTTCAAGATTTTCCTTCACTTTTTCAATGGTCAGCAGGTTTCTCTCCTTGCTTTTTCCGGAAGGGTCACCGATGAGTCCCGTTCCCATGCCCGCGAGGGGTATGGGCCTGTGGCCGCATCTCTGAATCCATGCGAGGGCCATTATGGGGATCAGGTGACCCACGTGGAGGCTGTCCGCCGTAGGGTCAAACCCGACGTAGGCGGTGACCATCTCCCGGCGGAATAAGGCCCCGAGCTCTTCATCATTGCTGCACCATTCAATGTGTCCCCTTTCCCTGAGGACCTGTAGCGCGTCTGAAAACATAGTACTCCCTCCTGATCGTATCCCCGCTCCCGGTCTGAATGCCCCCGGTCGGGTTTCTATCGTTTGCCCTCCGCTGATGACGGGCTTTTCGTCCATTCGAGGATGCCTTCTCCCGGGGAGGGCATGATTACTGTCAGTGTCCCCGCTTTTTCAAGCACTTCCGATGCCCGGAGCACCGTTTTCATATTCACGCCCGCGCTCCGCCCCATTTTTTCAACGATCTTCCCCGTCCTTGCCAGGCTCCGTATGGCTTCCGCAAGAGCGGGCCCGTCGAGGAAAGCCCAGAAAACAGCCCGTTTTCCTTCCTTCATCAGGGGAACGAAGTCGGTGATTTTCTTTTTCTTTTCGGGTTTCAGATGGTCCCGGTCAATAACCCCGATCCTGAGCATTTCCTGATTCCCCGCGCACACAATGGAGAAAGGTATGGAAGCGGTTCCTCCCTCGGGAAATCCTTCAAGTTTTTCCACAGCCGGGACAAGGGAACTCCACTCCCGGTTCCAGAAGGAATTTGCAAAATCCGTTCCGGCACTCCCCCTCCCCGGGAGCTGAAAGAGGATCCCCGGCAGAGAGAAGACTAGCAGTTTTCCTGTTCCGGCCAGAGAGGCCATTACGGGCCCGGCCGAGAGTTCATTCAGCTCTTTCCCTCCGATGCCGACTGTTTCCGAAAGGCTCCATTCACCAGCGCCGGCCTTTCTGAAGAGAGGTGCCGGTATTTCCGGCAGGCTGATTCCAAAGGATGCTATAAAGGGTTCAGGCGCAAGAAACCTGTCGTCCCAGGTTACAGGGGAAATTTTGGCCGGCATTCCGGGGCTTGAAAAAATCTCCAGACCGTCGGTTTCCCATTTCAGCCGGCCCCCTGAACGGTCACCCCTCCAGGCTGCCGTCACCGAAATCCCTCCCGGTTCGACGGGAATGCCCTCTTCCGAAGCAAAATGAGAGGCAAGCCCGCCGTCGAAGAACAGAAAATGATTGGGCCACCGTTTTTCCACGGACCAGGAAACATTCATCCCTCCGGTACCCTTTTCAAGGAGAGCGATCATGGCATGTACCCTTTCGGGCGCGGACCCGACGAGCGTCACGCCATCCCTCCCGCAGAAGTACAGGGGGAAAAGAGGGGACGGTCCGCCCTTCAGCTCGAAAAGCCCGGCAATATCGCCGGATACTTCCGCACCTTTCAGCGGGGAGTTCCAGCTTTCAGGGAGTGTTCCCCGGGCGATGCTTTCCGATTCCTCCCCGCTGAAACGGAGCACACCGTCAACCAGGAGGCGTCCCCGTTCCAGGGAAAAAAGCACAGCCGTATCTTCCGCTTTCGCAAGAAAAGGGAAAAGGCTCCGCAGTCCCCTGAGAACCGGAGCGGCTTTCCCTGATTCCCCGGGAAGTGATGTCGGCGGCAATGATGAAAAACTATCCCCCCGGGCTTCGATGAACAGGAAAGGAACCCCCTCGCCGGGCAGGGGAATTGCCGCAGGCAGTTTTTTACCTTCGGGCACGCTTCCGGCAAGGGAAAAGAGCATTGCAGCCAGGGCGAGAGCCCCTAGAAAAGCAACTGCCCGCCGTATCATGTATTGGCCTCTCTGCGTCTATCAGCCATCTTCAGACCGGACAAGGCTACACCTTTTTGGCCGACATTTTCCTCCTGGCCGTTTCAAGAAGAATCCTGGAGGACTGCAGCAGGGGAAGAATGTCTTCATCTTCCTTGCCGGGAGCTGATTCCCTCAGGCCGGAAGCCAGGGTCAGAATCTCGGTGAGAACTGACGGAACTTCCTCACCCCTGAGAAGCACGGGCTGTTCGGGAAGTTTCACCGCTTTGGCGGCTCCGTTGGGTTCGAGCTGGATTTCCTGCCCGGCCGAAGGAACGGCAGATTTCATCCCCGCCTTTTCAAGTGTCTGTGAGAAGGCGAGAGAGGATTCAGGTTCGCCGTGGGTGATGAGGAAGAAGGGTGAAGTGGTAAAGTTCGCCGCCCAGGCGAGGAGGTCGTCCCGGTCTGCGTGGGCCGAAAAGCCGTTGATGGTGTGTATTTCCGCCTTGACCGCCACGTCCTCGCCTGCGATGCGGATATTTTTCTCTCCTTCGACGATCCTGCGGCCGAGGGTACCCCTGGCCTGGTAGCCGACAAAAACAATATGGTTTTTGGGGTCCCAGATGCCGTGCTTCAGATGGTGGACGATCCGTCCTCCGTTGACCATTCCGCTGCCGGCAACGACCACGCCGTGCCGCACTTCGTTGATGGCCCTGGAATCATCGACGCTGGTGACATATTTCAGTTTTCCGGGGGAAAACGGATCTTTTCCTTCGCTCACATACTGCTGGATCTCCGAAGAAAGGAGGTTCATGTGCTTTCTGTAGATTTCCGTCGCTTTGACACCCATGGGGGAATCAAAGAATATGGGGACAGTTTCGCCCAGAATCCCCTCGTCCTTGAGAAGGGAAAGTTCGTACAGGACTCTCTGGGCCCTGTCCACAACGAAACTTGGAATAAACACCTTCCCCTTGCTTTTCAGCACCTTGGTGAAGACTTCCCGGAATTCCTCCCGGCTTTCGGCATTGCTCCTGTGGAGCCTGTCGCCGTAGGTGGATTCCATGACCACGTAGTCAGCGTCCGTAATGATCGCCGGGTTTCGTTCCATGACCGTTTCCTGGGGGCCAAGGTCCCCGCTGAAGACGATTTTGACTTCCTTTTCGTCTTCTGCAAGCCAAACTTCGAGGATAGCGCTCCCGAGAATGTGCCCCGCATCCCGAAACCGGACGGACACGCCTGGAGCCACTTTTATCCTGTCGTCATAGCTGGAGGCGGCAAGGTGCCGTATGGCCTGGTCCACATGTTCCGCGCTGTAGAGAGGCTCCACGGGGTCGAGCCCCTTCCTGGAATTCTTTTTTGTCTTCCATTCCGCTTCTTCCTTCATAAGATTGGCGGAATCATACCAGAGCACTTTCACCAGTTCGAGGGTGGGAAGGGTGGCGAACACTTTCCCCTTGAAGCCTTCCTTTACCAGGAGAGGAATCCTGCCCGAATGGTCCATGTGGGCATGGGTGAGAAGGACTGCGTCAAGGCTTCCGGCAGCGAATGGAAAGGATTCGCTGTTTTTCCTTTCGTCGTCCTTTCCCTGGAAAATGCCGCAGTCTACGAGTACCCTGCTTGCTCCGCACTCTATAAGATAACTGGATCCGGTCACTTCTCCGGCGGCGCCGATGACTTTCAGCAACATCGAAAATTCCTCCTTTTTTGCGAAAAGAGCGCTGCGTCCGTTGGTTTTCCGGTCACACCGCCGCTGCTTCAGGTATATCGGGCATGACACACCGCACGAGGGCACCATTTCCGGGAACGGATTCCACTTCAAGCCTTCCTCCGACGAGCATCATGCGCTCAAGCATGTTGGCGAGCCCTCTGTGTCCTTCCACCCGAAGCGTTTCATAATTCATGTCGGGCTCAAATCCTTTCCCGTTGTCATGAAACTCGAAGACAACGGCCTCCCCCTTCCGGAATACCTCAGCCCGCATTTCCGTCGCCTGCCCATGCCGGACAGCATTGGAAACCCCTTCCTGAAATATCCTGAACAGGGAGAGCAGCCGTTCTCTTCCCAGTTCCACCGAATCATCCACATCCATGGAGATAAAAATATTGTAATGCCGGGCCAGGCGGTTGGCCAGTTCCGTCATCGCCTGCTCAAGGCCGAGGTCGATCCATGGGGGGGAAAGTTCATCGCACATTTCCCTCAGTTCCCTGACAACGACCTGGGCAGTCTCTTCGGCAATGGCAAGGTGGCGGTGCATTCCTTCGCCGTTCCCCGCCATTCGGGACAGGCGGATCTGCTGGATCATGGCGGTGATGTTCTGGATGGGGCCGTCATGAAGCTCTCTGGCTATGCGGGATTTTTCCCCCTCCTGGACCCGCACGATGTCATTCACGTACCTGTTCCTCAGGAGGGTTCGTTCCACGGCGGTCCTTGCAAGTCTGTAAAGGACGGTTCTCAGACTTCCGATTTCGCTGACCGCCACAGGGTCGGGAAGAGCGGGCAGATCTTTGCCCCACCGGAGGGTTTCGATCTCCTCCACGAGGTCCCTGAGAGGAACGATGAGCCATTTCCATAGGGCCCACAGGGCAAGAAGAATGCCGACCGCCATGAGAAGGATCAGGATGGGCCAGAGGCGCCCTACCCGCACCAGGGGTCCGAGGAGCTGATCCCAAGCCACTGCGGCGATGACGTACCGGTCTCCGCCGCTTACGGGGTTCACCGCGATGGTATAAAGATTGCCCTCCCTGTCTTTTATCTCCACTGCACGGCCGATCGGAATGTTCGGCCGCCAGATGGCTGCAAGATTGTCTGCTCCCGGAGAGGAGAAAAGGATTCTTCCGTCAGCTGCGACCACTGCAACCCATCCTGGAAGGGACGGCCCCCAGGTGAAGACCCTGAACCTCCGTATTTCTATAGACGTGAGCTCACTCCCCCATTTCCTGGTCTCTATTCCGGCGAGCCTTGAGGCCACGTTTTCCGCCATGTCCTGTACATAGGAGCGGGCCACCGACTCCATGGCCCATTCGTGCTGCATCAGGCCGAAACCTGAGACCAGGAGCACCGCAAGAGCAGGCAGAAGGATAGCGAAGGTTATGATCAGGAGGAGGTGACGCCTCATTCAAGCAATTCCTCGAGGGTTACGACGCCGTACTTCAGCGCCAGGAGAAGGGCTTCAGTCTTGTTTTTCGCCCCCAGTTTGTCGTAGATGGAGGCAAGGTGGGTTTGTACGGTCCGCTCGCTGATAAACAGCCGGGCAGCGACCTCCTTGCTCGACAGCCCCTTCGAGGCGAGTATGAGGACTTCTCTTTCCCTGGCCGAAAGGGCTTCTGGGGCGAACTCTCTTTCACCGACAGCGGAGGCCACTTCCGAGTCAAGGTAGAAGCCTCCCTTGGCAACGGTGGAAATGGCCCTGGAAATTTCTTCGGGCGTGGCGGTCTTGAGAATGAATCCCCGTGCTCCGGCCCTGAGCGATGCCAGAACATACTGCTGGGCGTCGTAGGAAGTGAGCATGACCACAGAAACCGGAAGGGACGACTCTTTCACCTTCCTGGCCACGGCGACACCGTCTTCACCGGGCATGCGGATATCAAGAAGGGCCACGTCAGGCCGAAGCTCGTCGATCAGTCTCCATGCCTCGTGCCCGTCTTCCGCCTCTCCGACCAGTTCGACTGAACTCTCCTGGGCCAGGTAGGCGGAAATCCCCGCCCTCGTCAAAGGGTGGTCATCGGCAAGTACAACACGTATGGGCATCGTTTTCATCTCCTTCCATGCTTTTTCGTCCCCCTGGAGAAATAGCTGAAATCCGGTGTGTGATCATACCAGCCCCGGAGGGGCATCCGCATCGGCAAAGCCGCCTACCGCCAAGCCGGTGGAACGGCGTGAAACCAGTTTCTAGGCCTCGCTGCCGAGGCCGATTTCCGCCTCAACCTCCCTGAGGGCCAGGATGACCCACTCGATGACGGTATCCAGGGGCATGGGTATCATTTCCGCTCCCTTGACGATGAGGTCCCGGTCCACACCCCTGGCAAAGGCCTTGTCCTTCCATTTTTTCTTCACCGATTTGACTTCGAGGTCCATGACCGATCTGCTGGGCCGGACCAGGGCCGCGGTGATGACAAGTCCCGTCAGCTCGTCCACTGTGAAGAGCACTTTTTCCATGTCGCTTTCCGGCCTGACGTCGGAGCAGATGCTCCACCCGTGAGCGAGGACGGCCCTGGAGATCTCCTCCGGGTAACCTGCATCGGCAAGCCACCCGGCCCCTTCATGGGTATGCTTCTCCGGGTTCTCCTGGGTGATTTCCCAGTCAATATCGTGAAGCAGCCCTGCAAGTTTCCATTGTGCAACGTCGCCTCCCATCCTGGAGGCAAAAAAACCCATGGTGGCTTCTACTGCGAGGGCATGCTTGATATGGCTGTCTTCCTTGTTGTATTTCCTCAGAAGTTCAAGAGCCTGGTTTCGTGAAATGTGCATCGTGTTTCCTCCTCGGAGTTTATTGTGACGCCGGTTGAAACAGCCCCTCGAGCAGGGGGGAAACCATGGAAAAAACGTTTTCCGGCAGTCTGTCCACCGTGACTGCCGCATCCGCTCTCATGGTCCTGGCCAGTTCGTCAGGGTAGGGGTGAACGTACACCACCCTCCGGATTCCGGCGTTGAGTATCGCTTTCGTGCAAAAGGAACAGGGTTCATGGGTGCAGTATATGGCCGCGCCAGCAGTGCTCGTTCCCACGGAGGCGGCCTGGGCGATGGCGTTCATTTCGGCATGGGATCCCCGGCAGATTTCGTGCCGTTCCCCCGACGGTATTCCGAGTATCGTCCGGAGACAGCCGACTTCGCCGCAGTGGGGCAACCCCTTGGGGGCACCGTTGTATCCCGTGCTGATAATATGGTTGTCCCTCACGATCACGGCACCCACGCGCCTCCGCAGGCACGTGCTTCTCGAGGCCGCCACCCCGGCTATCATCATGAAGTAAAGATCCCATTCCGGCCGCTGAATAGTCATGTCTCATCCTCCGTTTTTCCATCGATTCCGATTATAGCACCCGGAAAAGCTCTTTCTCTCCAACTCTCCCGGGCATGTGGAGATTCTCACCGCTATAATGGTATGATACTGAAGCTTATTCCATTACCCGGACGTATATTCCCGGGCAAAAAGGAGCCCCTATGCTTTTTTTCCGTGACGCTGACCGAAAAGTCCTCTCCTGGTGCTCCTACGACGTGGGCAACTCAGCCTTCGCAACCACCATTATGGCTGCAGTCTACCCGGTATATTTCAAGGAGGTGGCCGCCTTCGGGCTGGCCACGAACATTTCAACCGCCTACTGGGCATATGCTTCGGCCGTTTCCCTCTTTCTGAGCGCCTTTTTCGCCCCTATCCTCGGAGCGGCGGCCGACGTAAAGGGGTCGAAAAAGAGAATGCTCTTCCTCTTCACCCTGCTCGGCGTTCTCTCATCGGGATGCATGGCCTTCATCGGACCCGGAGACTGGAAGCTGGCCCTTTTTCTCATGATGGGCGGGACCATCGGTTTTTCAGCCTCCATGATATTCTATGATGCCCTTCTTCCTTCCCTCGTTCCAGCACACAGGATAGACACCGTTTCTTCCCAGGGGTACGCCCTCGGCTATCTCGGAGGCGGTATTCTCCTCGCGGCAAACCTTCTCTTTATCCGGTTTCTTCCGGGAACCGCAGGGGCACGGCTTTCCTTTCTCTCCGTCGCCCTGTGGTGGGCACTTTTTTCCGTCCCGGTCTTTCTTTTCGTGGACGAACCGCCTCCTTCTCCGGAAGGAAAGCATCTTTCGGGGGCGGCCCTTTTCCTGAAGGGACTGGAAAGACTGAGGACGACTTTCAGGGAAATCAGGAACTACAGGAACCTTTTTGTTTTCCTCCTGGCATTCTGGCTTTACAACGACGGCATAGGGACCATCATCCGAATGGCTGCAATCTACGGAGCCACCCTGGGTATTCCCATGTCCCACCTGGTGGGCGCGCTTCTGGTCACCCAGTTCGTGGGTATTCCCTTCTCCCTCGCCTTCGGCGTTCTGGCCTCGAAAATCGGCAGTAAAAGATCGATCCTCGCCGGGCTTTGCTTTTACCTCTGCATTACCTTCGCAGGCATTTTCGTCCGGGAAATATGGCATTTCTGGGCCCTTGCCATTGCGGTGGGAATGGTTCAGGGCGGCACCCAGGCAATCAGCCGGAGCTTTTTCGCTTCAATGATACCTCCGGGAAGAACAGCCGAGTTTTTTGGCTTCTACGACATTTCGAGCAAATTTTCCGGCATATTCGGACCGGCAGTATTTGGTTTCATCACCCAGGTAACGGGCTCCAGCAGACTGGCCATCGCCGTTCTTTCCTACACTTTTATTCTCGGCATCGTCATCCTCAGGAAAGTGAGGGGCTGATATCCTTGGCATTCCTCCGCAGCCTGGCGCTGCTTCTTCTTTATGCGGTTCTGATTTTTGCCGGTCCGCCCCGGCTCGAAGGAGCGACAGTGCTCGCCTCCGGAAGCAGCCTTGTCAGGACCGTGGCCATAACCTTTGACGACGGCCCCCACGATAAGCTCACACCGCCGCTGCTGGACATGCTCGATACCCTCGGCGTGAAAGCAAGCTTTTTTCTTGTGGGCTCCATGGCGGAAAAAAATCCCCGGCTCGTTCGGGAAATCCGCTCAAGGGGACATACCGTGGCAAATCATTCCCATACCCACAGGAGCTGCCTTTCGCTTTCGACAGAAGAGCTCGAGGAGGAACTCCGGAAATGTTCGGCCGTTCTCGAAGGCATCACTTCAGTTCCGGTACGGTTTTTTCGTCCTCCGGGAGGAAAATATGACAGGAAGACGGTGGAAAGGGTCAGGAAGAACGGCATGAAACTGGTACTCTGGGACATTAACAGCCGCGACTACACCGGAGTCTCTCCTTCATTCATAACAAACAGGACGGTCCGGAGGGCGGTACCGGGGTCCATCCTGCTCTTTCACTCGGGAGTAAAGGCGACCATCGATGCTTTGCCCGAAATAATCGGCCGTCTCAGGAAGAATGGATTTGAATTCGTGACGCTGGACGAAATGTTTTCCGCCTACATGGCAAATGCACCATTTCTCCTGACTGCAGAGGAAAGCACGTTCATTATCATGTGAGGGAGATGATTTCGTGGCTGAGTTTCTGGTTATTTCAACGGGAGGCACAATCGCATCGCGACCGGGAACGCACGGGCTGACGCCATCTCTTCCGGGAGAGGAGCTTCTCTCGGGCGTCAGGGGCCTGGAGCTTTTCGGCCGCGTCACGGTTCTGGATTTACTCTCAAAGGACAGTTCAAACATGTCGCCGGAGGACTGGAAGATGATGGCGGCCTGTCTCAGGGCCGAGGAAAGAGAATATGACGGATTTCTCATTCTTCACGGCACGGACACCATGGCCTATTCCGCTTCGGCCCTCTCCTTCTTTCTGCCCGGCTTTTCAAAACCGGTCGTCATAACGGGATCCATGCTCCCCATGGGTGATCCTGATTCCGACGCTGAAAGCAATATCCTTGAGGGTTTCACCTTTCTCCGTGCCCTGGCGGAACAGGGGAGAAAAGGCATTTCCATTGCTTTCCACGGCCACCTCATCCACGGCCCCCGGTCGCAGAAGATCCTGAGCCATGACTCAACCGCTTTTTCAAGCATAAATTATCATGAATTGGGCTGCATTCTGTCGGGAAAGGCGATTCTGGGGAAAGAACCCTTCCTCGCGGAAACCTACCCCGTGGACGTTTCATCTCTCTCCGTGGAAAACTCCATTTTCCTCGTCACCCTGTTTCCCGGTTTCAGGGCGAGGTACCTGGAGCACCTGACGGACGCCGAACCGCGGGCCATCGTCCTGGAAGCCCTGGGTCTGGGAGGTGTCCCCTACCTGGGTGAAAATCTCCTCCCGCCCATTGCCAGGTGCAGGGAGAAAAACATTCCAGTGATCATTACAACCCAGTGTGTCTACGGAGGTGTGGACCTGAGCGTCTACGAGGTGGGAAGAAAAACACTGGAACTGGGCGCAATCTCGGGGAAAGACATGACCCGGGAGGCAATCATAGCGAAACTCATGATTACCCTCCCCGCGGCAGGGCCTGACCAGTTGGAAGCCCTCCTTCACGAAAACTTCTGCGACGAGATTACCCCCGGAGAAGCCCCGGCTCAGGGGTAGATCTTCCTGAAGAGAAGGGATGCCGTATCCCGGTCCAGTTCAAGGAGTTTTTCGTATTGGGCCAGGGCCGAGGTGCGGTCTCCCAGCTCGATGAAACAGAGTCCGAGGTCGTACAGTATGGCCACTGAATCACTCCTGAAAACAAGCCCCTGCCTGAGAACCTCCACGGCCTCCTCGAAACGGCCGGAAATTCTGTATGCCCTTCCCAGGGCACCGTATCCTTCCGCAGTTTTTGGAGCCTCCCGGATAGCCGCCATGGCAGAAGCGAAGGACTCATCCCACCGCTCGAGCCGGGCAAGACTTTCGCTGTTACCTGCGAGCGCTTCAAGTGACCGGGGTTCGACGGCAAGATACATTTCGTACAGCCTGACCGCTTGCCCGTGGTCTCCCATCACACGGGAGGCATGGGCAAGCTCAAGGACTGCGGGAGGAAATCCGGGCATCAGGACCAGGGCCTGCCGCGCCGCGGAGAAAGCTTTGCCCGGCTCCCTGTTGAGGTTGTAAGCCTTGGCGAGTTCGGCCTGGGCAACGGCATCCTCAGGAGCTTCCGATGCCTTCAGCAGGGCTTCCCTGAGCCCTCCCGAGGCAGCCCTGCCGCCGAACAATCCGGAGGCCAACAGGAAAAAAAGAAAACACCACGCCGCTGGAGCCCGCTTTCTCACTCTCCCCTTCGTTCCTTTTCCCTCCACAGTTCATCACCTTCCAGGCACGTATTGACGAACGCTTTCGCGTCCATCTCCCTGCGAATCCCGAACCGGGTGAGCACAAAATCATACTTCACCGGGTCCTCCGGAAGAAACAGTCTGAAAAGGCCTGTCACCTCAAGGGCCGTTTTCAGGTCGGGACTTTTCCGTTTCGTCAGTCCGAGGCACGAGCACATCCTGAACATGTGAACATCCATGGGGAAAACCAGGTTCTCCGGCCCGAGAATCTTCCAGCCCCCGGGATCGACTCCGTCTGACCGGACCATCCACTTGAGGAACAGGAACAGCCTTTTGCATGCGCTCCCGTCATCGGGCGAAGGGAGAAGGAAACTCTTCCCGAGACCGCCCGCCCCCCGGATTCCCCCGGAGAACAGGGCGGCACCTCCAAGAAAATCCCCGCTCCGGCGGAGGCAGTCTTCAAAGTAAGTTTCGAGACGGCCGAACTCCCTGAGTACCTCCCCGATTCCCGCAAGAAACGAGGCCATTTCATCTCCGGATGTGAACCTGTGACGGAACCCTCCGAGGAGGCGGGAAAGCTCACCGGCTGATGTTTCCATAAGGAATGACCTGGGAGAAGCCCCCATGACCGAGAGCAGCCTGTCTGCGTTCCTGAGGATCTGGCCGACTCTTCCGTAGGCAATGGACGATACGGCAAGGGCCACAACTTCCCGTTCCTCGACCGTGTCAAACAGGTAGAGCTTTTCCAGAGGGTCCGGGGAAATGAACTCCCGGCGGTTCAGCCTGCTGTATGCGTCCTCGAAGCGGGGGAGAAAACCGGCAAGGTTCTGCGCTTCTTCGGACAGAATATCGTTGTTCGGCGGTCTCACCTTCCTTCAACTCCCGGAAAAAGAAGACGTTACTTCACCTGGTTAAAGACTGCGGAGGGAGCGTTCGCCGGTGATTTTCCCTTTTTCACCCTGTGATAGTTGGCATAGGTGAGAGGCGTTCCTTCCTTCAGCAGCTGGGCCTTCTCCACCCGGCCGACGATCAGCTTGTGGGTGAAGACATCCTGCACTGAAAGCACACTGAGTTCAATGCCTGCGAGGGTGTATTCCGTCACGAGGGGAAGGCCGCTCTCCCCGATTTCATAGGTGCATTCGCCGAACTTGTCGAACTCACGGCCACAGCGGAATCCGAACAGCCCAATGAATTTGAGCGGCACGGCATCTTCGAGGACGGAAATGGAAAACCTGCCGCTTTTTTCCACGAGCTCCGTGGTGTAATTGTCCCTGTGCAGGCACGCGGCCATACAAATGGGGTCAGCGGTCAGCTGCATGAGGGCGTTGATGATCTGGCCGTTCTTTTTTTCTTCATAGCTTGTGCTGAGGATGTACACTCCGTAATTCAAAGTAAACAGGGCTCTCGGGTCAATCTGAGCGTCCATGGTTGTCCTCCCTTGAATAAAAAATGAGCAGGAACACGAGGCTCCTGCTCAATGATACACCAGACCCGCATTGTGAGGATAGTCCGGAGAGCGACTAGTCCGCTTCTCTTCCCCCAAGCTCCTTGTCAAGCATGTACATGCCGTGCCTGCCTTCTCCTATCATCTCCAGCTTTTTCACGATCTCGTCGGCATGAGCCTCTTCCTCGACCTGTTCGCTGACGAACCACTGGAGAAAGACCTGGCTTGCATAGTCCTTTTCGGCCACAGCAAGATCCATGAGGTCGTTGATCCGCCTGGTGACATACCGCTCATGCTCATAGGCTCCCTTGAAGACTTCAAGAGCGGAAGCCCATTCCTCCTGGGGACATTCTATGGCCTTATATTTAACCCGTCCGCCCCGCTCGACGATATAGGAGGAGAATTTCATTGCATGTTCCACTTCTTCCTCTGCCTGGACTTTCATCCAGTGGGCCATGCCGTTCAGGTCCACCGAGTTCAGATATGCAGACATGGAGAGATAAATATAGGCAGAATACAGTTCAGCGTTGATCTGGTCGTTGAATGCGTCTTCAATCTTTTTACTGATCATTTTTAGAGATCCACCTTCCATAACCCGTGAATATTGCAGTACTCCCTGCTCTTCTTGGGAGCAAAGGCGCCGAAGACAGCTTCGGCAGGCTCACCCGGATTCAGGAATTTCCTGCAGATCCTGTCTCCGTCCATGATCTCGATGAACTCGATGTAATGTTCGTTCGTCATGGGGTGAGGAACGCTGCCCACCTTGACCTTGTTGCCTTCAACAACCGGAACATGCTTCTCGGTGGCCGAATCGGCGGTTTTTTCCTCGAGGAGCTTCATTGGCTGCCCGCAGCACACAAGGTCTCCCCCTCCTACGTGAAGGAGTTCAACAACATTGCCGCACAGGTCGCATTTAAAAACATCCAGCTTCTTCATCCCGTACTTTCCTCCTTTTGGCATGAAATGACGTTGTTATTTGTAAACGGATTCATTATAGCATTTATTTGTTCTTTTCCCAGAGAGGTCGTCAGGATATTCCCTTCAGCGCGGCAGACTGCCTTCATTCAATAGATCAGCTCGCCGATACATATATCGGATATCGTGCCAAGTTCTTTGTGGAGGCTGAACCCATGAAACCGACCCTAAAAATGAGCGCTGTTGCCCTTGTATTGCTCCTGTGTTTTTTGTTTTCGGCAGATGCTTACGCATCGGCGAGAAAAACAGTGCTTCTCCTGCCGGCGCTGAATTTCACGGATTTTGAAATTTGGGAAAGCAAATTTTACCCGGTCAATGTCCTTGAACAGAAAATGACTGAACACCTCGCTTCCCTGCTTCGAAGGGACCCTTTCACCGATGTCCGGATTCTCGACGAAACGGGAGCAGAACGATGGTTCGCCGGTGACCGCCGCCCCGGAGATGTTGCCGTCCAGATGGAGCTTTTTTCAGTTCTTGCCAAAGAGCGGGAGGTGCTCGGATCCTTCGAGAAAGCGGACGTTTCTCTCCGGGTCAGAGTGTATGACGGGGGAAGCGGGCAAATACAGGATTCCAGGATTGCTTCCGGAAAGGACCAGAGGTACACCTTCAATCCCGGAGACGACAGGCTGTATTTTCTAAACGCCCGGGAATACCCCGTTCTGGAAATACTCCAGACCAACCTCTTCAACCGGATACACAAGGACGGGCTCGACCTTCTCAGGCTGACCCCTCCCGACAAGGGCCAGAAAATGAGCAGGCCGACATGGAAACAGTTTTCTTCTACGTCACACTGGCAGGCCTTCAAAAACGCAATCGCCGATGCAGCGGGAGGAATATCCGGGATCAGCGACGAACAATTCTCCCTCATTGGCCGGATCATCGCACCCACTGCTGAATCGACTCCCCGGAGAAGAGAGTACATCATCACCCTCGGCCGAAAAAACTCACTGGCGGTGGGAGACATCCTCCAGGTGGTCCGGGGCGATACCTACGTTACCGTTGACCCGGAAAATCCTGTGGTCGTCGTTCCCAGGGTAGTGGGAAACGTGAAAGTCACGAAGCTGATGGATTCCGAATCGGTAGTGGTACTGATCAACGAAAAATCCAAAGATCCCGTACAGCTCAACGACCTGGTGCGAGCTTCGAGTTTCGGGACGAAAAAGGCGGCGCCTCTGAAATGAAGAAAACTGTTTGTATCGTCACGTGGCTCCTTCTTTTCTTTCTGGCGTTTCCCCTGTTTTCCGAAAACCTGCCGGCATGGGGAAACGGAGTGATTGTCACCGAGCCCGAAGGATCTGCTCCGAAACCCAAGCCTAAACCGGCAAAAAAATCACCGCCCCCCAAAATCACCGCTCCCGCACCGAAAAAGGACGTGCAGAAAGAACCTGAACCGCTCCTGAGGGTGAATCTTTCCCTCCAGCAGGGGCTTATTCTTCTTGAACAGCGCTATTTCACCAGGGCAACCCCCCTTCTTGAGCGGGCAGTTCTCGAAGAACCCGCCAATCCCCGGGCATGGCATGCTCTCGGAAGGGCATACCATGAGAGAGGATTGTTTTCCAGAGCACAGGAAGCGTACAAAAAGGCCCTTGCAGCGGAACCGAGATATCCTCCCCTGTCCAGGATTTTCGCCTATCCTTCGGGGGACGGACGAAAACCTCTCTGGGATCCCAAAAGACCGGCGAGGATTGAAGCCCTGCCGGCAGCGTCAGGGGGATTTGCAATCCTGCAGCCGGAAGAAGCCCCGTCACCGCAGCCCGAAGCTCCGATATACACTCCGCCTCTTCCTCATGAGACAGCGCAAAAAGAAATTCAGGCGCCTCTCACACCGGAAGCCTCTCCTGTTCCAAGGCAGGTTCCCTCCGGAAGAGGTAACGGCAAATTACGTCCCTTTGTCCCTGTCCGCATAGTTATAGCCCCCCGGACCGAAGAAAAGCCCGGCCAGGCGCAGGCAGAGGGCACGCCCCCGGCTCTCCCGCGACAGGATGTTCAGACCCCCGTGTACATTCCTCCCTCTCCCCCGGAAGGAAATCCGGACTGATATTCTTTCGCCTCGGGCTTTTCGCTTATATAATGTGAGGGTGAGAAGGGTGTCTCTTCCATTCACCGGGAAAACGTGCGGCACTCTTTGAAAGGAGGACTACCGGTCATGAAACGACTTCCGTTTTTTCTTCTCGTCTTGTTGTTTGCTTCTCTGCCGGCAGTGCCCGGCGAAGCTTCTTCCGTCTATGTCGTGGAGCCTGTTCTCGTTAACCAGCCGGTCTATGCCGGGATGAATTTTTACGTATACCGGCCGTACAATCTTCCGGAAGGTTGGTTTGTGACCTTTGACGGCTATCCGGTTGTGCGGACCTCATCCGGAGCCTGGGTCTACGGTGCAGCGAGCGGCAGCGGACTTGTACCGACAGCCTTTGTCGTCGGCTCCCTGAATCCGGCGTCTCTCAGCCTCGTTCAATACCCGGTTCCCGCTGCGGTGACATCGGTGAACCACGTACAGGTTCTTCCCCTTGCCGGTGTCTCCCATCCGACGATTCAGCCGCCTGTGCAGCCTTCCCTTCCTTCATCCTCCGGTATGCTGCTGCCGACCTATATACCCTCCTGGGCCACGAATCCTTCCTTTAACGCTATCGGTTCATGGAACCGCCTTGTCGACAGGATGGGGATTCTGGACAACCCGAGAGTTCCCATCGCATGGAAAGGAGACCGACCGAAGGCCATCTACGCCTGGACAGGCAGAAGCTGGTATCAGATGACATCCTCATCCATCGATATTCCTGAAAGGCCTTCCGAGATGCTGAAGGACCACCTGTACTCGCTCACAAGAATGGTCCACGGAAACAATATGCGCTGGAGCGACAGCGATACACCTCTCCTCGCCCACCAGGCCGCTGTGTGGGGATATCTCTGGATGGGCAGGCTCTCTCCTCTGGCAGATAATTAGAGTACGCGGAAAGGAGGCATTCTCATGAAAACCGGCAATGCCTTTTTACAGCCCCTTGTATCAATCCTGTCGGCGACAGCCTGTATATTTTTCTTTTTTTCTCTTACCGCCCATGCCGCTCCTCTTCAGCCTTTCACTTCGCCTGCGCTGATTTCCAAACCCGATTACCCGGACAGATTCACCGCTCCTTTTGCAGAACCTGCCGATCCTGCTCTGAAAACGCCCTTCCTTCTTTCCCGGGACGGATACATATATTCCGTCGATACCCGGGGAGTGAGAATATACACTGTCCCGCTCTCCTACGGCCTTCCTGCTTTACCGGTCATGGTTCCCTATTTTCATGTCCCCGTGATTCCGGTATTACCGCAGCCGCTCATGTAGAGGGGGCCAGTTCCTTGGGAGCAGGCTTCCCGTCCCCTCCGGGGATGCTCCCTCCGCTGCGCTCTGGATGCTGCGCGACCGCGAGCGCATTTGTGTGTCATCCCGAACGGCCGAAGGGCGGAAGGATCTCGGGGTTGGGTCTCTCCAGAATCAAACCCGAGATCCTCCCCCTGCGGGGATGCTACGCGATCGGCCATGATACCGGCCTCAGGATGACAAACAAGGGCAGATCCCTCGGTCCCCTCCGGGGATGCTAGGCGAGCGCTTCGCTCAGGATGACAGACAAGAGAGCACGAAAAAAGCGGAGAGTCTCCGGCTGTGGCCGGAAACTCTCCGCTTCGCAATGCTCTGTTTCATCTGTAATCCAATAAAAAAAGGACTTCCGGCAGCGTCCTACTCTCCCACGGATAGCCTCCGCAGTACCATCGGCGCTGGAGGGCTTAACTGCCGGGTTCGGCATGGAACCGGGTGTGACCCCTCCGCT
>Ga0228535_1000721_pt1 | contig 77850 bp, 73 predicted proteins | sample SJ1metagenome_FD_168457 | JGI IMG/M metagenome (GOLD analysis project Ga0228535, IMG submission 168457) | Enriched culture of PCE-dechlorinating microbial communities from Ithaca, New York, USA - SJ1 | ecosystem: Engineered > Modeled > Simulated communities (microbial... > Unclassified | place...
CGCGCTTGGTGCGCCGAAACTGAGGTCCGCTCCAGTTCGCTGTTCTGCGGCGCGGGTCAGCGCGACGCAGGACGGCGAGCCCCAGCTCGCGGCCCCGTTCTGCGGGAGCGCAGCGACCGCAGAACGTCAAAGATCAGCCATGGAGGTAGATGGCGCGACTCGTGCGCAAGCACGAGGCGTGACAGCTACCGGAATTGGCTGCATCGCCTTGTTAGGCTCCTTCCTTCTTAATTTTTTCAGTATCGACGGACGCAATTCGCGCTTCGCCTTGAGTAACCCACTCTTTCCGCAGGATGGCGTATTGCATCGTATTCACAAAGATAGGAGTGCCTTCGCCATCTTTCTCAAATGATACAAACTCTTTGAATAATCCTTCCCTTCGCATTCCTAATCTCTCGCACAAACGCTGTGAAGCGATATTGTCGTCCTCCGCGTAGGCATAGAGGCGCCGCGCTTGTTTCACTGCGAATAGGTAGTCGAACAAGGCCCGCGTGGCCTCGGAAGCCAACCCTGCTCCTCCGAAGTTCACGTTAAAATTCCACCCTACCGAGAAAGTGTCCGAAGCCTTACCAGGCACGGCAAACAGGTCACCGATGAGCTTGTTGCCATCTTTCAAGCATACGGCGATGTGCTCATCACTTCTGCTGCGCTTTTCCGCTTCCGCTTCCGCCGCGCTCATATCCTCTAGCTTGAGAGAGAGGAAGCAACTCACCCTAGGTCGATGCAGATACGCGAACAGATCGGCGGCGTCTTCTTTTCTGAAATTTCTCAGGACAAGTCTGTTGGTTTCGATAGCGTTCATCATATGATTTCTGCCTAACGGATCGGAAATGACCCGCCCGCCCAAGCTTCTCGGGCGGTCGGTGTCCATTTCTCTGGTTGGGAATCACCGTATCTTGTCAATGTTTAGACCTGACACTATCTGGAGTCCCTAAATATCAATGATTGGGCAAGTCAGAGATAATTTCTGTAATTGTTGTACGTGTTGTGATTGCTTAGCCCGAGATATTCTAGGGTCAATATATATTTCGTCTATGACATCGTTCCAAACAAAGGGGTGTTTACATAGATTGATATTGTTTCTTTGAACGACTCTGGCGTCAGGGAAATCGAGGTTATTATCTGGACATCTATATACAAACCTAATTTCCTGTTCTCGATCAAACTCTTTTGGAAGTCTCAGCAGAGTCTGTAGTGATTCAAATCCTTGAGAACCTAGAAAATCGGTGTAGTGTGATTTGTCTTTCCACCTAGCGAGATTGTCACCAGTATCGTAACTTATCTTGCCACAATAGTAGGTAAGCATATAAAACTTGTTACTAAGATTCATTAGCTCGTGCATCATTTTCCCTACTGTTGATTTGACAAGGAGACCATCCTCATTGCCCGCAAATTCGTTCCAAGCCCATCTTTCATGCAGAGGCAGATGGGACCAGCACATCCCATAATAGTCCTTCAAGAAGGCCAGATATAACGGATATCCATCTTCAAGACGAAATTCGTGCCCCCAAAAAGGATTCTCTCCAGATGTTGACAGATTTTTCCCAACACCTTTGGTGCTTATCTCTGGCAGTGTAATCGTTTTGCATTCAATATCTTCGAGAAGGAATGATGCATTGAAAATCCTCCAAATCTCTTGGTCGGGTAAAACGTCCACACAATTTCTTGCAATATAAAGTGGTTTACGCTCAGAGTGTGGAGCTTGACGGAAATCCATTTTTTTCAATTCAAAATCTAAATCTTCTATCTCCATTTTGTTTCCTTCTCGACCAACGGGGCCGCGAGCTGAGCGGCCGAAGTGAGGCGCGCTTGGTGCGCCGAAACTGAGGTCCGCTCCAGTTCGCTGTTCTGCGGCGCGGGTCAGCGCGACGCAGAACGGCTATGAGTGTGACCGGCGCGGCCGGTTTTTCGCCGCGACCGAGTCCACACGAGAGTTGGGACATCCTTTCCTATTGGTAGAACCACTCGTCAAAACTTTCAACTTCAAGCTTCCACCCACGCCAGATGCCTTCTCTGAAAAACGTGGTTAAATTTTTCTTGAATAAACCCGAGTATCCCGAACCATTGCTATACAGGCCCAGTGCCTCACCAAAAACCATGCAACATATTTCTGGGATTACGCCTGTCACAATACTTCCGGCATAACGTAGTGATTGTTCTTCATCCAGTCCCTTCAACTTTGGCACTTTCCCGGCATGAGTTGATAAGTTCCTTAACGTATTAATATACTTAATTCTTGTCATAACATCTTCTTCAATTGGTTCCTGAACTATATCCAGTTTCAAAAGAAGTCGTTTTGTCTTGTCAACCAAGGAATCAGTGCCTTGATCCACCCTAGACCCAATTAATGCTTTATAGGCTTCTTTCTGTTCGTTCTCAAGATCACTTGCATCAATAATTTTGTTAATTTCGGCCTTAATGTCTGTCCGCTTTTTCTTTGGTACAGGGCCAACTGGGTCAGTAGCATGATCAAGCAAGACGTTAAAGGCAGAATTTACTAAACCAGCTACTATCACCATTGAATCTTGTGACAGGGATTCGTTGTATAACAAGAATGCTTCGCAAAGCTTTTTGTCGATTAGACTCTTGCGATTGTTCATTGCAGTTCCTGAGAGAAGTAAAACATCATGGGGAGCGCATGCGTGAGCACCGATGGATTTATGGCTGTATCTCCTAGTTTCCTCCCCTGTTGTAACTCGTCTTCCTGTCAAAAATGTGAGAATCTCGCAAAGATCCCACACTCCTTCGTCTTGCATTGTTGCATAAGCTAGAATACTCTCAAGTGCACTACCACTACCGCCAAGCTCTATTGTCGAAGTTACCACCCATTTACCATAGTTCGGGGAAGCATACGAAAATTCTTTCTCAATGCCAGTACTGGAAAAAACATAGTTCTCAGCTCTCTGAGTACCATGAAAAAGCGACAAAATTTGCTCTTTGTAATTTTCTGCAAGAGTCAGCGTTACGGTGCCATACTTCTGCTGTTTTTTGTCAACACTTGAGATTGTCGTTCCAACATCAAGATTGTAAATATCTATTGTTTTCAACTTCTTTCCTTTCGTTCTTGTTTTCCTAGATGATCTACATTTTCGAGTAGTAAGGTATCCTGCATATAAACCAGAGCACACAAGTGCAATTCTAAGAATTCTTCTCATCATTATTTGCTCCGATATCAATCAGTATCATTTTGCTGTATAACGGGGCCGCGAGCTGAGCGGCCGAAGTGAGGCGCGCTTGGTGCGCCGAAACTGAGGTCCGCTCCAGTTCGCTGTTCTGCGGCGCGGGTCAGCGCGACGCAGGACGGTGAGCCCCAGCTCGCGGCCCCGTTCTGCGGGAGCGCAGCGACCGCAGAACGTCATAAGGCTGACCCGTCCGCCCAGTTTTTTCGGGCGGTCGGGTCGTGCCGCGTGTTGGGCACTCACATGTACCAAGTTGACGGCCTGTTGCCCAAAACCAATTTGGCTCCGAGCACTGTTCCCAAGTGATGCTATTTATGGGGGGTGGTCAATTGTGAAGTTGCATGCACCAAAGAGTCAGCTCTTTGAAAACACAACAGGCCAGCGGCGCACCGGCTTCAGGCCGCGTGCCGCCGTTTGGTTGGAACTGACTTCCTAATTCAGGCCAAACTTCCGCGACATAAGCACATTCATCCAATAAGACTCCCTCGCCAATATATATTGATCAGATGCATGGCTGTCAGCAATCTCAAGAATAGAATATTTAAAGTTAATCCTATGTTCAGGACCTTCCTCTTTCAGCAGTTTCCTTAATTCTTTGTTTCCTCCATGGCCGTTTTTGACATAACTACTCCAGCGCTGCCAGATACCGACCTCCCCAGATGCTTTACCGACATAATGTTTTCCACTTGTGGTGTCAGTGATAAGATAGACACCCTTCATATTAGCTAGAGCGCCGTTCCACGATGGAATTTTTTCTTCGATAATGATCTTTAACTTGCTGTAGCTTAGGTCAACAGAGTTATACCCGGGAAAGTCTTCAACTGACAGTTTCTCCCTACGTATTTCTATGATTGGGAAAACCAAGCCCTCTTTCCACCAAATATAAGACGCTCTTGACCGTTTATGATAGATGATGAGGCGACCTATCAGGTTTTCTTGTTTAGTCAGTAATTCTGTTACGTACTTAACCCCGCCTGAGATAGCTTGACAGCCTTTAACTTTATAGATGCCAGCAAACAGCCAAGTCTTATTGCCTATGTCAATTAGACTAACTATGTAATCACAACTAAAATTTGCCCTGCCTTGGTCCTCTTGCCATTCTTTAAATCTCCCGGCATAGTACTCATCAATTGGATGCTCACGACCATTCCAACAGGCCAAATGAACCTTCGTTTTCTTGGCAGTAAACTTAACCCCAGCTGCTTCAAGAAAATAATAAAGCTCAATTATCTCAGAATTGGCGCTTTCCATTTTCAAGCTTACCTCATGATTATTAGTGTTCCAACGCCATAAGCCTGACCGGCCAGCTTTTGGGCCGGTCTTGGCGCTGGTTGAACCTTGGGTTTCCAAACAGATATCGGCAAGCAATGGGATTTGGTTTTTTCGAAGTTTGATAAGCTATTTTGTTTCCTCAAATTCGATCATTTTTAATTTCTTGTAATACTTGTGCTTCAATAATACTTGATATAATCGCATGTTATTTTCTGCAAATCTTAATACTGGATTTAAACTGAATCTCTTTAACGACACCATATTGCATTGCAAATGCTTTAAGATGTTTTGGTTGTTTACCGCCACTAAAAACATCCTCGTAGTTTCTAAAAAAGGAATCACTTCGTCGATAATGAACGGAATTATTTTGTTTCTATCACCGTCGTAGAATATTTCACCGACCTCTACATATTCCACAAATTTAGCACTCAGCTCGTTGAAGTATAAATCAATAAGTTCGTCCCTATTCTGTTTTAATGCTGTAACATCATTACTAATCAAGGCATCAATACAGAGCTTGACTGACAATTGAATTAATATTGTTTGCTCTATGTACTTAACTCTCTTAGCTTGTAGCTTTTCTAATAATATAATAGTCTTTTCCTTCGATTCTAAACTTATTTTATCTATTTCTCTTTTAACTTTTTTCCTTTGCAAGGCCCATGACAATATATAGCCTAAACCAATGAATAAGGACACTATACAGATAATAATTATAGAAGCAGCCCAGTAATTATTAGTATCAATGTAGGTAATAACTTTTGATAGAAACGGCTTAATGATTTCAGTCAATATTTCTTTCATTTGCTTTTATTGTTTTGCCATTCATTCGCGGCATTATTCATCTGTGATAATAAATTTTGCAGGTTATTTAAAGAAGCTGCTTTTTCTAAAAGATAGGGACTCTTTTCGGGAAATTTCTTTCCAACCACCTCTTCGATTGAAGCTTTAGCTTTTTCGTAAGGAGTACCTCTCTTTGCATTAAAGGCCTTGATTATGAGATTTTTTTCCGCATCTGTTATGTTCGCGCCCTTTAACTCACTTGCTACCTCAATTATTGATCTCACAAATTTTTTCTCAGGCATGACTATTCTCCTTTTTGTTTATTGATTCAACGGGGCCGCGAGCTGAGCGGCCGAAGTGAGGCGCGCTTGGTGCGCCGAAACTGAGGTCCGCTCCAGTTCGCTGTTCTGCGGCGCGGGTCAGCGCGACGCAGGACGGCGAGCTGGTCCCAGCTCGCGGCCCCGTTCTGCGGGAACGCAGCGACCGCAGAACTCCTCATTGATCAGATCCGGCCATCCCACTATCCGTATCTTGAAGCATCACTCTATTACAAAAATCTATTTGACGCAACACATTAATTTTGATAAAAAAACACCATTGGCCAACATTCTATTCTAGAAGTTGAACAGTTTTACGGCCAAGATTCCAACAGGAGCAACTGCAGAGTTCGGAATGCATGACCTGCATGTGTGCTCGATTCATGTTCCCTTGCTAGACGCTCCTGATTTTCCGTCATGCTACCCCCGGAAAGGAGACCACATGCTGCTCGTTCCAAGAGACCTGTATGTCCGATATGCAGCGCACCTGAAATTGCGCGAAATCCCTGTTGCGCGCCATGCCGAATATAAAAAGTGGCTCAGGTTTTTTCTTGATTTTTGCGTTCAATACGCACCTTCGGGCTCCAGCTCCCAACAGATACGCCTGTTTTGTGAAAAGCTGCGCGACAAGAGGCAATCCGAGGCACAACGGGAGCGGGCGGCCCATGCCGTATCTCTCTTCTTCGAGATGCGGCAGCCCTCAATACCCGCCAATCCTGACGGAATCGAATATCTGGAAAGAGGGAGGGCCGCAAACGAAACCGCGTCGACGGTCAATGAAAACCCGGGACCGTGGTCGCCGTCAAGCGATCCCGCGTTGCCTGATGCGCAACAGTTGTCGACCACCCGTGCTGTATCGGGGTATGCCGAAGCGGGATACCAGGTTCAAACGGATTCACCGGAATGGGACGAACTGCTGGTAAACCTGGCGACTGAAATCAAAGTCCGGCACTATTCGCGAAAAACGCTCAAGACATACGCGAACTGGTCCAGGCAGTTCCAGCGTTTTCTGAAGAACAAGTCACCCGGCGAGTTGTCGACGGCCGATGTAAAAGATTATCTCACCTTTCTGGCGGTGAAGTGCCGGGTCGCCGCATCGACGCAGAACCAGGCATTCAACTCGCTCCTGTTTCTGTTCCGGCACGCTCTCAAGAAGGAGTTCGGGGATCTGCGCGACGTTCCGCGCGCCAAGAAATCACGGTATGTTCCGATGGTGCTTTCCCGCAAGGAAATCGACGCCGTCCTGATGCACCTTTTACCTCCGTTCGATCTCGTGGTCAAGATTCTGTTCGGTTGCGGCTTGCGCCTGTTCGAGTGCCTGCAACTGCGGGTAAGGGACTTCAATTTTGATGACGGCATCCTGACCATCCACGGCAAGGGGAAAAAGGACCGCACCGTTCCGCTCCCGGCAACGATCCTTGAGGAACTGAAGGCGCAGATGAAAGCTGTCGGCGAGCTGCACGAGCAAGATCTTGCGGCAGGTTACGCCGGGGTGTTTCTTGATGACGCCGTGGAAAAGAAGTACCCTAGGGCGCCGAAGGAGTTCATCCACCAGTGGTTCTTTCCAATGAAGTCACTGACGGTCATGGAGAACGGAGAACGGAAACGATATCATCTCCATGAATCCGATTTACAGAAGGCTCTCTACCATGCCGTCCGACGCGCACGGATCCCCAAGCGCGTCACCTCCCACACCTTCCGCCATTCCTTCGCCACCCATCTTCTCCAAGCCAATTACGATATCCGCGTTATCCAGAAGCTGCTCGGACATTCAAGCCTGAAAACGACCATGATCTACACCCATTGCGTTCCGGTCAGAACGGTGAAGGAGCCGAGGAGCCCGCTGGATTTCTGACGCGAAAGGTTCTTCCTTCCCCTGCCTACGAAAAAAGGCGGAACCGGTTTCCCGGTCCCGCCCTGTTTCCAATTCAGCCACCCGGCAAAGGGGACAGTGCCGATACCCCCTACAGGCTCTCCCTCACCTTCTCCCACTTCATGCTCAGCCGGTTCAAAGCGTGTATGTATGCCTTGGCCGACGCCTCGATGATGTCGGTGGAGGAGCCGCGGCCGATGACGGTGCGGTCCCCTTCGCTGAGGCGCACGGTGACTTCACCCTGGGCGTCGGTCCCGCCGGTGATGGAGCCGACCGTGTACTGGAGGAGTTTGGCCTTGGTCTTGGTCAACTTCTGGATGGCCTTCAGGGTGGCGTCGACCGGGCCGTCGCCCAGTTCGGCGGTGCGCACCGGCACGTTGTCGATCTCCATCTGCACCGTGGCGGTGGCCACGGCAAAGGAGCCGCAGGTGACGGTGATGTGGCTGAGCCTGTATTTTTCCGCCACCCGCATGACCTCGTCGGCGATGATGGCGTCGATGTCCTCGTCGAAGATCTCCTTTTTCAGGTCGGCCAGGGTCTTGAAGCGCTCGAAAGTCTTGTTCAGAGTCTCGTCGTTCAGCTCGTACCCCAGGTCTTCCAGCCGCTTCTTGAAGGCGTGGCGGCCGGAATGCTTGCCGAGCACCAGCACGTTGTCCTTGAGCCCCACCGATGCGGGGGTCATAATCTCGTAGGTGGATTTCTCCATGAGCACCCCGTGCTGGTGGATGCCCGCCTCGTGGGCAAAGGCGTTGGCGCCGACGATTGCCTTGTTGGGCTGCACCGCGATACCGGTGACGGTAGTGAGCAGGCGGCTGGCCGGGGTGAGCTGCTCGGTGACGATGTTGGTCCTGAACGGCAGGATGTCGTGCCGGGTCCTGAGGATCATGACGAACTCCTCCAGCGAGCAGTTGCCGGCCCGTTCGCCGATACCGTTGATGGTGCACTCCACCTGGCCGGCGCCCGCCTGCACCGCTGCGATTGAGTTGGCCACCGACAGCCCCAGGTCGTTGTGGCAGTGGACCGAGATTACCGCCTTCTCGATGTTGGGGACGTTCTCCTTGAGATAGCGGATGATGTTGAAGTATTCGAAGGGGATGGTGTAGCCCACCGTGTCGGGGATGTTCACCACCCCGGCACCGGCCTCGATGACCGCCTCCACCACCTCAGCCAGGAACTTCAGGTCGGTGCGGACCGCGTCCTCGCAGGAAAACTCCACATTGGGGGTGAACGAGCGGGCATGCTTTACCGATTTCACCGCGGTATCCAGCACCTGGGACGGGGTCATCTTGAGCTTGTACTTCATGTGGATGTCCGAGGTGGCGATGAAGGTATGGATGCGCCCCTTGTCGCCCGCGTGCTGGAGAGCCTCCCACCCCCGGTCGATGTCTTTGAGGTTGGCCCGGCACAGGCCGGCGATCTCGGGCCCCTTGATGGTCTGGGCGATCTTCCTGACCGCCTCGAAATCCCCCTCCGACGCGATGGGAAAGCCCGCCTCGATGATGTCCACGTTGAGTTTCTGCAGCTGCCTGGCGATGCGCAGCTTTTCGTCGATGTTCATGCTCGCTCCGGGAGACTGCTCGCCGTCCCTGAGGGTTGTGTCGAAAATCCTGATGGTTTTTGGCTGTTCCATGTTCCACCTCCGGTTCAATAGACGGATAAAGTAAAAAAGCCTCCGCCCCGTCAAGGGGCGAAGGCTTTGCTCCGCGATACCACCCTCATTCATCCGCCGCAGCGGACCTCGTTGTTCCCTTTACGCGGGGTACGGCTCCGGCTGGCATGGCTTCACCGAAGCGGCTCCAAGGCGAGTTCGTTTCCCCTCTCCACCGGTTCGCACCAGCCACCGGCTCTCTGAAGAAAAGGGTTGAAACTACTACTCCTCTTCACTGCCTTTACAATTGTAGAAAAATAATAGATGAATCCACACGCCGCTGTCAAGCGTCATTCTTCGGCGCGTCGGATTTATGCGCCTTGTGCAGCGCCTTTTCAAGCCTTCTCCTGCGGGGATAGCTCAGAACATAGCCGATGGGACCGGAGGAGATGTAGCATATGAACAGCACGAACAGCATCAGCACCGGTTCCGCCGCGATGACGATCAGCAGGAGGATGGCCAGCACCAGAAAGACGAACGGCTGGCGCTTGATCATTCCCGGGTCCTTGAAGGAATAATACCTGAAGTTGGACACCATCAGGAAGGCGAGCAGGTAGATGAGCACCAGGATGGCCAGCTTCTTGTAGGAGCCGGGCCAGCCGTAGTGGTAGAACAGCAGCACCGTGGCCGACACCATGCTGGCCGCCGCCGGAATGGGGAGCCCCACGAAGCGCTTGCTCTCCACGGTGTTGACCTGGACGTTGAAGCGCGCCAGACGCAGGGCACCGCAGACAACGAACAGGAAGGCGGCCAGCCAGCCGAGCCTGCCGAACGGTTTCAGCGCCCAGCAGTACATGAGGAGGCCGGGCGCCACGCCGAAGGCCACCAGGTCAGCCAGCGAGTCGTACTCCACCCCGAACTTGGAGGAGGTGCCGGTGAGCCGGGCCACCTTGCCGTCGAGGCCGTCGAAGATTGAGGAGACCAGGATCCAGAGGGCAGCCACGTGGTACTTGCCGTTGGTGGTGGCCACGATCCCGTAGAAGCCCGCGAACAGGCTGCCGGTGGTGAAGAGGTTGGGGAGGATGTAGATCCCCTTGCGCATCCCCTCGGCCATATCGATCTTTTCATCGCTCATGACAGATATCCGAGAATGGTTTCACCGGCCACGGTCCGGTCGCCTGGCGCCACCCGGGGGACGACCTCCCTCGGCAGGTAGACGTCGACCCGGGAGCCGAACCTGATCAGGCCGTACCGCCGGCCCCTTTTAAGGTAATCGCCCTTGTGCGGATACGACACGATCCGGCGGGCAATCAGGCCCGCCACCTGGACGAACACCACCTTTTCCCCTTTTTCGGTCTCCAGGATGATGCCGCTCTGCTCGTTTTCGAAGGTGGCCCGCTCGTGGCGTGCATCCAGGAATCTCCCCCGCACGTAGAAGGTGTCGAGCACCCGGCCGGAGACCGGCACCCGGTTGATATGGACGTCGAATATCGACATGAAGATGCTCACCTTGAGCATCTCGCCGTCCAGATGGGGCGCCGGGGCATTCCCCAGGAACACCACCACGCCGTCGGCCGGAGCCACCACGGCGTTCTCCCCCTGCGGGCAGACCCGCTGGGGGTTGCGGAAGAAATAGGCGACGAACAGGGTCACCGCCAGGGCGACCGTGGCCGGGATGGGGGTGACCTGTCGATGGAGCAGCGCCAGGGCCAGGGTGACCAGGGCGGCCGCCATGATAAAGGGGATCCCCTCGACCGCTATCGGCGTATTCTGGTTACGCATGTTGCAATTCCTCACTCATGCCGTTTCCGGACGCGGAGTGTTATAAGTTCAAAGTTATCGGCCGGGACCGGTCCTTATCAGCATTTCTTGCAGGCTTCGGGAAGCCCCGGACCGACCCCCGGGCAATGTTTCCCGATGCACTTTTTAATAAGAGAAAGGCCGGATAACGGGGCGCGGACAAGCCGCAGCCTCGAATCCGGCCCTGCGGATCAAACGACGTTTCTAGTTCTTCGACTTGTCCACGATCTTGGAAGCGCCGATCCAGGACATCATGGAACGGAGCCGCGCGCCCACCTCTTCGATGGGATGCTCGGCCGCATGACGGCGCAGGGCGCTGAAGACCGGCTTGTTGGTCTTGTTTTCCAGCATCCATTCCTTGGCGAACTCGCCGGTCTGGATCTCGGCCAGGATCTGGCGCATCTCGTCCTTGGTCTCCTCGGTGATGACCCGGGGACCGCGGGTCAGGTCGCCGTACTCGGCGGTGTTGGAGATGGAATAGCGCATGTTGGCGATGCCCCCCTCGTAGATCAGGTCCACGATCAGCTTGAGCTCGTGAAGGCACTCGAAGTAGGCCATCTCAGGGGCATAGCCCGCTTCCACCAGGGTCTCGAAACCGGCCTGGATCAGGGCGCTCACGCCGCCGCACAGGACCGCCTGCTCGCCGAACAGGTCTGTCTCGGTCTCCTCGCGGAAGCTGGTCTCGATGATGCCGGCCCTGCCGCCGCCGTTGGCAGAGGCATAGGCCAGAGCCACGTCGCGGGAGTTGCCCGCCGGGTCGTGGTGCACGGCGATGAGGGAGGGGACCCCGCCCCCCTTGGTGTATTCGTGACGCACCAGGTGGCCCGGCCCCTTGGGTGCGATCATGATGACGTTGATGTCGTGGCGCGGCACGATCTGGCCGAAGTGGATGTTGAAGCCGTGGCTGAAGGCCAGGTAGGCGCCCTGCCTGATGTAGGGGCCGATCTCCTCGCGGTAGACGTCGCCCTGGATCTCGTCCGGGAGCAGGATCATGACCACGTCGGCGATCTTGACCGCCTCGGAGGTGGGGAGCACGGTGAGTCCGGCGTTCTCGGCCTTCTTGACCGACGCCGAATCGGGCCTCAGGCCTACCACCACGTCGATACCGGAGTCCTTCAGATTATTGGCATGGGCGTGTCCTTGGGAGCCGTACCCGATAATCGCCACCTTTTTCCCCTTGAGCACCCCAAGGTTGCAGTCTTTGTCGTAATAAATCCTCATTGTTTCCTCCTCTATTATTGTGCGGCTACAGTCCCGATCCACCGGCCGGCAGCCGGTTCCTATCCTTTCCACCCCTTGGCTCCCCGGCCGATGGCCACCGGGCCGGTCCGCACCAGTTCCTTGAGGCCCAGGGGCCTGAGGAGCTCCAGTATGGCGTCTATTTTTGACGGTGACCCCGTGGCCTCGATGGTGTAGCTCCTCGGGGTCACGTCAATGACATTGGCGCGGAAGATGTCGACTATCCGGAGCACCTCGGCCCGGTCGGCATCCTCGGCCGTTACCTTGATCAATGCAAGCTCGCGCTCGATGGCGCTCTCGTCGGTGAAATCGATGACCTTGATGACGTCGATGAGCTTGTTCAGGTGCTTGGTGATCTGCTCCAGGATCTGGTCGTCCCCCCGGGTGACGATGGTCATGCGGGAGATGGACTCCTCGTGGGTGGGGGCCACCGACAGGGAGTCGATGTTGAAGCCCCTGCCCGAGAACAGCCCTACGACCCGTGACAGAACACCGAATTCGTTTTCCACAAGTACCGTGATTGTATGCCGCATGGGAAAGTCTCCTCAGTATACCCGCGTCAGATGCCTTTGAAGAAGGAAGCCCCGCCTCATCAGGAAGCGAGCACCATCTCGTTCAGTGAAGCGCCGGCGGGTACCATCGGAAGCACCTTTTCCTCGCGGGCAATCTTGAACTCCATGATGACGGGCCCCGGGGTCGCGAACCCCCTGCGGATGGTCTCCTCCACCTCCTCCGGTTTCGAGGCGGTGAATCCTGCCGCGCCGAAGGCTTCGGCCAGCTTGACGAAATCAATGGGAAGCTCCATGACGGTCTGGGAATAGCGCCTCTCGAAGAACAGCTCCTGCCACTGCCTCACCATGCCGAGGTAATTGTTGTTCATGACGCAGATCTTCACCGGCAGCCGGTTCTGCACCAGGGTTGCCAGCTCCTGCAGGTTCATCTGGAAGCCGCCGTCGCCGCACACCGCGATGACCTGACGCTCCGGAAAGGCCGCCTGGGCGCCCATGGCCGCCGGCAGGCCGTACCCCATGGTGCCGAGACCTCCGGAGCTGAGGAGCGTCCGGGGTCTGGTGAAGCCGAAGAACTGGGCGGTCCACATCTGGTGCTGTCCCACATCGGTGGCTATGATGGCGTCCGGCTCCGAGATCTCCCGAAGTTTCCGGATGACCGCCTGGGGCTTGATGGCCTGGGAGGACTCCTTGTAGCCCATGGGATGCTTGGCCTTCCAGTCGTCGATCTGCGTCCGCCAGGGCTTGATGTTCTTGTGGAACGACTTGACGCCGTCGCGGTTCCCCTCCAGCACCTTGCCGAGCCTCGCCAGGATGTCCTTGACGTCCCCGACGATGGGAAGGTCCACCCGGACGTTCTTCCTGATGGAGGTGGGGTCCACGTCCATGTGAATGATCTTTGCGTGCGGGGCAAAGGCCGGTATCTTGCCGGTGACCCGGTCGTCGAAACGGGCGCCCACCGCCACCAGCAGGTCGCATTCCGTCACCGCCATGTTGGCGTAGTAGGTGCCGTGCATGCCGAGCAGGCCCAGGGAGTTCGGGCTGTCCTCAGGGAAGGAGCCGAGCCCCATCAGGGTCGTGGTGACCGGCGCCTGGAGCGTATCGGCCATCTCGCGCAACTCGTCCGATGCGTTGGCGATGACCACGCCGCCGCCCACGTAGATGACCGGCTTCCTGGCGGCCAGGATCATGGAGGCGGCCTTCTCTATCTGCCTCGGATGCCCCTCCACGGTGGGTTTGTAACCGCGCAGGTCCACCTTGTCCGGGTACTTGAATTCCGTGACCGCCACCTGGACGTCCTTGGGGAGGTCGATGAGCACCGGTCCGGGCCTGCCGGTCCGGGCGATGTAGAAGGCCTTCTTGACGATCCCGGCGAGATCCTTCACGTTTTTGACCAGAAAATTGTGCTTGGTACAGGGACGGGTGATCCCGATGATGTCGACCTCCTGGAAGGCGTCGTTGCCGATAAGGGCGGTCGGGACCTGACCGGTGATGACCACCAGAGGGATGGAATCCATATAGGCGGTGGCGATACCGGTGACCGTATTGGTGGCGCCCGGCCCGGAGGTGGCGATGGCCACGCCCACCTTGCCGCTGGCCCGGGCATAACCGTCGGCGGCATGGACGCCCGCCTGCTCGTGACGGGGGAGGATATGGCGGATGTCGGGGAACGAGTAGAGCTCGTCGTAGATATTGATGACCGTCCCTCCGGGGTACCCGAAGACCGTATCGACTCCTTCCAGCTTGAGACATTCCAGCAGGATTCTCGCGCCTGCGAGTTTCATAAGAAAACCTCCAGATAGTTTCGGCCTTTGCCTTCCGCCGTGAGTCCGGAGACAGGAACTGACCCTCCCCCCCGCAGGAAGAGGGAACTAGTTCAGTTTCCATCCGGAAAGTGTCGACAGGGGACGGGTCGGAACTTCCCCGAAGCTCCGACCCGTCCCTCATAACATTTTTCCAGGGGTTCCGGGTGGAAATTATTTCAAGTAGTTCTACAGGTTCTAGTCCGCGGTTGTAATCGCTCCCGTATAGGCCGACGTTACCAGCTTGGCGTAGCGCGAGAGCCATCCCCTCTTGATCTTTGGCTCAGGCGCCCGCCATGCCTCCTGCCTGGCCTTCAGGGTCGCCTCGTCCACCAGCAGCTCCAGCCTCCGGTTCGGGATGTCCAGCAGGATCCGGTCCCCCTCCTCCACCAGGGCGATCGGCCCGCCCTCGGCCGCCTCGGGCGATACGTGGCCGATACAGGGGCCGCGGGTCCCGCCGGAAAAACGTCCGTCTGTAATCAGAGCAACCGAATCGCCCAGACCGAGCCCCATGATGGCGGCCGTAGGCGCCAGCATCTCGCGCATCCCCGGCCCTCCCTTGGGACCTTCGTAGCGGATGACCACTACGTTGCCGGAGGTTATCTCTCCCTGCATCAGGGCGGCCATGGCTTCTTCCTCGGAGTCGAAGCAGCGGGCGGTTCCGGTGAATTTCATCATCGGCTCCGACACCCCGGACTGCTTGACCACCGCTCCCTTGGGGGCCAGGTTGCCAAAGAGGATCGCGATCCCCCCCTCCTTCTTGACCGGGTTGTCCACCGGGTGTATGACCTTCTCGTCGACCCGCTCGATGCTGGAAACCAGCTGGCCGGTGGACAGTCCCATGACGGTCCTGCAGTCCCTGACCCGGTCCCCCAGTTGCTTCAGCACGCCCAGCACCCCGCCGGCCACGTCCAGGTCTTCCATGAAGTGTCCGCCGGCCGGGTTCATGGAGGCCAGTTGCGGGGTCTCGCGCGCCAGGATGTCGAAGGTCTCCAGGGGGAGCTCAACCCCAGCCTCGTGGGCGATGGCGAGCAGATGCAGGACCGTGTTGGAGGAGCCGCCCAGGGCCAGGTCGACGCGGATGGCGTTCTCGAATGCCTCGCGGGTGAGTATCTCGCGGGGGGTCACGTTGTTCCTGACCAGTTCGACGATCTTCTCGCCGGAGGCAAAGGCGATGCGGCGCTTCAGGGCGGAGACCGCAAGGGCCGTGCCGCAGCGCGGCAGGCTCATGCCGAGGGTCTCGGTCAGGATCGCCATGGTGTTGGCCGTGAACAACCCCTGGCAGGATCCCATGCCCGGGCAGGCGTTGTCCTCGCAGACCTGCAGCTCCTTGCCGTCGATGACGCCGGCCTTGTACCGGGCCATGGCCTCGAAGGTATCGGTGACGAACGAATAGCGGCGCTCGTCAGGACCGCGGCCGGCCATCATGGGGCCCGCGGTCACCACGATTGACGGGATGTCGACCCGGGCGGCGGCCATCAGCATGCCCGGGGTGATCTTGTCACAGTTGGTCAGAAGAACCAGGCCGTCCAGCCGATGGGCCTCTGCGATGGATTCCACCATGTCGGCGATCAGCTCGCGGGTGGCAAGGGAGTAGTGCATCCCCTTGTGCCCCATGGCGATGCCGTCGCAGACCCCGGGGATGCCGAAGAAGAAGGCATAGCCTCCCCCGGTGTGGATCCCTTTCTCGATGAACCGTTCCAGGTCCCTCATGCCCACGTGGCCAGGGATCAGGTCGGTAAAGCTGGTCGCCACGCCGATAAAGGGCTTTTCCATCTCGCTCTGGGGAACGCCGGTCCCCTTGAGGAGAGCCCGGTGGGGCGTCCGCTCCAGACCCCGGGTAATTACGTCGCTTCGCATATGCGTCCTCTCCAACCTGAAAGCCCCGGCTTAGTGCCGAGGCAATGTGTCCCGTATCCTGCCCCCGGGAAGTGGGAATAAGGATGAACCATAATACATTCGTAAGTATCTGTCAATATGGAGACAAGCCGCGATTACGGCCCGGTCGGCTTTTTCATGCGCGCCAGTTCCGCCTCCGACGGCCTGATGTAGGCAGGCACCATTTCCCCCGCCGGTGTCAGCCTGTTGCGGGAGAGCAGGTCGGCCGCTATTACGGCCCCCGAGGACGCCCGCGGCGCGTGGCAGGTGTCAGGGGCGAACAGGGCCGCATCCCCGAGCCGCCCGGTGATCAGTCCACGGTACCGGAGCGCCCCGCTTCCGACAAACAGGGTGGGCCCCGTGATATGCTCCAGGAAATCGGCCGGCGCGACGACACAGTCCTCCACGAGCGCCTCGGGAAGGCCCCCGCAGCGATAGAGGGCGGTGTAGACCTCGTTCTTCCTGGCGTCGAACATGGGGCATACCGGCAGGGCCGCATGGGGAAGGTTCATGGCCAGCATGGCGAGAGAGGAGAAACCGACCACCGGTCTGCCGGTGGCGAGGACCAGCCCTTTCACGGTGGCGAGCCCGACCCTCAGGCCGGTGAACGAGCCGGGGCCGAGGGAGACACCGAAGGCGTCGATGGAGCCGATCTCGAGCCCGGCGCATTCCAAGGCCAGATCCACGCAGCGCAGGATGCCCGAGGAGCTGATGTTCGCGGCGTTCACGAGGAATTCCGCCGCCAGGTTCCCGTCATCGAGGATTGCCGCGCTGGAGGCGGTGGTAGACGTGTCGATGGCCAGCAGCTTCACTCAGCCCTGCCCGATCAGATAGCGCGCGATATCGTTGTAGAAGGCGAGCACCATGAGCCCTACCAGCAGCACCAGCCCCACCTGCTGCGCGAACTCGCGGGTCTTCATGCTCACCGCCCTGCCGCTGACCAGCTCCCAGAGGTAGAACACCAGGTGGCCGCCGTCGAGGATCGGGATGGGAAGGAGATTGAGCAGACCCAGGTTGATGCTCAGGAGCGCCATGAAGGAGAGGAAATAAACCAGGCCGGTCTCTGCCTGCTCGCCGGCGGTCTTTGCTATCATGATCGGGCCGCCCACGTTGTCCAGTGAAATGGCCCCGCCGATGATCTTGCCCACGGCCAGCACGGTCATCCTAGTGAGGCTCCAGGTGTGCTCGCCCCCCTTGACCACCGCCTCCAGCGGTTCCAGCTTGTCCGTCACGGTCTCCTTGGAGACCATGACGCCGATGGCCGGCGTGGTGACCTGCTCGCCCAGGAGGTTCTTGGCGGTCCGGATTTCCGGGGCCACCTTGACCGTGAAGGTATCGTGGTTGCGCTGCACGGTCAGGAGCAGGGGCTTGCCGCCGCTGTCGGCGATCAGGTTTGCCATGTCGTTCCAGCGCACCACGGGTTTGCCGTCAACGGCGGTGATCCGATCCCCTGCCCTGAGCCCGGCCAGTGCAGCGGGCTTGTCCTTGATCACGTCCCCAATCCTCGAGGTGGCCGAAGGAATGCCGATCATGCAGACGACCACGAACACGATATAGGCGAACAGGAGGTTGAAGGCAGGGCCCGCCGCCACGATAATCATCCGCTGCAGGGGGGGCTTTGCCGAAAAGGAACGCTCGGGGTCGGCCTCAGGAGGCCCCTCTTCCGCTCCCTCGCCGACCATCTTCACGTAGCCGCCGAGCGGAAATGCGGAGATGCGGTATTCGGTCTCGCCGATCTGCTTTCCGATGAGCCTGGGTCCGAACCCGAGGGAGAACTTCTCCACCCCGACTCCGAACAGCTTGGCAAAGAGAAAGTGCCCCAGCTCGTGGACGAAAATGAGTATTCCGAGGACTACGACTGCCGACAGTATGCTTATCATGAAATCTCCCTATAATCCTATCAGTTCCTTTGCCTTGGCGCGGCCCCAGCGGTCGGTGTTGAGCACCTCCTCGACGGAGTTGAGGACATGGGGCTGATGAGCGTCCATGGTTTTCTCGATCACGGCCGCTATTTCGGTGAACCGTATCCTCCCCTGGAGAAACGCCTCAACCGCCACCTCGTTGGCGGCATTCATGACCGCGGGCATGCTCTCCCCGTCGTTGACGGCGCGGTAGGCGAGCGCCAGGGCGGGAAAGCGCCCGTTGTCCGGTTCGAAAAAGGTCAGGGAGCCGACCTCGGTCAGGTTGAGACCCCGAACACCGGTGGGGACCCGCTCCGGACAGGTGAGGGCATAGGCGATGGGGGCCTTCATGTCGGGCACGCCCATCTGGGCCATGACACAGCCGTCCAGATACTCGACCATGGAGTGGATGATGCTCTGGGGGTGTATCACCACGGAGATCCGCTCCACCGGCACATCGAACAGCCACCTGGCCTCGATGACCTCCAGCCCCTTGTTCATCATGGTGGCCGAATCGATGGTGATCTTCTTCCCCATGCTCCAGTTGGGGTGATTCAGGGCGTCACTGATGGAGACCCCGGCCAGCTTGGCGACGGGATAACGGTAGAAGGGTCCTCCGGATGCCGTCAGCACGATCCGCTTCAGGTCCTCCTTCCGATGCCCCTCCAGCGACTGGAATATGGCGCTGTGCTCGCTGTCCACGGGGTAGAGCCTCACGCCCTGCTCCCTGACCATATCCATGATGATACGGCCGGCGGTCACCAGGGTCTCCTTGTTTGCCAGGGCCATGTCCTTGCCCGCCTTGATGGCCGCCACGGTCGGCACCAGGCCGGCGGCGCCCACGATGGCGGAGACCACCATGTCCGATTCCGCGGCGGTGGCCGCGGCTATCATGCCGGGAATCCCGTGGAGTATTTCGGTCTTCGCCCCTTTCAGCGACTTCCGCAGCTTCCTGGCCGACTCTTCGGAGATGACCGCGGCTATCTTGGGCGAGAACGTTTCTATCTGGCTCGTGAGGAGCTCCAGATTGTTCCCGCCGGTCAACGCCACGACCTCGAACCGGTCGCGATGGGCAGCCACGATATCCAGTGTGCTGACGCCGATTGAGCCGGTCGAGCCTAGTATTGTGAGCTTTTTCATTGCCTCTCCTCGATGGGGGTCGGATCAGAACAGATAATACGCGTAAAGGTACAGGGTCGGTGCGGCGAACAGTATGCTGTCCAGGCGGTCCAGCACTCCCCCGTGGCCGGGAAAGATGGTGCCGGAATCCTTGACGCCGAAGCTCCTCTTCAGCAGGGACTCGAACAGGTCCCCCAGCTGCCCGAGAAGACCGGCAAGAAGGGCGGTGGCCAGGCAGTCCACTGCCGAGAGCCAGGGGAAAAAGGTCGCCTTCGCGATAAAGGCGCCGGCAATGCTGCCGGCCAGCCCCCCCAGCATCCCCTCGACGCTCTTGTTGGGGCTCACTGCTGGGTAGAGCTTCCTTCTCCCCAGCGTGCTCCCCACGTAGAAGGCCGCGGTGTCGCCCGACATGACGATGACCAGCAGCAGGAAGATCCACTGGATACCGTGGGTCATCTCCCTGAGCCCGACCAGGTGGCTCATGAGAAGCGGCACGTAGAGGATCCCCATCAGGAGCAGTGCCGCCTCTCCGGCGGATTCCCTTATGTCGCGGATTTTCAGCAGGGACAGGAGACCGATCAGGATGACCACAAGGGTTGCCGCCAGGTGGAGGGGGACGAGCCCGTATACGACGACCGGCATGGAGGCTGCCCCGACCGCGGTCGCCAGGTAACCCTCCACTCTCCGCTCCGGGAGCGCCATCCGGTAGAATTCCAGCAGCCCCAGCACCGTCATGGCCAGGACAAAGCAGAAAAAGGCGGAGCCCCCGGCCTTCAGTATGAACAGAATGAGGATGGGGAGGGCGACCAACCCCGTCATGAGCCGTTTGATGATTACCTCCTCTTCCTGACCTGGTCGCTGATCAAGCCGTAGCGCCGCTCCCTGGACTGGTAATTGTCCAGGGCACGGTAGAATTCCTCCCGACCGAAATCGGGCCAGTTGACGTCGGTGAAATAGAGCTCGGAGTATGCGATCTGCCAGAGAAGAAAATTGCTGATGCGCATCTCGCCGCTGGTGCGGATCAGGAGGTCGGGGTCGGGGATGCCGGCCGTATAGAGATAGCCCGCGAACAGGTTTTCGCTGACTTCGTCTTCCCGGACCCTCCCGGCGGCCAGGTCGGAGGCCAGGCCGGCGGCGGCCCTGAGGAGCTCCCGGCGGGCGCCGTAGGAGAGGGCCAGTGTCAGCACCATGCCGTTGTTCCCGGAGGTCTTGTCAATGGCCTCGCGCACCGCGCGCTCCACGTCCCCAGGCAGCTCTTCACGGTCACCGATCACGTTGAACCTGATGTTGTTCGCCATCATCCGCGGGGTCTCACCTGCCAGGTACCTCTTGAGGAGCGCCATAAGCGACCGGACCTCGGTCTTGGGCCGCAGCCAGTTCTCGGAGGAAAAGGCGAACAGGGTGAGATATCCGATGCCCAGGCGGGAGCTCTCTTCCACGATGTAGCGGACCGTCTCCACTCCCTTGCGGTGACCGACGATCCTCTTGAGCATCCGTTCCTGGGCCCAGCGGCCATTGCCGTCCATGATAATGGCCAGGTGTCTGGGCAGTTTTTCCGGGTCGAGTGTGTGCATATCTGGCCCTGAAACAAAAAACCCCCTTGGTAAAAGGGGTTAAGGAGTCTATTGGAAACAGGTGGCCTGCTTCGCGAACGAACAGCGAGTGAAACGGATGAACGATACGGGAAATGTGGAGGCCATATCGGAGTTCAGACTTCCATGACCTCTTTTTCCTTGGATGCCAGAATTTCGTCAACTTTAGCGGTGTAGGTATTTGTGACGTCCTGTACCTCTTTTTCACCCCGTTTCAGGTCATCCTCAGAGATCTTCTTGTCCTTTTCCAGCTTCTTCAGCGATTCGATGGCGTCACGCCTGATGTTTCTCAGGGCTATCCTGCCCTCCTCGGCCATCTTTTTCAGCTGCTTGACGATCTCCTTCCTCCGCTCCTCGGTGAGGGGCGGCAGGGGGAGACGGATCAGCTTGCCGTCGTTGGCAGGGGTCAGGCCGATGTTGGCATTGAGTATGGCCTTTTCGATGACCGGTATCATCTTTGATTCCCACGGCTGGATGGTGATGACCCTGGGCTCGGGAACGGCCACGGCCGCCACCTGGTTTATGGGGGTCGGCGTATCGTAGTAGATGACCTTGATATCGTCCAGCAGGGCCGTGCTGGCGCGTCCGGTCCGAACCTTCTGGTATTCTTTCCGGAGCGAATCTATGGTCTTGTCCATGTTGCTCTTCATGGAGGCGAGTACATCCTTGGTCATGTTACTCTCCTTTGATGATAGTGCCTATATCCTCACCGAACACAACCTTCTTGATGTTTCCGCGGGTGGTGAGATTGAAGATGATGATGGGAAGACAGTTGTCCATGCAGAGGGAGGTCGCGGTTGCATCCATGACCTGAAGCCCGTTCTTCAGGACATCGATGTAACTGAGCCGGGTGAACCGGAACGCATTGGGATCCTTCATCGGGTCCGCCGAGTAGACGCCGTCGACCTTGGTCCCCTTCAGGATCACCTCGGCGCCTATCTCCATGGCCCGGAGGCTGGCGGCGGTGTCGGTGGTGAAGTAGGGGTTTCCGGTACCGGCGCCCAGAATCACCACCCGCCCCTTCTCCAGGTGCCTGATGGCGCGCCGCCGGATATACGGCTCCGCGACCTCGCGCATCTCGATGGCCGACTGGACTCTGGTGTCGACACCGACCTTCTCCAGGGCGTCCTGCATGGCCAGGGAATTGATCATGGTGGCGAGCATCCCCATGTAGTCCGCGCTCGCCCTGTCCATACCCTTGGACGAGGCGGCCAGACCGCGGAAGATATTGCCTCCGCCGATGACCAGCGCCACCTGGGTGCCGCACTCCACCACCTCCTTCACCTCGGTGGCGATGGCTGTGATGGTGGCGGCGTCTATTCCGTACTTCTGCTCTCCGGCAAGGGCCTCGCCCGAAAGCTTCAGGAGAATTCTTCCATACCTCGGCTTGTCCATAGCTCCCTGCATCCGTTCCCCTGGGGGGAACATGCTCCGATTACCGCACTGAAAAATTGGATACCCATCAAGCGCGAGGGCCGGAATCCGCGCGACTTCCGCCGTACGGATCCGGCCCCCGAACAGCTTTGGGAGCCTAAACCCCGGCTGCCGCGGCGACCTCCGCGGCGAAGTCGCTCTCCTTCTTGGCCAGGCCTTCGCCGAGCACGAAACGGGAGAAGCGACGGATCGACATGTTCTCGCCGATGGATGCGATGGTCTCGTTCAGGTATGTCTGGATGGTTTTGTCGGGGTCCTTGACAAAGGGCTGCTCAAGGAGACATATCTCACCGTAGAACTTGGAAATCTGGCCCTCGACGATCTTCTCGACGATATTGTCGGGCTTGCCGGTCTCCCTGGCCTTTGCCCGGTAGATCTCCTTCTCCCGCTCGAGGAGCCCGGCCGGTACCTCTTCACGACGGACAAACTGAGGCGCCGCGGCGGCGATATGCATGGCGATGTCCTTGACGAACACCTGGAACGCTTCGTTCTTTGCAACGAAGTCGGTTTCGCAGTTGACCTCCACCAGGACGCCGATCTTGCCGCCCGCGTGGATATAGGAACCGACCACACCTTCGGAGGCGACCCTGCCTGCCTTCTTGGAAGCGGCGGCAAGGCCTTTCTTGCGGAGATAGTCAATAGCCTTTTCCTGGTCGCCGGCCGTCTCGGTCAGGGCCTTCTTGCAATCCATGAGACCGGCGCCGGTCGCTTTTCTCAATTCGTTAACCTGTGCTGCTGTGATAGTCACCTTATCCTCCCTCCACCGGCGCGCGGAAGGCCGCCCACCGGGTTATCTTTTCATAGACTGAACACGGGACGACCCTTGATGCCGCCCGTTCCACAACGGTTGTCGTCACTTGCCCGGGCCGGCGTCTTACTGAGCGGGTTCCACGGGCACGGACTCGACCGCCGCCGCGGCCTCGACGACCTCTTCCTCTTCAGGGGCGCTTCCTTCGGCGTCGGTCCGCAGTTCGATCTCCCTGGCCTGAGCGCCCTCGACCACCGCATCGGCAATCTTGCTGGAAAGGAGGCGGATGGCCCGGATGGCGTCATCGTTGCCGGGAATGATGTGGTCTATGGGATCCGGGTCGCAGTTGGTGTCCACGACGGAGACCACGGGTATCCCGAGCTTCTTGGCCTCGCTGACGGCGATGGACTCGTTCTTGGGATCGATCACGAAGATCGCGCCCGGCAGCTTGTGCATCCCCTTGATGCCGCCGAGGGACTTCTCAAGCTTCTGGCGCTGCTTTTCCAGGCTGAGGATTTCCTTCTTGGTATACCCCTCGATGGTGCCGTCGGCAAACATGGCGTCAAGCCGCTTGAGCCGCTCGATGCTCTGCCTTACCGTGGCGAAGTTGGTCAGCATGCCGCCGAGCCAGCGCTGGTTGACATAGAACATGTTGCAGCGCTGGGCCTCTTCGGCGATGGAGTCCTGGGCCTGCTTCTTGGTGCCGACGAACAGGATGGTCTCGCCGGCCTGGGCCGTCTCCCTGACGAAGTTGTATGCGTTCTTGAACAGACGCACGGTCTTCTGCAGGTCTATGATGTAGATCCCGTTTCTCGCCCCGAAGATGTAGGGCTTCATCTTGGGGTTCCAGCGCTTGGTCTGATGACCGAAATGCACCCCGGCTTCCAGCAATTCTTTCATGGTGATGTTCGACATGGTACTCTCCTTTGGTTTTACCTCCGCACCCTCGACGTCTCCGGAATCCGCGGACTGCGGACACCGCCGGAAGAGAAAGGGGCGTGTGTGGTTAAATAACGAACCCGTATACCACAAACTGCGCTGATTTAGCAAGGGTATTTTTATCCGGAAACCGTCCCGGCCGCGCGCCGGGCTCCCGCCGGGCCGGGGGATATTGCTATTTGGCCACTGCTCATGTATCATGCCCGATGCCATGAAAAAGACCCTGCACTGGTACATATTCAGGGAAATCACCGTACCCTTCCTGCTCGGCTTCGCCGTCTTCACCTTCGTTCTGCTCATGGGGAGGTTCATGAACCTTGCCGAGATGGTGGTGGCCAAAGGGGTACCCCTCGCGGACATCCTCCGGCTCCTGCTTTACATGCTTCCCTCGTTTTCCTTCGTCACCATCCCGATGGCCTTTCTGCTGGCCGTGCTCCTGGCGTTCGGCAGGCTTTCAGCCGACAACGAGATAACCGCGATGAAGGCCGGGGGGACAGGGCTGTACGGCATCCTCCCGCCGGTGCTCGCGTTTGCCCTCATCGCCTACCTGGCGACCACCGTCATCACGGTGTACGCCCTTCCCTGGGGCAATACGGCATTCAAGACCCTGCTGTACGACGCCATCAATCTCAGGGTCAACATCAGCCTGAAGGACGGCGTCTTCAACGACGACCTGCCGGGTCTGGTCATCTACGTGTCCCGTTACGACGAATCGGAGCACCGTATCTCCGGCGTGCTGATCTACGACGAGCGGAGCTCGGACGAGCCGGCCACCATCTTCGCCAGGAGCGGCATGATCATCGCTGATCCGGAGAAAAAGAACCTCCGGCTGCGCCTCCAGGACGGCGGGGTCCACCGGCTGCACGGCACGTCAGGGTACCAGCTCATGGAGTTCGACAGTTACGACCTCAACTTCAGCTTCAACCAGACCTACAAGATAGTGCCCACCATAAACGAGCTGGACATGACCTTCAAGGAACTGAGGGGCGCCATGAAGCTCACCGGATTCGACGCGAGCATCATCAGGAACCTGCACCTGGAATTCCACCGGCGACTGGCGTTCCCCTTCGCCTGCTTCGTGTTCGCCCTGATCGGTATCCCGCTGGGCCTGCAGAACAGGCGCTCAGGCAAGTCTTCGGGCTTCTCCCTCTGCATCGTGGTGCTCCTGTGCTACTACATCCTCCTGTCCATCGGCAAAACCCTCGGCCAGAAGGCGGTAGTCCCCCCGGCCGTCGCCATGTGGATGCCCAACCTCATTTTCATCGGCCTCGGCATCTACCTGTTCAAAAAGACCGCGGCCGAAGAGCGCATGGCACTGTTTGATCTCCCGGCACGGCTCCTCAGATGGGGACGGGCACGACTTCCGTTCCGGAGGATCATCGCGTGAGGGTTTTAAGCCGCTACATCACCGCCACCTACCTGAAGCTCCTGGGTCTCACGGTCGGCTCCTTCACCGCCATCTATCTGGTGATCGACTTTCTGGAAAAGATCAGCCGCTTCTCCCAGGCACACGGCAAACCCCAGTACATAATCCTGTTCTTCCTGTACAAGCTCCCGTCCATCGTAAACCAGGTCATGCCGTTGGCCGTGCTCATGGCGACCCTGCTGACCCTCGGCATCCTGTCCCGCTCCAGTGAAATCGTGGCAATGCAGAGCTGCGGCATCAGCCTGAAGAGGATCGCCAAGCCGATGCTGGTGATTGCGTTTATTCTGAGCCTCTACACCTTCTTCTCCAACGAGGTTATCATTCCGAACACCTCCCAGGAGCTGAAATATACCGAAGAGGTCCTGATCCAGGGGAAGAGCCCCAGCACCTTTTTCCGTCTCAACAACATCTGGTACCGGGACGAAAACTACATCCTGCAGGCACGCCTCTTCATCCCGGACGCCTGGACCCTGAAGGGGGTGACCCTCTGGCAGACGACGGACACAATGCAGCCGACTAGGCGGCTGGAGGCGCAGGAAGGGGTCTGGAACGGCCATTTCTGGACCCTGAAGAACGTGGTCGATCGCGAGATGTCCGGCGGCAAGGCGATCTCGACCAAGCAGGTGAAGGTCTTGCCGGTACCCCTGAACCTGAAGATCGGGGATCTCAAGGTCTGGGACAAGTACGCGGAAGACATGGGCTTTTTCAAGCTGAAGCGGTATACGGACAAGCTCAGGAAAGGGGGCTACGATGCAACCAGGTACCAGGCCCAGATGCACTCCAAGATTTCCCTCCCCTTTGCCTGCCTGATAATGGCCTTTGTCGGGATACCGTTCGCCATGCGCGGCGGCCGGTCCGGCGGCATCGCCCTGGGTATCGGCCTGAGCCTGGGGATCGGCTTCGCCTATTTCATCATCAACGCCGTTCTCATCTCGCTGGGCCAGACAGGGGTCCTGCCGCCACTGGTATCCGCCTGGGCGGCCAACTTCATCTTCGCCCTGTCGGCCATCTGGCTTACCCTGACCATCCATCACTGACAGCTTCCGGCGGCCGGATCTGCCCCGATCCGGCTGAAAACCGCCCCCTTCTACCAGCTATCATACCGTAATCACTCAACATTTCAATTTCATGGATTGACAAGCAGGTATCTGATGATTTACTTATGTCTGCCTGAAGACGAACCATAGATTAGAACCCGCCATCCACGAGATGGGAATATGGCGGTTCAGACCGGATAGTTGTTTCGATGTCTCGCACACAGGGAACCCATAACACCCCGGCCGCAACCGACGCGGAAATATCAAGAAAGGAGGTCCACGCCGGAACGAGGCAGCAGAACGTGCCACAACGGGCAGGATTCCGTTGGTCCGGCAAAACAACCGAAAAAACCGAACACTACTCTAATTATGAAGAAACAATTTATTTTGTTCGCAACAGCGGCGCTTTGCGCCATGTCGTGCGACCAGTCGCAGATCCGCCAGACGAACCCGGCCATGATGGCCAATCCGGAACTGGAAAAGGAAATCCGCAGAGTCATGGGAAACGGAATGCACCTGGATGAGAGGAGACGGCAGATCCCGGCGATTACGGCGGCATTTGCCAAGAGAACCGACCTCCAGAGGGCAAGCCGGCTCGCATCCCTCTGCTACCTGAAGACCATCGATACGCCTTTCATGCCCCTTGACATCGCGGAGATAGCCCTTGCCGAGACAGGCTCCCACGGCCTGTCGGCAAAGGCCGTATCCTACAAGGGCGCACTGGGGGTCTGGCAGCTGATGCCCAACCGGGCAAAGAGCCACGGCTACTCCCCCGAGGACATGGAAAACGACGAAAAATGCGCGGAGGCGGCGGTCCTGGAGCTTCTCTCCAAGATGAGGATGGCGAAAGGGGACCTCAAAAAAGCCAAGAAACTCTATTGCGGCATCGGTCCCCAGGCCGATGTCTATGAAGAAAGACGGATCGGCTTCAGGCGCGAGATCCTGAGGGAGATGATGAAACTCCCTCCGATGCGGGCGGAAAACGGGCCGGACCCTCTGCTCCGTCCTTCTTAAATGGCCGCGACATTGCGGCCTGAATCCTTTGATCGGCAGATACCTGACAGGATCTGCTTTTTTTGTCCGCGGCGGCCGGGCCGCGCAAGATGGAGAAGACAGGATGAAAAAACTGCTGTTGTTCGTCCTTCTGCTCGCGACCTCGTGCTCCGCGATAGTGGAGAAACCGCAGGTGAGCCTCAAGGAGGCGCGGTTCGCGGGCCTCGATTCCGAAGGAGTCTCGATAGACTTTCTGCTGACAGTCGCAAACCCGAATTCCTTTGATCTTCCCTTGAACGGCTACGTGTACGATGTGCGGCTGATGGCACTCCCCCTGGCAAGGGGCGAATCGAGGAATTCCGTCACTTTCGGCGGGAAGAGCGCCACCGACATGCTCATCCCGGTCAGGATCTCATACTCGGATGTCATGGAGATACTCAAGCGACGGCCGGACCTCAAGGAGATCCCCTACCAGTTGAACGCCAAGCTGGATGTGGGCACGCCGGTAGGGAACGTGAAGGTGCCGGTGAGTAAGGACGGGGTCCTGAGCGTTCCCGAACACTACCGCCCCGGGAATCTCCTCAGGCAGCTTGGAGGATTTCTGAAAGGAACGTAGTACCACGTAACATCGGGTACGAGCAGTCACCAGGAGGCTTTCGCCATGTCCCAGCTTTATCCGGTTCTCCTCATGATATGCGCCGGAACCGCGGTGGCCCTCCAGCCCTCCATCAACGCGAGGCTCGCCGAAAAAACCGGATTGCTTGAAAGCGCCTGCATCTCCTTCGCGGTCGGCACCGCCGCACTGCTCGTCGCGTTGCTGGTTTTCGGGAGATGGACGGTAAAAGGACTGTCGGAAACGCTCTGGTGGGAGTGGACCGGCGGGGTCCTCGGCGCCTTCTTCGTCTCAGCCACCATCCTGGCGGTACCCAGGATCGGGACCGCGGCCGCCATGGCCGCCAGCATCACCGCGCAGCTCCTCACCGCGCTGCTGCTGGACCACTTCGGCCTGTTCGGCTTCGGGGGAGCCCCGATCGACCTGAAACGCTCCACCGGAGCGTTCCTCCTGATCCTCGGCGCATGGCTGATTATCAGGCGCTGACAGACGCTTAAGAGCTTGCCCGTAAATAACGTTCCGTATGATCGCGCCCGGATTTATGTCGGATTTGGCGTGGACGATTGAGCAGAACCGCAGGCGTGAGCCAAGGCTACGTCGAAGATTTTGCGATTGAGGACAGGTCAAAGACGGCGTGAAGACGGGATGCGAGCCCGGAGTGCTTATTTACGGACAAGCTCTAATACGCCTTCAGTTGCTGCCTGGTGCAGGACCGCCACCTGACGACGCCGTCCGGATCGTTGTCGGCCGTCACCAGCAGGACCAGCTTGCCGCCCAGCAGGACCGTCTTCACCTTGTCCACCAGCCTGACCCGGTCCTCAAGGTCCGGAGAAGCCCCTTCCATGGTCCGGACCGCATCCACCTCCGGGTGCTCCAGCAGTTCCTTCACCCGCGCTACGCCGTCCACGGCCGGGATCTCCAGACTTCCCCGCATCCGCCCGTCATTCCCTCCCAGACGAAGCCCGACCCCGGCCAGGGCGCCGATGACTCCCTGGCCCGTGCCGCCGTGACAGGAGAGGTGAACGCCCGTCTCCGAAGCCAGCTCAAAGGCATCCTTCATCTCTATGACGGCCCGCTTTGCCCTGTAGCCGAACTCGACCAGGAGATCGGGCTGCCGCATCCGCTCGCTGGCGGCAATGCACAGCCCGGGATCAGAACCTTCGGCGCTCTCTCCGGCCAGGAAATCCGCGGCGAATTCGGTGAGTGCGCCCAGATGTTCCTCGGGCATCGAGACATTGAAGCACATGGAGCTGTTGTGGGAGGTGTAGGGGATGTCGGGATGGACGAACAGTTGGTGGCGGGTAATCGAGCCGCACCTTCCCCATCCGCGTTTTTCAACTTCCAGCGCCAGCAGGCCGGCAAGTTCGCCGGTCCCCCTCGATTCAAGGGAGTCCGTGTCGTCTATGCATACGAAGACTGTCATGCTCTACCTCGATTTTGTTCAGGATCGCCGGAACTATAACAAACGGCACATACTATAGTCAATACTATATAGCGCAGGAGTATATTTACCTTTTAAACAGCGCCTTCAGGGCAGTCTGGCTTCTCATTTTATCCACAAATCCCCGGATATCGATTAAGTATATCCCGGGAAGGAATTTCACGGGTACCTGAAGAGGCTCCTGCCGGATTTCCGGACAAGTCAGGCAGGCATTCGCGGCTTGGATGACGCCATGGTCTGTGCTATATTGCGGATGTAGGTTTCTCATGAAAGAGAGGAGAACCCGGAGAGATGGAATGGCTGAAAATAGTGGTGGATTACGGGGTCATCTGGCTGCTCGTCCTGTTGAGCGTGGTCGCTGTGGGGTGCGCCATCGAGCGGTATCTGGTCTTCAGAAATATCCGGCTGGACGACTTCAGCGACAAGAAGAGCCTGGAACTCGAACTGACCAAAAAACTCCACGTCATTGCGACCATCGGCAGCAACGCCCCCTACCTGGGACTGCTGGGGACCGTGCTCGGGATCATGCTGACCTTCTATACCATGGGGAGCGAGGGGTTCATGGATACCGGCAAGATCATGATCGGCCTGGCCCTGGCCTTGAAGGCCACGGCGGTCGGGCTGCTGGTGGCCATTCCTGCCGTGGCCGTCTACAACCTCCTCCTGAGAAGGGTAAAGGTCCTTATCCTGCGCTGGGAGATCAGACATGCAAGACAAAGAGTTTAACTACATCAACGTCATCCCGTTCGTGGATATCATGCTGGTGCTCCTGACCATCGTTCTGACCACCTCGACCTTCATCGCCACCAGCGGGATCCCGGTGAACCTCCCCAAGGCGTCGAAAAACCTGGACCAGACCCTCAAGGTACGGACCATCGAGATAAACCGCGGGGGGTCAATATTTTTCAACGGTCGTCCGGTCACCACCGTGACTCTCCGTGAATCGATCCGGCCCCTCGACCGGAATACCCCGTTGCTCATCAGGGCGGACAGGGATTTGGCGCTGCAATCCTTTGTGGATGTTCTTGACATCGTAAAGAACGCGGGATTCCAGCATGTGAGCCTCCAGACCGAGATAAAGAAATGACCCCCAACCGGACCGGGATACTGATTTCTCTGACGCTCCATGGCGGGGCAATCGCTCTCGCATTCGCACTGGGCGGTTCAATCGCCCAACCCGGCAAACAGATAGAGATCGATTTCACCCTGGTCGAACCGGCCGGTCCGCCCCTGCCGGGACCGCCACCCCTGGCGTCGAAGCCGAAGCCCGGGCCCCCTGCGCCGCGCAGCAAACCGCCGACCCCGGTGACGAAGAGATCGCGATCGTTTGCGCAACAGCAGGCACCGGTCCCCCGGGAGCCGGCCACTCAACCGCAGGGCTCCGTCCCTGTATTTGCCGACCCCGACCCCGCCCCTCCGGCTCCGGTGCAGCAGGCCTCGTCCCAGTCCGCGACCGGCTCCGGAGGCGGGGGCGGGTCGCCATCCGGATCGGCACAGGGTTCGGGGGGCGGAGGTGGTATTTCGGCGGATAAACTCAGGAAACAATATCTGGCGGAACATTACGCATACATCATGAAGCTGATTCAGGCAAACGTCGTCTACCCGGAGAGGGCAAAGCGATTGAGGTGGACAGGTACCTGCATCGTGCAGTTCGTTGTGCTGGGAAACGGCCACACGAAAGACATCAGGGTGCTGAAGAGCACGGGCTACGAACTCCTGGACGACAATATCGTGGACACCATCAAAAAGGTCGAGCCTTTTCCAAAGCCTCCCGTTACCGCTACTGTCAAGATACTTTTTACGTACGGGTTGGATTAATTGATCAACCCTTCCCGGTCAGGGAGTTGTAGGTCGTGTCAGGCGGTTTCACGCCGTAACGCGGCAAAATCGCTGCGTTTCGCGATGAAAGCCGTCAACGCAACCGACGAATTACCATATACCGTGTTCCGGCCTCCGGGAAAAGGCGGCAGGGGGGATTTGACGGCCAATGGTCAATCCGACCAAGCAGTAGCAACAGAAAAAGGGACACGCCGCAACGGCTGTCCCCTTTTCGTTTTCATCGCTTTGCCGGAAGGGATCAGACCTGCCAGGCCAGGAAAACCCGGCAGGTTGCTGAAGGATAAAATAGATTACTTCAGCCCGATGGAAAGGCTGTGAAGCCCGCCCGGCTCGGTCCGGGTAAAGACCACCATGTCCTTGAAGTAGGACAGTTTGCCGTGGAAGGTGGAATCGGCCGCATTGGTGATGATGCCGCTCATGGCGGGCCGTGTCGGGTCCACGACGGTATCGATCGCAAGTTGTATATTTACAGGCGAGACGGTACCGCCGTTGCTGTCGATAAATGCCGAGAATACCGCCGCTCCAAACGGGTCAACCGACATGAGCCCCGAGTTCCAGAGCGGGGTTGCGCCCACATGGAGAGCATTGAGTCTGTAAGTACCCTCAAGATCGGCCAGCGTGACGCTGTTCGCGTCGCTCTGAATGATATTGATCATCTGGTAAATCCTCAGAACGAACTTACCGCTGACCCCGGTCTCTGTCGCGACGATTACCGACCTGTCGTCTGACATGACCCCGGCCTGGATCGCGACATCCGGCTGGGGGGTGGCGGTCCCGCGCGTTTCGGTAACGATACCGTTTGCGTTTACCGAAAACGTGGTAGCCTGAGCGCCGGGCCTGGCGGGACCGGACGGCGCGACAAAGAGGTTCGGCGCCTGGTATTGCACCGTCCGGTTCTGTCCGACCTGCCCTTCAGCGTACTCCCACTCCTGGAGCGGGCCGCTCGACACCTGGGTATATACGAAGCGGCGCGGTCCGCCAAAAGTGTTTCCGAAGCCCTGGATATCGGCATTTGAGAAGTTCGTGCCTTCGACCCTTCGCTGCAACACGGCAATCATCCGTGAGCCGGTATCGGACGACAGGGTGCCGACAATCATGTTCCGGCTGGTTGCCATGACCCCCTCGAAAACGACCAAAGCCGGATCGGCATTGTCCGAAACCTGTCCGTCGGTGCTGAGGAGCAGGACGGGAAAGAGTCCGGCAGGAGGCGTCGTGCCGCCGTTGTTGTCCTGGAAGCTGTTTATGGTGACCGTGCCGTCTTCGGCCACGGACAGGTTCCCGCGCATCCACCCGGCGTTGGCGCCGGAAACCAGGATATTGAAGTACCACGAGACATTGACCCCCTGGGAAAAAACCAGGTCGGCCTGCTCGAAGGGTGCGCCGACGGGCGGAGTGGTGGCGAACACCTCGTTGGACGGGCCGCTTTCGCCACTGCTGTTGGCCGAGGTGATCCTGAAATAGTAGGTCGTATCGTCCGCCAGGCCGGTAACCGTTGCGGTTGTGCTGGTCACGGCGCCGAACTTGGTGCCGGCGCCGATGGTGAAGCCGGGTGTGGTGGAAAAATAGACGTTGTAACCCGCCGCATTTAATGCCCTGGGCCAGCCGAGCGAGACCCGTCCGCCGCTTACCGCTGTTACGGTCAGCCCCGTCGGTGTGCCGGGAGGTCCCGGATTATACCTGGTAACCGACCCGCCGCACGAAAACAGTGAAAAACCCAGAAAACCGGCCAATAAGACGACTGTTAAATCCCGCCAAGAACGAATCACCGCAGCACCCCCTGATAGTTGTCGAAAAGCAGGAAAAATCCATTTAATGTTTTAAGAATGTGAAATATAAACAAAAGAGTGGCTATATTCAATAATTTATTTCGCTCAAATTCTGAGCTTTTCAATTTTATGATTTAATTTCAAGGTGTTATATACAAAAACATACTTACGCTCCAGGCAATTTGGAAAGAAAAAACATTAAAATATGGTTTACAAAACTATACCCGCTATTATATAACGTGATTCCATCGCTATGAGTTCATTTCTGTTATCGCTTTTGTTAAAGCATTCGGACGATTTTTCGTTCACAAGGAGGATAGACAATGCACCAGCAACTGAAGCTCTGGACGTTTTCCCTGTTGCTCTGCGGGCTGCTTGCCGCCCCCCAGGCGGTGACGGCCGCCGATCAGGACGATGCGGAGACCGGGACCTACACCCTGGGTGAAATCGTCATCAAAGGCAAGGCAGATGGGGTGGAGGCCACCGAATCGGTCTATACCGTCACCGCCGAAGACATCCAGGCCAAGAACGCCAGGACCCTTGATCAGGCATTGAGCCTGCTGCCCGGCGTGAACATCAGGGTCGGCGCCGACGGCACTCCCAGGATCGGCGTCAGGGGCTTCCGCACCCGTCACGTGGTCCTGCTGCTGAACGGGATCCCGATAAACTCGGCCGTTGACCAGGATTTCAATCCGACCCTCATCCCCACCGAAAACATCGCCTTCATCAAGCTCACTTCGGGCGCCAGCTCGGTTCTCTACGGACAGGGGGGCCTGGGTGGCGTAATCAACATCGTCACCAAACAGGGGACCACCGGTCTGCAGGGTATGGTTTCCGGCGAGTTCGGGGACCACCAGACCTACCTGACCAGGGCAAGCGTTTCAGGCAGAAAGGGGATGTTCGATTTCCTGGTCACCGGGAGCGCGCAGGACATCGACTCGTTTCCCCTTTCCGACGACTTTGTCCCCACCTCTGTGCAGGGCGAAGGCTACCGTGGAAACAGCGACAGGGAAAGACGGAACTTCCTGGCGAACTTCGGCTTCACCCCCAACAAGGACCTGGCCATCGGCCTGACTCTCAACTACCTGCAGGGGAAATGGGGCAAGCCCGCCAGCGTGATCAACGATCCTTTCGACCCGTTTGCGAACAATCCCCGGTATGAACGGGTTGACAGCTCCGAAGGCGTCTCCGCCCAGCTGGCGGCCGACCTGCAGGTGACGGAACAGCTGAGCTTCAGGGGCTGGACTTTTATCAACTGGCTCGAAGAAGAGACCAATCGCTACGACAATGCCGGCATGAATTCCCTCTTGTCGCGGGGTTCCTTCCGCCAGCTGGCCAGGACGACCGTTTACGGGATCACCGTGCAGCCGAAGTATGACATGGGCAAAGGGGGCACGATAACCCTCTCCCTTTCCGCGGAGAAGGACGGCTGGAGCAACAGCGGCTTCGAGACCGTGGCCGCAAACACCTTTAGTCCCTTGAGTGACGACAAGGTCGTTTCCCTCTACGCGACCGCCGTTCAATACGAGATATCTCCCCTGGAAGGTCTCGGCTTTACGGCGGGGTACGGCCACCACTGGCAGAACAGGACCGAGCGGAGAACAAACGACTTCGCCGTCAACGCGGGCGTCTACTACGACATACTCAAGGACACCCGCCTGAAGGCAGCGTTCAGCAGGAACATCCGCTTCCCGGCCATCGGGGACCTCTATAGCGCCGGCAGCGGAAATCCGGAACTCGACCCCGAGATTTCGTACACCTATGAAGGCGGCGTGGAACAGAAACTCCCCTTCAACAGCTCCATCAGCCTCACCGCCTTTCACACCAAGGCAAAGAACCTGATCCAGACCGACCAGGCCAGCGGGCTGAGCGAAAACCTGGCTGAGGTCCGTTTCCGGGGGGTCGAAGTGGCGGCCGCAACGCAGTTCATCAAGGGACTCCTGCTCCGCGCCTCCTACACCTATCTCGATTCCAAGGACAAATCGCGCGCCGGCAGGGAGGAACTCCAGTACACCCCCAGGGACAGGGTGACCATGGAGGCCAAGTATGACTTCGATCTCGGTCTTACTCCCTACTTTTCCGTGCAGTACGTGGGGAACCAGTATTTCTATACCAGGAACAACGTATCACCGGTGCGGAAGATGGGCCTGAACGACTTCGTTCTGGTCAACGTGAAACTGAGCCAGAAGATCCTCAAGGACAAGGTCACGCTCTACGTGGGTGCGGACAATATCCTGGATGAAAATTACGAGACCAGCTACGGCTTCCCCCAGGCGGGCCGGTACATTTACGGCGGCCTGGAATTCCAATTGTAGCCGAGCCCGCCCGGAGACAGCGATGAGATGCAAAATGAGCGGAGGGGGAGGTCCCCTCCGCTCATTTTGCAACAGAGCCTGGGGCATTCAGAAGAAATCTGCCGGGTTTTCAAAACCCGGCAGGTCCGAAAAGGATTCTTTCGTCGTCAATGCTTGAAGCCAACGACCTGACATATACCTATGCCGGGGAAAGTCTGCCGGCCCTGGAGAATGTCTCTTTCAGGGTCGGACCGGGCGAGTGCGTCTGTTTCTGCGGCCATTCCGGCTGCGGCAAGACCACCCTGCTGCTCGCATTGAAGGGGCTGTTGCATGAGGGAACACTGGAAGGAGAGGTACGTCACGGCGGCGGGCTCCCCTCCGGGGGCGATATTCTCTCGGGTTTCGGGCTGGTATTCCAGAATGCGGAGTCGCAATTGCTCTGCTCCACGGTCTTCGACGAGGTCGCCTTCGGCCCGGAAAACCTCTGCATTCCACCTTCCGAGATCAACCGACGCATCGTCCAGGCGCTCACGGCGGTGAACCTGCTGGAGTTCGGAAACCGGAACGTGGAGCGCTTTTCAGCCGGCCAGAAACAGCGCCTGTGCATCGCAGCGGTGCTCTCCATGCATCCCCGGGTCCTGCTGCTGGACGAACCCACCTCCCAGTTGGACCGGAAGGGGCGGAACGACCTGCTGGCGGTTCTGAGCGGCCTGAAGGAGCAGGGGATATCCGTAATCATCGCCGAGCACAACATCGAACCATTCGTCGGTCTCATAGATCGCTATTACACCATGTCGGGCGGGTCAATCACCGGCGTCCTCGACCATCCGCCGGAACAGTACCGTTGCGGCCACCTGAACGGTTCAACGGTTCATCAACCGCGCAGGGCCGCCGCATACGGCAGCACGCTGATATCGGCCGAAAACCTCTCGGTTTCCTATCCGGGGAACCCGGCCGTCCTGGACAACGTCACGTTTTCAGCCATGAAAGGGGAGCTGGTGCACCTCCACGGGGAAAACGGCTGCGGCAAGTCGACCCTGCTCAAGGCCATTGCAGGCGCAATCCGGCCCGACTCCGGGCACCTGTGGGTCGGAAACAAAGACTTCCCGGATACGGGTGAGCTGCTCGGCAAGGCGGCGCTCCTGTTCCAGAATCCCCAACGCCAGTTGTTCGAAGACACCGTAGCCGACGAGGTGGCCTTTACCCTGAAACGCCTGAAACTGCCACCGGAAGAGATTGTTCATCGGGTCCGGTCCGCGCTCGCCCTCTGCGAGGCCGCCCATCTCTCCGACAGGCTTCCTCTGACCCTCAGCTTCGGCGAACAGCACCGGGTCGCCCTCGCCTCCGTCATCGCTCCGGACCCGGAACTCGTCCTGCTGGACGAACCCTTTGCCGGCCTGGATCCGACCCAGAGACTCCGGCTGCTGAAGACCCTCTCCCGGCTCAGGGAAGAGAGGGGAACGACTATCGTCATCGCCTCACACGACCCGCTGCCGGACGCGGAGTGGGCCGACCGGATCGTGGTCATGGAAAATGGGCGCTGTGTGGACAAAACTGACTTTGGTTAACCAGACATGAATAGGAAAAACATCCTGAAAAGCGATTACGCCTGCCAGTACCGGGCCGCGGATTCCCCCGTACACCGGCTGCCGGCGGGGTGGAAAATGCTCCTCAGCACAGTCCTGAGCGTCTGTATCCTGGTGACTAGAGAGCCGGCCCCTCTGCTCTTGATCACCGCGCTCTGCTTTGCCTACTATTTTTTTGCCGGACTCACCCTGTCGGACCTGTGGCGCGATACCCGGATTTTCCTGATCCAGTTCTGCATCCTCCTGGCCCTGTTCCTCTATCAGTACGGCTATCCGGACGGGATCTGGCCCGGGGTCAGGACCTCGATCCAGATTGTCCTGTTCTTCATCCCCGGCATCGTGTTCCTCCGGACCACGCAGGTTTCGAGCATGATGAAGGGGCTGCGCGGCATCGTGCCCCACCGGGTCCTGTTCCTGCTCTTCACCTCGCTCCGGTTCGTCCCGTTCTTCGCGCGTGAAACACAGGAGATCACCATGGCCCAGAGACTCCGCGGCGCGCGGCTTTCGCCGTGCGACATACGGCGGACCGTCTTCTGGAGGGATCTGTTTTCCTGCATCATCCTGCCGCTGCTGGTCAGGGCGCTGAAGACCGCCGACGAGGCCGCCCTGTCGGCGGAGGCGCGGGGCATGGGAGCGCGCAAGGAGCGCACCTACTACGACGCGCGGGAGCTGGAGAGGTATCTGGCAGAGAGCCGAGAGAACTCGCATCCCCCGGACAAGGGAGATAGCGGAAAATTGTCATAATTTCCATCCGGAAGCCCTGGAAAATGTTATGAGGGACGGGTCGGGGCTTCGGGGAAGCTCCGACCCGGCACCTGTCGACACTTTCCGGACGGAAACTATCTAATATTACACGGGAGATTAAAAGAGATGAAACCTGACGTGAAATTTCTCTGGAACCGTTTTTCCATGCGGGAGGCCCTGCTGCTCGGCTTCTGCGCCACCTTCATCGTGGTCACCAAGGCGACGCTCCGGATGAAGCTGGGCATATCCGGCCATTCGATGTTCTTCCTGATGTTCTTCCTGATGCTGGCCCGGGGCATCGTGCCGAAGACCGGGGCGGCCGTCCTGGTGGGTCTTCTTGCCGGCGGGATCAGCATCTCGCTGGGCCTGGCGCACAAGGGACCCATAATCATGCTCAATTTCGTTCTCCCGGCACTGGTACTGGACGTAGCCGGCATATTCATCCCGAGATTCATGTCCGGCTTCCTGTCCTGCATCGTCGTCGGGGGCCTGGCCTCCGCCACCAAGGGGGTTACCGAGGCCGTGGTCCTGGCCGCGACCGGCGCCCCGGTCCGGATCATCCTGCAGAACGCGGTAATCGAGAGCGCGGGAGCCGTCCTTTTCGGGGTGCTCGGCTCCCTGGCGGTCCCCCCCATCATCAGGAAGCTCCGCACCAACAGGCTGATCCCGGACAGCTGACAACAGCCACGAATTCCGCTGCCGGCTCCCTGCTCATAAATGAATTGACTCCGTCCTGATTTTCCATTATCAGAAATCAAACCGAATCCGGCAGGTTGTTCCTTCAATGTGAAGGACTGTGACCGCTTACCGGAGGTTTCGCGGAAGGCACCCGGCCCTGACCGAGGATTACCGGAGGGGAACGAAGGGCAGGAGGAAATGTCATGATCCGGAGATTCGGCCGCAGAAAATTTATTGAGCACATCCTGGAAGAACTGGATATCGAGAAGCATCGACTGCAGCGCTCTCTCAACGCATTCGACCTTACCGTACTGGGGATCGGAGCTATCATCGGCGTGGGCATCTTCGTCCTGACGGGTGCTGCCGCGGCGAACTACGCCGGTCCGGGGATTATTCTATCCTTTGTCATTTCAGGGGCCGCATGCGCCTTGACCGCACTCTGTTACGCCGAGCTCGCCTCGTCAATCCCGGTCGCGGGCAGCGCCTACAACTATGCCTACGCAACCATGGGCGAAATGATCGCCTGGATAATCGGATGGGACCTGATACTGGAATACATCGTGGCATGCATTGCCGTTGCCATCGGATGGTCGGGGTATCTGGTAAATATACTTTCGGCAATCGGCATACAAGTACCGGTCTGGTGTTCTGCGGCCCCCGGCACCGTTCCAGGGGCAGTAATCAACCTTCCCGCGGTTCTCATCGTCCTCTTCCTTACCGCCATGCTCGTGATCGGCATAAAAGAGAGCGCACGGTTCACCGGCGCCATGGTATTTGTCAAGTCAATCACCATACTGGTATTTATCCTGGTCGGGATATCCCACGTGAATCCGGCGAACTGGTCCCCGTTCTTCCCGTTCGGTCTGAAAGGTGTCGTTGCCGGCGCGGCCATCGTCTTCTTTGCCTATATCGGCTTCGACGCGCTATCCACCGCCGCGGAAGAGACCAAAAACCCCCAGAGAAACATGCCCATCGGCATACTCTGTTCACTCGCCATCTGCACCGCCCTCTATATCACCGTAGCCGCGGTCCTCACCGGCATGGTCCCTCATACCCGGCTCAACACGCCGGCTCCGGTGGCGCACGCCCTTACCCTCACGGGTTTCCGCTGGGGATCGGCCCTGGTATCGGCAGGGGCGGTAGCCGGCATTACCAGTGTGCTCACCGTCATGCTCATGGGACAGCCGCGAATCTTTTTTTCCATGGCGCGGGACGGCCTGATCTGGCCGTGGCTCTCCAAGGTCCATCCCCGTTTCCACACACCCTATGTTTCCCAAATCCTCACAGGCGTTGTCGTAGCCGGTTTTGCCGGTTTCGTCGACATCGGGACGGCCGCTGAACTCTGCAATATCGGAACGCTGTTCGCATTTACCATTGTATGCGGGGGTGTTGTGGTGCTTCGCAGGACCCATCCGGAACTTCACAGGGCCTTCCGCTGCCCGATGGTACCCTGGGTTCCACTGCTGGGGATACTGCTCTGCGGCGGGCTGATGCTCTCCCTCCCCAAAGTCACCTGGTTCCGTTTCATCGGCTGGCTGTTCGCCGGGCTGATCATATATTTCTCTTACGGGATGTGGAACAGCCGTCTGAACGTTCAGAAACCTTCAACGAAGGAAAACAACAACGGCAAAAATCCCGGCTTCAAGCCATAACCTTCCATCCATCTGGTATCATCATTGCAGAGATCAAGAAATCGCATGGCAGACACGGACACCCATCCGTAACATGCCGGTGCTATACTGGCACGGAGCCGGACATAAAGTGACGGCCTATACCCATTTCCGCCAAGCGTCCAAAAACGAAACCGGGGAAGAAAATGAGCGAATCAGACCAGACCACGCCTGCCGCCTGCAACGATACGGTTGCTTCGCCCTCGGATCCGCGTCCTAAGAAGCATCTTTCCGGGAAAACGGACAGAAAGGGAAGGCAACCCGCTCCGACGTCGTTACCCGTACCCGCCTCGCCGGACACAAAAATCCCCCTGGAAGACCTCTCCTCTCCCTCCCTCTACCTCAACCGGGAACTGACCTGGCTGGAATTCAACAAACGGGTGCTGCACGAGGCCCTGGACGAGCGGACCCCGCTGCTGGAACGGATCAAGTTCGTTGCCATCGTGAGCTCGAACCTGGACGAATTCTTCATGAAACGCATCGGCGGTCTGAAGCAGCAGCTCGGCGCCGGGATCCGCGCCCTCACCGTGGACGGCAGGACTCCCCGACAGCAGATCGAAGAGTGCCACGCGGTGGTGCGGGAGATAGAGCAGGTCAAGCTTGAGCTGTTGCCGACGCTGCTGGAGCTCCTGAAGGAAAAGGGTATAGCCATCCTCTCCTACCAGGACCTCAACGCCAGGGAGAAGAAACAGCTGCGGGAGTACTATTCCCGCAACATCTTCCCCCTCATCACCCCCCAGTCCATGGACCCGGCCCACCCCTTCCCGTTCGTCTCCAACCTCTCCCTCAACCTGCTGGTGACCCTTCGCTACGTCAAGGGGAAGGACGCCTCGCTTGCCAGGGTAAAGGTGCCGGTGGGGGCCGGCATTCCACGCTTCCTCAAGGTGGGCGGCGCAGACCGCTTCGTCCCGCTGGAGGAGGTCATGCGCCACAACCTGGACATGCTGTTCCCGGGGATGAGGGTGGTATGCTGCGAGCTGTTCCGGGTCACCCGGAATTCCAACACGGAGAAGAACGAGGAGCAGGCGGACGATCTGCTGGCCATGATCGAGTCGGAGCTCCAGGACCGCAAGTTTGCGCCCATCGTGCGTATGGAGGTCATGAAGGGGATGGATCCGGGCCGCCGCGGCATGCTGGCCGCCGAACTGGACCTGAACGAGACCGCTGACGTGTTCGAGGTGGACGGGATGCTGTCCATGCGCGACCTGTTCCAGATAGCCGGACTGGACTACCCGGAGCTGCGCGACCCGCCCCACTACCCCATCGATCATCCCCTGCTCCAGACCCCGCGCAACATCTTCCACACCATCCGGGATGCGGGCTCCATCCTGGTGCATCATCCCTACGAGTCGTTCTCCACCTCGGTGGAGCGTTTCCTGCAGGAGGCCGCCGAGGACCCCAAGGTCAGGGCAATCAAGATGACCCTCTACCGCACTGCCCGGGAAAGCAGGATCATAGAGTCCCTGATAAACGCGGCCCAGCACGGCAAGCAGGTGGCGGCGGCGGTGGAGCTGAAGGCTCGGTTCGACGAGGCGGCCAACATAGTCCTGGCGGCACGCATGGAGGAAGCGGGCATCCACGTCACCTACGGGGTCGTGGGACTCAAGACCCACTGCAAGGTGATCCTGGTGGTGCGCCAGGACTACGACGGACTGCGCCGCTACGTGCATATCGGCACCGGCAACTACCACGCCGAGACGGCCCGCATCTACACGGACCTGGGCCTTTTGACCTGTGACGAGGGGATCGGTCAGGACGCCACCGAGCTGTTCAACTACCTGACCACCGGCTATACCCCAAAGCGCAAATACCAGAAGATGCTCCCGGCACCCAAGTTCCTGAAAAAGGCCCTGCTGGCGGCCATCGCCCGGGAGATCCGGCTCCATTCCGAGAAAAGGCCGGGACTGATCCGGTTCAAGATGAACGCCCTGGAGGACGCTGACATAGTCCGTGCGCTCTACGAGGCGTCACGGGCCGGCGTGAAGGTGGACCTGGTCATACGCGACACCTGCCGCCTCCGGCCCGGCATCCCCGGGGTCTCCGAGAACGTCCGGGTTGTCAGCGTGGTGGGGCGCTTCCTGGAGCACTCCCGCATCTACTATTTCCGGAACGGCGGCAAGGAACTCTACCTGATCGGTTCGGCAGACGCCATGAAGCGGAACCTCGAGGCCAGGGTCGAGGTGGTGGTGCCGGTGGAGGACCGCAGGCTGCGGGCCGAAATCCGGACCCTGTTCGACGTGCACCTGGCTGACAACCGGAACGCCTGGGACATGCAGCCCGACGGCAGCTATGTCCAGCGCAGGCCGGCCGAAGGGGAGGCCGCCCGCGGCAGCCACCAGGTGCTCATAGCGCTGGCCGAAAAGATGCTGAAAAAGGCGGGGAGGCTGAAGAAGAGAAAGGCGCGCGGGCCAGGGGGGAGAAACCTGAGGTAGAACGAGCACGAGGAATTCGAGCCATTCCAGAAACGAATCGAGATCTCGGATTACGTTTGTTTTTGTAGTAAGGTCCGCCTTGTTCTGGCCAATGGCTCGGATTTTGCCCGGTCATCACGGAAAATTGCTGACACATAGGCCTGTTGGTTAGAGTTGAACTTGTGAAACGCGGCCTATCTCCCAACCTGCCCACTCATCAGCCAGCACACCAACTCATTGCATCTCCTCCAAAAACATACTATAACCTCCCCATGCCTATCGAAAAACGCTTCGACATTCCCTTCATCTCCGCCCTCGCCCTGCGGGAAAAACAGATCCAGCAGAACTACCGCCCGATTATCGCGGTGCACAAGTGGTTCGCCCGCCGTCCGGGAACGCTCTTCCGCGGCCTTATTCTCTCAGAATTCAGTGACAGGCCGCTCCGGGAGGCCTTCTACTCGGCAAACGACCTGAAAGGAATCACCGTTGCCGACCCGTTCATGGGAGGCGGTACCCCGCTTATCGAAGCGAACCGTGTCGGGTGCGACGTGGTCGGCTACGACATCAATCCAATGGCCCACTGGATCGTCAGTCGCGAAATCGAGCATCTGAACCTGGACGATTATCGGAAAGCAGCGGCGCAAGTTACCAAGGATCTGGAAGGAACAATCGGGTCTCTGTACCGTACCAACTGCCTGGAATGTGGCGACCCTGATGCCCATGTGAAATATTTTCTATCGGTGAAGCAGCGTAGCTGCGGCCACTGCGGCAAGGCATTCGACCTCTTCCCCGGTTATCTATTGGCCGAAGACCGGCGACATACGGAAAACATCCTGATTTGCCCTTCATGCGGCGACCTGAACGGGGTCAAGGATCGCAAACACCCAGGTTCCTGCCGTTCATGCGGAGTTCAACTACAAACCGAAGGACCTGCCAAACGGAACAGGTGTGCCTGCCCCCATTGCGGCGAGATCGCCCCCTACCCAGATCCGAACTACGGACCGCCAAGACACCGGATGTTCGCCATCGAGTATCATTGCCGCACCTGCAAACCCAACCATCAGGGGCGATTCTTCAAGAAGCCGGACAGTGACGACCTGGCGATCTATGGCCGGGCAGTCACTCTCCTGAGCGATACCGGCACGCGCTATGTTCCGGATGATGAGATACTCCCCGGCGATGAGACAGGCCGCCTGTTGCGCTGGGGCTACCGCAGATACCGGGAGATGTTCAACGAGCGACAGCTCCTGGGGCTGGAGCTCAGTTGCCGCGCCATAGCCTCAGTTGAAGATGAGCGCGTCCGCAATGCCCTGATCACGAACATCTCGGATCTCCTCCGTTACCAGAACACGCTCTGCCGCTACGACACCATGGCCCTAAAGTCCCTGGACATCTTCTCAGTCCACGGCTTTCCCGTGGGTCTTGTCCAGTGTGAATCCAACCTGCTCGGCATCGCCAACGGCGGCGGCACGAGCGTTGGGAGCGGTGGCTGGAACAATATCGTTGAGAAATACATCAAGGCAAAGACCTACTGCGATCACCCCTTCGAGACGCGCCATGAAGGGGGAAGAAAAACCATTGTACCAATCAAGGGAGAATGGATAGGGGACCGGCTGAATGGCAAAGGCCCAGTTGGGCTACGCAAGGTAAGGCTCCTCTGTCAAAGCGCAACAGAAGCGGATTTGCGTGATGGAAGCCTCGACGCGGTCTTTACAGATCCCCCTTATTTCGGCAACGTGCAGTATGCCGAGCTGATGGATTTCTGTTATGTCTGGGTGCGAAAACTGGCTGATGGAACAACTCCGGCTTTTTCCTCCCATACCACCAGAAACATCGATGAACTCACGGGCAACGTCACCATGGAGCGGGGTCTCGACCATTTCACCGAAGGCATGTCGGCCGTGTTCCGCAAAATGGCAAAGGCCCTGAAATCAGATGGGCCGCTGGCCTTCACTTATCACCACAACAGGATGGATGCATACTTCCCTGTTGCCGTCGCCATCCTGGACGCCGGTCTTACCTGCTCCGCGGCTCTCCCCTGTCCTGCTGAGATGGGCGCATCAATCCATATCAGCGGCACCGGTTCCTCAGTTGTCGATACCGTCTTTGTCTGTCGCTCAACCGGTTCCGTATCGCGCAGGTCATTGGCGAATACGTGTGAAGAATTCGTCGATCTTGTAGTCAACGACTTGGACAACCTGCGACTGGGCGGGCTGAAGCCGTCGCGGGGGGATGCCCGCTGCATCATCTTCGGGCACTTGGTAAGAATGGCCGTCTGGCATTTAAGGTCGGGATGGGATGATTCTCTTTCCGCAACCGAAAAACTCGAAATTGTTGCCAAGCATGTCGCATCATTGCCGCAACCCGAGGGCATCGAGGACGCTGTATCCCTCGCCGAATTCCCGGCACGACGGTTTGCCGCGAATGAAGATGCAACCCCCTATGAGGCCGGGTCCGAAGACGTAATATTCTAGTCTGAACCAAGGAGTCGAAAATGCCTGGAGAGCGACCTTTTGAGTTAAGCCCGGAAGAGCTTGAATCGAGGATCGAGGAGATGGTTGACGCCACTTTCAACGATCTTTCCTCTGAATTCCTGTTGATGCCCACCGGGACGGGCTTCGTACGTTACTCCGATTTTCAGCGGGCATATGAGGTCCTCAAAAAGGAAACGGGAGGTCTGGAAAATTTTACCGTCGAAGCCATAAAATCCGCGCTGTCGGGAAATAGCCTCGTCTTCGGCGTGCTGCGCTCGGTTCTCGGAATGTCGGCGCCGGAATGGGCAGAGCTGGCGCGGGTCGAGCTGGACAGCGACATTTACACAAGGTTCAGCTCGGGCAATAGACAAAAACTGCAAAGCTCCCGACTATTATCGCAGACTGGCTGCACGGAAATCCGCGACCAAGACACTGGAGAGGATCGACGCACTGGTAAGAGTCGCCATTCAGTACATTGAAAAAGGCGCTCCCGCCGAACAGGACGGCTTTCTACACCGGCTTTCAAAATTCGACACCAAGTTCGGCAAGGAGTCTTTGACGCATGCGACGCAGGAAAACGTTCCTTATGCGGTGCTTCTCTATGAGCGCTATCTGGGGAGGCCCTTCGCCACGCACCGGGATGCCGTCTCGGAACTGGTCGGAGAAGTCATGGAAAACGCCATCGAACAGAGACTTCGCGAAGCAGGCGTGTCCTACCGCAAGACGGGTCGGGCGGAGAGAATCCCAGGGTTCGGCCAGGCGCCGGATTTCTGCATACCAGATGAACTCAATCCCAGCGTGATAATCGAGGCCAAGGTCACGAGTGACGACGGGACGGCTAGGGACAAGGTGACTCGGATCAAGGAACTGGAAACCCAGAGAAACAAGCACCTGCAGGAAGGAAGGCAACCCTATGAAGTAGTCGCATGCATCGACGGCAGGGGTTTTCGCCAGAGACGGGCCGACATGCGCGATCTCCTGCTGCGCCTGACTGGCAAGGTCTTCACCGCCGCAACCCTTGACCGGCTCATCGAGTCCACCGGAATCAGGGAATTCAAAAGCAAGTAAAACGACAGTACCCAAAAGGATGCTGCATCAAGTTCAGTTGGAGGCGCCATGTCGAAAGAGCTGTACGTGGGCAACCTGCCCTATGAGACAAACGAGGGAGATCTGCAGAGGCTGTTCACCGTGGCCGGGACCGTGACGTCGGTCCATATCATCACCGATCCCGAGACCGGCGAGTCCAAGGGGTGCGCCTACGTGCGCATGGCAACGGCCGAGGACGCCAGGGAGGCCATCGAGGCCCTGGACGAGGCCCTGGTGGGGGATCGGGTGATTACCGTCAGCGTGGCCCGGCCCCAGAAACAGCCGCAGAAAAGACCCGGCGGCTACAAGGGGAAATCGCGGCCTGGCGGACGTTCCCGCCCAGGCAGGTAGGTGACCGGAATCTTCTTCCTGGCCCCTCCTGAGAGCCGACCATGACGGCGGACGGGAGCGGGGGCGGGACGACCCGCCCCATTGGCTCCCTCCTCAGCCCGGCCCCGGCGGCGGTGAACACCCTTCCATCCATGCTCAAACGGCAGCCGCGGATACTGCGAAAGCCTCCCGGCCATTCAGGGCGTAGCGGCGGGGGCGTGCGGAGTCCTTTCGGATTTCATGACCTCCTGGATCTGATGAATGAATTCCCGGGGACGGAGCGGCTTGTGAATAAGTTGCCTGTTTTCGCTGAGCAGCGCTTTCTCACAGATAATATCGTCCGAATAACCGCTCATGAACAGAATCTTGATATCCGGACGAATTTTCAGTATCTCTTCGCAGGCTTCTCTCCCGTTCATGCGGGGCATGACGACGTCCATCAGGACCGCGTCTATCGAATCGCTGTTTTCCGTGAACCTGGCCACCGCTTCGGCCCCGTTCACCGCTTCGACGACCCGGTAACCGTTTTCGGCCAGAATGCTCCTGATCAGGGCACGCACGCCGTCCTCATCCTCTGCCACCAGGATCGTGCCGCGCCCCTTAGGCAGGGGAGCATCCTCCCCTTTTTCCCCTTTTTCGGGTTCCCCTTCGATCAGGGGGAGGTAGATAGTGAAGCGTGTGCCGACGCCCGGCACGCTCCTGACATCTATCTGGCCGTTGTGCTGCCTGATGATTCCGTATACCGTCGCCAGGCCGAGCCCCGTCCCCTTGCCGACCTCCTTTGTGGTGAAAAAGGGCTCGAAGATGCGACCCAGCGTCTCCTCGCCCATTCCGGCGCCGTTGTCCTCAACAGCCAGTACCGCATAGGCTCCCGGACTTCCGACCCCCTGGCTGGTCACCAGTTCGCTATCCAGGCTGACCTTATCGGTGGAGATGCCTATACCGCCCCTCCCGGTTATGGAATCCCGGGCATTAACCACCAGGTTCATGAGGACCTGTCCGATGCGGCCTTCGTCAATCAGCACGACCGGAGCCGGCTCGGCGAGCTTGAAGTTCAGCTCGATATCTTCGGGGACCAGGCGGCTGAAAAGGCCGGCTGCACGCCGGACGGCGTCGTTCAGGCGGGTCCGGTGCAATTCCACGCTCTGCTCGCGGCTGAAGGCCAGCAGGCTGCGGGTAAGAGCCGCGGCACGCTCCGACGCCAGTGTCACCTGGTCCACATGCTCGACCAGGTCCTCCCGGTTCTCCAACTCGTTCCGCAGCAGGTAGATCCGGCCGATTATGGTGGTCAGGATATTGTTGAAGTCGTGGGCCACCCCCCCGGCAAGCTGCCCGATGGCCTCCATCTTCTGCGCCTGCCGGAGCTGCTCCTCCAGGCGCTTCCGGTCGGTTATGTCGGAATGGGTCCCCACCACGCGGAGAGGATTCCCCCGCTTGTCGCGGTTTATCACCTTGCCGCGGGAGAGCACCCACTTGTACGACCCGTCCCGGCATCTGATACGGAATTCGGACAGATAGACGGGGGTCTCTCCCCGCAGGTGGCGTCGCACTTCCTCCATGACCCGGTCATGGTCGTCCGGATGCACCATCCGTTGCCATGTTTCATCGGAGTCCCCTATCTCGCTGGGTTCATAACCGAGCATCCGTTTCCACTGATCGGAAAGGAACTCCCTGCCTGTTGCTATATCGTGATCCCAGACACCGTCGCCGCTCCCCTCCAGGGCGAACTGCCAGCGCTCCTCGCTTTCCCGGAGCGCCTCCTCGGTGCGTTTACGCTGATGGCGGCCCGACATGAGCTTTCCGAGCAGGGCCGTTCCGGCGGGATAGATAAACATCACCGGGATGCCTATCCTGACGATGGTCTCGGCCACGAGAGGGCCTGGAAGCAGCGACATGAATCCCAGCATGACAAGATGAACGGCTATCCCGAACAGCAGGAGTTCGCGGAAGGTGATCTCCTCAAGACCTTTCCTCCGCAGGCTTCTCCAGCCGATACCGATGAAACCCGACGCCAGGATCACCGATATGCCCATCCAGACCCCGCTCCCTCCCAGATGGAGACGGTACGCGGCGGTCATCCCCATGGCAACCAGGGCGGGAACGGCGCCGAAAAACAGCCCTGCCATGCTCAGCAGCACTGACCTGGTGTCGAAGATAATCCCCGGATACCAGTACAGGGGATTCATCATTACAGCGACCCCAATTACTCCGAGGATTGCGCCGGTAAGTGCTCCCTGAACCTTCGGCCGGGTTGTCCAGTAGTTTAGGGACAGGGTATCGTACACCAGACACATGGCGAGCAGCAGCGCGGCGTTGTTCAGGAGGCCTGCTAGAATAGACGTGTCCATGCGTCTATTCTTCCCTTGGAGTCCATCCGGTGAATTGAGCGGGACTAGTAGCCGGTCGCCCTTCGCGGCGCAGTTGCGTCACGATCTTTTTCCCCTTCTCTCGGGACCCGAATAATCTATCTTGCGGATCCGGTCCTCCCCTATCCTGACCCAACCGCTGGAGCGCTTGAATGCCTTGATCTTGTTGGTGATGATAAGCTCGTTGAGCATGAAGTCCTCGACCATATCGTAAGAGTCGTCTGTATAGATCACCGGTATGAGCACGTAAACCGCCTCCCAATATATTGATTGGTGTGCGGTACAGTATATATAAATTTGAGAATTTTTCCAAACGCATTCATGAAAATAATCGCTAAGAAATCTCAGACGGTACCCCGTAATGCGGCAAAGGCCGTTCCTGTACGGATACGGCCTTTGTCGGACTGGCGTCAAAGGGAGAGTTCCCCGGATTTTTCCGTTATCCTACCGGATTGTGAGGCGCACCCACTCATTGCGGCCTTTCAGGGCGTCCAGCAGATCGGCTTCGGTCATTACCTGTTCATTTCTGTAGAGTTTCCCGCTGTCCAGCCAGAAATCGGCATCGAATCTCTCCAGAAAATCGGCAAGAAATCCGGCCTTCACGTAGACCCCACGCCGCAGGAACGATTCTCCCAGGTCGGCCATGACCTTATTGAAGAGCTTCATATGGATAAGCCCGTCCTCATGCGCATGCTCTCCCCCTTCCTCATGGTAGGTTATGGAGGAACGCATCCAGGACAGGCCGTCCCTGCGCATGGCCGCCCCCACCAGGCCGGGCATTGCCGCCGAAAGGGCGATGATGGAGCCGTCCTTGATGATGGCGGCATCCAGGTCGTCCACCGGGCTGAAGTCGAGAAAGATGACCTTGATCTCCTTTTTCACGTATTCAGGGCTGATGTTGAACTGATCGCACAGCAGCTCCGTCATGCTGCATCCGGTGCGGACCCTGACGAAGCACCCCTTTTTAAGGAGCGTGGCAAGCCTCGCCGTCTGACTCTCGGACGCTTCAATCGTGACCGTCGCAATCTCCCCGGCGGATGTTACCGCCTCCAGTGTCTGCCGTTCTTCGTTCTGCATGGATTTCCCCCTGTAGTCTGATCTGTGCCCGATTAACGCATGGAAAAGAGAGCTCTACCGCAAGACCCTCTCGAAATACACGTTTATGAAGTTTCGGAGCGGAAGCGAAGACTTCATCACCTTGGAAACCAGCAGCGCCCCCTCGAAACCGGAGAGGAAGCATTCGGCGGCGTAGCCGGGTGACAGGTCGTCCGGAATCTCACCGGCGTCCCTCGCCTCGCTCAGGCATCTCTCGAAATGACCTATCCACGACCGAAATACCGCCACGAGCCTTTCCCTGAACTCCTCGCTCTGGTCCGACATCTCCTGGCCCAGGTTGGCGGCAAGACAGCCTATGCTGCAACTGTTCTCCTCGAACCTGGCAACCAGGCTCTCGACGCAGTTCTTCAGACGTGTGAGGGGCGAGGCCGAATCGTCGGTCAGAAACAAGGTGAAGATCCCGTCGATATCACGGGCGAAGTGATCCAGGACGTTCAGCCCGAAGTCCTGCTTGCTGGAGAAGTAGTGATAGAACGAGCCCTTGGGCACATTGGCCCTTTTCAGCACGGCGTCGATCCCGGTGGAATTGAATCCCTGGCGCGCCATGATGCCGAGCCCGGCCCTTATGATTTCCGCTTTCGTGTCCCTTGTCGCCATGCTGCTACAAATAGACCGGTCGTCTAGTAAAGTCAAGCCGAAAAATGACGGAAATCGGTCGCTGTCGGCCGAAAGAAAAAGACCTGCCGGGTTTCGAACACCCGGCAGGTCTCAGGTTGTCGGGTTCCCCTAGTGTCCTGTGCAGCTAATTCCTTCCTTACAATTCCGGGCCTTTTGGCCCCTGGCCGCGTTCCGGCTCCTCGGCTTAGACCCCGCTAGGCCTGTGTCGCCGCGCCTTGCCAGGAACCAAAATTCTTCGGAATGCTTGCGGTGAACTAACCGCGCAGGACACTAGTGCTGCCTGCCGCCGGAACCGTCCGAAGCCGAACGACGGTAGACCACGGCCGGTTCATGCGTCTTGCCTGGCCTGCTCCAGGTTTTCCCCCGACCCGCGCTCCCTTTCCCGTTTCCAGGGGCCGAAGCCGGACCGCGTCCGCCGAGACGTTTTCCGTAAGGTTTACCCGATCGTGCCCCCGGGCCCTTGCGGTTCGTTGGCCGGCTGAGGGGTCGGGTCGGCTCCAGCCCGGGGATCTGACGCTCCGGGAGCGGTCGGCCGATATACTTCTCGATACGTTCCAGGTAACTGGCATCCTGCAGCGACGCCAGAGAGATGGCGACTCCCGAGGCCCCGGCCCGACCGGTGCGGCCGATGCGGTGCACGTAGTCCTCGGCCGCCTTGGGCAGGTCGAAGTTGATCACGTGGCTGATTCCCGAGACATCGAGACCGCGCGCGGCCACGTCGGTGGCCACCAGGAGCCGGATCCTGCCGCGCCGCATCGCCTCGATGGTCCGGTTGCGCGCCCCTTGGTTCATGTCACCGTGAAGGGCGGCTGCCGAGTGGCCTTCCGCCTTGAGCGTGACCGCCAGAGTATCGGTGTCCCGCTTGGTGGCGGAGAAGATGATCGCCTGCCGGATCTCGCAGTCTTCAATCAGGTGGCGCAACAGGCGGTGCTTGTGGGCCAGGTCGTCGGCAACGTGCAGGCGCTGCTCGATATGGTCGGCAGTGATCTTTTCCGGGGCGATCTCCACCCTGACCGGGTCGTTCAGCAGGCGTTCGGCCAGTCTGGCGGTCTCCTTGTCCATGGTGGCGGAGAACAGCAGTGTCTGGCGCCTTTCAGGGGAGGAGGCGGCAATCCGGTCCACATCCTCGCTGAAACCCATGTCCAGCATCCGGTCGGCCTCGTCCAGCACCAGGACCTCGACCCTGGAGAGGTCTATCCTCCCCCGCTCCAGATGATCGACCAGGCGGCCCGGCGTGGCTACGATGATGTCAACCGGCTGGGAGAGGAGGCGCAGTTGGTCCCGGTACGGCATGCCGCCCAGGATGGCCCCGCACCTGACCCGCATGTGCCTGCCGTAGAGTTGGACCGCGTCGGTCACCTGTCTGGCCAGTTCCCGGGTCGGCGTCAGTACCAGCACGCGGGGGCCGCGCCCCCTCAACCGGGAGTGGACGTCGAGTCGCTGCAGCGCCGGCAGCACGAATGCCGCCGTCTTGCCGGTGCCGGTCTGGGCGGACGCCATCAGGTCTCGGCCGTTCAACGCCTCGGGGACGGCCCTGGCCTGTATTGGTGTGGGGTGTTCAAAACCGCATTCGGCAACGGCCTTGAGGATCTTCGGGGCAAGCCCCAGTTCTGCGAAGGTCATTCTTTTTCCTTTCGTATTCCTGCTGGTTGAATCGACGCTCATGGGCAAAAGCGCGCAACGCCATGCGCATCTCCAAGGGAGCGGATTCCAGGACGGTGAAACGTGATTCGGGTTGAAGTGAGACACCGCAGGGCACACGTGCGCCCTGTAAAGGTAACGGCGGCAACACTGATTGACTGGCTTTGAAAAAAACATCGTCGCCAACCGTATATGCCGCGTTGCAGGAAAAGGATCGGAGGCAGTGGGGGTCAGGGATCGATGAAGCGTCGGACAGGCGCGCAGCGGGGTTCGGATGCGGAGCGGTTCCGTCGGGGCGTTGATCAGTCAGCGAGCTAATCTACGGGAATACGGCCAATATGGCAAGAAATATTTTCACCGCCGACCTCACCTTTCCGGCGGGATACACTACTGGTACTGGATGTAGATCGGCTTCGGCTGCAGCCTGAGTACCTCTCTGGGCGTCAGCAGGGGGTCTCCCTTCTTGGTGTCGTTATGGTAGAAGAGCTTGAACCCGGTGAACTGGACCGGCTCGGCCACCACGTAATCCCGGTAGGAACGCCGTTTAAGGGGTGGAGCGCCCCAGCCGTCCATGTTCATGACGATCTGGACCTCGGGCCGCAGGACGATATTCCGGTAATTAGTGACGCCGTTTTGCGTGAATCGGTGCACCGTCAGCACCTTGGGAGGGAGGTTGTGCTTCTTCACCAGGTCCTTGAGGAAACCGGTGACGTAGTTGATATCCGCGGCGTCGTAGGTGCCGATCCTGTTACCGGGTCTGGCGCCGCTCTTGATGAGGTTGAATTCCGGATCGATCCCCAGGTGCACGTCCGGGGACTTCAGGATCCACTCGAACCTGGGCAGCAGCGTCCTGATGTCGTCATGCCCGGTCTGGATGTCTATGAACAGTACGGCGTTGGTCTCCCGTGCCCAGCCGTAGACCTGGTTCACGACCTCGTCGGGCATTATCATCCGGTACCTGCCGGCCTTGCCGGGCTCACCCTGGGCCACCACCGCGATCAGGTGCAGGGCCGGCTGCACCGGTAGCGCCGGGTCCGCCACGGCCCAGCGCGACACCTCCTGCCTCAGCTTGCGGAGCATGTCTCCCTTGCGGTACTCCCCCAGCACCCCCATCCTCTTGGAGAGCGGGTTGCCGTAATAGGCCACTATCCGCTTTCCGGGCAGTATGGAACCGGGCAGCGGCGCCGGGTACTCCACCGGCCACCCCTTCTCCCTGGCGAACTCCGGGTCCTCGCCGGTTTTGTAATCGACCCGCGTGCCCTCGCCTCCGGCGGTCACGGCTGTCTTCCCCTCCTCCTTTCCGGAAACCTCGACGTCTCCGCCGCCGGTCGTGGAGGACAGCCGCTGATGGACCGCCGCGACGGGACGTGCACCGGCCGCGACCTGGACCAGCGGTCTGTCGGCCGGGGAGACGGCGGACGGCCCGCCCCCCAGCTCGTTATCCGAGCAGCCCGGCAGGACCAGTATCAGTGGAAAGACGACTGTAAACAGAATTGAACCGATTCGGCGGCAAGCGGATGGTGTCGTAGGTTTCACAAGGGCTCTTTCATCGGAGAGGATGGCATTCAATCCTGCGCGAGCATAGTAACCAGCGCGGCATCACGGTGCCCGGACATAAATTCGTGGATTACTTCCTGACGATTTCGGATGATACACTCACATTAATGCCGCTGTCAAAGCGAAAGAAAAGCCCTGGCGCGCCCCCTCTTTATTGCCCGACAAGGCTTGGCCGGCGCTTCACTCATTGCCTCATTAGGCGAACTCTGCTATGTTCCCGCTGATTCCCGTTTAGTGAAAGGAGCGGAATATCATGCGCATCGGTCTTGCAGCCGCCATGCCCGAAGAGTGCGCACCCCTGCTCAGGCGGATCTCCGGGTATGCAACGGAAACGATTGATCGTTTCCCCGCCTTCCGCTTCCGGGTCGGCCGCGCCGAGGTCTGCCTGGTCAGGTCCGGCATGGGACCCATTCGGGCAGCGGCAGCGGCCCGGGCGATCATGGCGGCCTTCCGGCCCGAGGCGGTCATCTCCTTCGGCCTCGGCGGCGGGGTCCTGCCGGGACCGGAGATCGGCGACCTGGTGGTGGCGGAGCGGCTGCTGTGGCTGCGGGAGGGCCGGTTCTCGGAGCAGCCCGGCCTGTCCGTCGAGACCGCGGAAACCATCCGACAGGTGCTTGCCGCTGCCCTGCCGGACGCCGGAAAACGACTCCGCCTGGGGACCTTCATCACCACCACCCGGATCGAGAACAAGCGGGAACTGGCCGGTCGTCTTCCGGCCGGGGTCGCCTCCCCCCTGCTGGAGATGGAAAGCTGCGCCGTGGCGGAGGCGGCGGTTGAGGCGGGCCTGCCGTTCATGGCAGTCAGGGCGGTGAGCGACGCCAGCGGCGAGGAGATCGGCTTTGACATCGCGGAGCTCTGCGACGCCGACCTGAACGTCAGGGTCGGGCGGGTTCTGCTGACCCTGACGCGGAAACCGTGGATACTCCCTCAATTGTTGCGACTGGCGCGTAACAGCCGGATCGCCGGGGAAAGATTGGCGGACGGCGTCATGGCCCTGCTGACGAACCTGGAGCTGATCCGCACGGGCAAAGGATGAAACCGTTTCTCCCTCTCTGCCGGCTATGGTTTTCCGGCGACTGAATAGGGATAGTCCCTCAGATGCTCGTCAAGCTCCCCGCTGGTGTAACGGTTGGCACGCCGCGCCAGCAGCACGGTATTGATTGCGATCGGCAGGGTGAAGATGAAGACACCGGTGACCGCCATCAGGTACTCGCCGATTGAAACGGTGACGGCCAGGTTGAAGACCAGCACGGAAAGGTAGAGGATCGGCCCGAGCAGTGAGCGGAAGGGGAGATTCGCCACACCGGCGGGTTTCTCCGCTGTTTTCGGCCCCGAGGCGTCGATGCGCTGGAGTGCGAACATCAGCAGCATGCTGACCGCGAACCACCCGGCGTAGTTGGACAGGGGCACGCCGAAATGGACCCCTGCCTCCCGGTAGCCGTAGATCTGACCGAGGAACCAGCGGCTTCCCTGCAGGGCCACCGGATCGATGATGATGTCCAGGAACACCTGATAGAGGGAGGCCAGCAGGAGCACCCCGAACGACCCGCGCATGGAGCGGGTCTCCAGGGTGATCAGGTCACGGCGGGACGCCTTGACGGGCGAGACCGTCAGGAGCGCGGCGGTATAGCTGCAGTAGCTGAGGAACACGTACGACAGCGAGTCGAAGAACGGCACTCCCGCGATCCAGAGTTCCCGATGGGAGGTGGCGTCGATGTAGTAGTACCAGCCGTAGGGAATCCCGGTATTGATGGAGCTGAACTCGGAAATAAAGGCGATGAGGTAGCCAACGACCGTGAACAGCGCGGTCTTGCGCCACCCCAGGTGGGTGACTGCCGCCACCAGGTACACCGCCAGGAAGGCGAACACATAGGGCCGCATGACTACCGTTCCGACAGCTATTTTCACGAACTCTTCCACGCTACCTCCTGATAAGGAAATGGCGCAGCAAGCTACCGCGCCACACCCATGCTAGTCAATTAGAAAAACAGTTTCTGATTCGGAAAGCGGGGTTTTTTTGTCCTGGCAAGAAACTTTTCCCCGAAAAGTTGACAGCGAAGGCTGTCCGAAGGGCGAGGCAAACTGCCGAGTCAAAAAGCACCCTTTCCGTACAGAAACTAAAACAGCGTGCCGATCAGGCTCCCCAGCACCGAGATGGCGCCGCTGTCCCCCAGCCCCTCCACCGCCTGCTCGGTCTTCTTCAGTGTAGCGGTGGCGTCCCGGTAGAGCTTGTCCTCGTTCACCAGTTTGCCCATGGTCCCCTGGCCGCTGTTGATCTTCTCGCTGATCTCCTTGATGTTCCTGGAGGCGCCGGTCAGCTCGGCATAGAGGGCCTGGTCGTTGACCAGCTTGCCCATGCTCCCCTCGCCCCGGTTTATCTTGCCGACTATCTCGTTGATGTCCTTCATACCGTTGTTCATTTGTGCAAAGGCACTGTTGGCGTTGTTGTAGAAGGAATCATCGTTCACCAGTTTGCCGATGGTCCCTTCGCCCCTCTCAATTTTTGCGGTTATCTTGCTGAGGCTGGCGGTCGCCTGGTTGGTGTTGTTGTACAGAGTCTTGTCGTTCAGCAGCAGGGCAAGGGAGCCGTCGCCCCGGTCGAACTTGGTGGTTATGCTGTTGAGGTTGCTCAGGGAGCTGTGCAGGTTGCCGCGGTTCTCATCCAGCATGGCCGAAATCTTGCCCATGACCTCCTGCTGGTTCTTGTGCAGGTCGGTCACCAGGGTTTTGGCATCGGCGGTCAGCTCGCCGAGATTGGACATGATGGTGTCCACCCCGGCCACGTCCTTCCCCTGCACTGTCCCGCCCGGTGGAAGCAGGGGGGCGGTCTGCGAGCCGAAGGTGAGCCCCAGGTACTGTCCTCCGAGCAGGTTGGTCATGCGGAGGCTTGCCACGCTGTCGGTCCTGAGCCTGGTCCCCTTCTTGACCTCGAAATCGACCTTCACCTTGCCGTCCGCGATGTTGATGCTGTTGATCTTGCCCACATCGACCCCGGACAGCCGGACCGGATCGCCGACCTTGAGACCAGCCACCCCGGTCAGGAAGGTGTTGTAGCGGTATACCTTCTCAAACGGGTTCCACTGCCCCCCCAGTTCCAGCATGACGGCGAACAGGACGAGACCGAGTATGAAGAAGAGACCGACCTTTTTTTCCGTTGATAACGCCATGATAGCTACCTCCTGTTCACAAAAGAACCCTTGTCAGAAAATAGTCCGCCACCAGGATCAGCATGAATGAAAGGACCACCGCCCTGGTTGTGGAACGGCCGATCCCTCGGGCGCCGCCCGAGGTGATGAAACCGATGTAGCATCCCACCAGGGAGATGATGCCGCCGAAGACAAAGGATTTTATCAGGCCGGAGCCGATTTCCTTGAGCTTGAGGGCCGTCTTCAGGCTGTCGTAATAGGTTGCGTAAGATATGAAGATCTTCGGATGCAGGTGGCTGATCAGCGCCCCCCCCACCATGCCTACGCAGTTGGCGTACAGGGTAAGCACCGGTACGCAGATGAGACAGGCGATGAAACGGGGCATGGACAGATAGCGGACCGGGTTGATGTCCAGGGTCCTGAGGGCGTCGATCTCCTCGTAGACCTTCATCACGCCTATCTCGGCCGCCATGGCGGAACCTACCCGTCCGGCAACCAGGAAGCTGGTCATGACCGGCCCCAGCTCCCGCACCATGGAGAGACCGACGATGGCGCCTATAATGTCCTGGGTGCCGTACTTCTGCAGCTCGGAGCCGGTCTGGAGGGCCAGCACCATTCCCACGAAAAACGCCATGACCGAGGCGACCGGAAGGGTTTCGTACCCGATGATGACCATCTGGGTGAAGATGCTCTGCATGTTCCGGGGCGCTTCGCGGAAAAAATAGACCGTCTGCCCGAGAAGTTTCAGCATCTCGCCTACAACCTGCAGAAAAGAGAGGATATTCCTGCCGATCCTTTCCAGGATTCCCATTACAGTCCGCTCCTTAAATCCGTCTCCGGCCGCCGCTCGTTCAGGACCACCGGCCTCCCCCACTCCAGGCCGAACGGCAGCCACAGAAAGCTCAGTCTGCTCTCGTCCTTGCGCTTCCGGTACCGGACCAGCCCCTTCAGCAGCGCCAGGTCGGTGCGTTCCTTTTCCGAACGATAGTATATGAAGGGAAAAAGCTCGTAGGCCAAGTCTTCACCTCTCCGCTCGTGCCAGTACAGGTTCCAGAGGAAGGAGACGGCCGAGTCGCCGGCATCGTTCCATTTCTGTATGTACAGCCTCCAGAGGGGCGCCCAGCTCTTCTCGATCCCTTCCTTGTCCAGAATGGGCTCCACCGGCGCCGGCAGGGTGACGGTCTTCACCCCCCGCTCGTCTTTCTTGTATACCAACAGCGGCCAGACGGCCGTCCTGCGCCGCTCCCTGCCGTCGATGGTCCAGGTCTCCAGCTTGTCCGAATAGAGGAAGAACAGCACCCGGTCCCGCTCCTGCCGGAAGCTCTCCGAGTTCAGCTCCTCGTGGCTGTACAGGGGCCAGAGATACCAGCGCTTGACCCGCTCCCGGCGCCGGTCTTCGCTGTAAAAGGGAAGGAACCTGTTGAGGCTCCGGGATTCCCCTTCGATTGTCACCACGAACGGCCAGAAATAATCGCGCTCCTCCAGCTTTTTCCCCCTGTCGGACACATAGCCGAAAAAGGGCCAGAGGAAGCGGCGCTCGCTCCGTTTGTCCGACTCCGCAGAGGTATAGAAGGGAAACAGGTAGAACCTGCGGGTCGGATCGTCGGTGTCGAGCCCGCTTTCCTCCTGCAGATATACCGGCCACAGGGCGAACCGCCTGCGATAGACACCCTCCTTTTCCGCCTGTCCGTAGAGCGGCCAGACCTGAAAACCGCTCTCCCGTTCCCCCCTGATGATCGAAAAGAAGGGGTAGAGGTAGTTGCTGGTCTCCGTACCTTTTTTTACGGTACGGCTGTAGAGCGGAAACATGGTGTAGTGGATCTCGTCCCGCCAGAGGCGTTCGTATATATCCCCATAGAACGGGAACACGGATACGTAAGGTCCGTACTTCTCCGATCTGCCGCTGAGGTAGAAGGGGAACAGCATGGTCCCCCTCCGCTCCTCCACGCCGGGTACGGTTTTCGGCTTCTGGAACAGCTTCAGTACCTGGAAGTAACCCCCTTCGGGCCACGAGCTGGACGAGGCGATGGGATAGAGATAGTCGGTCTCCGCCGAGTCGCTGCCGCCGATGTGATAGAAAAACGGTCGCAGGGCCAGGTCGGTTGTGCCCCCCTTGTGCTGAAGCTTGAACAGGGGGCCCAGGATCGAAAGGTTGCTGAATCCCTCCTTCGGGCTCTCGCGGTAATCAAACAGCGGCCAGAAGGAGATTATCGAACCTTCGTCCTCCTCTGAAGCGGCTTCCCCGGCGTACACCGGGGAGGTCAATGCCGTCAGGAACAGGAAAATGAGTAATAGGGCCTTTGCGGACATGAATTCTCTGGCGCCGGGCTGCCGGACGGCCACACGATTCTTTCGCATCCTGTCTCAGAGGAGTGCATCGCGGACTTTGCCAAGCCGTCCCGACGTTCCCGGTCGCGGTGGAAATCGTCGTCAGTATTTGCTGTCGGCGTAATCGACCCATCCGCCGGCCGTGACCAGGGCCTTGTCGAAGGGGGCGATCTCGAAAGGAAACGACTCTCCCTTTCCTCCGCCCTTGATGGTGAGCGTCTGACCGGGGATATCGAGCGTTATGGCCGTGTCCGGATAGTCACTGAAGGAAAAGAGCGAATCGATAGCCGGCTTCGGAAGCTCCACGGCAACCATCCCGCAGTTGAACATGTTCTGGCGGAAAATACGGGCAAACGACTCGGCGATGACCGCCGTGATGCCGTTGACCTCGAGGACCCAGGGAGCGTGCTCGCGGGAGGAGCCGCAGCCGAAGTTGGCCCGGGTCACTATCACCCGGGCCTGGCCGGTCTTTTCTCCCTTGGGATCGAATCCGGGAAGCTTCAGGTCCTCCAGGATATAGGGCTTCAGGTCGGCCTTGGTGATTTCGGTCAGGTAGCGCGCCGGAATGATCTCGTCGGTATTTATGTCGTCACGGTCTAGGAAAAGTACGGGACCGCCAAAAGTTTTCATACGTCCACTCCTGTATTGAAATATATTAGTTTGTGTCCATCCGGAAAGTGTCAGTTTGGGACGGGCCGGGGCTTTCACGAAGCCTCTCGTGCGGTACCCAAGCATGTCAGAGGGCTATCAGCCTGTTTCGGTTTGTCGGCCATTGTATAGGTGAAGTCCGGCGTCCGATTACGAGGGGCTTCGTGAAAGCCCCGGCCCGTCCCTCGCACGCATTTTCCAGGGGTTTCCGGATGGACACTAGTTTATTTATACGCCCTGGAACTTTCGGACGGCGGATCGTTATTCGGGGAGATACTTCCTCGGATCGGCTATCTTCCCCTCGATGGCCGCCGCGATGCTGGTTGCGGGTGACAGGAGATGCACCATCCCCCCCTTCCCCATCCGTCCTTGGAAGTTCCGGTTTGTGGTGGCGGCGCAGGACTCTCCCTCGGCAAGCACGCCGGTGCTCATGCCGAGACAGGCGCCGCAGGTCGGGTTCGTGACGCAGAAGCCGGCCTCCATGAAGATGTCGATGAGCCCCTCCCTGAGGGCATCCTGAAATATTTTCGGGGTGGCGGGAGAGAGGATCCCGCGTACCGTTGGGGCAATCTTCCTCCCCTTGAGCATGGAGGCCGCCACCCGCAGGTCCTCCAGCCTGCCGTTGGTACAGGAGCCGAGATAGACCTGGTCGATGGGGGTCCCGGCCATCTCGGTGACGGTCTTGACCTGGTCCGGCTTGTAGCCGTAGGTGACCAGCGGCTCCAGCCCGGAGACGTCAAAATCATAGACCTTGTCATAGACGGCATCGTCGTCCGAGCGCCACTTGGAATATTCGGCCAGGGCCTCCTCTTTCGAGGCGAAATCGTCCTTTACGAAGGGCCAGAGGTAATCGACCGTCACCTGGTCCGGCATGCAGATCCCGGAGGTCCCGCCTGCCTCGATGGCCATGTTGGTGAGGGTCATGCGCGATTCCATGGTCATGGCGTCCACAACCGGCCCGCGGAATTCCATGACCCGGTCGGTGGCGCCGTTCACCCCCAGCCGGCCGATGATGTACAGGATCACGTCCTTGGCGTAGACTCCCCTGGGCAGGGTGCCGGTCAGGTTGATCCGTATGGTTTTCGGCTCACGGAACGCGCACACCCCCTTGAGGATGCCGACCTCCAGGTCGGTGGTCCCGACCCCGGCGGCAAACGCGCCGAAGGCGCCGTGGGTGCAGGTGTGGGAATCGCCCATGATCACGGTATACCCGGGCCGGATGAAGCCCTTCTCCGGGAACAGCGCATGGCAGACCCCGTTCCGTCCTACGTCGAAAAAATCCTTTATCCCGTGACGCCTGGCCCAGTCGCGCAGGATCTTGGCCTGGGTGGCGGTCTTGCTGTCCTTGCTGGGGGTTACATGGTCGATGACGGCCTTGATCCTGGTCGGGTCGAATACCCGGTCCTTGCCCCGGCTCACCAGGTCGGCTATGGCGATAGGCGTGGTTATCTCGTGGCACATGACCACGTCGAGCCGGAGCACTTTGGCCCCGGGAAACGGTTCGTCAACCAGATGGCCGGCAAATATCTTTTCAGCTGTCGTCTTACCCATCAATCCTTTTCCTTTCCTGTTTCCTGGGTCACGGCCGCGAACCGGCCGTAACTATCCGCATAATCTAAACAAAACGCTTCGATAAATCAAATTAATAATGCCCAATAAGCTAACCGTTTGCCGCAGGAGCGCGGGAGTGCTATAATCCCTTACCATTTTCAAGGGGGTCTCCAGCATATCATGGAACTGCAATTTGCTCGCGATAACGGAGAGGTCGACCGGATAATCGATCTCCTCATGGAAAAGGCGGAAGGTATCCATCACCCCGGCTCCATCCGCGAAATGATAATCACCGTCCTCAAGGCCGGCCAGGAAAGCGACTATCTGGCGGACCAGAAGCTCCTGGGCGTCACCATGAAGGAGATGCGCTACACCAACAAGGTCTTTGCCCCCTACCGGCACAAGAAAAAGGTCACCATATTCGGCTCCGCCAGAACGGAGCGGGACGATCCCATGTATGCCAAGTGCGTCCGGTTCAGCAGGCTCCTTGCCGAGAAGGGATTCATGATCATCACCGGCGGCGGGGGAGGCATCATGGAGGCCGGCAACGAGGGCGCCGGGGCCGAGAACTCCTTCGCGGTCAACATCAGGCTGCCGTTCGAGCAGGCGCCCAACTACGTCATGCTGGACAATCCACGCCTGATAACCTACAAGTACTTCTTCACCCGAAAGGTGGCCTTTGTGAAGGAGACCAATGCAATCGCGCTCTTTCCCGGCGGGTTCGGCACCCTGGACGAGGCGATGGAGGTCTTCACCCTGATCCAGACCGGCAAGACCTCGCCCAAGCCGCTGGTTCTGCTGGACGACGAGGACGGCTACTGGAAACGCTGGTTCGGTTTCGTCATAGAGTGCCTCCTGGGAAAGGGGTTCATCTCCGGGGAGGATTTTTCCTTATTCACCATAACCCGGGACGAGCACGAGGCGGTACAGGTCATCGAGGATTTCTACCGGAACTACCACTCGCTCCGGTTCATCAACAGCCACCTGGTCATCAGGCTGAACAAGGAACTGACCGGGGAGAACATTGCCAGACTGGAAGAGGAGTTTCCGGAGATACGCCTTCCCGGCACCCGGATCTCGGCTTGTTGCGCGCTGCCGGAAGAGACGGACGAACCGGACCTCATCAAGCTCCCCAGGATATCGTTCAGGTTCAACCACCGGCACTACGGCCTCCTCATCGCCTTCATCGGAAGGATTAACACCTTTTAAATCAACAGGTTTTCCTACGTCCCGACCTTGGCGGCATCTCGCTGGCCTTCGGTCTGTACGACCGTTCGGAACTATGTGCCATCGACGGACTTTGAAACAGCGTTCTTTTTTTGACTGGAATGCCCCTTTTGCCATAAAATTTCCTTGACATATCTTTTTCTAATTGCTATCTCGTAGCCTATGTAAGTTTCGGAAGTTATGGTAGAGTGAAGCAAGCACGAAGACGCACGCAATCCCTTCGCTGTTTTTCTGCCTCAAGACTCCGGAAACTTAGAGGTCAGCGTTCCGTGAAATTTCGGGACTGGAAGTTCCGGAAGCAAGAAAGGAGATAGGAAAATGGCTCAGGGCAAAGTGAAATGGTTTAACGACGCAAAGGGTTTCGGTTTCATCGAGCAGGAGAACGGAGAAGACGTATTCGTTCATTTCTCGGCCATCGTGGCCGATGGCTTCAAGACCCTTGCCGAAGGCGAAGTTGTAACATTCGATGTGGTCAGCGGTCCCAAAGGGCTTCAGGCCGCCAACGTCAAGAAGGTGTAACAGCCTCCCTCGCTGCTTCCATCTGAAATGACAGGAAAACCCGCTGGTAACGACCGGCGGGTTTTTTCGTTCTCGTCTCCTCAGGCAACGCCCGCCAGCTCCAGCCTCCCGCCCCACCGTCGCATCAGTTCTTCGCGCAGTGGAGCGTGCTCCCCGCCGAGAAGCAGCGGGTCGCGCTCCACCAGCTCGAATGCCTCCTGCCTGGCATCCTCCATGATGCGTCCGTCCCGGAGGATGCTGGCGACCCTGAAGTCCGGCAGACCCGCCTGCCGCGTGCCGAGAAAATCCCCCGGCCCCCGCAGCTCCAGGTCGGCCTCGGCGATCCTGAAACCGTCACAGGTCTCCTCCATCACCCTCAGCCTGCGTTCTCCCTCGTCCGAAAGCCTGGCACCGGCAAGGAGTATGCAACGGGACCTGCCGGTCCCCCGCCCCACCCGGCCGCGCAACTGGTGCAACTGGGACAGGCCGAAGCGTTCGGCGTGCTCCACCACCATTACGGTTGCGTTCGGCACGTCGATTCCCACCTCGATGACCGTGGTCGCCACCAGGATGTCCATCTCTCCGGACTTGAAGGATCGCATCACCGCCTCCTTCTGTTCGGGTTTCAGCCGCCCGTGCAGCAGGCCGACCCGGAGATCCGGGAATATCTCGGCGTCCAGTTGCTCCGCCATCCGGGTCGCAGCCCTGAGCTCCGATTTTTCAGACTCCTCCACCAGCGGATAGACGATGTAGGCCTGCCTGCCGGCCTTGACCTCGTCCCTGATGAGTTGGTAGACTTGGGCGCGCTGGGCCTCGAAGCAGACCCTCGTCGCGACCGGGCTCCGCCCTGGTGGGAGTTCATCGATAACCGAGAGGGAGAGGTCACCGAACACGGTCAGGGCAAGGGTTCGCGGTATCGGCGTGGCGGTCATGACCAGGATGTGCGGATTTGACCCCTTTTTTTTCATGGTACCGCGCTGCAGGACGCCGAAGCGGTGCTGCTCGTCGATGATGCCGAGGCCGAGACGACTGAATTCGACCTTGTCCTGAATTACCGCATGGGTGCCCACCACGATCGGCACCTCTCCGGAAGCTATGGCGGCCAGGGTCGCGGTCCGCTCCTTTCCCTTGACCCCTGCGGTGAGCAGCCTCACCGGGATCCCCAGTTCCTCGCAGTAGCGGTGGATAGTGAGATAGTGCTGCTCGGCCAGGAGCTCGGTCGGCGCCATGATGGCGACCTGGCAATCGTTTTCCACCGCCAGCAGGGCCGACAGGAGGGCGACCACGGTCTTGCCGCTCCCCACGTCGCCCTGAACCAGGCGATGCATGGGGTGCGGAGCGGCAAGATCCTGCCTGATCTCCGTAAGGACCCGTTTCTGGGCCGCGGTCAGAGGAAAGGGAAGCGCCTTCAGCAGGAGACGGGTGTACTTGTGGGTAATCGCGAACGGGATCCCCTCTTCCAGGGAATTGCCCCGCCGTTTCAACGCCAGTCCCAGTTGCAGGAAGAAAAACTCGTCGAATGCCAGGGTCCGGTGGGCATTGGTGGCCCTTCGGTTCAACAGCTCCATGTCGGCGCCGTCGTCGGGGAAATGCACACCGGCAAGCGCTTCGGCAAGCGGCATGAGGGATTGCCGTTCCAGCACGGCCCGCGGGAGGAGGGTCTCCACAGCAGGAGTGAAGCCGTCCACGACCTCCTTGAGCACCTTGCGCAGGGCCTTCTGTTGAAGCCCTTCGGTAAGGGGATAGACCGGCACGGCGCGCCCGAAATTGACCGGGTCATCGGCCATGACGGACGCCAGGTCACTCCCTTCGGCGAGCCAGTCCACCTCCGGGTGGTGGACCTCCAGGCGCGCACCGTACCGCACGATCTCCCCGGTAAAGATGCCGCGCCTGCCGGTCCGCCAGACCCCCTTCATGTACCGGGGGTTGCAGTGGAACCATTTCAGGACAACGGTACCGCTGTCGTCAGCCACCGTGACCTCGAAGAGGCTCCTCCCCCCTTTCGAGACCACCGCCCCGGCGCTCCGGACCTCGGCGTGGAAGACCTCGACGCTTCCCGGCCTGAGCTCGGCCAGCCTCCGGAAACTGCGCCGGTCTTCGTAACGGGCCGGCAGGTGGTAGAGGGCGTCCTCAATGGTCGTTATCCCCTTCTTTGCCAAAAGCTCGGCCAGCTTTGGTCCCACCCCCTTGATGAACCGAACCGGTGTTTCCAGGTTTTTCAGGTTGATGGCGCTCCGTAGCCCTGCTCCCGGCGCGGGGACTAGGGCAGGCGGAGGCGGGGAGAGGACCACTTTCCCGTCGCTCACTTCCAGCAGCAGGTTATCGCCCGGCGCCACTCCGAGCGCCTCAAGGGCCTCGGCCGGCAACCGGCAGCGACCCTCGCTGTCAAGCTTCACAACGGTCATGTTCGGACCTCTTGGAATTCAGCATGGTTTTACTTGCTCCTGAGTCCGTGACGCTTTCACGCCATCGTCTGCGCGGAACGCCTCGGTTTTTTACATTCCCGTAAGATGAGGCAGCCCGACGAAGTTCACGCGGCTAACAGGGTTGAAACGCCGTAGGCGACGTTGAAACCCCGGCATTCTGCTCGTCTCGGCGTTCAAGCGCCACGGATTCAGGTTGCCCTGCTCTCAACCGGCCTGGATACGTATCTTCGGCGCCGGAAACCGCCTCCCCACGATGACCGGGTGCCGGGAACGAAGGGCCGCCATGTCGCCGTCCAGGAACGCGATCAGCCCCTGGTCTTCCAGCATACGGAGATAGGATTCGACCATTCCCGACATGAGGGCGTTGTAGCGTTTCCTGGAGCCGCCATGGGCGTAGTTTCTGCCGGGGAACCTGCGGATGTCCCCGTTAAAGAGGGGTGAGACGTGGTAGAGTTCGTGAAAAACCGTCACCAGTTTTTCTTTAAGCGGAAGGTTGAGAAACCGTGGAATCAGGAAATAGATGATGTAGAGGATCTCCCTCCCCCCGACCATCACCTCCGGCAGGGTGCAGGTGCACACCTTTCTGCCGCGCCTCACCAGGACCGATTTGATGCCTCCCTCGAACCTCAACGGATGGATCTTGGCAAAGGTACCGTGGATCCCCCCTCCCCTGGTCGAGGAGACGCAGATGAGGAGCCTGGCGGGATCGATATGTCCCAGCTCGGGGACACGGGCCACGATGTCGTCGATGAGGTCTTCCAGCGACCGGGTAAGATTGAAGGTGCTCAACGGGGGACCCGCTCCATCTTGTGACAGAAAAGGCAACGGTTCTTGGGGGGATGATCAGGGGGGAACCGGACCTGTTGGTCGTTATGGCATCCCTCGCAGCCCTTCTCCGTCTCCCGCTTGCTGCCGGTCTTTGCCATGACATCGTAGGCCGGGCGGTGCAGAGCGTCATAGGGGACCTTCCTGGTGGTCTCTTCGCCCGAAACAAGGATTACCAGGGCGAGCACCGCGCAGACGATGACCAGAAACAGCAGATCCTTGCGGGAAAATTTCACGTATCAGCCTCCAGGGTCATATGACCGCGCAACCTAGCGCTCCATTGTGCTGCGGACTCGGCGGCACCGAAATCGTGAATCCCTCGTTCTCCAGCAGCCGCACCAGTGCCCCGTCCAGGGCAACACCGCCCGTGAGCACGACTATTTCCGAGGGAAAGCGCCTGAGCATGGGGACTACCCGCTTGACAAGGGTCTGGTTCACCCCCGCGCACAGCCTGGCAATGGGATGACCGCGCAGTATCTGCCCTATCAGCTCCGACTCGCCGAAGATGCCGCAGGTGGCGTCGAGCCGGACCGGCTCCTCCCAGTGTAGTGAAAGCTCCTGCAGGTCAACTTCCAGGATGGCCGCCATGTTTTCCAGGTAGCGGCCGCTGCTGGCGGCGCACTTGTCGTTCATGACAAAGTCCTGCAGTGCCCCGTTGCGCACCAGCGCCACCTTGGTGTCCTGCCCCCCCATGTCCAGCAGGGTGAAATCCCGCAGCCCGGTCTGGAAGAGCGCCCCGGCCACGTGGGCGCGGATCTCGGACACCACCCTCACCCCCTTCAGGTGGAGGGTGTTGCGGCCGTAGCCGGTGGCCGTAACAGTGGCCTCGGCAAGTTCGCGGCTGGAGAAAAGCCCGGTCCCCTCAAGATCGAAGGTCAGCTCGTCCCCCTTCATCCTGCCGAAACGCTTGTAGAAGGAGAGCGTATCGAAGGTATCCAGCCGGGCGACCTTCCCCTCCGTCACCAGGGCGAACTTCACCTTCCTGCTCCCCAGGTCGATGCCGATTTTCATGTCCGCTCCCCCAGCAGTTCCAGGAAACTCTCGATCCTGATGCGGCTCCGCGCGTCCAGGTGCCCCGGCTTGTCCCCTTCCAGGGTCAGGATCGGACGGGACAGGGTCCGGCGCACGATCATGTCCTCTATCTGGCGGAAGCAGAACGACTGGACGTAGTGAATGACGCCGTCCACCTTCCTCCGTGCAAGCTCCAGCTCGATGTCGGCCAGGCGGAAAAAGATGTCGTAGGGATAGGTGTAGGCCCGGTACCGCTCCACCAGGTCGCGGATCCCGTACGGCATGGAAAACTGCCGCTGGGTCTCGTTGAACACCACCCGGGCACCCTGGGACTCGAGGAAGGTATAGAGGTCGTCGATGATGGGCGGCACGCCGATGTAGGCGAGCCGGACAGACTCTCCCGACGGTGCGCGCAGGCGCGCTTCCTGCAGAAAAGAGTCAAGCTCCGCCTCGAAATCGTCTGGCGAACCGTTCATGTCCGACGACGCCACCTGGAAATAATGGTTTTCCTGCCCGGAGACCAGGTTGTCCTGCCAGGTGAGGCGATCCACCTCCCGGATCTTGCTCCTGATGGGCTCCAGCCGCTCCCCGGCCCGGTCGACCTCCTCCCGGCCAACGCCGAAACGGGCCATGAACCGCTCGATCTCGGCCTGCAGCGCCTCCGGATTCCTGTCATGGGGATAGGCAAAGGGGACAGTAGCGACGTCGTGGAGGGAAAGCACCTCCATCAGTGCCCGGGTATTGCTGCAATCCCCTTCGGTGACCGCCACGACCTCGTCGATGCCGCTTTCCAGCACGGCCCCGTAGATCCCCTTGATCCAGCCGCAGATATTCCGCGGGAAGCCCCGGTCTTCCGCGGTTTCAATCAGTTCCAGGCTCCTGCCTCCGGTGATGAACAGGTTGTTCAGGTCTACGGGGGTCCTGCCGGCCGCAAGCAGGACTTCGAGCGGGATGGTTGTGGTGAAGCCGGTTTTCTTCACCGGGGCTATTCCGTCTTCACGAAATTGAAGTAGATCAGCACACCGCCGATGAGCAGTCCGCCGAACACGAAGGGGAGGGTTGATTTGAGCGACAGCTCGTCACCCTGGGGCGGAAAGGCGTACCTTACCAGCACCACGAGGGAAATGACGCTGAACAGGGAGAGGAGCACGAACTTGGAGCGTTTGACCACGGCGTAGAAGAAGATGATGAGGAATGCGCCGATTATCCACGGGTTCTCCATGGCGCTCTTGAGGGTCAGGTTCTGCAGGAACTTGATGATATTTGCCGTTTCAAAGGGTGACAGCGTCTCCTGGGCCTTGTTGATCATTTCCTGATTTTCCATTGCTCCCTCCATCTGCTGACCATTCATTGGTATCAATAACAAATTTTGTCTTGAAATTAAAGGACAATATTTCCACCGCCCGGAGGTGCTCCACTGTCGCTCCTGTGGGGTGATTCCCCAAATGCCTTGACAAAGAAGAGAAGAGCACATTAATATGTTCAATTCCGCGTGGAATAAGGTAAAGTAGAGGGAAACCACACGATTTGCCAACGTGGAACGCCAGTGCCCATATCGGCATTTCCCGCGCACTGCACAACCGGTAAGAGGTTCCTTAAGACGTGTCCTGGAAAGCAATCGGCATATTCGACTCCGGTGTCGGAGGACTTACCGTTCTCAAGGAGGTTATCAAGGCACTCCCGCAGGAAGACACCGTCTATCTGGGCGATACCGCCCGGGTACCGTACGGCACCAAATCTCCCGAGACGGTCACCCGCTACTCAATGGAAATCACATCGTTTCTGGTGAGCCGGGAAATCAAGCTGCTGGTGGTTGCCTGCAATACCGCATCCGCCGTCTCGCTGGAGGCGCTGAAGCAGCGATTTTCAATCCCCATCGTGGGCGTCATCGAACCGGGGGCCAGGCGGGCAGCCTCCGTTACCAGGACCGGCAAGGTGGGGGTCATAGGCACCGAGGGGACCATCAGGAGCAGCGCCTACGCAAAGGCCATCAAGCGCATCAACCCGGAGATTGAGGTCATCACCCGGGCGTGCCCCCTGCTCGTCCCCCTTGCCGAGGAGGGATGGGTGGACAACGAGGTTGCCAGGCTCACCACCGAGACCTACCTGCGCGGCCTGAAAAACGCCGGAATCGATACCCTGGTGCTCGGATGCACCCACTACCCGCTCCTGAAGCAGACGATTGCCGCCACCGTGGGTGACCGGGTGCAACTGGTCGATTCCGCGGAAGAGACCGCCCGTACCGTTGCCGAAACCCTCCGCAGTTCCGGCCTTACCCGCCCCGCTTCGGAAAAGGGAAACCACCACTATTTCGTGACCGATGTACCGGCCGGCTTTCTGAAGGTGGGCAACCGCTTCCTGGGCGGGGCACTGGAAGATGTCCACCAGGTATCCCTGGAGAAAGAAGAAAAGTGCTGACCCGATGAACAGGACGGACAGAAAAAGACCCAAGGGAGGCAAGGTGCTGCTGCTGGCCGCGTTCATCGTCGCCGCGGCCATTCTGGGCACACTCATGCTGAAGAAGTACCTGGAGAGGCGGCAGGCCGTGCCGCGCCCAGTACACACCCAACCGGCCGGCAAGGTATCGGTCTCGCTCTTCTTCGCCTCACCCGACAACGGCGGGCTGGTCAGGGAGTCCCGCGAGATCGAGGCCTGCAATGCCGATCTTTCCAGATGCGTCCAGGCGACTCTGGAGGAACTGGCCAACGGCCCCATGGGAGACCTTGTCCCCACCATTCCCGCGAACAGCACCTTCCGTTCCGCAACCATCCAGGGCGACACCGTCGTGGTCGATCTTGACAAAGGCCTCGTCAACTCCCTACCGAAAGGGAGTTCCGCCGAGATGACGGCCGTCTATTCCATGGTAAACACCATTACCTACAATTTCCCCACCGTCAAACGGGTGAAGTTCCTGCTTGAGGGGCACGCCATAACCACCCTCGGCGGGCATCTCGACCTGGAAAAACCGCTGGAACCGGACTTCCGGATGGAATCGCCCCAGGGGTGACGGCGGACGAACCTGGTCCCCGCACTCGACATTCCTTCATTTATACGACCGGAGGACAACAATGACGAAAATTCCCTTCATGGACGCGATCCGCTCCAGAATACTGGTACTGGACGGCGCCATGGGAACCATGCTGCAGGAACGGGGCTTGCGGCCCGGCCAGTCCCCTGAGGAACTGAACCTGACCATGCCGGACGTGGTCATGGGGGTCCATCGCTCCTACATCGAGGCGGGCGCCGACATCATCGTTACCAACACCTTCGGTGGAAACCGTGAAAAGCTCTCCCACTACGGCTTGCAGGGACGGCTCAGGGAGATTAACGCGGCAGGCGTGGCACTGGCCAGGGCCGCCTCGGCCGGGGCCGCCTATGTCGCCGCATCCATCGGCCCCACCGGCAGGTTCGTAGAACCGATAGGCGATCTCTCCTTCGACGGGATGTCGGCCGTATTCAGGGAGCAGGCCGAGGCGCTCGTCGAGGCCGGGGCGGACCTGATCACCCTGGAAACCTTTCTCGACATCAAGGAGATCAGGGCTGCGGTCATCGCCATCCGGGAGATTTCCTCCACCATACCCATTATCGCCATGCTGACCTTTGACGACAACGGCCGGAGCGTCCTCGGCACTCCCCCCGAGTCGGCCGCCATCACCCTGGAAGCGGTCGGGGCGGATATCGTCGGCTCCAACTGCGGCCTCGGCGCGGACGGCATCTACGAAATCCTCCGCTCCATGCGCCGGGTGACCGGACTCCCCCTCATCTCCCAGGCAAACGCCGGACTGCCAATCCTGAAGGACGGCAGGACCGTCTTCCCCGCCACCCCCGAGGAGATGATCGGCTACCACGACCGCCTGCTTGAGCTGGGGGTACGGATCATCGGCGGCTGCTGCGGAACCACCCCCGCCCATATCAGGGCCATCCGGGACGCCCTTGCCGGCAAGGAGCGCCCCTTTTCACCGCCTCCCCACGACCCGGGGGTTACCTACCTCTCCAGCCGCTCCGGCTTCATCGCAGTGGGCGGCGACCACCCCGCGGCAATCATCGGCGAAAGGATCAACCCGACCGGCAAGAAGGGATTCGCCGCCGAACTGCGGGAAGGAAAGGTATCCTATATCAGGCGCGAGGCCATCGAGCAGGCCTCGGCCGGCGCCACACTGCTGGACGTGAACGTGGGAACTCCCGGAATCGACGAACCGGCCACCATGGAGCAGGCGGTGTTCTGCGTCACCGGAGCCGTCACCCTTCCCCTTGTCCTGGATTCCTCCAACCCGGAGGCCCTGGAACGGGGATTGAAGGCGGTGGACGGCAAACCCCTGGTCAATTCGGTTTCCGGCGAGGAAAAAAGCCTTGAGCGGATTCTTCCCCTGGTCAAGAAGTACGGCGCAGCGATCATCGGCTTGACCCTGAACGAGCAGGGGATACCCGAGACCGCCGAAGCGCGGGCCGCCGTGGCGGCCAGAATCCTGGAAGCGGCCACGGCGGCCGGCATCCCCGCCAGGGACATCCTGATCGACTGCCTGACCCTGACGGTCAGCGCCGAGCAGAAGCAGGCGGCCGAAACCCTGAAGGCACTCCGGACGGTGAAGGGTGCCCTTGGACTCAAGACTGTTCTGGGAGTAAGCAACATCTCCTTCGGACTCCCCTGCCGGCCGCTCATCTCCTCCACATTCTTCGCCATGGCGCTGGAGGCAGGGCTTGACGCGGCCATCATCAACCCCAAGGAGCAGGCCATGATGGACGTCTGGAGGTCCGCCATGGTGCTGCTGCAGAAAGACCCGCGGGCGGCCGGCTACATCGAGGCGTACCGGGACAAACCGGCCGAAGGCTCGCGTCAGGAACCGGCAGCCGACCTGCCGCGGGACATCCGCGGCCTTCTGGCCCGTGCCGTCATCGATGGAGACCGCGATAATGTCGCGGCACTGGTGGAGCAGGCCCTGAAGGAGGGGCTCACCCCGCTCCAGGTAAGCAACGAGGGTCTTCTCCCCGGCCTGGAGGAAGTGGGACGGCGCTTTGAAAAGAGCCTGTGCTTCCTTCCCCAGGTGATGCTTTCCGGCGAGACCATGCAGGCGGCTTTTGACCGGCTCAAAGGGGAGATGCAGGCCGACTCCATGGTCAGCCTGGGGAAGATCCTCATGGCCACGGTAGAAGGAGACATCCACGACATAGGCAAGAACATTGTCTGCACCCTTCTGGAGAACCACGGCTTCGAGGTCATCGATCTGGGCAAGAACGTGCCCACAGATCGGATCATTGCCGAAGCCGGGGAGCGGAAGGTTGACGCTGTCGGCCTTTCCGCCCTCATGACCACCACCATGGCCGAGATGGAGAACGTGATCCGGAGGCTCAAGGAGGCGGGGATCAAGACGCTCACCATGGTAGGGGGTGCGGTAGTGACCGAGGATTACGCCCACGAGATTGGCGCGGACCTCTATGCGCGGGACGCCATGGAAGCGGTGGCAAGGGTTAAGAAACTCCTCGGGAAAACACCCTAATGAGTTGATTATACCGGCTTTTTATCTGTTGCATCAATCCGCCCGACATGCTACTTATTCCGTTGAAGCCGGTTTCCATCGGTTAATCAACGGCCTTAAGACCACCGCGACCGGAAGAGGGACACGGGAAACACCATGCTACCAGGATATAATCACAACGTCCGTTATCAGGGGGTGATCTTCCATATCCAGACCGAGGACAGCGGAGTCGGCAAATCCCAGATTACCACGCTCCTCTACCGGAACGGGACGATTATCGCCTCTAAAAAGACCAATTACTCCGACATCGTAAGGATCGACATGCTCAACAAGGTGGTGGAAGACCTGATGAAGGAGCAGCACAAGGATATGCTGAGGCGCCTCAAGGCCGGCGAGTTTGACGACCGCGCCTTTGCCTCCGGCGAGGTCGGTGCCGCTCCGGCGCGACCTTTGCCTCCTCCGCCTTCCCGACCGGTCGCAGCGGACCAGCCTCCGGTCCCGAAACCGTTCACAAACCCGAAGCCCGGCCAGACACTGGACGAGATCATCTTCGAATATCTGGCCTCGGACAGGGACTAACGGCAGAATCAGCAGCAGGAAAGGAATCGTTTTGGAACAGGAAAAAATCGCATTTCTGGAAGAAAAGGCCCGCGCTTTGCGGGTCTCAATCGTTAAAACGCTCCATAAATCACAATCCGGCCATACCGGGGGATCGCTGTCGGCAATCGACATGGTGACCGCGCTCTATTTTCACACCATGCGCCACGACCCGGAAAATCCCGGGTGGGAGGAGCGGGACCGCTTCATCCTGAGCAAGGGGCACGCGGCGCCTGCGCAGTACGTCACCCTGGCCGAGGCAGGCTACTTCCCCAAGGAGGACCTGATGATGCTCCGCCGGCTCGGGAGCCATCTCCAGGGACATCCCGACAGCAAGGGGACGCCTGGTGTTGAGGTGTGTACCGGCTCGCTCGGCCAGGGGCTTTCAATGGCTAACGGCATGGCCCTGGGACTGAGGCTCGACAACAGCCGGAGCAGGATATACGTGCTCCTGGGAGACGGAGAGCTCCAGGAGGGGCAGGTATGGGAGGCCGTCATGTCGGCGGCGCACTACCGTCTGGACAACCTCTGCGCCATGGTCGACGCCAATGGACTGCAGATCGACGGCGAGGTAAAAAAGGTCATGAACGTTGGTCCCATAGGCGACAAGTTCCGGGCCTTCGGCTGGCACGTGATCGAGATCGACGGTCACGACATGGCGGCAATTACCGGGGCACTGGAGTCGGCCGAGAGAACAAAGGGGAAACCGACGGTCATCGTCGCTTCCACGGTCAAGGGAAAGGGTGTTCCGCGTTTCGAGCACAAGGCCTCATACCACGGCGTGGCCCCCAATGACGAAGAGTTGAACGAAGCCCTCATTTGCCTGGGCTGTTTCGAGGACTGAGAGAAAGAGAGGATTGCAACATGAAGGCAACGAGGGACGCTTACGGCGAAACACTGGCGCAGTTGGGAGAGCAGGACAGGGACATCGTGGTCCTGGATGCCGACCTGTCCGGTTCGACCAAGACCGCCGTTTTCGCAAAGAAATTTCCTGACCGTTTTTTCAACATGGGAATCGCCGAGGCCAATATGGTCGGCACTGCCGCTGGTCTCGCGGCCGTGGGCAAGGTTCCCTTTGTCTCAACCTTCGCCATATTCGCCGCCGGACGCGCATGGGAGCAGATCCGCCAGTCAGTGGCATACCCCAAGGCGAACGTGAAGATCGTTCCCACCCACGGAGGAGTAACCGTCGGCGAGGATGGAGGGTCCCACCAGTCGGTGGAAGACATCGCCATAATGCGGGCCATTCCCAACATGACCGTCATCGTACCGGCCGACGCCCTGGAGACCAGAGAGGCCGTGAAGGCCGCCGCGGCACACAAGGGGCCGGTCTATATAAGGCTGGGCCGTAACAAGGTACCCGAGATCTTCAATGACGACTATCGTTTCGCCATCGGCAAAGGGTGCGAGCTGGCGTCCGGCAACGACATGACCTTCATCAGTACCGGGCTCATGACGGCCCAGGCCGTCCAGGCAGCCGCCCTGCTGGGAAAGGAAGGGATCTCCGCACGGGTTGTCCATATGGCAACCATCAAACCCCTGGACCAGGAGATCGTCCTGAAGGCCGCCAGGGAAACCAAGGCCATTGTCACCGCTGAAGAGCATTCGGTCATAGGCGGTCTCGGCTCGGCGGTCGCCGAGCTCCTGGCTGAGCAGCAACCGACCCCCATCAAGCGTGCCGGGATACATGACCGCTTCGGGACCTCGGGAAAGGCGGACGAACTCATAAAGTATTTCGGCCTCACTCCTGACGATCTCGCCGAAGCAGCCCGCGAGCTCCTTGGACGAAAATAGGGAGGCCATTCACGGTATGCCCGTTCTGGCGGGTCATCAGCCATTCAGACCGGTGACAAGTGGCGATGAATCAGGCAACAAGACCCGCAATATGGAGATAGTTCTCCAGGAGTCTCCGGGCAATGGAACGGTAGCCTGCTTCAGTTCGCAGAAATTCGTCCATGATGACCCTTTTATCTGGTCCGTCAGGTGAACTTCCGGACCATGAGGCGACGATTTCACCGGTAACTTCGGGGTGGAACTGAAGCCCGTACGCAGTGGGACCATAACGGAACGCCTGGTTTGCGCAAACGGATGACGAGGCAAGCAGGGTCGCTCCCTCCGGCAGCTCAAAGCTGTCGTCATGCCACTGGAAAGTTGAAAACTGTTCGGGAACGCCGAGAAAAAGGGGATCCGCGGGTGAGCCGTCAAGCAGGCGGATCGACTGTATCCCCTTTTCCCCGAATCTTCCCATGTGGACCCGAGCGCCCAGCACATCAGCCAGCAACTGGCCGCCGAGACAGATTCCGAGGAGGGGAATAGTGCGCGCCACCACCGATCCGATATACGATTTTACCGCAGAGAGGAAAGGAAATCGCGCAACGTCGTGGACTCCCATCGAGCCGCCCAAAACGATGACTGCAGACGATGCAGCGGGCCATGGAAGCGTCTCGCCGGAAAAGACCCTGATGGTGCGATACGGAACATGATTGCTGCTCAGACAGTCTGCAATTGTTCCGGCAGGCACATCGGGATCGCTCTGCACTATGGTTAGCATGGTATTCGGCTTTGGATTATTGAGTTCCGCGACGCAAAATGGGACAGAATGCCGCATTGCTTACAATGATGAGAAGCTATGGACCAGCTATCAATGAAAAAAAGGGCCAAGACCGGTGCCAGTGCGCGTTCCGCTCTGAGTCCGGTTAATCAACCACCTCGATCTTGTCATCGGCCCTGATTGCCCCTCCGCGCAGGACCTTGACGAAAATGCCTTCACGGGGCATGACGCAATCGCCGGCCTGATGGTAAATTGCACAGCGCGTATGGCACTCCTTGCCGATCTGGGTTACCTCGTTCAGGGTCTCGCCGATGGCAAGCCTCGTACCGATTGGCAGTGAGGGAAGGTCAATGCCCTCTGTCGTGATGTTTTCCGCAAAATCACCGGTAGTGACATCAAGGCCTTTTTGCTGCATCTTTCTGATGCTCTCCATCGCCAGAAGACTTATCTGGCGATGCCAGTCACCCGCGTGGGCATCACCCTCAATGCCGTGATTCTCCCTTACGGTCACCTCCGTGACAGGTTTTTTCCGCTCGCCCTTGTTCTCACTGATACAAACCGCAACCACTTTTCCCGCCATGGGACTTATCTCCTGTATGTGTTAATCACCCGCCAACCTTTGACATGGCAAAGGGTTTATGAACCGTATCCGTTTCCGACATAAGATGCTTTCCGGGCTTTTCGCTTACAATCCTGCGCAGAACCTCCTGCAACGCCACAACGTTTCCCGAACGCAGTACCGGCTTGAGGTCAACCTCGGTATCAGCGAAAAGGCAATTCTTCACCATACCCTGCGAAGTTACCCTGATACGATTGCAATCCCGGCAGAAATGCCCCGAAATCGGTGTTATCACCCCTATGGTACCGGCGGCACCACTGATCCGGTAATCCCGGGAAGGACCCGCCATCTCACCCCTCACCACGGGCTGCATGCTGAAACGGTTTCCGATCCGGGACAGTATCTCTTCTCCCGCGATAACCTTCGAAGTCCAGGTATCCTCCCTGTTGGTCGGCATGTACTCTATGAATCGAACGGCATACGGCTTCTCAAGCGTCCATGCCGCAAAGTCTTCAAATTCATCGTCATTGATGCCCCGCATCGCCACGACGTTTATCTTGATTGGAAAGCCGGCCTCTTCCGCTGTACGGATCCCTTTCAAAACCCTGCCCAGGTCGCCGCCGCGGGTTATGGCGGCGAAGTTGTCCGGCTTCAGTGAATCAAGGCTGATATTCAGACGCTGTACCCCGGCTGACAGGAGTTGCAGGGCCATCTCATCAAGAAGATAACCGTTCGTCGTCAACACAAGCTGGCGCAGCTTCGGAATCCTCGAAAGCTCTCCGAGAAAGTCTATTACTCCGGCCCTGACGAGGGGCTCTCCGCCGGTCACCCTGATCTTTTCTATCCCGAGAGGGACAACCGAGCGCGCGAGGAGGAGCAACTCTTCATAGCTCAGAATTTCATGGTGGTCAACTTTGGGTACGCCGTTTTCCGGCATGCAGTACAGACACCGGAAGTTGCATCTGTCCGTCACCGAAAGCCGGAGGTAATTGATTTTTCGGCCGAAAGAATCTACGAGAGACATAAATCAACCCTTTATTGAGGACACTTGAGGTTCTGAAAGCAAATGGCGCGAGTACATGGCCTGCTCGTCAAACCCTGTTGCAGTCACAGAAGCGCTAGGGGTTTAACAAGCGCGGATAACGTATAATATACCTGAACAACAGGCCATATGACCATACAAAAACGCGGACACCCCAAAGGGTGCCCGCGGAATTATAAGTAAACAGGCCAATTTCTATCGTTCTACTAGAACTTCCAGAACTCGTCGATCTCGGCGTCCGAGAAATCCCACACCGCGTTGTGGGGCGGAATCTCTTCCTCGAAAAACTCGGGAAGCCGGTCGTCCTT